>UMHT01002389.1_pt1 | contig 321765 bp, 303 predicted proteins | sample 1965601 | NCBI WGS metagenome assembly UMHT01 (sample SAMEA4836105, study PRJEB28245) | human gut metagenome | biome: gut microbiome; material: fecal sample | place: Denmark | collected 2008 | reverse complement strand
TGGCGGCATAGCCAAGCGGTAAGGCAGAGGTCTGCAAAACCTTCATCCCCAGTTCGATTCTGGGTGCCGCCTCCATAAGCTTCTTTGTTTGTCATGCCGAGGTGGCGGAACTGGCAGACGCAACGGACTTAAAATCCGTCGGATAGAAATATCCGTACCGGTTCGATTCCGGTCCCCGGCACCACATTAAGCTGTAACAGGATAGTCGGTTCGGGCATTTCGGGCCGGGAATTCTTTACGGCAGTGAAGGGAGTGTAACAGGATGCAACTTCATTCTGTTACACTCTTTTTAAGTTGTTCGAAAGACGGCCGGAAGGGACAATATGGAAGAATATCGTTATAAAGTGTCCGATTTTGAAGGACCTTTGGACTTGCTCCTTTATTTGATTGAAAAGAATAAGGTCGATATTTATAATATACCCATTGCGGAAATTGCGGACCAGTTCAATGCTTATGTCGCGCAAATCGAAAGCTTCGACGTAAATTACGGCAGCAAGTTTTTTCTCATGGCGGCGACGCTGCTGCAAATAAAGTCGCGTAACCTCCTGCCGAAGACGGAGGTAACGGGCAATGAGGACGAAGATGATCCGGAAGAAGATCTGGTACGGCGCCTCGTCGAATACAAACGCATGAAGGAGGCGGCCCTCATTTTTGCGGATTTGAAGGAAAAGCGGCAGTACTTTATGAGCCGTGAACGGACGCCTTTTGCGTACGAAGCGAAGTTTTCCGGCGTCATAGAAAAGGATGCCCTGTTGCGGGCGTTTCAGATCGTCCGCAAGGCTATGCGCGAGAAGGAGCCGCCGCAGACCGTGCATATTGAGCGGGAAATCTGCAGTGTTGCCGAATGTACAGAGGCGGTTATGAATCTGCTCCGCAAAGCGCGGGAACCGCAAACGGTGGTCGCCGTCTTTCGGCGTTGCCGCACGCGCTTGGAATTGGTCATGACCTTTTTGGCCGTCCTGGAACTCCTGAAGGTCGGCCGTTGCCGAACCGTGTCGGACGGAGAGGAGGGGAATACGCTTGCTTTACAGTACGTCGGATGAAGATACGGCTCTCCTGGAAGGGCTTCTCTTTTTAAGCGGCCGGCCTATGAGTACTGATGACATCAGTATTCACATGCAGTGGCCCCGTAAGCGGGTGGAAGCGGCTGCCGCGTCTTTGGAGCGGCGTTTGGCCGAAGATATAAGCGGCATTTCCCTTATGCGTCTTGCCGGCGGCTATCAGTTGGCAACGAAGGGGGAGCTTTACGAAAAGCTGCACTGGCGCCGGGAGAGCGTTAAAGAGCTGTCGCCTGCGGCCATGGAGGTCTTGGCCATCGTTGCATTCAAGCAGCCCGTGACGAGGGCGGAAGTCGAAAAAATACGGGGAGTTTCGTCGGAACGCCTGATGGCCGTTTTATTGCAGCAGGATTTAATTGCGGATCTGGGCAGAAAGGACAGCCCGGGCAGACCTATTTTGTACGGTACGTCGCCTTATTTTTTGGAATGCCTGGGTATTGATTCGATAGAAGATTTGGCACAGCACATGCCGGTGTCGGAAGGAGAGCGCACAGAAGGAGGGGAAGCGGATGAGCGAACGGTTACAGAAGGTAATGAGTAATTGCGGCGTCGCGTCGCGGCGGGCGGCGGAAGAGATGATTGCCGCAGGGCGCGTGCGCGTAAACGGTGTCGTGATTAAGACGCCCGGAGTTAAGGTGAATCCGGAAAAGGACATCGTCGTCGTTGACGGCAAGCGCTTGGAAAAGCCCGTGAAGCAGTACTATCTCTTCAATAAGCCCAAGGGCGTCATTACGACCGTGAAGGATGAGCGGGACAGGACGACGGTAATGGATTATTTCCGCAAAGTGAAGGGACGCATTTATCCCGTAGGACGCCTCGACCAGAACACGGAAGGGCTCCTGCTTATGACCAATGACGGCGAGCTGGCCAACATCCTCATGCATCCCGGGCGCCTTGTCGATAAGACTTATGCCGTTCGCGTAAAAGGGCGTGTAAGCGATGTAATCTTGAAAAAGCTGGCTGACGGCATTCCGCTTGACGACGGCATGACGGCGCCGGCCGTCGTCACGTACAACGGCTTTGATGACAAGACCGGCATTACGGAGATGGAAATTACCATTCATGAAGGCCGCAACCGGCAGGTGCGGCGCATGTTTGAATACTTCGGCTTCCGCGTACACAACCTGCGGCGTACGCAGTATGCCTTCCTCACGCTAAGCGGCGTGAAACGCGGTGCCTATCGCCGCCTTACGCGTGAGGAAATTAGAGGTTTATATAAGTATAAACAGGAGCAGCCGTGAAACACGTACTTATTGTCGGCGCCGGCGCCGCCGGAATTATGGCGGCTCTTGCCGCCGCGGAAGCGGGCGCGAAGGTGACGGTTTTTGAAAAAAATGATATTGTCGGCAAGAAAATAGGAATTACCGGCAAAGGGCGCTGTAATTTGACGAATACCTGCCCGATGAGCGAATTTATTGCACGTACACCGGGAAACGGTAAATTTCTTTTCAGTGCGTACGGCCGTTTCGGCAACACGGATCTTAGGGCCAATCTCCGCCGGTGGGGCCTGGAGACCGTGGAAGAACGGGGCGGCCGTGTTTTTCCTGTATCGCAAAGCGCCGTGGAAGTGCGCAAATTCTTCTACCGCGTTTTACGGGACAAGGGCGTAACCCTGCGTTTAAACGAAGCGGTTGAAAGTATTTATGAAAAGAACGGGCAGTGGTTTGTCAAAGCGGCGGCCGGAAAGACAGCCGGTGATGCGTGCATTATCGCTACCGGCGGCGTGTCCTATCCCGTCACGGGGTCGACCGGCGACGGCTACCGATTTGCGGTCTTGCAGGGACATACGCTGAAGGAACTGAAACCTTCTCTCGTGCCCTTCGTATCTCCTCATGAATGGGTGCACGATTTGTCGGGGTTATCCTTGAAAAACGTGGAAGCGACCTTATGGAAAGGAAGAAAGAAAATAGACTCCCGTTTCGGTGAAATGATTTTTACCCATTTCGGTGTATCGGGGCCTATTATCCTTCTTCTCAGTACGGCTGCGGCACATAAGGGGAAGGCCGAATTTCCCATGGAGCTCGTTATCAACCTGAAACCGGCTTTGTCGGAAGAGAAAATGCTTGCACGATTGCAGCGGGATTTTGAAAAATACGAGCGAAAGCAAATGGAAAATGCCATGCAGGACCTTTTACCGCGCCGGCTTATTCCCGTCGTTCTGGCCCAGGCCGGCGTGGCGGCGGATTTGCAGGCAAGTCGGCTGCCGGCGGCGGCACGACGGCAGATTGCTTATGCTCTGCAGAATCTGCAGCTTACCGTAACGGGAACACGGCCCATTGAAGAAGCTGTCGTTACGGCAGGCGGCGTAAGTGTAAAAGAAATTTCACCGCAGACCATGGAGTCGAAGCTTGTGCCTCGTTTATACTTTGCCGGCGAAGTCATGGATATTGACGCCTTTACGGGCGGATACAATTTACAGGCCGCTTTTTCTACGGGCTATGTGGCCGGGACGGCGGCGGCTTTACAAGAGGGCGAATGAGATGAAAAAAATCAGTGTGGCCATAGACGGGCCGGCCGGTGCGGGCAAGAGCAGCGTCGCCAAACTCGCTGCCAAACGGGTCGGTTATTTGTATATCGATACGGGCGCCATGTACCGTGCCATAACGTGGCAAATGCTGCGGAAAAAGACGGACATTCAGGATGAAGGCGCCGTAAGGCGTCTCCTCGATACGACGGATGTCGTCTTGAAGACGGGGGACGCGGATCGTGTCTTCGTTAATGCGGCCGACGTGACCGATGCCATTCGTGAGCCCGAGGTGACGGGACAGGTGTCCGCCGTAGCCGCCCTTGCGGCGGTGCGGCAAAAATTGGTACAATTACAGCAACAGATGGCGGCCGCAGGCGGCGTAATTTTGGACGGCCGCGACATCGGCACGGTCGTCTTGCCGCAGGCGGAATTAAAAGTATTTCTGACCGCGTCCATTGCATCGCGTGCCAGGAGACGTTGGCTGGAAATGAAAGAAAGAGGACGTAAAACGACAACGCTTGCCGATATGGAACGGGATATTGCGGTTCGCGATCGGATGGACAGCGAACGGGAGATCTCGCCGCTCCGCGAAGCGGAGGATGCCGTTCATGTCGATAACAGCGATATGACACTTGAAGAAACGGCCGACGTTATTTGCCGATTGATTGCGGAAAGGGAAGTATGAGGAATTTTTGGTATTCGGTTATTCGTTCCATGTTCAATATCATTACATATATTTGGCTCGGCATGAAGGTTTACGGCAGAGAACATATTCCGCGTGAAGGCGCCTTTATTGTAGCCGCCAATCATGCGGGATATTTCGATCCGCCCCTCTTGGGAACGGCGATGAACAACAGGCTCATTCATTTTATGGCAAAGGAAGAGCTCTTCCGCAATCCCGTCATGGGATGGTTCCTGCGTTATGTGCATACCTTTCCCGTCCGCCGGGGACGTATAGACCGAAAAGCGGTTGCCGAGTCTTTGCGAGTCCTCAAAGAAGGGCACGTCCTCGGTATATATCCGGAAGGGACGAGCCGCAATACGGGCAGCCTCGGCAAGTTTCACGAAGGCATGGCGGCCATTGCTTTAAAGGCGAAGGTGCCCATCCTGCCGGCGGCTATCGTCAATTCGGGAACGCTGCCGAAAAAAAGCGGTCCCGTCTGCGTGGCTTTCGGCGAACTGATCATGCCTGAAGGGAATCCGTCGGACAAAGATACGGTAAACGCATTGACTGAAAAAGTGCGCGACATCATTGGAGGAATGTTGGCCGAACACGGAGGGAAAAGTTGATGAAAGTGCATATTGCGGCGGCCTGCGGCTTTTGTTACGGCGTGCGACGTGCCGTAGACCTGGCTTCCGCCGCGGAGCCGGGAACGAGCACGCTCGGGCCGATTATTCATAATCCGCAGGTTGTTGAAACTCTCGCCGCAAAGGGTGTGGCCCCCGTCACAACGCTTGACGACGTGGCCGACGGTGCCAACATCTTGATTCGTTCCCACGGTGTCGGACCGGATGTATACGAAAAGGCGGAGAAAAAACATTTGCATGTTGTCGATGCGACATGCCCTCATGTCAAAAAGGCACAACAAGACGCCAGGAAAGTTATTAATGCAAAAAAAGTATTGATTATAATAGGCGAAAAAGACCATCCTGAAGTAATTAGTATTTCCCAATGGGGTGGTAATCGTGCTATTATAATAGATAAGGTTGAAGAAGCGAAGGAGATTCCCTACTGTGAAAGTATGGGAGTCGTAGTGCAGACGACGTTTTCGCAGACGCGGTTTAAACAGATTGAATCTGTATTGGCCGAAAAGACAGGACACCTTGACGTGTATATGACGATATGCACGGCTACGAGACAGCGGCAGGAAGCGGCTGTTGAGCTGGCACGAAAAGTTGACGCCATGATCGTTATCGGCGGGAAAAACAGTGCCAATACGGGGCGCCTTGCACAGGTCTGCGCCGAGCAGGGTTGTCCCACATACCATGTTGAGACGGCGGCGGAGCTGGACTGTTCCCGCTTTACAGGTATGCGTGATATAGGCGTTACTGCCGGTGCTTCCACACCGGACTGGATAATACAGGAGGTTGTTAAGATGATGGAAGATTTGCAAACTGAAGGCACAGAGGTAATGAGTGAAGAGTTGTTGGATCAGTACGACTATGAAGAAAATCCGAAGAAGGGCGACGTGGTAAACGGCACGGTTATTTCTGTGAATGATGATGCAGCCTATGTTTCCATCGGCACGAAAGCGGAAGCGGTTTTGCCGAAAAAAGAAATGGCCGTACCGGCACCGGAAAAGGCAAGCGACTTTGTCAAAGTAGGCGATCAGCTGACCGTTGAAATTGCCAATAATATCAAAGAAGAAGGTTCCATTGTCGTTTCGTTGGTACGCATGAAGAAGGTGGAAGACTGGAAAGAAGTGCGTGCCGCTTATGAAGCGGATGAGCTCATCGAATGCGTCGGCAAAGAAACGAACAAGGCCGGCCTCGTCGTTACGATTAAATCGCTGCGCGGCTTTATTCCTCTTTCCCAAGGGGACGTACGCTTTGTAAAATCCCTCGACTACCTCGTAGGCAAGACGTTTACGGTGAAGGTTATCGACATGGACGAACGGAAAAACCGCCTCGTCCTCTCCCGTAAAGCCGTGTTGGAAGCGGAACGGGAACGGAAACGCGCAGAAGTATTGGCTACCATTCAGGAAGGCTCCGTCGTCGACGGCACGGTTGTTAAAATCATGCCCTACGGTGCGTTTATCGACATCGGCGGCGTAGAAGGACTTCTGCACATTTCCGATATTTCATGGAAGCGCATCAACTCCGTCGACTCCGTCCTCACTGTCGGTGAAACGATTCAGGTGCTGGTGCAAAAATTCGATGAAGAACGGGACCGCATTTCCCTTTCTTTGAAGGCATTGCAGAAAAATCCGTGGATTGCGGCTATTGAAAAATTTGAAGTCGGCGACGTCGTTAAGGGGGAAGTCAAGAAACTCCTGCCTTTCGGCGCTATTTTGGCAATCGATCCGGAACTGCAGGGCCTCCTGCACGTTTCCGAACTGACGGATAAGCGCGGCGCCGTCGTAAAGGATTTGGTCAATGTAGGCGATGTATTGGATGTAAAGATTATCGGAATCGATACTGATAAAAAGAAGATATCTTTGAGTGTTCTTGCGGCACAGCAGGATGAAGCGGAGCGGGAAGTCAGAAATTATTTGGCTAACGAGCAGGATGACCGGGAAGGTACCATTGGAGACGCTGTAGAAGATAACTAAGTTCACACCGGAGGGTAATCGATATTCCGCGATTGCCCTCTTTTTCTTATTCTGCGAGGTTTTATATGGAAAAACAGGAGACAAAAGCGGTTATCGCCAATGTGGAAGCGGGCAGTCGCGCTGAGAAGCAAGGGCTTCGTGCAGGTGATACGATTGTCTCCGTAAACGGGCAAAAAGTGGGCGATTTAATTGACCTGAATTTTGCTCTTGCCGATGAAGAAGTACGTCTTGTCGTTCGTGACGGCGATTCTTTCCGGGAGTGTTACTTTCAAAAACGCTTTGGTGAAGATATCGGCATTACCATGGAGTCGGCCGTTTTCGACCACATACGGCAGTGCCGCAACAACTGCATTTTTTGCTTTATTGCACAAATGCCGCAGGGGATGAGAGCATCTCTCTATGTAAAGGACGATGACTACCGCATGTCCTTTCTTACGGGCAGCTTCATTACGCTCTCCAATTTGTCGGAAGCGGACGTCAGGCGTATTACGCAATACCATCTTTCCCCGCTTCATGTGTCCGTTCATACGACAAACGGCGTCTTACGCAAGCGTATGATGCGGCAGGAGCGGACGGAAAATATATTGGATCAGCTGCGGCGGCTGACGGATAATGACATTTCCCTGTATTGTCAAATCGTGCTCGTGCCGGGTTATAATGACGGTGACGAGTTTACACGTACCCTGGAGGATTTATATGCTCTCGGTCCTAATATACTCGGTGTTGCCGTCGTACCCCTGGGGACAACGAAGTTTCGCCCGGCCCGCGACGAGCTGCAGCCTGTAACAAAGGAAATTGCCGCCGATATTATCAGACGCGCCCGTCCTTTTATAAAAGAAAACAGAGAAAAAGGCGGCGGCAGCTTTGTCTATTTGGCTGACGAATTTTACCTCAAAGCCGAAGAAGCCGTGCCGCCCGATGAATATTACGACGGCTATGAGCAGATTGAAGACGGCATCGGCATGCTCCGCTATTTCGAGCGGCAGTGGCATGACTGGGGAGGGAAGGTCCGCACGGCGTATGAAAAGCCTCTGCGTCTGGCCCTCTTTACGGGCACTTTGGCTGCTGATTTTTTACGCGGCCTGGTTGATGAGGTGCGCGTGGAAAACTTGGAAGTTGACGTCATTCCCGTTGAGAACAGGTACTTCGGCACACAAATAAACGTGGCCGGCCTCTTGACGGCAGGCGATATGGTAGCCGCATGGCAGGCCCTGCCGGAAAAATACGACGGTCTGATTATACCGGGTACGGCGCTGCGTAAGGGTGAAGAGCTCTTCCTGGACGACGTTACGCTGCGGGCGTTTACCGAGAAAATCGGCGTTCCCGTCGCGGTCAGCGAGTTTGCGCCGCAGCTGAAAGAACTGCTCTATCACTGGAAAGAATAAAAGGAGATATATATATGTATAAACCTTTAGTTGCCGTCGTGGGACGGCCGAACGTGGGTAAGTCCACGCTTTTCAATGCCATCGTGAAAAAGCGGGTATCCATAGTCGAAGACATTCCCGGCGTCACGCGCGATCGCATTTATTTTGATGCCGAATGGCTCGGACGCGAATTTACGCTCATCGACACGGGCGGCATTGAGTTTGTCGATTCGGACAACACGATTTTCACATCCATGCGCTATCAGGCGGAATTGGCTATCCGCGAAGCCGATGTCATCCTTTACGTCGTCGACGGCAAGACGGGCATTCAGCCGCAGGACCTGGAAATCGCCGCTCTTCTGCGTTCGTCGGGAAAACCCGTCATCCTCGTCGTCAATAAGATCGACAGTGTGGAACAGGAGATGAATATATATGAATTCTACGGCCTCGGCCTTGGCGATCCCGTCGGCGTGTCCGCCGTCAACCTCATGAACCTGGGCGATCTTCTCGATGAAGTATTGAAACATATTGAATCCATTCCGCCTGCGGAAGAAGACGAAGATACGGTGCACGTCGCCCTCGTCGGCCGGCCGAACGTGGGCAAATCGTCTCTGACGAACGCTTTGCTCGGCAAGGAACGGGTTATTGTCAGCGACATTGCCGGCACGACACGCGATGCCATCGATACGCGGTGGCACCACGACGGTACGGACTTCGTTCTCATCGATACGGCCGGCATGCGGCGCAAGGGAAAAATCAATTTGCCTATAGAGCGGTACAGCGTCGTCCGTGCACTGCGCTCCATTGACCGCTCCGACGTAACCGTTCTCGTCCTTGACGCCGTCGAAGGCGTGACGGAACAGGATAAGAAAATTGCCGGCTACATTCACGAGTCCGGCAAAGGCTGCATCATTATCGTCAATAAGTGGGATCTCATTACGAAAGACAGCAAGACACCTCTTCGCTATACGGAAGACATACGCCGCGAACTCGCCTTTTTGCAATACGCGCCCATTCTTTACGCGTCGGCCCTTACACACCAGCGCATAGACCGCTTGGCGGATCTTGTCAAGTATGTTTCCGAACAGCGGCACATGCGTGTAGCTACAGGCGTTTTAAATGAACTCATTGCGGATGCGCAGCTGACGAATCCGCCGCCGGCCAAGGGCGGCAGGCCTCTGCGTATTTACTACCTCACACAGGCTTCCGTGGCGCCGCCGACGTTTGTCCTCTTTGTCAACACGCCTGAACTGCTCCATTTCTCGTATAAGCGGTTTATAGAAAACAGACTGCGTGAAACCTTCGGTTTTGAAGGAACGCCCATTCGTATTGTGACGCGCGGTAAAAAAGGAGAGGACGGCTAGTGGCAACTCTTGTTTTCGTACTTCTCGCCTATATCATCGGTTCCGTGCCGAGCGGCCTCATTATAGGCAAGGTTTTTTATCATACGGACTTGCGTGACTACGGCAGCAAGAATATCGGCGCAACCAACGCCTATCGCGTCCTCGGTGCCGTGCCGGGACTGGCCGTCCTCGCGTCGGACATGGGTAAGGGACTCTTGGGCGTGTATCTCGGCAAGACGGCGGGCTTGGCCTTTGGGCCGGACGATCCGAGCTGTGTGGTGTATTTCATGATAGCAGGCGGCCTGGCGGCTCTGGCCGGCCATTCCTGTTCCGTTTTTCTGTGCTTCAAAGGCGGCAAGGGCGTGGCAACGGGGCTGGGTGTACTGCTCTTTCTGGCACCGTGGGAGACGGCCGTCGTCTTTGTCGTCTGGTGCGTCATCGTGGGACTCACGCGGCTTGTCTCCTTAGGTTCCGTTACGGCGGCTGTCCTTGTACCCGTCGTCATGTGGCTTTTCGGGGAGCCCGTGCCGCTTATTGTTTTCGGTGCGGCGGCGGCTCTTTTTGTCGTCGTCAGGCACAAAGAAAACATACGCCGTCTCGTGCAGGGAAAAGAACTTAAAGCGGAACATCTTGGAAAGAAATAAAGATAGTATGTCAAACCGTGCAAATTACTGATTTCCATTTGATATAAGCGTAAAATTGTGTATAATGATTGTGTACAAGCAGGTGGTTATGTGAGGATTATTTCGGGCAGCGCGGGGGGACGGACATTAAAGTCGCCGCGCGGCATGCTGACCAGGCCTACTTTGGACAGCACGCGCGAAAGTCTGTTCAATATATTGGCGGCAGGCAGGTCCTTCGCCGATACGCGTGTATTGGACATCTTTGCCGGTACGGGCGCCCTCGGCCTGGAGGCCGTAAGCCGCGGTGCGGACAAGTGTGTTTTTATCGACGTGCGCACGGGTAAGCTCATACGGGAGAATGCCGCCTTGTGCGGCTTTACAGGCGCAGTTACGGTCCTGTCACTTGAATGCGGCCGTGCCTTGGCAGCACTCAAAGGCGAACATTTCGACTACATTTTTGCCGATCCTCCATATGATAAAAATTTGGTAAACACTACGCTCAGCGAAGTTTTTGCCAATAAACTCCTCACTTCTGCGGGTCTCTTCATTATGGAGCACAGTTGCCGCGAGGATATTGAGCCGAGTAAGGTGTATCGGACTGTTAGAGAAAAGAAGTACGGCAAAGAAACGCGTATTTCTTTTATTGTCAATTCGCGGGAAGGGGAATGATTTTGCGAATCGGTATCTGTCCGGGAAGTTTCGATCCCGTGACGAACGGGCACGTAGATATTTTTGAAAGAAGCAGCTGCCTCGTGGACAAGTTGATTATCGCCACTTTCGAAAATCCCGTAAAAAAACCTCTTTTTACGATGGCGGAGAGGGAAGACTTATTGCAACAGGCTGTGCAGCATATTCCCAATGCGGAAGTCACGAGCTTTCAGGGGCTTTTGAACGAATACGCCGTAGAACGGGGCGTAACCGTTATTATTCGCGGCTTGCGGGCCGTGACGGACTTTGAATACGAATTTCAACGAGCATTGTTGATGAAGCATTTGGAGCCGGACATTGAAACGGTTTTTATTATGACGAAAACGGACTATTCCTATCTCAGCTCATCGGGCATACGGGAACTTGCCTGTTTCGGCGGGAAAGTAGACGGTCTTGTGCCTGACGCAGTGGCAAAACGTTTAAAAGAAAAGTTTAAAGACAAATATCAAGTATAGGGGTGTGGGGTCAGATGAATTCAGAGAAATTATTGGAAGACTTGGAAAGTATCGTTATGAATGCGTCAAAAATGCCTTTTACCAATAAAAAGGTTGTTGACGAAGAAGAACTGTTGTCCATTGTCGACGAATTGAAGGGCGCCATGCCCGATGAAGTGGAACAGGCACAAAAGGTGTTGGCCGAACGGGATAAGATCATTGCCGATGCGCAGCGTCATGCGGACAGCATGGTGGCACAGGCAAAAGATTACATTGCCAAGCTGACGGAGGAAAGTGAAATCGTGCGGCAGTCGCAGGAACAGGCCAATCAGATTATTCAAAATGCCAACCGCTCTTCGGAAGAGTTGAAAAACAGCTCCATCACCTATGCCGGCGACGTATTGAAGTATGTAGAAACCACGCTGGAAAAGACCTTGTCCAGTATTAAACAGAACAGAGAAAGCTTATTGCAGTCGAATCGTCAAGATACGAATAAATAAGTGCTTGCGTACCGAGGGGATGTAGCAGAATGTGAATAACCCATTCTGTCACATCCCCTTATTGGCTATGCAGCCTTTTAAGAGTTACCGTGAAGGAGCAAGGATGCAGGACATTACATCGCGCGACAATCGGCTTATACGGTTGGCCCTGTCGCTGAAGCAGAAAAAACACAGGTATGAAGAGCATAAGCTCCTGGCCGAAGGCATGCGCCTTGTCGGTGACGCCTTGGCAAATGGCATACGCGGCGGCATCTGCCTCGTAACGGAAAAAACGGCTGCCGGACCGGATTTTGCCGCTCTTTATGAAAAGGGCCGGGTCTTGGGCTGGAAATTTTTTCGCGCATCCGCCGGGGCATACGCCAAATTAAAGGAAACGCAGGCAACACAGGGGATTACGGCCGTTTTGCCGTTTTTTGAATATACACTGCAAGACCTTATCGACATAGAGCCGTATAAGGCCGTCTTATACTTGGAGTGCATTCAGGACCCGGGCAACTTGGGTACGATCATCCGTACGGCGGCAGCAACCGGTGCGGGTGCCGTCCTGCTCAGCGAGAACAGCGTTGACCTGTATAACGACAAGACCGTTCGCAGTGCCATGGGGGCCATCTTCAAGGTACCCGTCGTCCAAGGCGTTATGCGAAATGACTTGCAGGATTATTGTAAAAAAACAGGGCGTCGCCTTCTTATGACGGCAGCCGATGCAAAGACCGTGTATACGGATATAGACTGGCACCGGCCGTCAGTCGTTGTCTTCGGTAATGAAGGAGCCGGATTGTCCGCTGAAATGATGGAGCAAGGTGAGGAATTCCTTGCCGTTCCCATGCGGGACGACACGGAATCGCTTAATTTGGCCGTAACCGTCGGCGTTGTCCTCTATAAAGCGTGGGAGCAGGCCGGATTTAAGGAGCAGTGAATACCCTATGAAGAAAGAAGAGATACTGGAGGCTTATAAGAGCGGCAATCTGAATATGGAGGATGCTTTGGCGGCCTTGCAGGAAGAAAAAAGCGGCAAGAGCCTGAACCTCGGGTTTGCCGACCTTGATCTGGACAGAGACGGACGCTGCGGCTTTCCGGAAGTCGTCTACTGTGCCGGCAAGACCGTAGAGCAGTCCGTAGACATTCTGTCCGTCCTCATGAAACAGTACGACAATGTCATCGGCACGCGTGCGGCAGCCGCCGTGTATGAAGGATTGCGGGATAGGTTTCCTCAGATCCGTTACGATGCGGCGGCGCGCATGGTCTATCAGCATAAGAATACGGAGATGCGCAACGGCGAACGCATTATCAATATCATTACGGCCGGTACAAGTGACATTCCCGTTGCGGAAGAAGCGGCACTTACGGCGGAAATCATGGGAAACCGGGTACGGCGCATTTATGACGTAGGCGTTGCCGGTCTGCACCGCCTCTTGGCGCGGCAGGAAGAAATCAGGCAGGCCAATGTGAATGTCGTCGTTGCCGGGATGGAAGGAGCTCTGGCGAGTGTCGTAGGCGGCCTCGTCGGCAGGCCGGTCATCGCCGTGCCGACGAGTATCGGCTACGGTGCCAATTTCCACGGCCTGTCGGCACTTCTGGCCATGCTCAACAGCTGCGCCGCCGGCATATCGGTCGTCAATATCGACAACGGCTTCGGTGCCGGCAGGTTGGCGGCCATGCTTAATGAATTGAGGTAACCCATGGAAACATTGTGGCAAGTAGAGACCAATATTGACGACATGAATCCCCAGTGGACAGGATACCTGTTTGAACGGCTCCTGGCAGCCGGTGTCAATGACGTATGGGCCGTGCCCGTTATTATGAAGAAGGGACGGCCCGCGTTGACCCTTTGCATTCTTTGCAGTCAGGCACTTCTTGACGAGGTAAGCCGCTTTATCCTGCGCGAGACCACATCCATCGGTGTGCGGTATTTCCCTGTGGAGCGGCGTGTTTGTGAGCGGCGGGAAGTGCAGGTTGCCGTGGACGGCAGGACTGTTCGCTGTAAAATCAGCCTGTATGAAGGCGCCGTTACGACGATTTCGGCGGAATACGACGATTGCAGGGCTGCAGCCGCCGCAACGGGTATCCCCTTGAAAGAGTGGCAGAGAAAAGCAAAAGAAGAGGCGTATAAGCAATATGGATAAGGTACTGAAACAAGCCGTGACGGACATAAAAGAAAAATTGGCGAAAGCCCGGATCGATACGGATACGGGGCATGCCGTCAACTACGGCTGGCAGCTCACGGGGCGGCGCGGCAGTGAGACCGTGCGCATTACCGTGTATAACGGAAAAAAAGGCATACGTCTTGTCGTCCAGGGCAAGACGGGGGCTTTAAAAGAAGCTGCAGAGCAGTGCTGCGGCGCAGGCGGTACTGCTGCCGGTACCGCCGCGGCGTGCGCGGTGCCGGGAACGGAGTTGAGACCGCCCGGAACAGATTGTTGGATCGGTGCCGACGAATCCGGCAAGGGCGACGTCTTCGGCCCTTTAGCAGCGGCGGCGTGTATGGTGACGGAAAAAGAAGCGCAAACCCTCCGTGCCTGCGGCGTGACGGACAGCAAAGCCCTGTCGGATACGGCTGTCGCCGACATGGCCGGCAAAATAGAAGCGCTTCTCGGCGACAGGACTATTGTAACCGTATATATGCCTCGTGAATATAATCGCCGTTACGGAGAGTATAAGGAGGCGGGAAAAAATCTCAACCACCTCTTGGGAGGTCTTCACGGCGAGAACATTAAAAGATTATTGTCAATGCACAAATGTCCGTGTATAATAATCGATAAGTTCGGTAAAGACGAATATGTGCTCCGTGCCTTAGGAGATGCCGCCGTCGGCCGTACGGTTATCCAGGTGCCGAAAGGCGAACGGGATACGGCCGTGGCGGCCGCGTCCGTTTTAGCGAGACATGCCTTTGTATGTGCCATGGACGGATTGGAAGAAAAGTACGGCATGTCTTTTCCCAAGGGAGCTTTTGCGGGCATTGACGGCGCTTTGCAACAGTTCCGAACTATGCATGGCGATGCCCTCTTTGAGAATGTGGGCAAACTTAATTTCAGGACCTTTGATTTTTTACGGTGATGTACGGTGAACAGAGTAATCATTAATGCCGATGACTTCGGAATTCACGGTGAAGTGAACAAGGCCGTTTATATAGGCCATACATACGGCATTCTTACGAGTACGAGCCTGCTCGCGCCGGGGCCGGCCTTTACCGAGGCGGTGGACATGGCGCGGCAGTGTCCCGGCTTGGGCACGGGGATTCACCTTTGCCTCGTCGGCGGCCTTTCGCCCGTATTGTCACCGCGGGAAGTACCTACTCTCGTCAATGAGGACGGCCTTTTTCCCGATAATTATATGGACTTTATTCGCGCCGTATATACGGGGAAGGTAAACTTTTCCGAAGTTTATGCCGAACTGGCCGCGCAGATTGAAAAAATTCTCGCTACGGGCCTGCCGGTTACACATGTAGACAGCCATCAGCATCTGCATGTTTTACCGCCCGTGTGGCCGGTCGTCACGGCCCTTATGAAGAAGTACGGTATCCATCGCCTGCGGCTGCCGCGAGAGCCCTACCGCTTTAAAATATTTACGGTTCCGCCGGGGCGCATGCTCGGCCGCGACGCTCTTACGTTTTTGGCCAGGCGGGCTGCACGGGACGCTGCAAAGCTGCATTTTTCCGGGACCGATTATTTTTGGGGCATGGCGGACGGCGGCCGCATGACGGAGACGAAGCTGTGCTATCTGCTGGAGACCGTGCCTTTCGGCATTCACGAAATTATGATGCACCCCGGCTGTAAGGCGAAGGAATTGGGCAAGGTATTCAAGTGGGGATACCGGTGGGAAAGCGAACTCAAGGCGCTTCTTTCCGAGCGCGTGCGCGCAATAGCGGAAAAAAAGAACATCGCATTTATCAATTACGGAGACTTGCTTTAACGGTCGCGGAGGAGAATTTTCAGATGAATATACTAGTAACGGGCGGTGCCGGATTTATCGGTTCTCATATAACGGATGCCCTCATAGAAGCCGGCCACAAGGTTGCCGTTGTAGACAATTTGAGCAGCGGTACGAAAGAATATATTAATAAGGCTGCGGCATTTTATGAATTTGACGTGCGTGACGGAGATCGTCTTCTTTCTCTTTGCGGGGCGGAACGGTTTGATGCCGTTTTCCATGAGGCCGCGCAGACGCAGGTTCCCTATTCACAGACGTATCCGCAAATCGATGCGGATGAAAATATAATGGGCCTTCTGTCCGTTTTGGAGAGCGCCCGCAAGACGGGCGTAAAGCGCGTTGTCTTTTCTTCGTCCGCCGCAGTCTACGGCGATAATCCGAACGTTCCTTTACGAGAAGATGCGCCCGTTGCACCTACTTCCTTTTACGGTTTGTCCAAGGTCGTGTCGGAGCAGTATTTGCAAATGTACCATAAGGTCTTCGGTCTTGAATACATCATTCTGCGTTACGCCAATGTTTACGGCGAACGGCAGGGGATTCACGGCGAAGGCGGCGTAGTTTATGTGTTTTCCGCGGCTCTCGCCGCAGGAAAAAAGCTTACCGTCTTCGGCGACGGCGAACAGTCACGCGATTTCGTCTATGTGAAGGATGTGGCACAGGCAAATTTGGCGGCTCTTCAGGGAGATGTACGGCCGGGAATTTACAATATCGGCACGACCGTCGAGACGACGGTCAACGCATTGAAGGAAATCCTCTTTTATCTGTCCGGCGTAACGACGGCCGTTTACTATGATGACGTGCGGGACGGCGATATTATCCGTTCCGCCCTGGATAACGGCAAGGCGAAGGCGCAGTTGCACTGGCGGCCGCATACGAAACTCATACCGGGACTTACGTCGACATATGCTTATTTTGCAGAGGAGGCTTCTCGTGAGTAAAGACAAAAAGGATTTCAAATTTTATTTGGTTCGCGAAGATATTTTACCGGAAGCTATTAAAAAGACCATTAAAGTAAAGGAGATCCTGAAGCACGGCGAGGCGCGGACGATTAACGACGCCGTTTGCATGATGAATCTCAGTCGCAGCGCCTATTACAAGTATAAAGACTATGTCCTTCCTTTTTACGACGTCATGCAGGGCAAACTGGTGACGCTGTCCATGACGCTCTCCGATCGGCCCGGCAAGCTGTCGCAGGTACTTAATACGGTTGCCGACAGCAACGGCAGCATTTTGACGATCAATCAGGGCATACCGCTCCAGGGGACGGCGAACGTGAGCATATCCGTTGAAACGAAGGAAATGGATATCTCCGTAGAAGATTTGGTCAAGCGGTTGAAAAACTTGTCCGGCGTACAGAATGTGCACATTATCGGGCAAGTATAGGAGGGAAGAGTATATGAAAAACGTATCAATCGCGCTTCTCGGCTGCGGCACTGTCGGTAAAGGAGTCGTCGAACTGCTCCGGATGAACGGCGACCTCATTGAAGAACAATTGGATACGCATTTGACAATTAAATATATTCTCGTGCGGAATGTCGACAAATATAAGGATGCCCGTCTTCCGGAAACGATTCACGTGACCGACGACTTTGCCGACATCATCAATGACGATGATGTGGAAATCGTCATTGAAGTCATGGGCAGCGCCGACTTTGCCAAGATTTGCATTGAGGAATGCTTCCGAAAGGGAAAGAGCGTCGTCAGTGCCAACAAGGACGTCATTGCCGATTACGGTATTCCGCTGCTTAAATTGGCCCACGAGCACGGCGCCGATTTTCAGTTTGAAGCGAGCGTTGCCGGCGGCATCCCCGTCGTGCGGCCCATGTATTCGTCTTTGAACAGCAATAAAATCGAAGAAATTATCGGTATTATGAACGGCACGACGAATTTTATCCTCACGGGCATGACCGACCGGGAGCTGTCCTATGAAGAAGCGCTGGCGGAAGCACAGTCCAAAGGCTACGCCGAAGCGGATCCGACAAATGATATCAGCGGCTATGATGCGGCACGTAAAATCGCAATTTTGGCAACCCTCGGGTTTCATTCGTACGTCACCTTTACGGATGTTTCCGTCGAAGGAATTGAACAGATTACGAAAGACGACATTATGCATGCCAAAGCCATGGGTTACCGCATTAAACTCCTTGCCGTCGCCCGTCAGGAAGACGACCGTATTTCCCTGGCGGTTCACCCCGCTTTTATCCGCAAGGATCATCCCTTGGCCAATGTGGGTGATGCATATAATGCCGTGTACGTGCGCGGTAATTGTGTCGGCGACGTCATGTTCTACGGTCAGGGGGCGGGCGCCCTGCCGACGGCGAGCGCCGTCGTAAGCGACGTAATGAACGTCATTCAGCACGTGAACAACGACATGACCGGAAAGAGACCCTATTTGTGGCGTAATGCGGAAATTAAAGATGCCGGCGAGATTAAGACGCCTTACTATATACGCATGATCGCTGCCAACGCGCCCGGTGTACTCTCAAGCATTTCCGGCATTTTTGCCCGCCATGCCATCAGTATTCGTTCGCTTATCCAAAAAGACGAAACGAAGGAATTGGCGGAAATCGTTATTCTTGTCGACAGCTCGGCCAACGGTGTCGTGAAGACGGCCTTGGAAGAAATTAAGGAGCTTCCCTGCATTGATTGCCTCTGCGGTGCCGTCCGCCTGATTGAGGTATAAGATGGGAAGGGAAATTCGTGTGCGCGTTCCCGCCACCTCGGCCAACCTCGGCTCCGGTTTTGATGCCTTGGGGGTAGCCCTTACTTTATATAATGAGCTTTGTTTTTATGAAGACGACGGTGACGGGATTCGCGTGGAAGTGGAAGGACTCGGCAGAGGGGAAATACCGACTGCGCTTTCCGAAAATATGGCAAGCATAGCCATGGCGGAGGCGGCGGCCTTAAACGGTGCGGACTTGCCGAAGAGCGGTGTCCTGCGCCTCATCAACCGGATCCCGCCGGCCCGCGGTCTCGGCAGCAGTTCGGCAGCCCTTGCGGGAGGCATATTCCTCGGCAACGTTCTCACCGGCGGCGGTCTGGACAGACAGGCCATGCTCAATGCGGTGACAAAACTGGAAGGGCATCCCGATAATGTGGCACCGGCCCTCTGCGGCGGTCTGTGTATATCCGTCATGGACAGCGGCCGCACGCTTACGCAGGTCGTTCCCCTCGGTGAAGAGCTGTCTTTTATTGCGGTCAGCCCGTCTGTCGAAGTGCCGACCGAGCGGGCCCGCGCCGTTTTACCGCAGACGCTGGCCTATAAAGACGGTGTCTTTAACGTCGGCCGTGTCGCCCTTCTCGTGACGGCTTTTATAACCGAGCACTATGAGCACCTGCCTTACGGCCTGGAAGACAAGCTCCACATGCCCTACCGGCTGCCTCTCATACCGGGCGGAGCGAAGGTATTGCAGGCTGCCGTCGATGCGGGCGCACTGGGGGCGACCGTGAGCGGATCGGGCTCGACGATCATCGCTTTTACGACAAAAAACGAGGCAGCCGTTCAAGCGGCGATGGAAGATGCCTTTGTGCAAGCGGGACTTACAGCAAGCGGGCATATTCTCAAAGTTTGTAACGAGGGGGCAAAACTTATATAAAATATGAAGCTCCCGCTTCCGTTTATGACGGTTTTGCCGTATCTTGACAACAGGCATTAAAGTTGTTACCATATAATTCAATAAAAAGCGATGAGCGGAAGAAGTCTTCCTATTCATGACAGAGAGGCGCTGTCAGGTGGAAATGCGCTGATGGAAAAAGAGACAAGTCACCCGTGAGCCGACAGGAAGAAAGGCCTGTCCGGAAGGCAGCCGTTATTTGCAGACGAGAGGTTGCGCAAAGGGCGCGGCAAATTAGGTGGTACCGCGGAAGGAATTGACGTTCTTTCGTCCTAAGTTCTTAGGACGGAAGAACGTTTTTTATATGAAGGAGGCGTTTATGTATGCAGTGGAATAAGGAAAAACTGGAAAAGTATAATCCCGGAGAGATTGAAGCGAAGTGGTATGAATTTTGGGAGAAGCAGGGTTATTTTCATGAAGAGCCCGACGCATCCCGCGAACCTTACAGTATTGTCATGCCGCCTCCTAACGTAACGGGGCAGCTTCATATGGGGCATGCGCTGGATAATACGCTGCAAGATATTCTCGTTCGCTTTAAGCGAATGGAAGGATACAATGTAGTCTGGATCCCCGGCACGGATCATGCGGGCATTGCCACACAGGTCAAGGTGGAGGAACAGTTGGCTGCGGAAGAAGGAAAAACGCGGTATGATATAGGCCGCGAAGAATTTCTCAAGCACGTGTGGGCGTGGAAAGAAAAATACGGCAGCCGCATTGAGCAGCAGGTTCGCCGTCTCGGCTCATCCTGTGACTGGACGCGCAAGCGCTTCACCATGGATGACATCTGTGCTCGGGCTGTACGGGAAGTATTCGTCGCTCTGTATGAAAAAGGACTTATTTATCAGGGAAACCGCATTACAAACTGGTGCCCTCACTGTCATACGGCTTTGAGCGATATTGAAGTGGATCACGCCGATGAAGCGGGGCATTTGTGGTATGTAAAATATCCCGTCGTCGGCGAAGACGATTACATCATGATTGCCACGACTCGGCCGGAAACTATTATGGGTGATACGGCCGTCGCCGTAAACCCCGATGACGAACGGCTGAAGAAATATATCGGCAAGAAGGTGCGCGTGCCCCTGGTCGATAGAGAAGCGGTTGTTATCGGCGACGATTACGTGGATATGGAATTCGGTACGGGTGCCGTAAAGATCACGCCCGCTCACGACCCTAACGACTTTGAGATGGGAGAACGGCACAATTTGGAATCCGTCATGATCATGAACCTGGACGGCACCATGAATGCGGCGGCCGGCGCGAAATATGACGGTATGACCTTGAAGGAATGCCGCAAGGCCGTTGTACAAGATCTTAAGGAACTGAACCTTCTCGATCATATTGAAGATCTCAGTCATGCCGTCGGTCACTGTTCGCGCTGCAAGACGACGGTCGAACCGCTTTCGACAAAGCAGTGGTTTGTCAAGATGAAGCCGTTGACCGCAGATGCCCTCAAGGCCGTTGCCGACGGCAAAACGAAGTTTATTCCCGAACGGTTTGAAAAGATATATAATCATTGGCTTGAGAATATTCACGACTGGTGTATTTCCCGTCAGCTCTGGTGGGGTCATCAAATCCCCGCCTGGTACTGTGACGACTGCGGCGAAATCAGCGTCAGCCGCACGGACCTGACGGCGTGCTCCCACTGCGGCGGCACACACATTCACCAGGATCCGGATGTCCTCGATACGTGGTTCAGTTCGGCCCTGTGGCCCTTCTCGACCATGGGCTGGCCTGATGAAACGCCGGATCTCAAGCGGTTCTTCCCGACGAGCGTTCTCGTTACGGGTTACGACATCATCTTCTTCTGGGTGGCGCGTATGATGTTTGCCACCTGCGAGTTCATGAAGAATGTGCCCTTCAGGGACGTCTTCATTCACGGGCTCGTCCGCGACAGCCGGGGCCGCAAAATGAGCAAGTCTCTGGGAAACGGAATCGATCCGTTGGTCGTAAGCGATGAATACGGTGCCGACGCCCTGCGCTTTACCCTCGTAACGGGCAATACGCCGGGCAACGATATGCGCTTTTACATGGAACGGGTTGAAGCGAACCGCAACTATGCCAACAAGATTTGGAACGCGTCGAAGTTCGTCATTATGAACTTGGACGGCTATGACCCGGGTTTTACGCCGACGGCGGCGGACCTTACGCTGGCAGACAAGTGGATTCTCGCTTCGTACAACTGCGCAGTTCGCGACGTGACGAAGCACCTTGACTCGTATGAGCTGGGCGATGCGGCTGCAGCGGTCTACGATTTCAGCTGGAACTCTTTCTGCGACTGGTATATTGAATTGGCGAAACGGCGCCTCTACAATTCGGACGATGTGCGGAACAGGCAGACCGTACAGTACGTTCTCGTCTATGTCCTCACGCGGACACTCGCCCTGCTCCATCCCTTCATGCCCTTTGTGACGGAGCACTTGTGGCAGCATCTGCCTCATGAAGGTGAAAGCCTTATTGTCGCACCCTGGCCTGAGGCTAAAGAGGAATGGAACTTTACGGAAGCGGCTGACACGATGAATATCATGATGGAGGCGGTCAAGGCCATTCGCAACATGCGTGCCGAAGCGAACGTGCCCATGGGCAGGAAGGCACCTGTTACACTTATTCCGGCAGACGATGACATGGCGAATACGCTGCACGACTATGAAAGCTATTTCCGCACACTTGCCTTCGTCGATACCGTCCGCTTTCTTTCGCCGACGGACAAAAAGTCGGAAAACGCCGTCGTAGCCGTTGTACCGCGTATGGAGGTGTACCTGCTCTTAAAAGATCTGATTGACGTGGAAAAGGAAACGGCGCGGATTGCAAAAGAACGGGAAAAGGCGCAGGGTGAAATTGAACGGCTGGAAAAAAAGTTGGCCAATACGGGTTTTACGGATAAAGCACCGGCGGCCGTCGTCGAAAAGGAACGGGAAAAACTCCTTTCTTACAAAGAGAAACTGACGGCATTGACAAAACGCATGGAAGAATTGAAAAACTTATAAAGGAACGGTTCGATGACATACGCAGAAGCAATTCAGTATTTGGAAAGCGCCTGCCCGTTCGGAATCAAACCGGGGCTCATGAGAATTCATGAGCTCCTGGAACGTACAGGCAATCCGCAGAAGCAATATAAAACGGTTCATGTGACGGGGACGAACGGCAAGGGCTCCGTTACGGCCATGATTGCCGCCGGGATCGCCGCGGCGGGGAAGAAGACGGGCCGCTACACGTCGCCTCATTTGGAGACCTATACGGAGCGGATGGCCATCGACGGTGAAAATATAAGCGAAGCCGAATTCGCCGCCGTAACGGAGACGATTAAAGAAGCCGCCGAGGCCATGAAAGAGGACGGCTTCGAATCGCCGACAGAATTTGAACTGCTTACGGCTATGGCGTTTCTCTATTTTGCGGAAAAACAGGTCGAGTACGCCGTCATTGAAGTTGGCCTCGGCGGCCTTCTCGACTCGACGAACGTCATTATTCCCGTCGTCTCCGTCATTACGAATGTCGCTATGGATCACATGGCCTATTGCGGCAATACGATCGAAGAAATTGCCTGCCACAAGGCCGGCATCATTAAAGCGGGCGTTCCCGTCGTGACGGCGGCGACCGGCGCGGCCCTGGCGGAAATAAAGAAAGTGAGTGCCGAAAAACATGCGCCCCTTCATGTTTTCGGTGCGGACATAAACTGCCCGGAACGAAAAAATGTCGTGCGTGACGGCATGCGGCTGCAGTACGTGCATGTCCGTACAGGTAAAAAGGCGAATGATGTGTATTTTCCTCTTCTCGGCGAGCATCAGGCGAAAAACTGCTGTCTTGCCGCGGCGGCCTTGCAATGTATAGGCCGTTTTGATGCGGCCGTTACGGCCGAGGTTATCCGAAAGGGCATTGCTTCCGTGTGTTGGCCCGGCAGGTTTCAAATTCTCACGACGGACGGCAAGACCGTCGTTATTGACGGTGCTCACAATGCGGCCGGGGCAGCCGCATTTGCCGAGACGTATGACGAAGTATTCGGAAACCGCAGGCGCCTTTTCGTCTTTGCCGTCTTGGCTGACAAGGAATACGGGAACATGATCAATCTCCTCTTCCGGGAAGGTGACCGTATCATTTGCGTACCTGCGCCGAGTCCGCGTACGGCCGACCCGAAAGAGACAGCCGCCCTTATCGGTACGCGTGCGGAAACGGCCCCATCGCCCGAAGCGGCGCTGGAAAAGGCGCTGGACATAATGACACCGGACGACGTGTGCTGCGTTGTCGGCTCTCTTTATATGCAGGAGCCGGTGCGGCGCTTTTTACGGGAGCGCTGCGGCTGCGCGGGAATATAGACAAGAGTGAAAGAAGTCCGTATAATCTAAGTCGGAAGGAGATTTATGATGAACCTCTCGGCTTTATACGGCGGCAGTCCTCAAGAAAAAGCAAGAATACGTATCGTATATGCTCTTTTGGGGACCGCTTTTTTTATACCCTTACACCTTTATGTGATGGAAGTTTTTTTTGCCGCAGCATGCATTCTGGCCGTTCTCTATTGCCTTCGCTACGGTGTGCCGCAGTGCGGGGCCATGCCTCTTATGGTTCCGGCGGCGCTCTTTGCCGCTGCGGCCCTTGTTTCCCTGGCCGGTTCGCCGCGGGCACTCTTCGGTGCGGCTTTTTATATGTTTACGGTGTTTCAATACATTCTCCTGTATATAGGCGTCATTCTCTTCGTGCGCGGTGAAGGGGAACGCCGTCTTTTTGTGTGCGTTATCATGGAGGGTGCCGCCGTCGTTGCCCTGTACGGCCTGTATCAGTATGTACACATGCTGACTCTGCAGGAATCGGAATGGGTTGATTCGTCTGCCTTTCCCTTATTGCAGCGGCGCATGTATTCAACCTTGTACAATCCCAATCTTTTATCGGCTTACTTGCTGACAGTCATGGGCGTGACCGCCTCCGTTTCGTTGTGGGTACGCAAAAAAGTGTACAAGGCGGCAGGCCTCGGGTTCTTTTGTCTTCTCGCCTTATGCCTTTTGCTTACATATTCCCGCGGCGCCTGGATCAGCGCGGCCGTCATGGCCTTCCTCCTGGGACTTATTTGGAACCGGCGCATATGGGTTGTCTTTTTGGCAATTCCTGCGGTTCTTCTCTTCTATCATGGCGGTATTGCGGATCGGCTCATCTCCATTTTCAGCCACCGCGAGGCGGATACGTCCGTCGCCATGCGGCTCGATATGTGGAGCGATACCGTAGAAATGTGGCTGGATCATCCTTTTTTCGGCATCGGCTGGGGTTCCTTCAAGTTTGCTTACCCCGCTTATAATGAATTGATTCAAAAAGCGGGTATTACTATTTTTCATTGCCATAATTTATTTTTAAACATACTCACCGAGACGGGGTTAGCCGGGTTTATTACGTTTTTCACCTTCTTTTTCGGACATTTTCATTACGGACGGTTACAACTATTGAAGGCTTGCAGGGAATCTTTTTCTTACATGCTCGCGGCTGCCGTCATATGTGTTGTCGCCGCTATTTCCGTGAGCGGACTCAGCGATGATGATTTATTCAGCACCCAAGTGTCTATGATTTTTTGGCTCATAAGTGCGCTCTTTTGTAACGATTATGCCGAAAATGCGCAGGGAAGGGAAAATGGTTTGCGAAATTATTCACATTAATATATAATAATCCTAGATTATTGCATAGGTTCTTTTAAGGACTTGGATTTATTATATAGACGCGTCGTCCGGGAGGAAATTGGAAATGAGACAGAGAAAAGTAATATCCGATGCGGTCATTGAACGTTTGCCGCTGTATTATAGAGATCTCTTACTGTTACAGGACGCAGGTATTGACATTATTTCTTCCGAAAAACTGGGAGAACGGCTGGGTATTACGCCGGAACAGATTCGTAAGGATCTGACCTGCTTCGGCGCATTCGGCAAAAAAGGTGTAGGCTATTACGTCAATGAACTGAGTCAGCAAATCGTTGAAATCATCGGCCTGCAGCAGCACTGGAAGGTCGGGATCGCCGGCATCGGCCACTTGGGCTGGGCCCTTGCCAATTATAAGACCTTCGGCCGGCTCGGCTTCCGCACGACGGGACTTTTCGACGTAGACCACCGCATTATCGGTCAAAGCGTCGGCGGTATTATCGTTACGCCCATATCGGAAATGGAAGAAACCATTCGGCAGACGGGAATTCAAATCGGCATCATTACGACTCCCGCTTCCGTAGCGCAGCAGGTTGCCGATCAGATGGTGGCCGGCGGCGTACGCGGCATCTTGTCCTTTGCGCCCATTCGTCTTAACCTGCCGTCGCATATATTCGTATTTCGCGAAGATCTGTCTATCGGCCTGAGTCGTATTTCTTACTACTTGACGAATAAGTCGGAAACGGCAGCCGCAACGGAATAATAGTTCATCCCGTCAAAAAAGAAACGCTCCCTTGCTTCTGCAAGAGAGCGTTTCTGTCGTGCACTTACAAGGCTTCACTCAGCTCATTCAAGTGATGGTAAAGTTTCATGTTTTCACTGTAGTCGACGGGGCAGTCGATGACGACCGGTTTTTCCTGTTTAAATGCTTTTTCCAGTGTAGGCAAGAGGTCTTCGGCCTTTGTGATGCGATAGCCGACAGCTCCCATGCTTTCTGCAAGTTTGACGAAGTCCGGGTTTGTAAAGTCTACATAAGCCGGATGGCCGTACTGCATTTGTTGTTTCCACTTAATGAGGCCGTAGCTTCGGTCGTTGAAGATAAGCGTAACGAATCGGGAGCCCAGGCGATGGGCCGTTTCAAATTCCTGGCAGTTCATCATAAAGCCCGCATCGCCGGTAATGGCGAGAACCTTGCGGTCCGGATGCACGAGATTGGCCGCAATGGCGCCGGGAACGGAAAGGCCCATCGTGGCAAAGCCGTTGGAAATGATGCACGTATTGGGCTTATAGCAGTTATAATGACGCGCCGTCCAGACCTTGTTTGCGCCTACGTCCGTAATGACGATATCATCTTCACCCATGACTTCCCGCGCGTCGATAAGGACTTTCTGCGGTTTCATGGGAAAGGCCGTGTCGTTGCGGTACTGTTCGTGCTCGGCTACCATTTTCTTGCGAATATCGAGGGCGGAGGTCGGTTCCAGGAGGCGTGCGGCCTTATTCATAATGCGGTCGAGAGAGTCCGTAATGTCACCGACCACTTCGATTTCGGGTTGATAGGTCTTGTTGATATCTGCCGGCATCGTGTCGATATGGATGATGTCGGCATTGCCGTGGTGCCAGTTATTGGGCGCATATTCGATAATATCATAGCCCACACAGATGACGAGACTGGCTTCTTCCAATACCTTTGTCTGGTAATCGTTCATGGGAATGCCCACAGTCCAGAGAGAATAGGGATTATCGAAAGGAATGGCGCCTTTTGCCATCATCGTGTTGATGACGGGGAGTTTTAATTTTTCCGCAAAGGCTGTCAGCTTTTCTGCGGACTTGCTGCGAATGACGCCGTTTCCGGCAAGAATAACCGGATTACGGGCATATGAAATAAGTTCGGCAGCCGCATCGACGGCAGGTTCCAAGGCTTTTTCCGGCTTAATGCACTTGTGCCGCAAGGGCCGGTCCTTGTCACCTACAGGCATAAGGCCGATATTGACGGGCAGATCGATAAAAGTGGCGCCCGGCTTTTCCCGTTCGGCGTACTTGAAGGCAAGTCGCGTAATTTCGGCAATCGTATCGGGACGAACGACCGTGTAAGCGCGGCGCGTAATGGGTTCGAACATGGCGCGCAAATCCAAGTATTGGTGCGCCGTAATATGCATCTTATCCGTGCTGACCTGGCCCGTAATGGCAACGAGAGGCGCTCCGTCGCTGTCCGCATCGGCGACGCCCGTAATCAGGTTGGTCGCACCGGGGCCGAGGGTTGCCATGCAGACGCCGGCCTGTCCCGTCAGTCTGCCGTAAATATCGGCCATAAAGGCGGCACCCTGTTCATGGCGCACAGTAATGAATTTAATTTTTGAGTGTTCCAGTGCATTCATGACGGCCAGATTTTCTTCGCCGGGAATGCCGAATATATAATGAACGCCTTCTTCTTCCAAACATTCTACCAATAAATCCGCCGTATTGCGCTGCTCTTTTCTCTCCGTCATTACAAAAACTCCTTTATGATGGTGTAACAATGTGAAAAAGGCCGACCTCTGAAGGCGGCCTTTTGTAACTGTATCAGTGCCGTACTCGTTGGAGTACGAGCTCAGCCATATGAGCCCGGCCCTTTATGACATCGTTGCCGTCGGCAATGGACTGGGGGTAGAAGTTCTGTTTGAATTTTTTCTTGCCTACTTTGGAGACCAGTTCTTTCAGCTGAATCGTCTGGTCGTCCACATTGTATACGTATGTACACTGATCCGTCGATTCGCCGAAGGTCTCCGTCGTTTCGAAGGTGAGAACGGTCATGCCGTTTTCCGTGGTCACTTTTGCGGAACTCATATTAATGGCAATATTTTGATTATACTGCCAAATATTGTCCTTTGCAGCGCAGACGGAGACGGCCATAGCCAATGTCAGGCCTAAGGAAAGAAGAATTTTTTTTGTTTTCACGTGAGAACACCGCCTTCATTTTATATAGTATATGGATTAGTATAGCACGAACGGGGAAACGGGGCTACCAAATAACCTTGCCGAGGATGTGGTCAAGCGGGACGGGACCGATGAAACGGCTGTCCGTACTGTGGTTGCGATTGTCACCCATACAGAAGACACAGCCTTCGGGCACGATGACCTCGCCTTGGCGGCTGTAATCCATTTCGCCCTTATTGATGTACGGTTCGTCGAGGGCTTCGCCGTTGCGCCAAACCTTGCCGTCATGAAAGGCCAGCCTGTCGCCGCTCTTGCCGATGACCCGCTTAACCCAGACGTTTTTCGTCTGCAGCTTCGAATCGAAAAAGGCCAGGTAGTTGTGCAGCGGTTCGACGGCGTCATCCAGCCAGGTGCGGTCGTAGAGGACGCGGCTGTCGATGATGACGATATCGCCGTAGTTCGGCTCATTGCGGAAGATGTGGTCCCATTTTTCAACGACCAGGTACTCGCCGTTGTGCAGTGTTGGTACCATTGATTCGCCGGACACGCGCGTCGGCTGCAGAAAGAAAATATGGATGACCATAGCAATGGCCAAGGCGATGACAATAGAGTAAAGCCATTCGTAGATTTCCCGTATAATTGCGTTCAAAATATTACCTCCTTGCGTACGTTCCCATTGTATCAAAGGCCCTTTCCAATGTAAATACGGTGTCTTGATTATGTAGGCAAGGAGGCGAGAAAGTCTTTTATGTCCGATTCGCCCAGAACCGTAAGGCCCGCGCTTTGCAGCATTTCGGCAGTTACGCCGCGTCCTTTGATGAGGGTGCGCGTAAAAGTACCGTCGTAAATCTCTTTCATGCCGCAGGACGGCGATTTTTCTTTTAAAACAGCGCAGGCGCAGTTATAGGCCAGCGCAAGGCGCAGGGCTTCGGCGGCACCGCGACGGTACGCGGCCGTCACATCCGTGCCGTCCCCGGTCACGACCTTGTCGTCCCGTCGCTCCGCCGGCGGGCGAGGCGTACAGAGGCCGCCGGCTTCTTCGGGACAGACGGGGATAAGGCGGATGTCCGGCCTTTTTTGCAGAGCCGTAACGGCAGTATAGGTTTTCGATCTGCCGTCATAGCGACAGGCTTTGCCGAGGAGGCAGGTGCTGATCAGGATATTCATAAATGCGGCTCCTTCAAGAGTTTAAAAATAAAACCGTTCCGTTTTGTCAAAAATTTACGGGCTCCGACGTTGTATGCCCGTCGCCATAATGATATCATACTAGAGTATGGACGGGTTAGGGGGAAGTATATATGTTTAAACATATCCTGTTTGATTTGGACGGGACGCTGACGGAGTCACACGAAGGGATTGTAAAATCCATTGCCTACGCTTTGAAAAAGGAAGGCGAATCGACGGACGGGCGCCTGAACAAGGAAATCGTCATCGGGCCGCCGCTCATGGTCACCTTTACGAAAACCTACGGCTTTCCCGAGAAAAAAGCGCGCCGATTATATGACTATTTTCAGGAGCGGTACGGTACAATCGGTCTTTTTGAAAATAAACCGTATCCGGGTATCGGAGAACTCCTGCAATTCTTGCGGCAACGGGGCAGAAATTTATATATCGCCACGTCGAAGCCGCAGGTTCACGCCCTTTCTATTTGCGACAGATTCGGCTTTTTGCCGTATTTAACGGAAATATGCGGTGCCGAAACGGGCGGTTCCGAAGACAAGGCCCGCATTATCGGGAATGTTCTCAATAAAATCGGTGATTATAAAAAGGATGAAGTCGTCATGACGGGCGACAGGAAGTTTGATGTTCTGGGGGCGCGCAAAAACGGCATTGCCGTCATTAACGTCGGCTTCGGTTACGGCAGTGAAGCGGAGCGTCGTGAGCACGCGCCCGATTATTACGCGCCCACAGTGGACGCATTGCAGCATATATTGCTGGGAGAAGAGGAGGAAAATTAATGACGTGTAAAGAAGGTTGGCAGGCGGGAACAGTGCATCACGGATTCCGTATACATTCCGTCGAGTTTATTGATGAAGTACGGAGCACGGCTTACGAAATGACGCACGAAAAGTCCGGCGCCGGCGTGTTTTATTTGGCAAATGACGACAATAACAAGGTTTTTTCCGTATCTTTTCGTACAACTCCGACGGACAGCACGGGTGTACCCCATATTTGTGAGCACTCCGTCTTATGCGGCTCGCGGAAATTTCCGCTGAAAGAACCCTTTGTGGAACTCGTAAAAGGATCACTTAATACGTTTCTTAACGCCATGACCTTTCCCGATAAGACCATGTATCCCGTTGCCAGCTGCAACGCCGTCGACTTCAGAAATCTCATGGATGTGTATTTGGATGCCGTTTTTTTTCCGAATTTCCTCAAAGATTCGCAAATACTGCAGCAGGAAGGCTGGCATTATGAGCTGGCCTCTCCCGACGGCCCTCTTACGTACAGCGGTGTCGTCTACAACGAAATGAAAGGCGTCTTCTCGTCGCCCGACTCACAATTGGACAGATATGTCATGCGGCATCTCTTCCCGGATACGACGTACGGCGTCGAATCGGGCGGCGATCCCGACGACATTCCCGGGCTTACGCAGGAAGACTTCGTGGCCTTCCATAAGCGCTTTTACCATCCGTCGAACAGCTATATTTTCCTCTACGGCGATCTTGATATAGATGACACGCTTGCCTTTATGGACCGCGAATACTTGAGCACCTTTACGGCCATTGACGCACAGACGGCCGTTGCGCGTCAGGCTTATCCCGGCAGTACGGTCAGGACCTACCCGTACGGCGTGGCATCGGGCGAAAAGACGGCCCGAAAGACGATGCATTCCTTGACTTACGTCATGGATGACGCCCTGGATCCCGTGCTGGGTCTTGCCGTCAAGGTTTTGACGTACGTCTTTCTGCAGTCCTCTGCGGCACCGCTTAAAAAAGCTTTTATCGATGCCGGCTTGGGCAAGGAAATTTCCGGCGATTTCCAGGACGGCATTTTGCAGCCTCTGTGGGGTATCAGTGTAGGCGGTTCGGAACCGGAGACGCAGAAAAAAATTCTGCCGCTCGTACAGGAATTTTTTGGCCGCGTCGTAAAAGAGGGCATCGACAAAACCCTTCTTACGGGCGCTCTCAACCGCTTGGAATTTCTCCTGCGGGAAGCTGACTTTGCCGGCCGCCCGAAGGGCCTTATTTACGGTATTCGCTGTATGGATACATGGCTCTACGGCAGACGGCCGGCTGAAGCGCTTCGCTACGAGGATGCGCTCAAAACTCTTCGTGCCGGCATCGGAACGAATTATTACGAAACCGTTATTGAAAAATATATTCTCAACAATCCCTATTACGCTCTCATCTCCCTCGTGCCCGAGCCGGGCTTGACGGAAAAGCGCGAAGAAGATTTGGCGAAAAGCCTTGCCGCCTATAAGGAAACGTTGTCGCCCGAACAATGCAGGCATATTATGGAAGCTGCGGCGGCCCTAAAAAAAAGACAGGAAACGCCCGACTCGGAAGAAGCGTTGGCGACGATTCCCGTCTTGTCGCGCGGCGACTTGGAAAAAACGGTGCAAGACGCCGTTGCCGTCGTTCATACGGGCGGCGACGTCCCTTTATGTCATGTTGAAACGGCGACGAACGGTATCATCTATGTGAACGCCTACTTCGACCTGCGCGGTTTTACGCAGGAAGAGCTTCCCTACGTGTACCTTTTGAGCGACGTTCTCGGCGACTTGGATACGCAAGACCGTACTTACGGCGAATTGGCAACTCTTGCGGATCTTCATACGGGCGGCATCTCCTACACCGTCGGCTCACAGGCCCTCATGAACGATCCGGCGGAATATATACCGTACTTCCGCATCAGGGCGAAGGCTCTTACGCGTAATACACATAAGCTCATCGCCTTGCTGCAGGAGATTACGGGCCGGACAGTTTTCACCTGCGGTTCCCGCCTGGCCGAGCTCATAGAAGAAGATAAGACCGGCTGGGATGCCGATGCCTTCCGCAACGGCCAGACACTCGTTACGAAGCGCCTTCTCTCGTATGTGTCGCAAGGAGCGGTTTTTGCCGATGCAGGTGAGCTGTCGTACTATCGTTTTATTGCGGAGCTGGCTGCCGCTATCCGCGAAAATTCGGCCCAAGCGGGTGAGAAGCTGGCGAAGGTTATGAAAAAACTCTTCGTCCGCGCCCGCATGACCGTCGCCGTAACGGGCGGCGATGCGGAAAAAGAAGCTCTCACAGCGGCTTTGCCGCAGTGGCTTGAAGCCATGCCCGTCGGCGAAGCGGGCGGCGAGAACATTCGCTTTGAACTTATGCGTAAGAATGAGGGAATCATGACGAGCGGCAAGGTGCAGTACGTCGCCAAGGGCGGCAACTTCCGCAAACACGGCTACGACTATACGGGTTCCATGGCCGTATTGACGACGATTCTGCAATACGAGTACTTGTGGATTAAGGTGCGCGTTCAAGGCGGCGCATACGGTGCTCATGCGCGTTTTTCCCACACGGGAGATATGGTCTTCTGCTCCTACCGCGATCCGAATTTGGCCGATACGATACGCGTATACGACGATTTGCCGGAATACCTGGAAAATTTCAACGTTTCCGACAGGGAAATGACGAAGTACATTATCGGCACGCTGAGCCGGATTGATATCCCCTTTACGCCGCAGTCGCGCACGGCGACGGCCATGGCCAATTACTTCGGCAAGAGCACAACGGCGGACAAGCAGCAGCGGCGCGATCAGCTGCTGGCGACGACTGCTGCGGATATTCGCGCCTTGGCGCCTCTCGTGAAAGCCGTTATGGATGACAATAATCTTTGCGTTATGGGCAGCGAAACGAAGATAAAAGAAGCGGCCGGACTTTTTTCGGCAGTCGTTTCCCTGCCTGATTAGAGGGCATTATGCGTTGTCGTTTTGCACCGAGTCCTACGGGATATATGCATTTGGGCAATGTCTGGACGGCCCTTCTCTGTTGGCTGCAGGCGAGGCGGGGCGGCGGTACGCTGGTTCTGCGCATTGAAGATATTGACGAGGGGCGGTCGAAAAAAGAATATACGCGTGCCCTCATGGAAGATCTGACGTTTCTCGGCCTCGACCGGGATGAAGGACCCGATGCGGGCGGGCCGTACGGGCCCTATCGGCAGCAGGAACGGTATAATCTGTATGAGGCGGCCATTGAACGGTTAAAGCGGCTGAATCTCGTCTATCCCTGTTATTGCAGCCGCGCCAGAATTACGTCCGTCAGCGGCGCGCCTCATGAGGGGGAACTGAGCGTATACGACGGCCGTTGTTACGGCCTGACCGAGGCGGAGCGGCGGCGACAGCGAAAAAAGCCTTCTCTCAGGCTGCATGTGCCGGAGCGAAGCATCTCCTTTACGGACGGGTTATACGGCCTGCAGGAAGAGTACTTGCCCACGAAATGCGGTGACTTTGTCATTCGCCGCGCCGACGGCATGTATGCCTATCAGCTGGCCGTCACCGTTGATGACGGCGCCATGGGAATTACTCACGTCCTGCGCGGCAGAGATCTCCTCGGTTCAACGGGACGGCAGATTCTTCTGTCGTCTTATCTCGGCTATCAGACGCCGAAGTACACGCATGTACCTCTTCTCATCGACTGTGCGGGGCACCGTCTCTCCAAGCGTCAGCACGGTATTACGGTGCGCGAACTGCGGGCCGAAGGTATTACGGGGCGACAAATTCTTTCGTATCTTGCCTATAAGGGCGGCCTCGTTCGTGAGGCATGCCTCTATGATCCGGACCGGTTGGTGCAACAGTTTGATATCCGCAATATCGGCGTGAAAGATATTGTCATAGACGCCGACCCCATAGAGGCTATTAAATATTTCGGACACTGAAAAAAAAGAAGTATGGCAGAAAAAGCCGTGCTTCTTTTTTTGTGTTTTCATAGATAAAAAGAAAAAAATTTTCTTCCTGAATGAAAACCATATATAGTATGTAAAATTAAAAAACAGAAAGAAATATACTATATTTGTAAAAATAAATACGGAAGAGCCATCACGAATCGCATGGTTGTCGGAAAAATCGGGAAAAATTTTTTCTGTTTTTGTTGTCATAAAGTGTTTGATTGTGGTAGAATGTGGTGAAAAGTGAAACCAAAATGTGAAAGGAGGCCGAGAGTCCGATGTTTATGGGAGAATACGCGCACACAGTCGACGCGAAAGGCCGGGTCATTATGCCGGCAAAATTTCGGGAAGAATTGGGCGCAACCTTTGTCGTTACACGCGGACTCGAAGGCTGCCTTTCCGTTTATACCCAAGAAGCGTGGACACATTTTGCGGAAAGCGTGAAAAAATTGCAGGCTTCCAAAGAAAATGTGCGCGCTTTTAAACGGTTTCTCTTCGGCAGCGCTGCCGAACTGGAATTTGATAAGCAGGGACGCATTCTGATTCCTGCGACACTGCGTGATTATGGAAAACTCATAAAAGATGTTGTCGTTCTCGGCACGGGAGACAAAATAGAAATTTGGAGTAAAGAAGCCTATGAAGTCTATGCCGCTAAAACGGTACCCGCTATGGAAGCGATAGCTGAAAGTTTGGACAGTATCGGCGATCTGGACTTTTAGGAGGGACCATGGCATTTCATCATCTTTCCGTACTCCGCAATGAAACTGTCCGTGCCCTTGTCGGCGATGTGACCGGCGTCTATGTGGACTGTACCTTAGGCGGCGGCGGGCACAGCTTTGCCTTGGCGGAGCTTCTTGCGCCGGAAGCAACCATTATCGGCCTCGATCAGGACGGCGATGCCGTTGCGGCGGCAAGCGAGCGCATGAAAAATGTGCCTTGCAGGTTTATTCCCGTGCGGCGTAACTTCCGTTACTTGGGAGAAACCTTGGATGAGCTGGGAATAGACCGTGCAGACGGCATCATGTTTGATTTGGGAGTATCCAGTTATCAGCTTGACACGCCGGAGCGCGGGTTTTCCTATCAGCACGACGGACCCCTCGACATGAGGATGGACACGAACGGGCGCAAGAACGCCCGCGATGTAGTCAACACGTATAGTGAGGCCGACTTATACCGCATTATTAAGGACTACGGTGAAGAACGTTGGGCCGGGCGAATTGCGAATTTCATCGTAACGGCGCGGCAGGAGGCTCCTATTTCCCGGACGGAAGAACTGGTACGGATTATAAAAAAAGCCGTGCCTGCAGGGGCCAGGAAAGACGGCCCGCATCCGGCAAAGCGGACCTTTCAGGCCATTCGCATCGAAGTGAATGAAGAACTGGCCATTTTGAAAGAAGCCGTTGAAACTGCGGCGGAGCGGTTGAAGCCGGGCGGCCGCATAGCCGTCATTACCTTCCACTCCTTGGAAGACCGTATTGCCAAGCAGACCTTAAAGCGCTTGGCGGCGAATTGTATTTGTCCGCCCGATATGCCCGTCTGCACGTGCGGGCACAGGGCGGTGCTGAAAGTAAGCGGGAAAGCCGTTTCCCCGTCGGCAGACGAACTGACGGCCAATCCGCGGGCGCGAAGCGCAAAATTACGTACAGGTACGCGTATATAAGATAATGTAATTATCCCTGATTATTGAAGAAATGGATGTGTTGGTATTATGTTGGCAAGAAAAGCGGGTTATATAGGATATGAAGGCAGCCGCAGTGTCGCCGTACCTGCCGGCAGGGAGCGACAAAAGTTTAATCAGCTCGTCTTCAAGACCCTGTTTGCCGTCTTCTTAATCGCCTTTTTCCTTATCGTCTACGTTGCCCTGTCGGCGGCGCGAACTGATTACGGCTATTCGCTCATGCAGGAAAAACGGCAGGTCCAGCAATTACAACGGGATAACGAAATATTACGTGTCGAAATAGCCAGGCTCGAATCGCCGGAGCGCATTTACAAGACGGCGACGGAAGAGTTGGGCATGGTAGTACCGACGAAGGTTTTATACAAACGACATGCCGGCTCAACACAATCATAAGAACGAAACGGGCAGCCTTTTTATAAGGCTGCTATTGTTGTTTGCCGAACGGCCGTCGAACGGGAGGGACAGAAAGTGAAAACAGTCAGAGAACTTTGTAAGGAAATTAAGGGCAGTTACAATATAGAAGGCAATGCTTCTTCGGAAATATGCGGCATCTCCGCCGATTCCCGAAAAATCGAAAAAGAGTACCTCTTCGTCTGCATTGCGGGCTTTCACGTAGACGGCGCTTCCTTTGCGGGTCAGGCTGTCGAAAAGGGCGCCGTTGCCGTCTTGACGACGAAACACCTGGATTTGCCGCAGCAGATTACGCAGATCACGGTAGCCGATATTCACGCGGCCTTGGAAGACATGGTCCCTTTTTTCTACGGCTATCCCGGCAAAGCCATGCGTATGATCGGTGTTACAGGTACGAACGGCAAGACGACGACGTCTCATATTATCGCCCACATCCTTCGCGCTGCAGGTTATCACGTCGGTGTCATCGGTACGATACACGCCCTTATTGATGATGAAGAACTGGAAATTCATAATACGACGCCGGACGTCGTGGAACTGCAGGAATTACTGGCCCTTATGCAGAAAAAGGGGATGGATTACGTCGTCATGGAAGTATCCAGCCATGCCCTGGCCTTGAATCGCGTGGCCGGCATTGAGTATGATACGGCGGTCTTTACGAACTTGACGCAGGATCACCTGGATTTTCATAAGAGCTTTGAAAATTACGTAGCTGCAAAAGCACGGCTCTTCTCGGGTCTTACGGCGGAAGATCCGGTCAAAGAAAACAAGACGGCCGTTATCAACATTGATGATCCTCATGCGGCGGAAATTATGAAAGCTGCGCGCTGCAAGGTGCTTACATACGGAGTGGAAAAGAAAGCGGAGCTGTACGGCACTGACTTGCAGGTCGGCTTGAAGAGTTCTTCCTTCCGGATTACGGGGCCCTTCGGCAAACTGGCCCTGCATATGCGCATTACGGGACTCTTTAACGTTTACAATACCCTCGCCGCCGTCGGTGCGGCTTATGCCGAAGGCATTGCGACGGAGGTCATCGACAAGGCCATTCGGACCTTTCACTCCGTACCGGGCCGCTTCGAGCCCGTCGAAGGAGGTCAGGATTTTGCCATCGTTGTCGATTACGCTCACACACCGGACAGTCTGGAAAAAGCCCTGACCACAGCGCGTGCCATGAAGCCGAATCACCTCATCGCCGTCTTCGGCTGCGGCGGTGACAGAGATCGGACGAAGCGTCCCGTTATGGGCCGAATCGGCGCCGAATTTGCGGACATTCCCATTATTACGTCCGACAATCCCCGCTCGGAAGATCCGGAGTTCATCGTGTCCGAAGTGGAAGCCGGCGTAAAAGCGGGTCTGAAAGAAGGACAACATTACGAAGTTATCGTCGATCGCCGTGCCGCCATTACGCGTGCCGTTGAAATGGCGTCCGACGGCGATCTCGTCCTTATTGCCGGAAAAGGACATGAAACATATCAAATACTGAAAGACGGTACCGTACACTTTAATGATCGGGAAGTTGCCCTCGAAGCGGTGCGGCAGGTGCAGATAAAGGAGAGATAGACATGGCCGCGTTTACGGAAGCGGAAATTATCCAGGCTACAGGCGCAAAAGTACTGCGGCAGGGAAGAAACGATATGGTCTATACGGGTATTGAGACGGATACGCGTACTATCGGTGAAGACGCGGTCTTTGTCGCCTTGCGCGGTGAAAAATTTGACGGTCATGATTTCGTCGAACAGGCCGTCAGCAGCGGTGCCGCCGCAGTCATCGTCGAAGACGGCAAGCGCTTTTATGTCGACGGTGACTACGCGATTTTTGTCGTTGCCGACACGTTAAAAGCGTATCAGAACCTGGCCCGGTTTCACCGGCGCCGCTTTATGCTTCCCGTCGTCGCCGTGACGGGATCGGCCGGAAAGACATCGACCCGTTCCCTCATTGCGACAGTGCTCGGACAGAAGTATAATGTGTTGCAGACGGAAAAAAATTTTAACAACGAAATAGGCTTGCCCAGGACACTGCTTCAACTCACGAAAGAGCACGGCGTGTGCGTCGTCGAGATGGGCATGCGCGGCCGCGGCCAGATTAAGGAACTGGCGGACATTGCCGAACCGACCGTAGGTGTCGTTACCAATGTGGGCAAGAGTCATATTGAGCTCCTGGGCTCACAGGCGAATATTGCCAAGGCGAAGGCGGAGCTCGTCGAAGCCCTGGACAGCGAAGGTACGGCCGTCCTCAATCAGGACGACAAACGCGCCGCCGCCATGGCCGGGCAGTGCCGAGGCAAGGTCGTCGGCTACGGTATAGAAAATGATGCACCCGTCATGGCGGGCAATATTAAAAACGATGAAAAAGGATTGACCTTTACGTGCCGATGCTTTGATCAAATCATGGACGTGCACATGCCCGTCATCGGTGTACACAACGTATACAATGCCTTGGCGGCCGTCGCCGTAGGCAGACTCCTCGGCCTGAGCGAGCACCAAATGCAGCGGGGACTTGCCGAGTATCACGGCGTGCCCATGCGGCAGGAACTGGTGCATACGGACAGCGTGACCTTTATTAATGATGCGTACAACGCCAATCCGGCGTCCATGACGGAAGCCGTCAATATGCTCGTTACCCTGGCCGGCGGTCGGACCGTGGCGGTTCTCGGCGGTATGCTTGAGCTCGGCGACTGGATGCGGGAAGAGCATGAAAAAATAGGCGTGCTTCTGGCAAAAAAAGGTGTAAACGTGCTCATTACCTTGGGCGACGAAGCTCTTTATATCGCCAAAGCCGCAAAGGAAGCGGGTCTGATGAACATCTACAGCGTTACGACCCACGCCGAAGCGGCGGACATCCTGCACAACATCATGAAGCCGGGCGATACGGTTCTCTTAAAAGGTTCACGCAGTTTTGCCATGGAAAAAATTCTGCCCTATTTTGAAAGGAAGGAATAGGAATGTTTAATACGCTTATAATGGGTTTTGTTGTCAGCCTCGCCGCAGGCATTATCTTAGGCCCTGTCGTCATAAAAAAACTGAAAGCGTTTCATGCACGTCAGGAAGAACGGGAAGAAGGGCCGGAAAGCCATAAGTATAAGGCCGGCACGCCTACTATGGGCGGTATTCTAATTCTTTTTTTTCTTCTCGTATCGTGCGTCGCCTTTAACGGCGCGGATACGGCCAAGTGGGCGGCTCTTTTTCTTACGCTTGGCAATGGGGTCATCGGTTTTTTGGATGATTCCATTAAGACCGTAAAGAAACGTAACCTCGGCCTGAAAGCTAAGCAAAAACTCTTCGGACAGGCTCTTGTGTCCGTCGTCTTTTGCCTTATTTTAAAATATGTCGTTGAATTGCCGACGACCTTGTGGGTGCCTTTTACGGCGCTTAATATCGACCTGGGATTCTTTTATTATATTTTCGTCTTCTTTGTCTTCGTCGGCGCGACGAACGCCGTAAATTTGACGGACGGTCTGGACGGTCTGGCTGCCGGCTCCTGCGCCATTACGGCCGTTGCCTATGTTGTCATTGCCGTCGCCTTGGGATACGGCGGCATGGCCTTCTTCAGTGCCTCCTTGGCAGGCGCCTGCCTGGGATTTCTCTTTTATAATCAACACCCGGCCAAGATGTTTATGGGCGATACGGGATCTCTTGCTTTAGGCGGCGCCTTGGCGGCAATTGCAGTCCTGACAAAAACGGAGCTCCTCCTCGTCCTGGCAGGCGGTTTGTATGTCATTGAAGCGTTGTCGGTCATTCTGCAGGTCATTTCCTTTAAGACGCGGGGCGTGCGCATCTTTAAGATGAGTCCCATTCATCATCATTTTGAATTGTCCGGCTGGAGTGAAGTGAAGGTCGTTACGGTCTTCTGGGTATTCTCCGCTCTAACGGCCATTTTTTCTATTATTATCGTTTTGGCGGATAAATAATATCTAAAGCAGGTGTGCATATGAGTATAAGCGACTTTACGGGTAAGCGAATCGTCGTCCTGGGCGCCGGCATCAGCGGCAGGGCGGCGGCGGCAGTGCTGAAGCGGCACGGCGCGACAGTCGTGCTCAACGACAATAAAGACCGTGACATAAGCGCGGAACCGTGGATTTCCCTGCAAAATCAGGGAATAGATCTCGTTTTCGGTCACCAGGACAATAAAATTTTGGACGGCGCTCATATTGTCGTACCGTCTCCGGGTATTTCGTCAGAAATTCCGGTCATGCAGGAAGCCGCCCGCCGCGGTATATCTGTATGGAGTGAAGTGGAAGTGGCCTGCCGTGTGACGAATGCGGATATCATCGGTATTACGGGTACGAACGGCAAGACGACGACGACAACCCTTGTCGGCGAAATCATGAAAGAAACGGGGCGGCAGACCGTCGTCGGCGGCAATATCGGCCTCGGTCTCTCCGAAGAAGCGGCAGATCTGCCGCGTACGGCCGTCGTCGTGGCGGAGCTCTCCAGCTTTCAATTGGAATTTACCAGTTCTTTGAAAGCCAAGGCCGCCGTTATCCTTAATATTACGCCGGATCACCTGGACCGACATCATACGATGGAAGCGTACTGCGCGGCGAAAAAACGTATCTTTCTCAACCAGGAGGATACGGATTACGCCGTTCTGAACTTCGACGATCCCTTAGTGCGGCCTATGGGGCGGGAATTGACGGGTACGGTTCTCTATATTTCCGTTCACGAAGAAGTACCGGCCGGTGCCTTTGCCAAAGACGGGAACCTCTATATCCGCCTGCACGGTGAAGAGCTTTGCCTCTGCGCCGAAAAAGACCTGCACCTTTTCGGCAAACACAATATACAAAACTGCCTGGCTGCAGCTTTGTTGACGTACGCCGTAGGCGCGCCCGTCGAAATGATACGGAAAGTATTGAAAGAATTTCGCGGTGTTGAACACCGTTTGGAATGGGTACGGGACGTAAAGGGCGTAGCTTATTATAATGACTCGAAAGGGACAAATACGGACGCGTCCGAGAGGGCTCTGGAAGCATTTACGGGCGGGCATTTGATTCTCATTGCCGGCGGTCATGACAAGATGACGTCTCTTGACGGCTTTATGAAGCTTGTCAAAGAAAAAGTCGATACACTCATCCTCTTGGGCGAAGCGGCGGAGCGCTTTGAAACGGAAGCGCGCAAGGCCGGCGTAGAAGATATTCGCCGCGTCGGCTTTTCCATGGAAGAGGCCGTAAAACTGGCTCATGAAATAGCGGCGCCGCCGCAGACGGTACTCCTGTCGCCGGCCTGCTCGAGCTACGACATGTACAATCACTTTGAAGAACGGGGCGACGATTTCAAGCATATTGTTGCATCCCTTTAAATGCTGTTAAACGAATACCCGGAGGAGGAAGAAGCCGCATGCGCCGCGTGATTATATCCGGAGGCGGAACGGGCGGACATATATACCCGGCCGTTACCATTGCCGAAGCCATTAAAGCGACGGAACCGACTGAAATCTTATATATAGGCTCCAAACAAGGTCTGGAAAATACGCTCATACCCAAGCTGGGCTATGAGTTTATGACCTTGGATGTGCGCGGCTTGGAGCGGAAACTGTCCGTTCACAATATAGTCACCTTGTGCAAGACTGCAGGCAGTCTTTTCGGGGCGGAACGGATTATTCGCAAATTCAAACCTCATGTGGTCATCGGCACGGGCGGTTTCGTCTGCGGACCTGTCCTGCTGGCGGCAAGCCTCAGCGGCATACCGACGCTTATTCAGGAGCAGAACGTCATTCCCGGCGTGACCAACATGGTTTTGGCGCGTTTTGTCAACCGAATCGCCTTGGGCTATGAAGAGGCGGAAAAACGGTTTAAACAAAAGAATAAACTCGTCGTTACGGGCAATCCCGTGCGCAAGGATATTTTAACGGTCAGCCGCAAGGACGGTCTCGCCTTCCTCGGTTTTGACCCGGATAAGTTTACTCTCGTCGCCGCCGGCGGCAGCCGCGGTGCGCGAAGTATCAATACGGCCATGATTCCCGTACATGAACACTTTAAGGATGCCGGGGATATCCAAATTCTTCACATTACGGGCGATCATGAATATGACAGAGTGACAAAGCTGCTTGACGGCGTGAGCGGGCAGGGATTCTACGGCAAGGGCAGCCGCATCATTCCCTACTCGCACCATATGCCGGAAGTATTGGCTGCGGCGGACCTCGTTGTCTACCGGGCCGGCGCCGTCGGGTTGGCGGAACTCGCCGCCCGGGGCTTGCCGTCCATTCTCATTCCGTATCCGTATGCGGCGGAAGACCATCAGCGGTATAATGCGCAGGCCTTTGTCATGAGCGGGGCGGCACGGATGATATTGGATAAACTCTTGACCGGGCAGGACTTATTGGAAGAGATCATTCATTTAAAAGAAGAGCGTCTTCTTTTACAAAAAATGGCGACTGCGGCCTTATCCATCGGACGAAGCGACGCGGCGCAGGTAATCGCGAATATGGCGCTCGAACTGGCGGCAAAAAGCAAATACGCAAAACGATGAAGCGAGGGATAAACATGGTTGACTTGGATAAGGTGAAACGCATTCATTTTATCGGCATTGCCGGTGTGGGCATGCGCGCCATTGCCAATATATTTATTGATAAAGGTTATGTCGTTTCCGGCTCGGATGTCAAGTCCTCGCCGGCGACGGAACGGCTCCGCGAAAAGGGGGCCCGCATTTGTATCGGCCACAGTCCGGAGAATTTGGAAAAAGCCGAAGTGGTTGTCATTTCATCGGCCATTCGTGAGACGAATGAAGAACTGGCGGCTGCACGGCGGCAAAATATTCCGGTTATCCATCGTTCCGACGCCCTCGTCCACATTATGAGTTGGGGTAAGGCTATTGCCGTTGCAGGTGCACACGGCAAAACGACGACGTCGTCCATGCTCGGTCAGGTTTTCCTGGAAAGCAGCACGGATCCGACCATCGTTATCGGCGGTGAAGTGGATTACCTGCACAGCAACTCCGTCCTCGGTCATGGCGAATACGTCATTGCCGAAGCGGATGAAAGTGACGGTTCCTTCCTCAAGGAAAAGCCGCATATTGCGGTGGTCACCAATATTGACGCCGACCACATGGATCACTTTGGCACGATTGAAAATGTCGTCAACGCTTTCAAAGAATTTATTTATCGTCTCGACGAAAAAGACGGTCTCGCCGTTCTGTGTGCGGATAACGATAAAATACGCAATCTTCTGCCGGAGCTGGAACGGTTCCACGTAACCTACGGCATTGAGTCGGAAGCGGATTATAAAGCAAAGAATATCGGCTACCACGAAGGTAAGCTGATATTCGACGTATATTATCACGGTGCTTTTCTCGGCGCCGTCGAGCTTTGCGTGCCGGGCAATCATAATGTGCTGAACGCTTTGGCGACGGTGGCGACGGCCCGTTACTGCGGCATCGACTTTGAGAACATCGTCAAAGCGCTTTCCCGCTTCCACGGCGCTAAGCGGCGCTTTCAGACGAAAGGTCACGTGCGGGGCATTTGGGTGGTCGACGACTATGCGCATCACCCGACAGAAATAAACGCGACCTTGGCGGCTGCCCGCAGCATGGGTACACACCGTGTCGTCTGCCTCTTTCAGCCGCATCGCTATACGCGTACGCAGCTTTTGGCGGACGAATTCAGCAAGGCTTTTACGAGTGCGGATAAACTGATTTTAACGGATATATACAGCGCCGGTGAAGATCCTATCGACGGTGTGGGCGGCACCTTCCTGACGGATAAGGTGAAAGCCGCTACAGGTCAGGACGCGGAATACATCGCAACCAAGGCGGAGCTTTTGAACTATTTGAAGAAGTACGCACAGCCCCGAGATCTCATTATTACCATGGGCGCCGGCGATATTTATAAGGTAGGCGAAGAGTTTGTGGCCCAAGAGGAGTCCGAGTAAGATGACGCACATGAAAGATAAAAAAATTGCCGTAGTCGTCGGCGGTCCGTCGACAGAAGCGGATGTATCGCGCCGTACGGGCAAGGCCATCGCCGCGGCTCTTATGAGCAGGGGGTATAAGGCGGAACTGGTGGAGCTTGTGCCGGAACAATTGGCGCAGACCTTGCAGGCAGGATGTTTTGAAATCGTCTTTAACGCGCTGCACGGTAAGTACGGTGAAGACGGCGTGCTTCAGGGCATGTGCGAAATGATGAATATCCCTTATACGGGACCGGGCGTCATGGCCAGTGCCGTCGGCATGAATAAGGTCGTCAGTAAAGCAGCCTTTTGCGGTGCCGATATTTCGACGGCCCCCTTCGCCTATTATTTTGCGGAACAGGGGATCGACGGCATAGCCGCTCAGATTAAAGAGCACTTTTCCCTGCCCGTCGTCATCAAGTCGGCGGCGCAGGGGTCAAGCATCGGTACGGTTATCGTGCGGGCGGAGGAAGAGATAAAACCCGCTCTGGAAGAAGCTTTTCGCTACGGCAAGTCGATTATAGCGGAACAATTTCTCGCCGGCCGTGAGTTTACAGTCGCCCTCATGGACGACGTCGTCTTTCCGGTTATTGAAATCATCTCGAAGACAGGCAAATACGACTATTATTCCAAGTATACGCCGGGCGTGTCGGAACACATTTGCCCGGCTCACATTGAGCCGGAACTGACAAAAGAATTGCAAGACTTGTCGACGGCCGTATTTCGCCTCTTTCACTGCAAAGGCGTGGCGCGTGTCGATTTGATGACGGACAGTAAGGGAAAACCGTATGTGCTTGAAATCAACACGGTTCCCGGCATGACCGAAACAAGCCTTGTGCCCGACGCGTCCCGCGCTATGGGTATTTCTTTTGAAGAACTTTGTGAACGTATTTTGGCGGAAGCGTCAACAGGGAAGTTTTGAGGAAAAAATCACTGAAGGATTTACAGATGGAACATAGACATTACGACGGCGACAGGCCGGGGCCTCATGACGACGGCTTTTATGATCCCCCTTATGAACGGTTCGTGCCGCCTGCAGAGGAAAGCGCCCGTTACAGTCCGGATATGGATATTGATGAGGTGCGGACGGAGACGCAGGAACGCATTGCGCGGCGCCGTAAGAAACAATTGAAAAAAGAGCGGGCCCTCAGGCGGCGTAAGCGGCGGCTGCAAATTATCGGAGCCGTTGCGGGTATGGTCATCATATGGCTGCTTTTGCGGTTTTTGCCGGTCCCCTTCGGCTCCATCGTCATTGACGGTAACGGTATCATGCCCGATGAAGACGTTCTGCGCGTAGCCGGCGTACCGGATTATGTCAACGTCGTACAGCTCTCGACATCGGCCATGCGCGAACGGCTGACACGAGATTTGCGCGTCGGCGAAGTGACGATAGAACGGCAGTTTCCGGCGACGATTCACATCTTTATCAAAGAACGGCAGGCCGTTGCCGTCGTCATGACACTGTACGGCTTTGCCTACATAGACGATACGGGTACGGTTATTTCCGTTGAACCGCAGATAAAGGGCGTCGTCGTGCCCATTATTACAGGGAAAAAAATGGACACTCTTTTGTTGGGCGATACGCTGAATGACGAGACCATGAAAAATGCCCTGGCTTATTTGCATGAATTACCGCCGCAATCGGCAGCGCAAATTGCGGAAATAAACGTAGGCAGCAAGTCGGAAATCATCGCTTACACGACAAACGGCATTTCCATTCACCTCGGCGCTGGCGACAGAGCCGAAGAACGGGCCGCCGTGACGGAAGAACTCCTGAGTGAAGTGGAAGCGGATCGGCTGGCCGTTCAATATATAGACGCCGATCCGGATTCGCCGCTCATTAAAGGGAAGTAGCGAATAACGCTCCGTTATCGACAAACCTGTATTTTTAGTGTAGAATATAAAAGTATTAAAGTCAGAACACGTAAGCAGGAAGTTTTGAAGGAGGAACATATACATGGCCGAGTTTGCAAAGATTAAAGTAATTGGTGTTGGCGGCGGCGGGAATAATGCCGTTAATCGCATGATAGAAAGCGGTCTGCAGGGTGTTGAATTTATTTCCGTGAATACGGAAAACCAGGTATTGGAAGTATCGCAAGCCGACGAGAAGGTTCAAATCGGTGAAAAGCTGACACGCGGACTCGGTGCCGGTGCAAATCCTCAAAAGGGAGAGCAGGCGGCGCTGGAAAGCAAAGAAGACATCATGAAGGCTCTCCAAGGCGCGGACATGGTATTCGTAACGGCCGGCATGGGCGGCGGTACCGGTACGGGAGCGGCTCCGGTCGTTGCCGAATGTGCCAAGGAAATGGGAGCGCTCACTGTTGCCGTCGTAACCAAGCCCTTCGCCTTTGAAGGCAAACGCCGTAAGGAACAGGCCGAAAAAGGCGCAGCGTATTTGAAAGAAAAAGTAGATACGATTATTACGATTCAAAACGATAAATTGTTGCAGATTATCGACAAAAAGACGCCCCTCAATGATGCCTTCAAAGTCGCCGACGACATTCTCCGGCAAGGCGTACAGGGGATTTCCGATCTTATTACGACGACCGGTCTGATTAATCTTGATTTCGCCGATGTACGCACGATCATGGAAGATCAGGGCGAAGCGATTATGGGGATCGGCGTGGCAAGCGGCGAAAACCGTGCTATAGAAGCTGTTGAAAGCGCGATCAAAAGTCCCTTGCTGGAGACGGGAATCGACGGCGCTCAAAGCATCCTACTGAATGTAACGGGCGGCCCGGATATCAGCCTGTACGAAATTAATGAGGCTGCAGAAAAGGTATCGGAAGCGGTAGCTCCCGATGCAAATATCATCTTCGGCTCCGTTATTGACCCGGACATGAAAGATTCCATTCGCATTACCGTTGTAGCGACAGGCTTCGGTAAAGACGCATCCGCCGTGCCTTCCTTCGGCAGGGGTGCAGGCGCATCCGAAAGCAGAGATACCGGCGCCGTTGAAATACCGGCGTGGATGAGATAATAAGAAAATCTGAAAAAGCGGATCCGCAGCGGACCCGCTTTTTTTAAAACGGATATGTAAGGAGGGGGAGGGTATGCGTTGCCCTTTTTGTAAACATGAAGATACAAAGGTAACCGATTCGCGTGCCACCGATGACGGCCGCGCCATTCGGCGCCGTCGTGAATGCCAGGCCTGTGCACGGCGGTTTACGACGTATGAAATGGTGGAGGAAGTGCCGCTCTATGTCATTAAGAAAGACGGCAGCCGGCAGCTTTTTGACAGGAACAAGATATTAAACGGCCTTCTGCGGGCCTGCAATAAGCGCCGCATTACGCGGCAGCAGCTCGACGACATCGTTCTCAAAGTGGAACGAAACATACGCAATACGCTGGCCCAGGAAGTGCCGAGCGTGAAAATCGGTGAAATGGTTTTGAGTGAGCTTAAAACCATTGACGCGGTCGCTTATATTCGCTTCGCCTCCGTTTATCGGCAATTTGCCGACTTGGACAGTTTTATGTCGGAGCTGAAGCATTTAATGGGAAATGAAAAGAGTGAGTAGGTCTTAACGCGGGAAGGGGGTGCCGGCGACGGAACGGTATATCGATAATTTTCTGAACGAACGGCTGCCGCAGCTGCGCATTGCCGTTATCGGCGATGTCATGGTCGATCGGTATGTATACGGCAAGGTGGAACGCATTTCTCCGGAAGCGCCCGTACCGATTAATAAGGTGGACACCGTGAAGTCCGTGCTGGGCGGTGCCGCCAATGTGGCGGCCAATTTGGCGCATCTCGATTGCCGTGTTTTTTTGGCGGGCCTTGTAGGGGAAGACGACAACGGAGAGCTCTTTAAAGACCTTCTTCGTGATGCGGACATTACCGGTGACGGGCTCATCAGCCGTCCCGGCCATGCGACGACGACGAAACTGCGCGTTCTCGGCGCGCGCCAACAAATGGTGCGTCTCGACTTCGAAGAGATTACACCTTTTACGGAGGCGGAGCGGGCACGTTTGGCCGCCTGGCTGGACGGGAAAATTGCCGCCGGCCTGGACGGTATCGTCCTTTCCGATTACAACAAGGGCGTCTTTGCGGCCGAAGTGGCGGAACTTGTCATCAAGGCGGCCCGAAAGGCGTCCGTTCCCGTTCTCGTCGATCCGAAGGGAAACGATTGGTCCAAGTATAACGGCGCCGATTTTGTGACGCCTAATATGAAAGAATTGTCGCAGTGTGCGGGCTATGAAGTTCCCAACGAGGGTGAAGCCGTCGTCAAGGCGGCCATGGCTCTGCATGAGACATACGATTTTGCAAACCTCATGGTCACGCGCTCCGAAATGGGCATTACTTTGGTCAGCAGGGACGGCAGGGTGTGGAACAATCCGGCGGCGGCGCAGGAAGTCTTTGACGTGTCCGGCGCGGGCGATACGGTAGCGGCAGCTTTTATAGCGGCTGTCGGCGGCAGGCTTTCCATCCGGACGGCCCTCAACATGGCCAACGCCGCGGCGAGTATTGTCGTCGCCAAGGTGGGCACGTACCCCGTCCATCGAAGCGAGCTGCAGCGGCTTTGGTCGACATGGCAGCCGGCTCATAAAGGTCCCTATCGGCCTTTGACTGCGGCAGCTATGGCCGAAAAGGTGCGTGCTTGGCAGGAAAAGGGTGAAACCGTCGTTTTTACGAACGGCTGCTTTGATATTCTGCACCGTGGCCATGTTCTCTATTTGCAGCAGGCTGCCGCGTTGGGACGCCGCCTCATTATCGGCCTCAATTCCGACGCGTCCTGTCGGCGCCTGAAGGGGGAGACACGTCCCGTTGTCGCGCAGGAAGACAGAGCGCTTCTGCTCAGCGCTTTGGCTTGCGTCGATGACGTGGTCATCTTTGACGAAGATACGCCTGAAGAGCTGCTCGAAAAACTCCGTCCGGATATTCTCGTCAAGGGCGGTGACTACAAGGCGGAAGACGTCATCGGCCGGGAATACGCGGAGCGTGTGGAAATCATTCGTTTTGAAGAAGGTTACTCGACAACGGGGCTTATAAATAAAATTGCCCATTTAGCAAAGGCGGGGAAATTATGAAAATTGTAACAGGCGGTGCCGGCTTTATCGGCAGTAATATTGTTAAAAAATTAAATGAACGCGGCATTGACGACATTATCGTCATCGATGATTTGACGGACGGCCGCAAATGCCGCAACCTGCAGGGCCTCGATTTTTTCGATTACATCGACTACGAAGATTTTGCCGGCGAAATGGCGGACGGCTCCTTTGATTACGGGACCATTGACGTAATCTTTCATGAAGGTGCCTGCTCCGATACGATGAACTACGACGGCCGTTATATGATGAAAAACAATTATGAAGGAAGCAAGAATATCCTTCATTATTGCATGGAACGAAAGATTCCTTTCTTATACGCTTCGTCCGCTTCGACCTACGGCAGCGGCAAAAACGGGTTCCGTGAAGAACCTGCATGCGAAGAAGCGCTCAATCCTTATGCGTACTCAAAGCTCCAATTCGACCGCTACGTACGCCGCATGCTCCCCTTTTCGCAGGGGCAGGTGGCGGGCTTCCGTTATTTCAATGTCTTCGGCCCGCAGGAGAATCACAAGGACCGCATGGCATCCCTCATTTTCCAAAAATACCGTGAGCTGAGGGAAAAGGGAAAGATTACTCTCTTCGAGGGTACGGCGGGATATGAAAACGGCGGGCAGATCCGCGACTTCATTTACGTCAACGACGTGGTGAACGTGCTCTTCTACTTCTGGGAACATCCCGAATTGTCGGGAATTTACAACTGCGGTACCGGCAAGGGCCACACGTTTAATGAATTTGTAAGCGGCATTATCAGCTACTGCGGCAAGGGGAGCGTCGAGTACGTGCCCTTCCCGGAAATCCTTAAAGGCAAGTACCAGAGTTATACGACGGCGGACACGACGAAACTCATGGCCACAGGCTACGATAAAGGCTTTACGCCTCTTGAAGAGGCCGTTAAGGAATACTGCGGAATTCTTGCAAAAAACGGCGGATATTACGCCTGATGAAGGCCGTCTTTTTCGACCGTGACGGCGTGCTTAACGAAGACAGGGGCTATGTGTTCAAACGGGAAGAGTTTGTCTGGACGGACGGTGCCAAAGAGGCTCTTGCCGACCTGACGCAGGCGGGATACGCCCTTTTTGTCGTCACCAATCAGAGCGGTGTCGCCCGCGGCTATTATACGGAAGCGGACGTGCGCAGGCTGCATACCTGGATGACGGCCGAAGCGCGGCGCGCCGGCGGCGACATAAAGGCCGTCTATTACTGTCCCTACATGGAAGGGGCGCCCGTAGCGGCCTATGACAGGAAGAGCTCGTGGCGCAAGCCCGGGCCGGGAATGATCTTGCAGGCCATGGCCGATTATGACATTGATAAAAGAGAATCTTTTTTAATCGGCGACAGCCCGCGCGACGTGGAAGCCGCCGAACGGGCCGGCATAGACGGTTATTTATTTACAGGCGGTTCGCTGCAGGTCTTTGTCAACCGTATTATAGAGGAGAGAAGGCGGCGTGGAGGCTTATAAAAGTATACTGATCATCAAGATGAGCTCTCTCGGCGACGTGCTCCATGCTTTGCCGACGCTCTGCGCGCTGCGGCAAAACCTGCCTTACGCCCGTATTGTCTGGGCGGTGCATGAAAAGTTTGCCGCCCTCTTGCCGGGCAAGCCTTATATTGATGAAGTCGTGTATATCGATAAAAAGCGTTTGAAAAGTCCGGCGTATATTTGTGAACTGCGCCGACGCTTTAAGCCCTATCATTTCGACCTGTCCGTCGACTTGCAGGGACTGGCCAAGAGTGCGATCGTCGCCTTTGCAGGCGGCGCAAAGCGCAAGGTGGGCTATTGGGAAATGCGGGAAGGCAGCTTTCTCGTCAGCAAGGGCCTTGCGGGAGCGCATAAAAAAGACCATGTCATCGAACGTTATCTTGATGTCGTGCGCTGCTTGGGCGGCAAAGCGGAGGCGCTTGAATTTCCCCTGGCATCTGTTGAAGACGAACGGCTGCGTATGAGCAAGCGCTTGAAAGAAAAGACGGGCGGCAAACCGTATGTGGCCGTTGTACCCGGTACGCGCGGTGCCGTCAAGGAATGGCCTCTTGCATATTGGCGGGACTTGGTGTGCCGCATTACGAACACGGGCGTGTACGCGGTCATTCTGGGCAGCATCGATGATGTACCCAAGGGTGCGGCTATTGCGTCGCTTCCGTCGCCGGACAGGGTTGTCGATCTTACGGGGCAGACGACGCTGAAAGAGCTGACGGCGGTCATTGCCGATGCGAGTCTTTTCATCAGTGTCGATACGGGGCCGCTGCATTTGGCCAATGCCCTGAAAAAAGAACTTATTGCCCTCTATGGCCCGTCCAGCCCGGACAGGACCGGTCCGTACGGCGGTAAAGACGCTTCTTATATTCATATTCTCATTTCGCCCGCATCGAAGGCGACCGTCGACACGCCTCTTCTCGACGATCCGGACTGTATGGCCCGATTGACGGTAGACTCGGTGTGGAACGTATATACGTCTCTTATGGAGAAGAAAGACCATGATTAACTTACGAAATAAACGGATTATGGTCACTTTTTTGATGCACTTGGGCGATCTTATTTTGATTACGCCTTTTTTACAGGTCCTGCGGCGCTATGCATACGGCTCGGAGATTACGCTGGCCGTCGATAAAAAGGTTGCCGATGCGGTACGCTATAATCCGAATATAGACAGACTCATAGAAATCGACAAAAAGGGGGCCGACAATTCCGTCGGTGCTCTTTGGCGCATCGGCAGAAGCTTGCATAAAGAAGGCTGTGATGTCCTCATCAATCTCCATCCTAATGAACGGACGTCCTTTTTGGCAACCGTCGTCGGTGCCCGCGAATTTGTGGGTATGAGCCATTTCCTGTTTCGGCCCTTTATGGACAAGTACGTTCGCCTGGACCGGACACATCTTCATGCGGCGGATATGTATATGGACGTGTTGAAGCGCCTCGGTCTCGAGGACTTGCGCAACGAGGGGCTGCAGCTTTTCACTTCGCCCGAATGGGACAAAAAGGCGGCATCCTTCTATACGGCTGCAGGCGTGTCGGAGGAGGATAAGCTCATCGGCTTTAACATCGGCAGTGCCGTGCCTCAAAAGCGGTGGCCGCCCAAGCGGTTTGCCGCTGTTGCCGATTATTTTGCTCTGCAGGGATATAAGTGCGTCTTTTTCGGCGGCCCTACGGATAAGGAGATGGTATATGATGCCGTTTCTCTCATGGAGTCACAAGCCGTGGTGGCGACGGGAAAGTTTTCCGTCGGCGAACTGGCTGCCGCCGTCAGACGGTGCAGGCTTTTTATTACGAACGACAGCGGCCCCATGCACGTCGCCGTCAGTCAGGGCGTGCCTCTCGTTGCCCTTTACGGGCCGAGCAATCCGAAATTTTACGGCCCTTATACGAAAAAAGCAATCGTCCTCGAATCGACGGACGAATATGTGACGGGCAAGAGCATGAAAAAAATTATTCGCGAAGGCAGGTACAGGGGCATATCCGTCATTACAACGCAACACGTTATTGAGGCCGCTGAAACAATGTTGTGCCAATATCGGTAATTGAAGTTTTTGGAAGAATACCGTATAATAAAGGCGCCACCACTGTATAGTATGGCAGAGGGATTTCTTTCGGAGGTGCAGAATTATGAAGAAGATAATTACGGCAGCACTGATGGCTGCGCTTGTTTCGGCCGGTGCCATGGTGTATGCGGCAGGGACACCTGTTCAGAATCGTCAGGAAGGCGACCTGAAGGTCGATCTCAACTACGGCTTCAATCAGAAGATGGGACATCATGACGCAAAGAGCCAATTTTCCGGCGGTGATGTGACGTATGCGCTCAACGACAAAGTAGACATTCAATATGACAACAACAACACAAAAATCGACGGCGGCAGCGCTAAAGTAAATGAGCATGCCGTGAGAGCCATTTATCATATTAACCCGTATATTTCCGCTTTCGGCGGCGCAACTCGCGTCGATGTGAAGAACGGTTACCGGGATCATTACTATGGCGGCCAGGTCGGCTTGGAAGGACAGGTTCCCATTGCCAATAAAGTGACGGGCTTCGGCTCCGTCGGTATCGGCGATGACGTCAATACCTATGAAATCGGCGTGGGCTACAACTTCACCGATAACCTTGATGCGCATATCAAATACCGCCGCGACGATGTGGACGTCAACAACTATGACGATGATGTCAAAGGCTGGCAGGTCGGCGTAGGGTACAAATTCTAGACGGAACAAGAGACCGGCAGGACGGAAAAGAGAGCTGAAAGGCTCTCTTTTTATATGGTAAAAATATCAAGGAGTGTTTAAATCAGTATTGTTTCGGCAGAAGAGAGCGGCTATTTTTAATAAAATAATGTGGTATAATAAATAAACACGTGCTGTGGTTGAAAGTCGATGCCAGTCGCAGGCGAAGCGATCCACGTAAGGAACCTGATGCGGTTCCGATCATAGTGCGGCCTAGAAGTAAGACCTGCCGCGAAAAGCGAGAGAAGCAGTAGTGGGGGACAATTGTCTATGAGCGAACCTTCCGGCAGGCGGGTGTGGGGGTAAAAACCAGGTCAGACGTGTAATCAGAAAAGAACTGCTTCGGCAGTTCTTTTTTGCGCAACCGCGACAGTAAGCCGTTTTTTGTTTGACGAACAGTTGCCGGTATAGTAAAATAGTAACGTCTTTATAATAAATTGCCGGGAAGGCGCAAGAGGTTTCATATGGTCGAAGAAATATGCGGAGCGGAAGCGGATTTGCAGCAAAGTCCCTTGAACAGGTATATCGGATTTGCCGTTCACGAAGCTGACGAAAAAAAGGTGCGGCTGCGCTTTTTTAATGAAGGCCACGGTTGGGACAATCCGAACGGAACCACGTGCGGCGGTATTTTTTATACCATGGCCGCATCGGCTATGAAAAAAGCCTGCCTCATGAAGGGGAAACGGGTACACTTGTCGGATATGGCGGTTAACCACCTTCGCCCGGGCTTTGCCGACATGTGCATTACGGCGGAGGCCGAGGTAATTCACGACGGACGCACGACCATGCTCGCGCTCTGCGACTTTTACGACGACAAGGGAAAATATCTGGCTCACGGCAAGGGCACTTTTCTCGTAAAGCCGACAGGTGAAGGAGAGGCGGACTGATGGAACGGAAGCAGTTGACGCCGCCCGAAAAAGCCGCTCTTCTGAAGGCATGCAGGGAAATATACGAAATGACGCCCTATTTTCGGCACATCCCCTACGAAATCACAGATGCGGACGCCGGCCGGATAAACGCGGCGTTTCGTATGGAACCGTACTTTTGTGACGGTGACGACATCGTATCACCCGGTATTTTAACCGCCTTTTGTGATACTCTGATGGGATATTCCTGCCGCACCTTGGGTTACGGTGTTACGACATTGGAAATTAATATGAATTATGTGCGCCCCGCTCGGGCGGGAGAACGGCTCCGCGGTACGGGAAACGCCGTTCGTGCAGGTAATGAGACCGTAGTGACGGAGGCCGTCATTACCGGTGAAGACGGAGAGGTTGTCGTCAAAGGACGGGCATCCTTCTATGTTTTACGAAAACCGAATGAATAAGAGTCTTTAGAAACGGAAGGTTGGGCAGCGACATGGATTTTGCGTATAACGAGGAACAACGAGAGATTATCAGAGTCGTACGGGATTTGGTGGAAAAGGAGATCAAGCCCTACGCCTTGGAAATGGATGAAACGGAGACGCTTCGCGAAGGTCTTTTGGACAAGTTGGCCGCTCAGGGGCTGCTCGGTGTTGCTATTCCCGAAGAATTCGGCGGTGCCGGCCTAGACGCCGTGACCATTGCCGCTTTATATGAAGAGCTGGGCAAGGGGTGTGCCGGCGTGGCGACGACGGTTGCGGCTAATGCGCTTGCGTCGTACCCTGTTATTATTGCCGGCAACGACGACCAGAAAAAACGCTACTTTGATATTATAAATAAAGATAACCTGGCCGCCTTCGCCCTGACCGAACCGGGCACGGGTTCCGACGCGGGCTCCGTTTCCACACAGGCTCGCAAGACCGATGACGGCAAGGGCTATATCTTAAACGGCACGAAGTGCTTTATTACGAACGGCGCGTTGGCGGAAGTGTTCGTCGTCTTTGCGAACACGCGCAAGGGCGGCGGCGTACGCGGCCTGACGGCTTTTATCGTGCGCAAGGGTACGCCGGGCTTTACGGTCGGCAAGGCGGAAAATAAGATGGGCATTCGCGCGTCCAATACGACGGAGCTCATCTTTCAGGACTGCTATGTGCCTATAGAAAACCGCCTCGGCCGGGAAGGCCAGGGCTTCCGCATCGCCATGAACACGCTCGACGCGGCTCGTCCTTTCGTCGGCTCCGTATCCGTCGGCATTGCCGAAGCGGCCTTTCGCGCCTGCACGGAATATGCAAAGGTACGCGTCCAGTTCGACAAGCCCATCGCTTCCTTCCAAATGGTACAGGCCATGATTGCCGATATGGCCATGAAGATTGAAGGAGCGCGCCTTCTCGTACAGCGTGCGTGCTGGATGAAGGATCAGGGCATGGAATTCAGCCGTGAAGCGGCCATTGCCAAGTGCAACGCATCCGACGTGGCCATGCAGGTCACGACCGACGCCGTGCAGGTTATGGGCGGTTACGGCTACATTAAAGAGTACCCCGTAGAAAAATACATGCGTGATGCGAAAATCATGCAGATTTACGAAGGCACGAACCAAATTCAGCGCCTCGTTATTGCCAATAAGACGCTCTATTGATATAATAAACGATCATAAAGCAGCAATGAGAAAGACAGCATATGACGACATGTCGTGTACAGGAAAGGGCAGCGCCGATTGAGAATGTCCCGCGACAGGTCATGTGATTCCCTTTCGAGCTCCGCGCTGAACTTACAGTAGGTGCGGCGGGTCTTCCCGTTACAGGAGATACGAGAATGAATTAGGGTGGTACCGCGAGACCTTCGCCCCTTTTGGGGTGGAGGTCTTCTGTTTTTTAAGGAGGAAAATTCATGATTAACGATAAAATCGAGGCTATTAAAGCGGCCGTACAGGAACAACTGCAGCAAAGCGGCGTCGTCCGGGACGTACAGGATGTACGCGTCAAATACTTGGGAAAAAAAGGGGAACTTACGTCCATTATGAAGGAACTGAAGGACCTGCCTCCCGATGAACGGCCGCAAGTAGGGCAACTGGTCAACGCCGCGCGCGGCGTCATTGAAGAAGCCGTGAAAGAAAAGCTGGAAGAGCTGAAGGCTCAGGCTATGACCGCTAAAATCGAGGCGGAAAAAATCGACATCACGCTGCCGGGCAGACGGCCGAACGTAGGCCACGACCATCCGCTCCACCGGACGCGGCGCCTCATGGAACAGGCTTTCCTGCGCATGGGCTTTTCTCTTGTGGAAGGGCCGGAAATCGAAGAAGATTACTATAACTTTCAATGTCTCAACTTTCCGGACGATCATCCGGCACGGGATATGCAGGACTCCATGTATATTACGGAAAAAATTCTCCTCCGCACGCATACGTCGCCTATGCAGGCGCGCATTTTGCAGGCACACGAGCCGAATGAGCCGGTCAAGATGATTGTTCCCGGCAAAGTATACCGCTGGGACTACGATGCCACGCATTCGCCGGTTTTTCACCAGATGGAAGGGCTTATTGTGGATGAGCACATTCGTTTTTCCGATTTGAAAGGATTACTGGAAAATTTCCTGAAAGAAATTTTCGGACCCCGGACGAAGGTGCGCTTCCGGGCCAGCTTCTTCCCCTTCACGGAACCGAGCGCGGAAGTCGATATTTCCTGCGTCATGTGCGGCGGTGAAGGCTGCCGTGTCTGCTCGCATACGGGCTGGCTGGAAATTCTCGGCTGCGGCATGGTACACCCGAACGTGCTTCGTCTGAACGGCTACGATCCGGACAAGGTCAGCGGCTTTGCCTTCGGCATGGGCGTCGAACGAATTGCCATGCTGAAATACGGCATTGACGACCTGCGCCTCTTCTATGAAGACGACATGCGTTTCTTAAATCAGTTCTAGGAGGTACGGAAAATGAAGAGCTCATTACGATGGATGGAAGACTATGTGGAAATAGATAAAACCCGTACGGCTCAGGAATTTGCGGACGTACTCACCATTGCGGGAATTCCCGTGGAACAGGTGAAATACTGGGGCGGCGACATTAAAAACGTCCTGACCGGCAAGATTACGAAAATCGTGCCTCATCCCAATGCGGACAAGCTCGTCATTTGCACGCTCAATATGGGCGATCGTGAGCTTACCGTCGTGACGGGCGCGACAAACGTGCGGGAAGGGCAAATCGTCCCCGTCGCCGTTCACGGCGCAAAACTGCCCGGCGGCGTGACGATCAAAAAGTCGAAGCTCCGCGGCGAGGTTTCGGAAGGCATGCTCTGCTCGGCACACGAGCTCGGCCTCGACGACAGCCTGCTCTTGCCGGAAGAACGGGACGGTATTTGGATATTGCCGGACGACATGCCCCTCGGCGTCGATGCGGTCGAAGCGACGGGACTGCGCGATACGGTTTATGAATTTGAACTGACACCGAACCGGGCGGACTGCTTCAGCATGGTCGGCCTCAGCCGTGAATTTGCCGTCCTCAGCCGAAAGGAAGCACACGTGCCGAAGGTGCGCGTAGAAGAAGACGGCGCGCCCATTGCGGGAAGATTGGAGGTTTCCGTTGAGGATGCGGAGCTGTGCGGCCGCTATGCGGCACGTCTCCTTTTCAACGTGAAGGTGGGAAAATCCCCCTTTTGGATGCAGCAGCGCCTGCGCAAAGCCGGTGTCCGTCCCATCAATAACGTAGTCGACGTGACGAATTATGTCATGATCGAATTCGGCATTCCCCTCCATGCGTACGATTATGACAAGCTCGCCGGGCACAAGCTCGTTGCCCGCCGTGCCGGGAAAGGCGAAGTGCTCAAGACCCTGGACGGCGTGGAACGGAAGCTGACGGAAAACATGCTCGTCATTGCCGATGCCGAAAAGGCGGCCTGCGTTGCCGGCGTTATGGGCGGTCTCGATTCGGAAGTGACGGAGCGGACGACGACGGTTGTTCTCGAATGCGCGTCCTTTAAAGGCTCGAGCATCCGCAAGACGGGACGCGCTCTCGGTTTGCGTTCGGAAGCGTCGGCACGCTTTGAACGGGGCCTTGACGCGGAAGGCTGCGTCCACTCCCTCGACCGGGCGGCACAGATCCTGCAGAAAACGGGTGCCTGCCAAGTCGCTGCCGGCGTCATCGACGAATATGTGCGGCCTCAGGAAATACGGTACATTAACTTCACGGCCGAACAGGTAAACGATTTCCTCGGCACGGACATTGCGGAAAAGGAAATGCTCTCCATCTTGGCAACCCTCGGCTTTAAGACGGAAGTCAAAGGGGAAGTCGTCACGGCGACGGTTCCGTCGTGGCGTATAGACTGCACGGAAATGCCGGACATTGCCGAAGAAGTGGCCCGTATTTACGGCTATGAACGCATTGAATCGACATGCCCCCTGTGCGGCGTTTCGGAAGGACAGGAAGGCTTGCCTCATGCAGTGCGCGAATATATTTCGGCCATCCTCAACAAGGCGGGCCTCAACGAAACCGTGACCTTCAGCTTTATGAATGCCGACTCCCTGCGCAAGCTGCGTTTTGCGGACGGCGATTCTCTCTATCGGGCCGTGCCTATTTTGAATCCCATTACGGAGGAATTTCCCCTCATGAGGACGACGCTGTTGCCGTCTCTCATGGACGTGCTCGTACGCAATCAAGCCGTAAAGAACGAAGCCGTTGCGGCCTATGAAATCGCGACGACCTATCATCCGAAGTCCCTGCCCGTAACGGAACTTCCCGATGAAGAAACGGAAATTACGGGCCTCCTTTGGGGCGAACGGCACAGCACCAGCTGGCCCTATACGGCGGAAAAATACGACTTCTATGACGTGAAGGGCATCGTCGAAACAGTTTTGGAAGGCATCGGCATAACGGCGGAACTGCGTCCGTCGGCGTACGCGCCCCTCCATCCCGGCAAGGCGGCGGAATACGTAAAGGACGGCAAGGTTCTCTGCCGCTTCGGCGAGCTCCATCCGGAAGCGGTGGAAAACTATGACATAACGGGGCCCGTATACGTCTTTGAAATGTATTTGAAGAACCTCATGCCCCTCATCAACCTCATTCCCAACTACCGGAAGGTAGGAAAATTCCCGGCCCTCACTCGCGACCTGGCCATCATCGTGCCCATCGAAGCGAGGAACAAAGACATCCTCGACATTATCAGGGAAAAGGGCGGCCCGAACCTTGAAGGCGTACACCTCTTCGACCTCTACGCAGGCGAACAGGTCCCGAGAGGCCGAAAGAGCCTTGCCTACGCCCTCGTCTTCCGCTCCGCAACGGGTACACTCACGGACGACGATATCCAAAAGCCCATAGCCGACATCTTGGCCGAGCTGGAAACAAGACTGGGCGCCAAACTGCGGTAAGAAACAAGAAAATACATAAACACGTAAGAGAAAAAGAGCAAGTTCCGAACAAAAGGAAACTTGCTCTTTTTGTATGCGGTTGACAAAAAGACGTTAATTATAAGTATGATTTTAATGTGCTAATAAATATGAATAAATATATTAAATACCTACAAAAGGAGGTGATTATATGGATAATGATGAAAAAGTATCGCCGCAAGAATTTGAACGCCAAGTTTTCTTGCTTGAGCAAATTAAAATTGTCGTATACAGTATTGATAATGTGCCAAAGTATGGGTTTCGGCGAGGATTGCCGGACACTAAGACAGTTACCGTATTGCGGAAAAGAATAGAGACGGCATTAGGTCCTGGTATTAAATTTACAATTGTACTAGGAGGAGGCATTGTTGATCCGCATGGCGGTATGAAACTCGGGACAATTCGAGAGAGTTATGTATGAGATCTATAAAAATTATAATATAATACATAATTAAATTTATCTTGACCTAGTTTTTAGCTATATCATATTCATATGTTTAAGCACTAAAAATTTGCCCGACGCTAGTTTATGTCGGGCTCTTTTTTATGGATGATAAAAGGTAAATTTAAAGAACGACGTCAATCCCAAGGTTGTGATTTTTAATTTAAGGAGAAATGATTATTGAATTTATAAAAAATATGGGTACCATTGACTTCATTCCTCCACTGTTGCTATCCTATACATAGCCTATCATGGCGAGCAGAGGAGGAATGAATTATGTCGAAGGTTACGGGCAGTGAGTTTTCGGGGCGGCGGTTTCGGATTGATGATTTTGCAAAGGCCGGTGATGTAGCGACGCGGACGACCGTGTACGGTACGGATTCTACTTCCGGTGTTGTTTGGCGACTGAAGCCGGGACAGGAAATCGTTCCGCATTTACATAACATGTCGGATGACGTTTGGATTTGTATTCAGGGAAACGGTGTGTTCTACCCGGAAAAAGGGGAAGAGCGGCCTATCGAAAAAGGAGACATCATCGTGTCTCCCAAAGGTATCTGTCACGGTATGCGCAATACGGGCACGGAGGATTTTATTTTCGTCGGCATATTGGCTCCCGTTCCGTCGGACTACGTTGCCTTGAAATAAGCGGCCCGTCGGGTGCAAACTCGGATTTTGCAAAACTTGTAAAATCGTGTATAATACAAAAAGAGACAGCAGGTGTTTCCTGACGTCAGGCTCGTCTCTAAATAATATGTTTGTGAAGGCGGCCCGCGCCACGGCGTCAGGCCGTTTTGCATGGTAGTCTTGCTTGAACGCCATGAAAGAGGATTTACCTTTACATGGCCTTATGGGTAGTGTATAATGAGCAGTGTCATACGGGTACCGGGTGCGTCGAATACTCCGACGGGCACGCAGTACTTAGTGAATTTTTCGGTTTTCACAGGAGGAAATGAATAATGTTAAGTGTAGAAGAAAAGAAGGCTCTCGTTGCCAAATTCGGTGCCAATGAACAGGATACGGGCTCTCCGGAAGTGCAGATCGCGCTCCTTACGAGCCGTATTATTTATTTGACGGAACATCTTCGCAGCCACAAAAAGGACCATGCGTCCCGTCGCGGCTTGTTGAAATTGGTCGGTCAGCGCCGTAACTTACTCGCGTACTTGCAAAAACATGATTTGGGACGTTACCGTGCTATTCTCGAAAAACTCAATTTGCGTAAATAATTCACGAAATGAGGCTGATGTATAGACACATCAGCCTTTTTTTAGGTATACCTGCATTAAGGAGGAGACGGAATGGAAGAAAAGAAATTCCAAATGGATTTTGCCGGCCGGCCGCTGACGATTGAAGTGGGCAAGCTGGCCAAGCAGTCAAGCGGCGCCGCTCTGGTGCGTTACGGCGACACGGCCGTGTTCGTATCGGCTACGGGTTCGAAGGAAGCAAGGGAAGACGCGGACTTTTTCCCGCTTACCGTGGATTATGAGGAAAAATTATATTCTGTCGGGAAAATTCCCGGCGGGTTCATCAAGCGCGAAGGCAAGCCGCCCGAATCGGCAACCCTCTTTGCGCGCCTTATTGACCGTCCCATTCGGCCGCTCTTCCCGAAGACCTATCGCCATGACGTTCATGTCGTAGCCTATGATTTCTGTGTGGATCACGATAATGCGCCGGAAATCGCCGCCATGATCGGCGCATCCGTCTCTCTTTGCATGTCTCACATTCCCTTTGCCGGCCCGCTTGCCGGTGTCCGCGTCGGCCGCGTAGACGGCAAGCTCGTTATCAACCCGACGGTGGCGCAGAGCGAAGCGAGCGACATGGATATCGTCGTAGCCGGCACGAAGGATGCCGTCCTGATGGTAGAAGGCGGTGCCAAGGAAATTCCGGAAGCGGATATTCTCGACGCCATCATGGTTGCACACGAAGAAATTCGCAAGGTCGTTGAATTCCAGTTGTCCTTCCTCGACGAAATCAGCGTGCCCAAGCAGGAATTTGTTGAAAAGGAACCGCCTGCGGATATCGTGGCAGCCGTTCATGCATACGGCGAAGCGCGCATGAAGGAAGCCGTCTTTGAAGCGGATAAGCTCGTGCGCGAAGAAAAAATGGACGCCGTCGATGCGGACATTTACGAACACTTTGCCGATATTTATCCGGATAATCAGGCCGACGTAGCCGCCATTACACAGAAGATGATCAAAGAAATCGTCCGCCGGATGATTGCAGTTGACAAGATTCGTCCCGACGGCCGCAAGGTCAATGAAGTACGTCCCGTTGCCTGCGAAGTGGGCCTCTTCAAGCGTACGCACGGTACAGGGCTCTTCACGCGCGGCCAGACGCAGGTATTGAGCTTTGCAACCCTTGCGCCCTTGTCGGAAGCGCAGCATATCGACGGCGTCAGCCTGGAAACGGAACGGCGCTACATGCACCATTACAATTTCCCCTCTTTCAGCGTCGGCGAAACGCGCTCTTCCCGCGGTCCGGGCCGCCGTGAAATCGGTCACGGCAAATTGGCCGAACGGGCACTCACTCAAGTTTTGCCCGAAGAAGAAGCTTTCCCCTACGCAATTCGCGTCGTCTCGGAAGTGCTCGAATCGAACGGCTCCAGCTCCATGGCCAGTGTCTGTGGCAGCACTCTTGCCCTGATGGACGCGGGCGTTCCCATTAAGGCTCCCGTTGCGGGCGTTGCCATGGGCCTTGTTACGAAGGACGACGATTTTACGATTTTGACGGATATACAGGGCATGGAAGACGCTCTCGGCGACATGGACTTCAAGGTTGCCGGCACGGCAAAGGGCGTCACGGCTATTCAGATGGATATCAAGATCAAGGGCCTGAGCCGGGAAATTCTCGATACGGCCCTCGAGCAGGCACACGAAGGCCGCCTCCACATCATGGACAAGATGATGGCTGCCATCAGCGAGCCGCGTCCGGAGCTTTCGCCGTATGCGCCGCGTATTATTACGCTGCATATCGATCCCGACAAGATTCGCGATGTCATCGGGCCGGGCGGCAAGATGATCAAGCAGATTACGGAAGAAACGGGTACGAAGATCGATATTGACGACAGCGGCCTCGTATACATTGCTTCCGTCGACGGCGAAGGCGGCATAAAAGCAAAAGAATGGATAGAACATCTGACAAAAGACGTGGAAGTGGGTGAAACGTACCTCGGCAAGGTTACACGCCTCATGAGCTTCGGCGCTTTCGTTGAAGTGCTGCCCGGGAAGGAAGGGCTCGTCCACATTTCCCAGCTCGCCTTGGAACGGGTGGAAAAGGTGGAAGACGTCGTAAACGTAGGCGACGAAATCATGGTCAAGTGCGTCGAAATCGACAATCAGGGACGCGTCAATCTGTCGCGCAAGGCACTTCTCGGCGGCGGTGATGAAGGCGGCGGCAGAGGCCGCGGCCGCGGCGGCCGTAACGACAGACGGAGATAGGCCATGAAGCAGCGCGGATTTGAAATTGTTACGGCTTATGCGGATAAGGGAATTACCCTGCCGCAGCGGAAGACGAAGGCCAGCGCCGGCTACGATTTGGAAGCGGCGGCAGCCGTTGATTTGGCGCCTCATGCCGTTACCGTCGTGCCGACGGGACTCAAGGCGTATATGGGAGAAGACGAATACCTGTCGATCTTTATCCGTTCCGGCCTGGCTTTTAAGAAAGGTCTTATGCTGGCTAACAGTACGGGTATCATCGACAGCGATTACTACAATAATCCCGATAACGAAGGCCATATCATGATTGCCTACTACAATACGGCCGATACGGCCTATCACGTGGAAAAAGGTGAACGCATCGGCCAGGGGATTTTTCAGAAATACTTGACCGTCGACGCCGACGAGGCGGACGAAATCCGTACGGGCGGCATCGGCAGTACGGGGAAATAGGATGGCGAAAAGGGGTACTCTACAGTATAATACTGGTATGAGTGCCTTTTTCTATTGAGGGGGGGAGAGACAAGATGAGCATCAGTACGGAAAAAATGATTGACCGCCGCGAAATTATGAACGGCCATATACTCCATGTCACTGTCGATACGGTGCGCATTAACGATACGGAACGGACGTCGACGCGCGAGGTGGTGTGGCACAAGGGCGCCTGTGCGATTTTGCCGCTGACCGCTGAGGGCAAGCTTATTCTCGTGCGGCAGTACCGTTACGCGCCGGATGAAGTCATGCTGGAAATCCCGGCCGGAAAAATTGATGCGGACGGGGAAAGTCCCGACGTCTGCGCGGCACGGGAGCTCGAAGAGGAAGCGGGCGTGACGGGAGAACTCATACCTCTCGGTTACAGCTATACATCGCCGGGATTCTGCAATGAGCGGATTTACCTGTATTTGGCAAAGGATTTAAAAAAGGGAACGCAGCATCTCGACGAAGATGAATTTATGAATATCGAAACGTATACGCCGCAGGAAGTGGAAGCGATGATCGACGACAATGTCATCGTCGATGCCAAAACGATCGCCTGCTTTCAAAAGGCGCGTAAATATTTGCCCGGCTTATAGGAAAGAGAGGAGGGCGGCACAATGAGATTCAAACGGATTATCGTCATCGTCATGGACAGCGTCGGCGCCGGCAGTGCGCCTGACGCGGCAGCTTTCGGAGATACGGGGGCCGATACGCTCGGCCATATAGACGGAGCCGTATCGGGCGGCCTGCGCCTGCCCAATTTGCGCCGCCTCGGTTTGGGCGAGGCCGCTCATATTCATGCCGTTCCGACGGATGTCGTCGGCTCGTACGGCAGGATGCGGGAGATTTCGGCCGGCAAGGACACGACGAGCGGCCATTGGGAGTTTATGGGCAATCCAGTGGAAAATCCCTTCCCCGTATTTCCGGAAGCTTTCCCGCAGGAGCTTATGCAGGTCTTTACGGCGAAAACGGGATACGGTTATTTAGGCAATGAAGTGGCCTCGGGGACGGAGATCATCGAGCGGCTGGGACCGGAACACATACGCACGAAGCTGCCCGTCGTCTACACGTCGGCAGACAGCGTCTTTCAGATTGCCGCCCATACGGACGTCCTTCCCTTGGAGGAACTCTACCGTATCTGCGAAATTACGCGCAGGGAAGTCTGCGTCGGTACGTACGAGGTGGGACGGATTATTGCACGTCCTTTCATCGGCACACCGGGGCATTTCGTGCGTACGGGTGACCGCAAGGATTACAGCCGCATGCCGAAGCGGAAGATGGTCTTTTCGTACTTGAAGGAAAAGGGCCTTGACGTCGTCGGCATCGGTAAGATCGGCGACATATATGCCCGCATCGGCCTGACCGAAAGCTGTCATACGGCCGATAATGCCGAAGATATGGCGATGCTGATGAAGCAGCTTGCCGTTCATCGTGACGGGGAAGGTCTGATCATGGCGAATTTCGTCGACTTCGACAGTATGTACGGCCACCGCCGCGACCCGCAGGGATATGCGCGGTGCCTGGAGGATTTCGACAGGATGCTGGGCGGGCTGTTGGAAGAATTGCAGGCCGATGAGCTCCTCATGATCACGGCCGACCACGGCAACGACCCGACGGCAAAGGGGTCGGACCATACGCGTGAAGAGGTGCCTCTTCTGGTATACAGCCCGGGCCTCCACGAAAGCATTGATCTGGGCACGCGGTCGACCTATGCCGATCTGGGACAGACGATAATGGATAATTTTGATGCAGGGCGGCTTGCTTTCGGCAGGTCCTTTTTACCGGAACTCAGGTGATATGATGTGGCCCGTTGATTGTATAGAAGCAAAGAGAGACGGTAAGGTTTTACCGGCTGAAGCGATTTTTCGTTTTATCAATGATTATACGTGCGGCCGTATTGCCGACTACCAGGCGGCAGCATGGCTCATGGCCGTTTATCTGCGGGGGATGAACGATGCGGAAACGGCGGCCCTTACGCGGGCTATGGCCGAGTCGGGAGACACGGTAGATTTGTCGCCTGTCAGCGGGATCAAGGTGGACAAACACAGTACCGGCGGCATTGCCGATACGACGACACTCGTCGTGGCTCCTCTTGTTGCGGCGGCAGGCGTGAAGGTCGCCAAGATGAGCGGCCGCGGCCTCGGTTTTACGGGCGGCACGATAGACAAGCTCGAATCGATTCCGGGCTTCCGCACGGTTCTCGGCAAGGATGAATTTTTTCGACAGGTAAACGACCTCGGCATAGCCGTTATCGGCCAGTCGGCGGATCTGGCGCCGGCGGACAAGCTGCTGTACGCTCTGCGCGATGCGACGGGAACGATCGAAAGCATCCCCCTCATCGCCGCATCCATCATGAGCAAGAAGCTCGCTGCCGGGGCGGATGCCATCATCCTCGACGTGAAATACGGTGACGGCGCCTTCATGAAGACGGTAGAGAAAGCAAAGGAACTGGCGCAGACGATGGTCCGGATAGGCAAGACGGCGGGGCGGCCGACGACGGCCGTCATTACGTCGATGAACGCGCCTCTCGGCATGGCCATCGGCAACAGCCTCGAGGTGGATGAAGCCGTGGCGGCGCTGTCCGGCAGGGGCGGCAGACGGCTTATGGAAGTCGTGCCGGAGATTGGAGCACAGATGCTTATGGCGGCGGGAAAAGCGGCCTCCGTCACTGCTGGGAAGACCGTTTTGGACCGCCTTGTCAAAAACGGCGCCGGACTTGAGAAATTCCGCCGATTCGTGGCGGCTCAGGGCGGCGATACGGCATGGATCGGCGTGCGTCCGCTGACACGGGCCGAAAAAACATATACCGTGCGGGCCGAAGTGAGCGGGTACATTACGGCCGTTAAGAGCGAAGAACTGGGCCGTATCGCCATGGAGAGCGGTGCCGGCAGGGCAAAGAAGGAAGACACCATCGACTACCATGTCGGTATAGCGCTGCATAAAGAATTATATGATTTCGTAGCGGCAGGCGAGCCGCTTTGTACGCTATATCTTAAAGACAACGCCGACGGGGATGCCTCGGGCAGACGCTGCCTTGCCTGCTTTGAAACGGCGGACGAGCTGCCGCCGGAGCGGGAGCCGGTCGTAGCGGCAGTCGTTACGGAATGATTCGGGAGAAAGAATGAAGAAGGAAACGACCGTTCCCGTTGTAAAGGGACGAACATATACGATAGACATACTGCGTCTCGGCACGAACGGGGAAGGCGTAGGCCGCGTGGAAAACTTCACGGTCTTCGTGCCCGGTGCCTTGCCTGGTGAGACTGTGGAAGGCCGTGCGGAAATTGTTAAAAGACAGTATGCCACGGCGCAGCTTGTGAGAATCGTACAGCCCTCGCCGGACAGAACGAAGCCGGCCTGTCCCGTCTATGATGAGTGCGGCGGCTGCCGGCTTCAGCACCTTTCCTATGAAGGGCAGCTGCGGGAAAAACGGCGGCAAGTGAAGGATGCGCTCGAACGGATCGGCCATTTGCCGGAAGTTCCCGTCTTGCCGACGATCGGTGCGGACGATCCCATGTCGTACCGCAACAAGATGCAGCTTCCCGTAGCGGCGGGAAAGAAAAAGCATGAGCCGCATATCGGCTGCTTTGCCGAAAAGTCGCACCGCGTTATCGACATCGAGCGATGTCCCATTCAAAAAGACGGAAATAACCTGATTATTCCCGTCGTGCGCGATTGGATGCGGGAGTATAAGATTCCGGCTTATGACGAGGACAGAGGGACGGGCATCATGCGGCACATTATGGGACGCGTCGGCGTGCATTCCGGCGAAGTCATGGTCTGTCTCGTCACGGCCGTCGACATGGTGCCGCATATGAAAGACCTGGTCCGGCTCCTCAGAGAAAAGGTGCCCGGCCTTGCAAGCGTCGTTCAGAACGTCAACAAACGGCATACGAACGTCATCTTGGGAGAAAAGACAAAAGTCATTTTCGGCAGTCCGACCATTCACGACGCCATCGGCCCTCTGCAGTTTCATATATCGGCACAGTCCTTTTTCCAAATAAACAGCGAGCAGGCGCAGAAGCTTTACGAAACGGCGCTGTCCTTTGCCGATTTAAAGGGAGAGGAAACGGTCATTGATGTCTATTGCGGTACGGGTACGATTACCCTCTTTTTGGCGCAGCAGGCAAAAGAAGCGTACGGTATCGAAATTGTCGCTCCGGCCATAAAGGACGCCATACAAAACGCAAAAGACAACGGCATTCGCAATACTCAGTTCATTTTGGGCGATGCGGCATACAAACTGCCCGAACTCCTGAGAAGCGGCGTAAAGCCAGACGTCATTGTAGTCGATCCGCCGCGGGCGGGCTGTGAAGAAAAAGTACTGTATGCCGTTGCAAGAGTTAAACCGAAACGAGTCGTCTACGTCTCGTGCAACCCGGCAACACTGGCGCGCGACCTGGCATATATGAAGAAACAAGGATACAAAACAATAAAAGTCCAACCCGTGGATATGTTCAGCCAGACCCATCATGTGGAGAGCGTGGCGGTATTGGTGCGGGGGCAGAAGATAAGAAAATGTGATGAAGCTTGATTCAGTATGGTTGTAGAAGGATCGGCGCCTTACAGAAACAGTAGGGAGGAAAATAAATGATGCGAGGCAAAAGTATAAATCTGTTCTTGATGGACGGCGATGCTTCAGGACGAATTAAGTGTACTCTGGCGAACTGGACCGGTATCGCTTATAAGATACCACGCACGGCTTTAGACAGGTGCAAAGAACGAGATGATTTAAAGCAGAGCGGTGTTTATTTCCTCATGGGAACTTCTGATCAAACGGATGAATCTGTTGTATACATAGGTCAGGCCGGAGCGAGAAAAAACGGTGAGGGTATATTGAATCGCTTGCTGGAACATAAGCGTAATCCGGAGAAGGACTACTGGACGGAGGCCATTGTGTTTACGATCTCCAATAACTCGTTCGGCCCTACAGAGATAAGCTATCTTGAAAATCGTTTCTGTAATCTTGCTCTTGTTGCAAAGCGATATAAGGTCAAAAACGGCAATGACCCTACCCCGGGCAATATTACAGAGGAAAAAGAAAGTGAGTTGGAGGAATTCGCTGATTACGCAAAGCTCATCATGGGCACACTTGGTCACAAGGTATTTGTGCCGCTGACTAAAGCGACGACTACAAACGAGCAGACAACGGCAGATGTCAGGGAACAGCCTGAAATTGAACTATATCTAAAACGAGCTGTAAAAGATTATGGCGTAACTGTAAGTGCTGTAGGCAGGCAGACGAGCGAAGGATTTGTTGTCCTAAAAGGCAGTACAATTTCTCCTACAGATGACCGTACAGTTTCAATGGGAATAAAAAAGCGCCGTCAAAGTGCTAAGGTGGATGCGAATCATGTACTGCTTGAAGATGTTCTCTTTAGCAGCCCTTCCGGGGCGGCAGTTTTTGTTATTGGCAAAAGTTCTAATGGTTGGGATGCGTGGCGGACAGCAGACGGAAAAACTCATTATTAGTTGATTTTGAAGTGCTTGAAGATAATGAAATACAGAAAAGAAGAGGTATTCTTTGCAAGAAAGTGTCAGAAGTCAATAATAATTACCCCGCAACGGATGCTAAAAGCTACAAGGCTGCTCAGAAGGCATTAAAAGAGGAGGAAGAGCAGACTTTTAAAGATAACGAGGTTGATTCTATTTTGCCTAATGGAATTGATAAGTGAATAATTGAAAGGGGTGAGTTCTATGATGCTTCCTGAAAAATTGATAAGCTTGATTCGTCAGGGCGAAGGACTAACAGTCGAGTTCAAAAAATCAACTACGGACATTACGAAAGATGTCTATGATACCGTTTGCTCTTTTTCCAATCGGGATGGCGGTCATATTTTTCTTGGCGTGAAGGACAACGGACTATTCTTGGTATAGACAAGGACAGAGTTGAGCAGATAAAGAAAAACTTTGTAACCACGATCAATAACGAGAGCAAAATCTATCCGCCGTTATATCTGACACCAGAGGAATATGAGGTGGATGGGCATATTATTCTTTACATCAATGTTCCTGTTGGAAAAACCGTCTACCGCAATGCTGGCAGAATTTATGATCGCAGTAATGAGTCAGATATTGATATAACAGACAATGCGGACATGATTTTTAATCTTTATGCCCGCAAACAAAGCACTTATTTCGTGAATAAGGTTTACCCGGCCATCCCGGTTTCCAGCCTTCGCCACGATCTGATGGATCGGGCAAGGAGAATGACGAGAGTGAATATGGAGCACCATCCGTGGGTTGATATGACGGATGAGGAGATGCTCAGAAGCTGCGGACTCATTCTTGAAGATCCGGAAACGAACAAAGAGGGCATCACACTTGCGGCAATTCTACTCTTTGGTACGGATAACCGAATTATGTCTGTGTTGCCACAGCATAAGACAGACGCTATTTTCAGAGTGTTCAATGTTGACCGTTATGATGACAGGGATGTGATCATTACAAACCTGATTGAAAGCTATGATCGCCTGATGGAATTTGGGAAGAAGCATCTGAATGACGTGTTCACGCTGGATGGTGTACAGCGGGTAAGCGCCAGAGATAAAATCCTGCGTGAAATCATCTCAAACCTGCTCATGCATCGTGATTTTTCCAGCGGATATGTACCGAAGCTTGTCATTGAGCGGGATAGGATCATAACGGAGAATGCTAATCTGGCGCATGGGCATGGAAACCTGAATCTAAAAACATTCAGGCCATTCGCAAAGAATCCGCCGATAGCAAAGGTATTCAGAGAGATCGGACTTGCTGACGAGCTTGGCAGCGGTATGCGAAACAGCTATAAATACACGAAGATGTATTCTGGTGGTGAGCCTGTCTTTACGGAGGCTGATGTTTTTACAATAGTAATTCCTCTTTCCGAGGCTGCAACAGCAACGGTCGGGCCGACTACCCAAGTTGCTACCCAAGCTACTACCCAAGGCGCTGCACAAGCTGAGCTAAGTGAAAAAGATAAGGCATTAGTTAATCTCTTATTGAAGCATCCAGACTATACACAAACAAAGCTTGCGGGTGAATTAGGCTGGGATATTAATACCGTGAAATATTACATGAACAAACTTAAGAAGAATTCTGTAATTCTGCGTCATGGGACAAGCCAGAGCGGTTATTGGGAAGTATTGTATAAAGGTTGAGGCGATGGGATTTCAGACTTGTTCCCACGGAGCGAAGTCTTGAGGCGATCGGCGATATGCCCGGATTGCATATAATAAGTAGGAGCAAGGGTGTTGACTTGTTTCCGCTAACGAGCGCGGTCGTGAAAATGGCGATTTTCGGGTCAAAATGCCCTTTGAGTAATTCCCGTTTACATACGGGGTATATTTCAATCTGGAGCAATTGTGCCACGTGGAGAGCGTGGCGGTATTGGTGTGCGTGAAGGAGTGAAACCGTGTAAATAGCTTAAAGCCTAAAGCCTAAAGTCAAGGAATTCCATGTGAATGAGCAATTCGCCGGAATTCCTTGTAATATCCGAAAACCACGCGATAGTCGCGTGGTTCAAAAGAGCTTAAGCAATGAGGGAAACAAAAAACTCCTCATGTGATAGGATAAAGGCGTGACCTGCCGGTTACGCAAAACTATGACATGAGGAGGACTTTAAGATAACGAAGCAATCTAATGTTGGAATTAGCCTAGCTACCGGTTAGTATTCCACCGAAATTGAGTATATCAAGTTTCATGGGATATCTAAAAGGAAAAAGCAGTTTGATGATCTTCCAACGGTTCGGGAATATGAAATTTGCGTATCGGAATAGGCAATTCCGGTGCAAAGGATATTATGTGGATACGGTAGGGAAAAATACGAAAGCGATAAAAGAATATATAGAAAATCAGTTGAAAGCAGATAAAGAGAGCGACCAATTAAGTTTATTTGACCCGCAAGACCCGTTTACGGGTAGCAAGTAACCCCGTGCGTGGCCGGCAGGCCAATAAAAAGCGCACTTGTACGCTGCCTTTACTATTAGGGCTATGCCCGAAACAGAAAAACCACCCGCTATACGGGTGGATAGTTATTGAGAGACTCTTTTGACTATTAGCTAATGCTGATAGTCAGACTTTTATTCAGAGCAAGTGCAATTTTGCTCATTGTTTCAATACTTGTATTGTGTCCACGCTCAATACGAGCAATGGTAGATTGTGGGACATGAGATAGAGAAGCCAATTCTCTTTGGGTGAGTCCTGCTGACTGGCGGGCCTCATAGACTGCAATGGCACTTTCCAGAATAGCTTTTTCAGTCAAATAGCCTTCTTTAAAACTATCGTCTGTGAGTTCAGTTTTTAAGAAATCATCAAATTTAATCGTTGTCATGATTGTTGTCCTCAAATTCTTTCTTTAATTCCTTGGCGTGGTCTATTTCACGTTGAGGTGTTTTTTGTGTTTTCTTTGTAAAGCCATGAGTGATGATGTAGCGTTCATTAACAACATGAAAATAAAGTGCCCTTTGGATATTGGAAGCAACTTTTGAGCGGATTTCAAAGATGTCATTATCTAGTTTTTTCACCCATTCTATACGTTGAGCAACTAAAAGCCCATGCTCTTGTATAGCGGCAATGGTTGCAAGTAATTTTTGCTTGTCTTTAATTGGTATGGTTTGTAAAAATTCTATGAACTCGGTGTGTCCATTTAACCGAGTGTAAAACTCAAATTTAGGTATCTCCATTGTATTTACATGATAGCATATATTGTTCTTTTCTTCAAGACGGGACAAGCCAAAATGGGTATTGGGAAGTCTTGTATAAGGGTTAAAACGATCGGATTTAGGACTTATTTCCTTAGGCGAAGTCCTGAGACAGTCGGTGATTCTGTGCGGATGCCTATATAATAGGTAGAAAGAATGTCGTTGATCTGTTTCATCGTTTTTATACGTCGATGATGGGAGTCTGAAGGAGTTTTTTTGTGTCAGTTTTTGCGGACATAGGCAGTTGCCGGGCCGGCACCTATTTTGGCAATGTAGCCTTCTTTGACCAGTCGTGTCAACGTTCGTTCGATTGTAACCTTGCTGATATCCGGGCAAAGTTCCATAATTTCTTTTTTCGTAATTTGGCCTACTCGCCCCGAAATAAGGTCTTTAATGCGCTCGGGTTTGGATGTTTTTTTTGTCCTGACGTGGCGGATGCGGTCTTCAAATTCAGCATAAGCTTTGTTGATAATGCCCAGGTAATATATTACAAAGGGCTCATACGTATTGTCTGTATCATGCCAACGGACAGAGCTTACTTGCAGTGCTTCATAATAGGTTTCCTTTGTTTTTTCAATGAGCATTTCTATACTGATGTATTTACCAACCTGATAGCCTGCTTTGTATAGCAATAACAGTGTCAGCAGACGACTCATACGGCCGTTTCCGTCATTGAACGGATGAATATATAGGAAATCCAAAATGAACATGGGAATGAGGAGTAATTTGTCGATTTTCCCGTTATTCCAAGTACGGTTAAAGTTATCACACAGGATATCTACGGCTTCTGCCGTTTGAAAGGCAGGAACGGGAATAAATCGTGCTTTGCTGTGCCCTTTTTCATCCGTTTCGGTAATGACGTTGTCGGTGTTTTTATAATTACCGCCGACAGCGCCGGTGGAATAGGAATATAAATCCCGATGAAGCTGTAAGAGTAAATTGGCGCTCGGGAAGATGTATTCGTAGTTTTCGTGAATCGTAGCCAAGACTGCACGATACCCGGCGATTTCCTGTTCGGAACGATTGTGGGGCTCAATTTTTCGGCTGACCAATTCTTTAAGGCGCTTATCGCTCGTAAATATACCTTCAATGCGGTTAGAAGCTCCCGTGCTTTGAATTATAGCGACTTCCGTAAGTGTATTCAGCTCGTTCGGGCCTGTTTCCAAAAATAAATCCTGGCGTCCTTTATGCTCGTGAATTGCCGTAATAAGGCCGATGATTTCAGGCGTCAACAGGGACGGGGCCGTTTTAGTATAATCAAATGTCCGCATAAGAAAATCTCCTTCATTTTACATCTATCTCCGTCATTTTACTATTAAATGACGGAGATAGCAATGTTGTGACGGAGATTTTAGTTTATACCTTGCTTCAAATTATCTTAAACAACCGGTTTTGATTGCTATTGCAGTTTACCATGGATACTTTCGCAAGGCACATATTTTGTTATTTATAAGCCCGGATGGTGGTAGTATAATATAGTCACAAGGAACGATAGTTAAAGGTAATTGGGGAGCATGTGAGAGTTTCGGAGAGCCGCCCATATTCGTAGCAGTATATTTTTACCGGTGCAAAGGGGAACTGAGAAAGAACCGGGTTTTATGATTTAAAGGGGGTTGTCATGTCAAAAAAGGATTCGAAAGATCAAGAAAGATTTATGTCTTTTGTGTTTCGGGGAAAAGAAATATTCAAACCTTTAAATACGGGTTTTATTGATAAAAGAGTAGGCTGCATCAGAGAATATGTGGCTAATATTTACTTTTATACAAAAGACAATCAAACCATTATGATTGATGCGGGATATAACTATGACAGACTTGCAGAAAAGATGCGGTGGCTTGATATCAATCCGAAAGATATAAAAGATATTTTAATCACGCATCAAGACACAGACCATGTCGGAGCCGTTGAAAAAGACAGCGACGGATTATTCAGCCAGGCAACAATATATATAGGAAGAATTGAAAATGAGTATTTAGAAGGCCGTAAACGTCGTAAGGTCTTGTGGGGACTCTATAAACTGCCGCAGGTTTATATCGACAATGAAAAAGTCTTAATAGACGACGGACAAGTCTTTTATATCGGCAATATCAAGATAGAGGCTTTTCTTGTGCAAGGACATACATGGGGACATCTTGTTTATTTAATTGACGACGAATATCTTTTTACAGGAGATACTATTTGGTTTGGAGCAGACGGCGGTTACGCATTTTTAAATATTCTTGCGGAAGACAGCAAACTGCAAATAAAGGCACTTAAAAAGCTGGAGGAAATACTCAGAAAGAGAAGACTCAAACTCAAAATTATCACGGGGCATACCGGTTGGAGTGATAATCCGGACTTTGCTTTCGCTCACACGGACGAAATTTGTAATGCTTTCAGAAGAAAACCTAAAGTTCATGATCGTAAAGCACCTTATGACGGTTATGACGAAAGAGATGATACGGAAGAAAATGCGAGAAAGGTTTTACTTGATAAGTATTAGGCATATATATTTGATTCATGGAGATGAACTAAAAAGGAAGTGGCGTGAGTATGAAGAGGAGGTTGTGCCATGATTATCAGCGCAAGCCGCCGAACGGATATCCCGGTGTTCTACTTCGACTGGTTTCTCAGCCGTCTGCAGGCAGGATTTGTGGACGTGGTCAATTCATTCAACCGCCGACAAGTGAGCCGTATATCACTCGCCCCTCAAGCCGTGGACTGCATCGTGTTCTGGACAAAAGATCCTGCGCCTATGCTTGGGAAGCTGGATAGATTGGACTCATACCCCTATTATGTGCAAATTTCCATTACACCCTACGGCTCCGACGTGGAGATGAACCTTCGACCCAAGGCGGCCATCATCAAAGCCGTGCAAGAATTGTCCTCTGTCATCGGGAGGCAGCGAATGGTTTGGCGGTACGACCCTATACTGCTGAGTCGGCATTACACGATTTCCTCTCACCTTGAATGGTTCAAGTGCAGCTTGGCACAGCTTGCTCCATCCGTGGAGCGATGCGTTATCAGTTTTATCGATATGTATGCCAAGGCCAAGAAGAATACGCAAGGGCTGAATCTTCGGGAATTGACCGAGGATGAGATGCATGAGTTGGCGGCAGGACTTTCCGGCATTGCGAGGGACAGCGGAGTGACTCTCCAAACCTGCTCCGAGGCCATTGATTTGGAGCAATACGGCATAACGCATGGGGCTTGCATTGACGGCGAACTGGTGGAGCGTATCACGGGTAAGCCTATCCGCATCGGCAAGGCAAAGAGTCAAAGGCCGCTCTGCAACTGCGTGGAGAGTTTCGATATCGGGCAATACGATACCTGTATCCACGGCTGCCGTTATTGCTATGCTAATGCCGGCCCGGAAAAGGCCCGGTTCGGATTCGCTCGGCATGAGAAAAGTTCATCGTGTCTTACCGGCAAGCTGAGGGGTGATGAGAAAATCACGGAACATTAGAATATACGAATAAATGTCCACGACCAACACGTTTTGTCTACCCTCAAAGTTAGTTGAAATTAAATATTAGAGGCCGTGAAACCGGTTATTAACTGGGGTTTCACGGCCTCTAATACTAACATATCCTATAACCGGCATTTTACTGCCGAATGATGGAGATAGGAATGTCGTGACGGAGATTTTAGTTTACTTTTTTCCTGTCAGCAGTGTCGAATCTCCTAACCGCAGCAGGACGGCTTCACGGCGCTTTGCAAACAGTCCGTTTGCCGTATTTCGGCATTCTACGTGTTCATAGCCGTCCCGGCGCAGTTCTTCCGTAAATTCTTCCATATTTCCGTAGAGGCTTGACGACATGAGATCGTGGATTGCGAAGGTGCCGCCTTTTTTCAGGACCCGCAGCGTTTCTTTCAGCAGTTCCCGCCTGTTTGTACCGTAAACATCGTGATACACGTAGTTACTGACCACTACATCGAAGGTTTCGTCCGGAAAGGGGAGCTTTTTTGCATCTCCCTGCTGAAAACGGACATTTGCGGTTCCTTCGGCACGGGCATTTTCCTCACACAGAGCTTTTGAAAAGGAGCCGCTGTACGGCCAGCCCCATATATCCACACCGACCATGTGCCCCTGCGGATTTCTTTTAGCGCAGGCAATGGTCAGCGCTCCGCTGCCGCAGCCTACGTCAAGTCCCGTTCCGCCTGCAGGGATCTGCACATATGCGGCAATGCCTTCGACAGTACGTTTCATCAGCTGCCGGTCCCCGCTGTAGGAAAATGCGCGGCGAGCCAGGACTGCCCAGCAAAAAGCCGCACCGGCAATAAGGAAGAGGACGGCGCAGATTCCTGTAGCCGCGTAGCGATAGGAGCCGGCAAGGGCGGTACCGTTATATATGTATAAGAGGAGAACGAACAGGACAACCGTGCACAAAAACAGTCCTTTGATCAATTTCATGGGCATCCAGTTTTTATAATCGGGAAGCATTTCAGTTCCTCCTTTCTTCAATACACTAAAATAAATAATATGATTTTAAGTTAATATGATTATACATCATATATTTATAGTTGGGAATAATTATCATTTATCTAATAACTTATAAAGTAACTAAAGAAACGGTATTCGTGTTCCCGCATTGTTCGGGGGCATGTTGATAAACTGGTCAGATCTGTTTATTTACAATAATATTATAAAACCCTACAATGTAATTAACTTTATTACATAAGGAGGCAGGATCTATGAAAAAGAAAATCATATCGGCATGTGTATTGGGATGTTTTGTATTGGGGGCTTCCGTTTTTGCGGCGGACGACACGGACCTGTCGGCATTGCCGCAGGTTTACCGGAACGCTCAGCTCATTACGCTCGACAAGCAGAATGTTGCCAAGGGAAACGGTACATTGTACGGCAAATTTTCTTTTACGCGCGATACGGCCGCGCCGGAACAGGCTATTAAGGAGATCGGCTGGATGACGTTGCAGAAAGGCGATTCCATCGGTCTTCATATGCACGGCGTCAATGAAGACGCATATATCATTATTTCCGGCGAAGGCGTATTTACGGACGGCTCGGGCAAGGAAACAATCGTTCGCGGCGGTGACATCACCATTGCCCGTCCCGGACAGAGCCATGCCCTTCGCAACGAGAAAGAAGAACCGCTCGTCTTCCTTGATGTAATCGCGCAGAATGATACGTATCAGCAGACTCGGCCGCAGCCGGCGGCAAAACAAGCTTAGGAGCGCCGTTCCCGTATGACCGGGGCGGTCTTATAATCCGTTCCGCCCGTGCGCAGCCTTTCGTTATGAAAACAGAGGCGCTGTATATCTGCGGCCGTGATATCGAGCCGCAGCATGGCGGAAGCCTCTTCCGGCAATACGGCGTCGGCCGTTTTGGTGATGATAGGAAAAGAGGAGTCGTCGCGCAGTTTTTTCAGTACATTGCGGCCTCCCGGACCGGCTGCGAGAAGCCGCCCGTATGCCGGCCCGCATGCCGCCCAGGCATTCATTGCGGACTGCCGCATGTGCAGTACCGTATAGGCTGCCATGCGGCGGAGGCGGCTGTGCATATACCGTTTGGTTTTCAGCCGTTCCAAGCCGTCCGATACGGCAGGTGCTTCCTTCATGACCGTATGCCATCTGTTTTCCAGTCCTTCACTGAAAGCGGCAAGATTTTTCAGCGCAGGAGGCGGCATAATGCGCCCGCTGTATAGCACGAGCTCTTCATAACGGCTTTCGTCCGTATAAGCGCCGCTTTCGAGGAGTGTTGCGACTTTCTCGCGGATTGCTGCGGGAATAAACGGCATATACGCCTCCGCCGGCGCACCGGCGCGAATGGAGGCTCTGACGGCGGAAGCGTTAGTGAAGCCGCCGGCCGTATCGCCGCGGCGTATGATTGCAAGCTCCGTCTGTCGTGCGTGCGTGCGGATCGCCTGCGCATACGCAAAGGCAAGGAGCGCGTTCGGTGTAGTGAGAAAATCTGCCGCATGAGGGGAGTATTCTTTCAGGGCGTCAGTAACGGCTCTGCCGTAAGACATGCGGCTGTCCCGATTTTTTTGCACGGCCCGCATTACGGCTTCTTCTTCCCGTATGGCCGCAAGGCTCATAAAATCTTCGCCCCTGCCGTTTTCGCTGCCGCAGACAAGTGTCGTGATGCCGAGTCTTGCAGCCAGCCGGACGGCGCCTGAGGCAAAATCGCCTGCATGGGAGAGGACAAAGGCCGCCGGCAGCTCAAAGACTGTATCGGCGCCGCAGATGAGAGCAAAGGCGGCGCGTTCGTATTTGTCAAAGAGTGCCGGCTCGCCGCGTTGAACGAAGGCGCCGCTCATGATGACCGTAATGACCGTGTCCGTTCCGTAACGGCGCCGTATTTCGCCCAATATATACGCATGCCCCGTGTGCAGGGGATTGAATTCGGCAATGAGTCCGATGTGTTTCATGCAACGCTCCTTTACTCAATCTGTAATATATGTCATTATCGTTTTAATCCGTTATATTCTATGATATAATAAATTCGGTCTGTAAGAAAGCTTGTAGGTGATGTAATGAAAATTGTTAAATTCATAAACACGGCTTTTCTGGCAGCTGTCGTATTCGGCCTTTCCGGCTGCGGCTCGGAAACCGCGGTGACCGAAGAGTACAGTTTCGGACAGGCGCAGCTTCGCGCAGGCAATACGGAATTGTACCTCTTTTCTCCTTTTGAACTGGTGAAAGGACAGGTGCGCGATACGGATACGGCAGTGTACGTCAATCAGGACCAGCATGTCGCCGTCGTTGCGACATATGCGCCGTCTACAGGCTTGACAGCAGGCGAAGCTGTTGAAAACGCGATAGCCGAGTTGGAGGCCCGTTCCGAGTACAGCATTGCGGAGAAAAACGTGTCTCCCGCAACCGTACGGGGTGAAGCCGCTACGGAAGGAACCGTAGATTACACGGTTTCCGTAAAAGGGCAGGTAATTCCCGTTGCGGAACGGATTCTCGCTTTTTCTCATGAAGGCTATATATGGACCGTACGGTATACGTATCGCCGCGATGATAAGATGGCGGCGGACGTGACGGAGTATGTTTTCAAACAGCTACAATAACTACTATTTGCGAAAGAAGGTACATTCATGATCGTATTAGTTGTAAACTGCGGCAGTTCCTCTTTAAAGTACCAGCTGGTAAACATGGAAAATGAAGAAGTCATGGCGAAGGGCCTTGTGGAAAAGATTACCCTGCCCGATGCGCAATTGACCCATAAGTGGAACGGACAAAAGAAGGAAATCGTGCAGCCCATTCCGGATCATAAGGTTGCCGTCAAGTTGGTACTCGATATTCTTACGGATAAGGACTGCGGCGTTATCAAGTCGATGGACGCTATTGACGCCGTGGGGCACCGCGTCGTACACGGCGGTGAAGAGTTCGCTTCGTCCACGCTCATTACGGCAGAAGTTATGAAGGCGCTCGAACGTTGCTCCGCTATGGCGCCTCTCCACAATCCGCCCAACATTATCGGTATCAAAGCCTGCGAAGCGATTATGCCCGGTGTACCGCAGGTTGCCGTATTCGATACGTCCTTCCATCAAACCATGCCGCCTAAGGCTTACATGTACGGATTGCCATATGAATTGTATAAAGAAGACGGCATCCGCCGTTACGGCTTCCACGGCACGAGTCATCGCTATGTGGCCGACCGGATTGCCAAGGTCATGGGCGTACCGAAAAAAGACTTGCGCATTATTAATTGCCATTTGGGCAACGGTTCGTCCTTGGCAGCCGTCAAGGGCGGTGTGTGTATTGATACGACCATGGGTTTTACGCCGCTGGCAGGTATGCTCATGGGTACGCGCTGCGGTGATATCGATCCGGCAATCGTTCTCAACGTCATGGATCATCATAACCTTTCTACGAAGGAAATGGATACGCTCATGAATAAAAAATCCGGCGTTCTCGGCATTTCCGGCGTTTCCAGCGATTTCCGCGACTTGGGAGAAGCTGCCGCCAACGGCAATGATCGGGCTCAGCTTGCGCTCGATATGTTCCATTATCAGGTACGTAAACTGATCGGCGCCCTCGCCGCGGCTATGGGCGGGGTTGACGTCATTACCTTTACGGCCGGCGTCGGCGAAAACGGTATTGAGGACCGCGCCGCTATTTGCGAAGGATTGGAATATTTGGGGGCGGTCCTTGACAAGGAACGCAATAATGTACGCGGTAAGGACGCGCTTATCAGTACGGATGACTCGACGTGCAAGCTCTATGTTATTCCTACAAATGAAGAGATCATGATTGCTCGCGACACGAAGGAAATCGCCTCCAAATAATCGGTGAGCATACGGATAAAGCGGCAGCTTCGTGAAAGAGGCTGCCGCCTTTTGTATAGGTGTGGAGTATAAGGATGAAACTGATTTATTGGGATATAGACGGGACGATGATTAATACGGGCATGGCCGGTACGCACGCCATTTACGACGTCTTTCGCCGCCTTATGGGGGACGACGCGGCAGTGCCGCATATTTCCGCAGGCGGCAGAACGGACAATTACATTTGCCAGCAGCTCCTGTACCAGGCGCGGGGCGTCATGCCGACGGACGACGAGGTTTTCTCTTTCTGCCGTGAATACGAGCGGAACTTGGTGCGTTGGCTGGATGTGACCAAGCAAGACAGCCGTATTTTTGAAAACGTGCGGGAAAATTTGGAATACTTCCGTCAAAAAGACGATGTGGCACAGCTCCTCCTCACGGGCAACAGCCGCGACGGCGCGCAAATGAAGCTGGCCGCTTTCGGATTGGACGGTTATTTCGACTTTGACCGTTCGGGCTTTGCAGAACACTTTTACGTGCGCGACGACTTGGCACGCCATGCCATAGAAAGAGCAAATGCTCATTGGCGCAATGAAATTGAAGATGTTTTCGTTATCGGCGATACGCCGTATGATATACAATGCGGCAAGGTCATCGGTGCTAAAACCATATCCGTAGCGACAGGCCATTACGAAAAATCCGCCCTTGCCGAAAAAGCCCCGTGGCGCCTCTTTGATACCTTGCCGGCACCGAAAGAAATGGACAGCCTAATCCGTGCGTAAGTGATGGTTTTGGGCTATTTAACGCATTGAAAGGAGAGGACAGATGGATACGAGCGGCTTAACTCAAGAACAAATACAGTTGATTGAATCCCGTCTCCTATCTTTATTAGTAGTGTATGATGGGAGTTTTATCATATAATATCTTTACATGTGTGTTATAATATAAATAAAAATATCGATATATTTTGAAAGGGGTGTATAATATGGAAGCGCTATTAAGGGCAAGGAATCTTTTCTTTGCAGGTATGTGCACATTACTTGCGCCAAGGCAGACATCCCAGCATAGAATTCACGATATATTGGCAAAAGATGATATGAAGTCGTTGAGGGATGATTGGTATGAGGTAGGTAATGATATTCAGGATGCAATGGAGCAATATGTAGAAAAATATGAAAGACGATAAATCTGTCAAAGAGGCTCAAGTAACATTAGAAGTGCCTAATTTCATTCAAAAACAATCTTCAGAAAAAATAAGTGAAATACAAATACGAAGCGGACCGTTACCGATTCCGGGAGAATTACGTGCATACGAAAATATTTGTCCCGGTGCAGCCGATCGCATTATACAAATGGCTGAAAAACAAGGCGAGCATAGACGGAAACAAGAGGATAAGGCTGTTTCGGCAGCTGTAATTGACGGTCATTTGGGATTGGTATTTGCTTTTATTGTATCCGTTGTTGGAATGTTTTGTGGTTTTCTGCTTATCCAAGCTGAACACTCGGTGATTGGTACCTTATTTAGCGGAATTAGTTTTTTGAGTGTGGTAAAAGCATTTTTAACTGCAAGTGATAAGAAAAAGAAAAGTAAATAAGCGTTCTGTTGCCCGCATTCTGTTTGTGCAGAGTGCGGGATTATTGTATATCCGAAAAGCACGCGGTAGTCGCGTGCTTTTCGGATATACAATAAGTCACTGCCCGTAAATCCGGACAGTGACTTCATTGGTGCGAGTGAAGGGATTTGAACCCTTACGTCGTAAGACGCCGGATCCTAAGTCCGGTGCGTCTGCCGTTCCGCCACACTCGCAGGATTGCATTTTATTGTAGCACGGTCATTTCTTCAGCGTCAAACCGATTAGCTGATGACAAGGCCTACAGGGCAGTGATCGCTGCCTGTTATATCCGTGTAGATTTTCGCTTCTTTCAGGCGATCGTCGAGAGATTTGGAGGTAATGAAGTAGTCGATACGCCATCCCGCATTGTTTTGACGGGCTTTGAAACGATAACTCCACCAGGAATAAATTCCTTCTTTGTCAGGGTAGAAGTAGCGCCACGTATCGGTAAAGCCGGAGTGTAACAGTTCCGTCATCTTGTTTCGTTCCTCGTCGGAAAAGCCTGCATTTTTATGGTTGGATTTTGGGTTTTTCAGGTCGATTTCTTCATGGGCTACATTGAGGTCACCGCAGAAAATGACCGGTTTTACTTTATTTAAGGACAGAAGATAGTCGCGAAAATCATCTTCCCAGCGCATGCGGTAATCAAGGCGTACCAATTCGTTTTGACTGTTCGGCGTGTAGCAGGTGATGAAGTAAAAATCTTTGAACTCAAGCGTAATGAGGCGTCCTTCGTGGTCGTGTTCGTCAATGCCCATGCCGTACGAGACGGAAAGCGGCTCGATCCGTGTAAATATAGCCGTACCGCTATACCCTTTTTTATCGGCATAATTCCAGTACTGCTTATACCCGGGGAAGTCGATGTCGATTTGCCCTTCCTGCAGCTTTGTTTCCTGAAGACAGAAGATATCGGCATCCAGGTCGGTAAATATTTCAGGGAATCCCTTTTTCATAACGGCACGCAGGCCGTTTACATTCCACGAAATGAATTTCATGAGTTTTTCCTTTCTTTAACAAGAATCGCGTAATTTGGTATAATAAAACATCTGAATTTATGTAGCTTTTAAGACGTGTATAGTGTATAAGAAAAGCGGTTATCTTGTCAAAATAAAGGAGACGAGAGAAATGGGCATTCATGAATGGGCGGGACAAAAGGTGCGTCCTTCGGACTATCCCGATTTACAGGCCTTGGGCAAGGCGTACTACGAATATATTCCCAATCCGGAGGGTGCAGCGGAAGCGGTAAATTTCGGTACATCCGGTCATCGCGGCAAGGCCGGGGACGGTAATTTTACGGCGGCGCACGTTGCCGCCGTCACGCAGGCCGTCTGTACGCTGCGTGCCGGTTTCGGCGCCGGGGGGCCCATTTTTATAGGAGCCGATACGCATTATCTGTCACAGCTTGCCTATAAGACGGCGTTGAGCGTGTTGATTGCCAACGGCATTCGCGTATTCGTCGACAGCACGGGCGATTTTGTGCCTACACCTGCCGTCTCCCGTGCCATTATACAGTACAATGCGGAGCGGACGGCGGAGCTTGCAGACGGCATTATCCTTACGCCTTCACACAATCCGCCCGATTGCGGCGGCATTAAATATAATCCCGTTACAGGCGGCCCGGCGGACGGCGACATAACCGGAAAAATCGAGGCCGAAGCCAATCGCCTTCTTGCAAATCGCAACAAGGACGTAAAATGCGTCGGTACCGTCGGTACGGATTCGGCTTATATGGACGATTATTGCACATCGTACGATTATAAGGAAGCATATGTCGAGGCTCTGACCGAGGTCATTGATATGGAGGCGATAAGCCGGGCGGACTTACACATCATGATTAACGCTCTCGGCGGTTCGGGGATGAATTATTGGCATAAAATTGCTGAAAAATACGATATTGCCATGGATTTCATCAATGACTCCTATGATCCGCAGTTTTCGTTTATGACTTATGACCATGACGGCAAGGTACGTATGGACTGCTCTTCGCCCTATGTTATGGCGGGCGTTATGAAAAACGGTTCTGCTTATGATTTGATCTTGGCCAACGATCCAGACTATGACCGTTTCGGTATCGTTTGCGGTGCAGACGGCATGATTTCCGCCAATGCTTATCTTACAGTTGCGGCTCATTATTTGGCGACACACCGCAATTTTTCCGGCAAAGGAATCGGCAAAACCGCGGTTACTACGGAATTGTTGGAGAAGGTTGCCGATATGCTCGCCGTTTCCTGCTATGAAGTTCCTGTAGGGTTCAAGTACTTTGTCGAGTTGCTGCGAACCGGAAAAATTTATTTTGCCGGCGAAGAGAGCGCAGGCGCATCCTTCCTTACAAAGGACGGCAGGCCCTGGACGACCGACAAGGACGGCATCATACTCTGCCTCTTGGCGGCGGAAATTATGGCAGTTACGAGCAAGTCGCCCTTTGCGTATTATAAAAAGCTCTGCGAAAGTATAGGTCCGTCCTTCCCGATGCGCAGGGATACGCCTGTCTCCGGCGAAGAAAAAGCACGTATAAAGGCGCTCGCGGCAGCGGACATAAAGACAAAGATCCTTTGCGGCGCGCCTATCCTGTCGGTGCGTACGACGGCAACTTACGGAGACATGCCTATAGGCGGCGTCAAGATCAGGACGAAAGACGGCTGGATTGCGGCGCGTCCGTCGGGAACGGAAGATATGTATAAGCTTTACGCGGAAAGTTTCGTTTCCGCCGCACACGGCGACAAGCTCCTTGCGGAAGGCGGCGGGATTATTCAAACGGCCTTGGCTAAAGGTGGATAATCCGTTTGTATAGGCCTTATATTCACACGTTGTATATAGTATTTTTCGGAACAACTGTGGTATAATGTCCGTGAATATTACCGATCAGTACGGAGCCGGCGAGCGAATCGCATTCTGCCGCTCCTGTCATGATACATTGAGGGAAAGTAGGCGTGTTCGGTGCTTGCATATTTTGTACCTTTTTTTATTGCTCTCATTATCTCGTATGTGTTGACGCCTTTTGTCAAGAAGCTGGCCATTCGTATAGGCGCCGTCGATCGGCCTGATATGCGTAAGGTTCACACGCATGCCGTGCCGCGCCTGGGCGGATTGGCCATTTACATCGGCTTTATGGCGGCCGTCTTATACTCTATGCCTGTTTATTACGAATTTTTAGGGTTTTTGCTGGGCGCTACGACAATTGTTCTCCTGGGTATTTGGGATGATATTTGCAATATCCCCGCCAAGATCAAACTGGTCGGACAGATTATTGCGGCAGCCATTCCCGTCGCTTTCGGCGTACAGATTGAATGGGTGACCAATCCGTTCGGTGCTATTTTGTTTGTCCCCGAGTGGCTGGCCGTACCGGTTACGATTTTTTGGATTATCGGTTTTACAAATACGGTCAATCTTATTGACGGGCTGGACGGCCTGGCTGCAGGCGTTTCCGTCATTGCGTCCATTTCCATGTTCTTTATTGCCGTCAGCATTAACCAATACTTGCCGGCCATGCTTCTTGTCGCCATGAGCGGCGCGGCCCTCGGTTTTTTACAATATAATTTCAATCCGGCCAAAATATTCATGGGCGATACGGGCAGCATGCTCCTGGGTTATACGATGGCTGTCGTTTCCGTCTTGGGGCTCGTGAAGACGGCGGCGACGGTGGCTCTCGTCGTGCCGATTATTGCGCTGGGCGTGCCTATTTTGGATACGCTTTTTGCCATTGTACGCCGTAAGATGAGCGGTGTTTCCATCTTCCAACCGGATAAGGGGCACTTGCATCACCGTCTCTTGGCCCTCGGCATGACGCAGAAACAAGCCGTTGTCAGTATGTATCTGGTGAGCGGCTTTTTCGGCCTCGTCGCCGTTTTTGTGGCCAATGTAAGCTATACTGTCGGCATTGCTACGATTATCGTCGTCCTGGCGGTCATTATTTATTCGGCCAAGCGAATCGGAGTATTGCGGGGAAGCGGTACGGGCGATGGGGCGAAAAAATAGACGTTGCTTATTTTAGAGGAGGGCGCTTCCATGATAAAAGTAATGGCCGTATTCGGTACGCGGCCGGAAGCGATTAAAATGGCTCCCGTCGTGTTGGAGCTGAAAAAACACGTACATTCCGTTGAAACGATTGTGGCCGTTACGGCACAGCATCGGCAAATGCTGGACCAAGTGCTGCATTTATTCAAAATTAAACCGGATTACGACCTGGACATTATGGCCCAGGGACAGACACTGTTCGACATTACGTCGCGTGCCATGATGGGACTGAAAGAAGTCTTGGAACGGGAAAAGCCGGACCTTGTCCTCGTTCACGGTGATACGACGACGACCTTTGCCGGCGCCTTGGCGTCGTATTATGAGCAGGTCCCCGTCGGTCATGTCGAGGCGGGCCTGCGGACGGGGGATATATACTCGCCCTTTCCCGAGGAAATGAACCGGAAGCTGACCGGTTCCATTGCGGCTTTTCATTTTGCGCCGACAATGCGGGCAAAGGAAAATCTGCTTAGAGAAAACGTTAATGAACGATCGGTTTATGTGACGGGCAATACGGTTATTGATGCGCTCATGAAGACCGTGCGTCATGATTATGATTTTGCCGATGAGTCTTTACGGTCCGTTGACTTCGAGCATCGCCGGGTTATTTTATTGACGACTCACCGCCGGGAAAACCTCGGTGAACCGATGCGCCATATTTATAGAGCTTTGCGTTCCATTGTGAATGAAATTGATGACACGGAAATCGTCTTTCCCGTGCATCGCAATCCGTTGGTGCGAAAAGTTGTCAACGAAGAATTGGCCGGCCTGGACCGCATTCACTTGATTGAACCGCTCGATTATGAACCCTTTGCCAATCTCATGAGCCGCAGTTATTTAGTCCTTACGGACTCGGGCGGCATTCAGGAAGAAGCGCCGTCCTTAGGCAAGCCCGTCCTCGTCCTGCGCAATACGACGGAGCGGCCCGAAGCGGTTAAGGCAGGAACGGTGGCCCTTATCGGTACAGAAAAGGATGTCGTCTACAACATGACAAAACATCTCCTCACGGATGCGGCCGCGTACAGTGCTATGAGCAACGCCGTCAACCCGTATGGTGACGGGAAATCGTCGGAACGAATCGTGCAGGCCATACTGCATGAACTTACCGGTTCCCGCTCAAGACCGGACGAGTTTTTATAGAAGCAACACAATTGTGTGTTTTTGTACAAACATAGCAAATATCGGCTCGACAGAGCCGATATTTTAGTATGCGGAACCGGGCGCCGGAAGCTTTGAATCCCCTGTTTTTTGTTGACTTTTCCGGCTGAGAAAGAGTAGAATTAAGGCGGTAATACAATTTTCCTGAATAAAGGAAATACCGGAAGGGAGGCGCCCCGGTCACATTCATGCAGCGTTTTGCGGAAGTGCCTGTGCAACATTATGCGCAAAGAGAATGAAAGGAAAGAGTCCGTAACAAATAAGAGCCATGCCATGGAGCTGTTGCAATTGGCGGCTGTAGCCGGTTCATTGGGATTGACACTATTTATAAATATCCTCGTAGGTGTCGGTATAGGCCGATTCGTTGACGTTCAATTCGGCACGACTCCGTTCGGGTTGCTTTTCTTTTCTTTATTAGGCTCTGTTACCGGTTTTTGGGCCCTCTACAAAAAGGTTGCGAAGCCGGACAAACAGAGTAAAGAGTAAAGGACGTTCTCGTGAAATATTTTGTCGCCTATGTAAAACGGACGATTATACGCCTTATTGCAATAACCTTTGCAGGCACGGCTGTTTTGGCCGTCGCCGGGTACGGAGCGTACATTACGGGCTGGCTCGGCGGCAGCTTTGTCAATCTGGTCTACTTCGGCATGCTCAGCAGCCGGTTGGCCGGGTCGCGGAAAATGCCGGCGGCACAGGCGCAGGCCTTTATTCGCGGCGGCCTGATATTGCGATTGGTCATGATTGTACTTACACTGATCATAGTCGTACAGTTTCCGCAAATTAAACTTTTTACCTTTGTGGCCGGACTTATGATGTACCGGGTTTTAATCTTCGGGGAAACTTTTATCCGTGCTTTGCGACATAATGAATAGGAAGGAGGTGTAGTTTATGGAGTTACACGCGGGGCATCATACGGTGATTCAATTGCTGGGGTTGAACGTCAACATTGATACGCTGATTATGACCTGGATGGTGGCGGCTCTCGTCATCGTCGTTACGCTCTTTGCGACGCGCGGACGTGCTATGGTGCCGTCAGGCGCGCAAAACGCGATGGAAATGGTCGTGGAAGCCTTGCTGGATCAGTTTAAAGAAAGCTTGGGGCCGAAGTACGGGCAGGTCGTATCCGTTTTGCTGACGATGTTTTTGTTTATTCTCTTTGCCAACGAGTTCGGCTTATTGCCCAATCCGGGTGTGCTTTCGTCGCCGACGAACGATTTGAATACGACTGTCGCTTTGGCTCTCGTATCGTCCTTTTTGGTACATGTGCTGTACATCCGCAACCAAGGACCGAAAAAGTATTTTAAACATTTCTTTGAGCCGTTTACGCTGTTCTTTCCGATTAATATTCTGGAAGAATTCACGAAGCCGCTGACCTTGTCTTTCCGTTTGTTCGGAAATATTCTGGCCGGTGAAATTCTGATGGAAGTCTTGTATCAGCTGGTACCTGCGATTGTTCCTTTTGTTTGGCTGGTATTCAGCTTGGTCATCGGCTTGATTCAGGCATTTATTTTTACCATTTTGACAACATCTTATCTAGCTCCGTCATTTAGCGGATCCCATTAATTTATAGTACATAGTATTAGGAGGGTTTTACTTATGGAAAAGGCAATTGTTTTAGCATTCTCGGCATTCGGCGCTTGCTTGGGTATCGGTTTGGCTGCATTGGGCGCGGCTCTCGCCGACGGTAACGCGGCTTCTAAAATGCTCGAAGGTACGGCACGTCAGCCGGAAATGGGCGGTAAACTTCTTACCAACATGCTGATTTCCGTCGGTTTGATTGAATCGATTCCTATTATTGCCGCTGTTATTGCCATCGTTCTGGTGTTCGCCAACCCCTATGTAAGCATGCTGTAAGTCGGGTAAAGAAGACAATCCTGATGAAAACGGGGAGGGAATACGATTGGTCAATATAAACGGTACTTTGCTTTTCCAATTCCTCAACTTCTTTATTCTGGTCTTGATTTTGGCGAAATTTGCTTATAAGCCGATGCTGAAAGTTCTGGAAGAACGGAGAAATAAAATTTCCGCCGACCTGAATGAGGCGGAAATGTCGCGTCAAGCTGCACAAGACTTGAAGGCCGGTTATGAAAAGCAGTTACAGCAGGCTCAGACGGAAGCGCAATCCATTATTGACAAAGCCGTGAAACAGGCGGAAGCGGAAGGGCAGGCACAGCTTGATTCCATTCGCGTGCAGATTGCCCGCGAAAAAGAATTGGCTCACGCCGAAATTGCCAATGAGCGTGAAGCCGCCGTGCGTGCAATGAGAGAGGAAGTAGTTTCCCTGTCTATGGCTGTGGCGGAAAAACTACTGGAAAAAAATATGGATACGGACATGAATTCCAAGCTCATTAAAGAGTGCATGGAACGCATGGATGCGAAACAAGTATCAAGGTAGGCAATGATGATACCGGAATCAGTATACAGAAAATACAGCCAGGCCATGTTCGATATTGCACAGGAATCACAGTTGTTGGACACGATGATCGCGGATATGAAAGTCGTGCGCGACGTGCTAAAGGATAACGAAGAGCTGCGGAAATTTTTAGGAAATCCGCTGATTACGGCGAAAGCGAAGAAAGAAACGCTGAAAGCCATCTTCGACACTTCCGTTTCCGCTTTGGTGTGTCAGTTTCTCTATGTTATGGTGGATCGGCGGCGAGAAGCGGCAATAACGGAAGCAATTGAAGGCTTTATCGATTTGGCGCGGGAAGCGCAGCATATTGACGTGGCCAAGATTTCTCTCATTAAGCCCTTGACGGCTGAAGAGGAAAAAATGCTTGTCACCAAGCTGGAACAAGTAACGGGCAACAAGATCGAGCCCCTGTATTCTATTGATCCGTCCATTATCGGCGGCGTCGTCATTAAAATCGGCGACCGCGTGATTGACGGCAGTTTGAAGCGACAAATCCATAATATGGAACGCGCCTTGCTACAAGGCGGTGTGGTAAACGAGGTGACGGACTAGAAATGAATATGAAGCCAGAAGAAATTACGGCTATAATTAGGAAGCAAATCCAAGACTATCATGTCGAGACAAACGTAGACGATGTCGGCACGGTTCTGGAAGTGGGCGACGGTATTGCCCACATTTACGGTCTGGATAAAGCCATGGCGGGGGAGTTGTTGGAATTGCCCCACAACGTATACGGCTTGGCCTTAAACTTGGAAGAAGACAATGTCGGCGCCGTATTGCTCGGCGAGGACGAGTTGATTAAAGAAGGCGATACGGTTCGGCGGACAGGCCGCGTCATGCGCGTTCCCGTAGGTGAAGAAATTATCGGCCGTGTCGTTAATCCGTTGGGGCTTCCCATTGACGGTAAAGGTGAAATTCATACGACTGAATCGCGTCTTATTGAAGTGCGTGCGTCGGGCATTGCCGACCGCCAGCCCGTAAAGGTTCCTTTACAAACCGGCATAAAGGCAATCGACTCGATGGTTCCTATCGGCCGCGGCCAGCGTGAGCTGATCATCGGTGACCGCGGCACGGGTAAGACGGCGATTGCCCTCGATACAATTATTAATCAGAAAGACAGCGGTGTTATTTGCGTATACGTAGCTATCGGCCAGAAAGCTTCTACCGTTGCCAACGTACAACGAACGCTTGAAGAACACGGTGCTATGGCATATACCGTTATTGTTGCCGCAACGGCTGCCGACGGTGCGCCGTTACAGTATTTGGCTCCTTATGCGGGCGTTTCCATGGGCGAGTACTTCATGAACCAGGGGAAAGACGTTCTTTGCGTATATGATGACTTGTCCAAGCATGCCCAGGCATATCGTGCCATGAGTTTGCTTCTCCGGCGTCCGCCCGGACGTGAAGCGTACCCCGGCGATGTATTTTACTTACATTCCCGGCTTTTGGAACGGGCTGCAAAGCTTTCCGATGATTTGGGCGGCGGTTCCATTACGGCTCTGCCTATCATTGAAACGTTGGCCGGCGACCTGTCCGCTTATATTCCGACCAATGTAATTTCCATTACGGACGGACAGATTTTCCTTGAAACGGAACTGTTCAACTCGGGTGTACGGCCGGCTATTAACGTCGGCCTGTCCGTATCGCGTGTAGGCGGTTCGGCGCAGATCAAGGCGATGAAGAAAATTGCCGGCACCTTACGTTTGGATTTGGCGCAGTATCGCGAATTGGCCGCATTTGCCCAATTCGGTTCCGACCTCGATAAGAGCACAAAGGCGCAAATCGACCGAGGTGAACGGACCATGCGGATGCTCGTACAGCCGCAGTATCAGCCTATGTCCGTTGAAGATCAGGTCATGCAGATTTACTTGGCCGTAAAAGGGTATTTGATGCCCGTACAGGTTGATGACGTTTCTGAATTTGAAGACAAATTCATCAAGTTTATGCATGCGAACTATCCTGAAGTGGGGATGCATATTAAGGAAACCAAACAGCTCGGTGAAGAAGATGAAGCCGTCCTTCAAAAGGGTGTTGAAGAGTTTACGAAGCTTTTCGGCGCAGACCACGAATTGGTCAAAGAGGAGGAATAATCTATGCCGAGTGCACGCGAGATAAACAGACGGATAAAATCCGTAACGAATACACAGCAGATCACGAAAGCCATGAAGATGGTGTCTTCCGTACGTTTGCGTCGTGCACAGGATCGCGCTGCGGCAGCGGCTCCGTTTACTGAAAAAATTGAAGCCATGCTCAGTCGCTTGGCCGCGGCGGCAGGCAGTGAAGCGGCTCCCTTGTTTGAACAGCGGGAAGTAAAGCGAACCGCCTATATCGTTATCGGCTCCGACAAGGGATTGGCAGGCGCATTCAATTCCAATATCAACAAGGCGATGGCAAATATTCTGACCGAAAAGGGAAAAGGCGGCACCATGTTTTTTGTGACCGGCCGTAAACCCTTGGAATATTTGAAACACCTTCACGTAACGGCAGAAGGAAGATGGAGCGGGTTTTCCGATAAGCCCCAGTATCATCATGCCCGTACGATTGCAGGTGAAGCGGTAGCGCGTTTTCTTGCGGGCGAAGTGGATGAGGTGCATGTCATATATACAAAATTCCGTTCCGCTTTGTCGCAGGAAGTTACGACAGCCCGACTGCTCCCCATCGGGGCGGCAGCGGAAAGTGACGCGATACCGAAGGAAGAATATATTTTTGCTCCTGACGGAGAACAGGTATTGTCGTCATTACTGCCGACGTACTTGGAAGCTTTTGTGTATAACGGATTATTACAATCGGCGGCGAGTGAACTCGGTGCCCGGATGACGGCCATGACGTCGGCAACGGATAATGCGGGAGAGCTCATCGATCGATTGACAGTGCATTATAACAAGGTGCGCCAGGCAGGTATTACGAACGAGCTGACGGAAATCGTCAGCGGTGCCAACGCATTGCAGTAAGGTTGTAGACTTAACGTAGAGAGGAGAACCTCTTCATGAGTGATAATTTTGGTAAAGTCATCCAGGTCATCGGCCCGGTTATTGACGTTCGATTTTCTGCAGATAAAGACTTGCCGCCCATTTACACCGCTATTCATGTCAAAGGCGGTGAAGGCGAACAGACTGTAGATCTCGTGGCGGAAGTTATGCAGCATTTGGGCGACGACGTGGTCCGCTGCGTTGCCATGAGTTCGACGGACGGCTTAGTGCGCGGTATGACCGCTGAAAATACGGGCGCGCCTATTCGCGTTCCTGTCGGTAAAGGCGTGTTGGGGCGTATTTTTAATGTCCTCGGCGAAACGGTTGATAAGGTAGATGAAAAAGTGGAAGCTGATGATTATTGGCCTATTCATCGTCCGACGCCGAAGTTCGACAACTTGTCTCCGGAAACGGAAATTCTGGAAACGGGGATTAAAGTCGTCGACCTTATCGCACCTTATGCAAAGGGTGGTAAAATCGGCCTCTTCGGCGGTGCCGGCGTAGGTAAAACCGTCCTTATTATGGAATTGATTCATAATGTCGCGACCGAGCACGGCGGCTATTCCGTATTTACGGGTGTCGGTGAACGGACACGTGAAGGCAACGACTTATGGAACGAAATGAAGGAATCCGGCGTTATCAACAAGACGGCCCTTGTTTACGGACAAATGAACGAACCGCCCGGAGCGCGTATGCGCGTCGGTCTGACCGGCTTGACCATGGCTGAGTACTTCCGGGATAAAGAGCACCAGGACGTACTTCTTTTCATTGACAACATTTTCCGTTTCATTCAGGCAGGATCGGAAGTTTCGGCACTGCTCGGACGTATTCCGTCAGCCGTCGGTTATCAACCCACCTTGGGCACGGACGTCGGCGCTCTGCAGGAACGTATTACGTCCACACGGGACGGCTCCATTACGTCCGTACAGGCTGTATACGTGCCGGCCGACGACTTGACCGACCCCGCTCCGGCCGCAACGTTTGCCCATTTGGATGCGACGACCGTATTGTCCCGTCAAATTGCGGAACTCGGTATTTATCCGGCCGTCGATCCTTTGGATTCGACCTCCCGTATTTTGGATCCTCATCTCCTCGGCGACGAACATTATCAGACGGCCCGCGAAGTACAGGCGATCTTGCAGAAGTACAAAGACCTGCAGGATATCATCGCTATTCTCGGTATTGACGAACTGTCGGAAGACGATAAGCTTACCGTCGCGAGAGCTCGTAAGGTACAGCGTTTCCTCAGCCAGCCCTTTGCCGTGGCCGAACAATTTACGGGCCAGGCGGGACGGTACGTGCCTTTAAAAGAAACGATTGCGGGCTTTAAGGAAATCCTTTCCGGCAAATGTGATGATATGCCGGAACAGGCATTTTACATGGTCGGTAATATTGAAGAAGCATATGAAAAGGCCAAGACTCTGAAAGGAGAATAGGCTATGGATGAAAAAAGTAAGACCCTTCGTTTGGAGGTTATTACGCCGGATACTTCCGTTTTCAACGATGACGTGGAATTTGTTCTCGTCCGCGCCTTGGACGGCGACCTCGGTATTATGCCGAATCACGCGCCGCTTATTGCTTCTTTGCGTATTTGGCCGTTGACGTATACGAAAAACGGCACGGAAAAGCAAATTTCCGTTGCCAAGGGCTTCCTGGAAGTGAGCGGCAACAAGGTTACCGTTGTCACTCCTGCTGCGGAACTTCCTGAAAATATTGATGTGAAACGGGCTCAAGCGGCAAAAGAACGGGCTGAGCGGCGGCTGGAAAATAAGGCGGAAAACATTGATGTGGAACGTGCCGAACTGGCTCTGCGGCGTGCACTTCTTCGTCTTGACGTGGTGAAGACCTTTTCCGGAAAATGAGACGGAAATACAGTGGGAGAGTCTCTCTGTGAGGGGGACTCTCTTTTTGTATATCCCATAAATTAACAGTATACGTGTGTTTTAGTATTGATAATTAAAATAAGACGTTGACATGACGGCCGCGGTTTGCTATTCTGCATATAATGAATATATATGCTATACAAGGAGGGATAATGATAATGAAGTATAATTTTGATGAAATTATCGACCGCAGGCATACAAATGCCTTAAATACGGACGGATTCCGCGGTTATATCTTTCATGACTTTGAAGGTAAAAAGATATTTCCTTTTAAGGATGAAGAGTTTGTGCGCATGTGGATTGCCGACATGGAATTCGCCATGTGCCCTCATATCATCGATGCTATAAAAGAGCGCTTGGATAAGCGCATCATCGGTTACAGTCAGGTTTTTGAGCAGTCATTTTACGATGCATATAATGAGTGGAGTGAAAAGATGTACGGCTGGACCTATCCCCGTAAAGATTTTTGCTTTTCTTTGGGAATCATTCCGGCATTGTTTAAGCTGACGGAATTTTTATTGACCGATAATGAATATGCTATCGTCAATACACCGGCGTACGGATATTTTCAACATGCCTTGAACTATAACGGGAAAAAAGCACTTTATAATAAGCTCGTCCGCGATGAAAAAGGCCGTTGGCAAATTGATTTTGCAGCGCTCGAACGGGACGCGGCCAACCCTATGGCGAAGCTTCTCATTTGGTGCAACCCGCACAACCCGACGGGCCGTGTCTGGACGGAAGAAGAACTGAAAAAAGTGGCGGCTATCGTTGAAAAGTATAATCTCTGGATTATCAGTGATGAAATTCACTGCGATCTCTTGCGCCAAGGGCAGCGGCACATTCCCATGGCGAAGATTATGCCGGGCTACGACAAGCTTATTGCCTGCACATCCGCGTCGAAGTGCTTCAACATGGCCGGCATGATGTTTGCGGAAATCTTCATTCGCGACGAGGTACTGCGCGATTGGTATATTACATATACCAACTCGTATGCCATGAACGTAAATCCTTTATCTATTGCGGCCCACGAAGCGGCATACAGACACGGTTATGAATGGCTCGATCAGTTGAAAACGTATTTGGACAAAAATTTCGCTTTTGTCAAGGAAACGTTGGACAAAGAACTGCCGGAAACGCATTTTGAAATTCCCGAAGCGACGTACCTCGCCTGGGTCAACTTAGGTGCCTATATGGCGGACGTGGAAGACATTCCCGATTTCTTCGCCAATAAGGCCGGAGTCCTCCTCGAAGGCGGCAATGCCCTCTTTGTGGACAATGCCGAAGGGTATGTGCGGCTTAATTTAGCCATGCCCCGTTCTATGATTGAAGACGGGCTGAAGCGGATTGTGGCGGCCGTCAAACATAAATAGAATATATTGGCGTTCTTCGGACTGTTAATCGGGTTGGCACAAGCGAATCCGATCATATGACCGTAATGAATCGGCTTGTCTTCGGGCAGGCCGATTTTTCTATTCTCTTGTAGCAGGAAAACGCCATATATGGTATTATAAAATGTAAAATTAAACGCCATCTTGTAATAAAGAGCGTACAGACGGAGAGTATACACATGGATTTATTGGCAAGTAAACACTATTGCCTGATTACATACGGTTGTCAGATGAATGAGGCGGACAGTGAGCGGTATGCAGGCCAGCTTGAAGAGTTGGGCTATACGATGACGGAAGACTGGGAACTGGCTGACGTTATTCTCATAAATACGTGCTGTGTCCGCGAGACGGCGGAAGATAAGGTGCTCGGTAAAATTGGCGAGCTGAAACACGTAAAGGCCCGCAATAAAAACCTCATTCTCGCCGTTACGGGCTGCATGGCCCAAGAATGGCAGGATCGCCTTTTTAAGCGGGCGCCCCACTTGGATTTGGTCATCGGCACGCATAATATACACAAGCTCATCGAGCTCATTAAAGAGCGGCAAAAGGGGAGGAACCGCTTTCTCGCCGCCGATATGGGCGAGTCCGTCTTTCATGACATCCCGACCAAACGGTTTCAGAAGTTTTTTGCCTGGGTGCCCATCATGAACGGGTGCAACAAGTTTTGTACATACTGTATCGTGCCGCATGTGCGGGGCAGAGAAGTAAGCCGTCCTTTGGAAGACATTGTGGCGGAAATTAAGCGGATTGCCGCTGACGGATATAAGGAAATTACCCTTCTCGGGCAGAACGTCAATTCATACGGTCTCGATTTTCGGGACGGTACGGATTTTTCAGCCCTCCTATACGCCATTGACGATATTGACGGCATCGAGCGGGTGCGTTATATGACGAGCCATCCCAAGGACATGACCTTTGCCATGGTCGACGCCATTGCGGCCTGTAGGAAGGTCGTGACGCACCTGCACCTGCCCGTGCAAAGCGGCTCGACCGACTTACTGAAGCGTATGAACCGCGGTTACAGTACGGAACATTATTTGGAACTTATTGATTATATTCGTGAGAAGATGCCTCATGTCGTATTGACGACGGATCTCATTGTCGGATTTCCCGGCGAGACGGAAGAGATGTTTCAGGAAACACTCGCTCTCCTGCGCAAAGTCCGCTACGACATGGCCTATACTTTTATTTATTCACCGCGTACGGGAACGCCGGCTGCGACTATGGACGGTCAAATCGATCGGGCCGAAAAAAGCCGCCGCTTAAAACGCCTTATGGAAGTACAAAATGAAATCAGCCTGGCTTATAACAAAGAAATGGAAGGCAAGGATTATGAAGTCATTGTCGAAGGACCTACGAAGAACGACGCTGACCGCTGGTTCGGTCGAACGAGCGGCAATAAGATGATCATTTGGGATAATGACGACACACTCGCCGTAGGTGATACGGTGACGGTGCGCGTTGACAAGGGGCAGACCTGGGTTTTGAAGGGGCATGTTCTGAAATAGGAGGTTTATTTTGGCCGAACAGACGAATTTGACGCCTATGATGCAGCAATACTTGGCAGTCAAAGAAGAATGTAAGGATAAATTACTATTTTTCCGCCTCGGTGATTTTTATGAAATGTTTTTCGATGACGCTGTTATCGCCTCACGCGAGCTTGATTTAACGCTGACGGGACGTGCAGGCGGCAATAAGGAGCGCGTGCCTATGTGCGGTGTTCCCTTTCATTCGGCCGATACGTATATTGAGCGCCTTGTTCACAAGGGATATAAGGTCGCTATTTGTGAGCAAATGGAAGACCCTAAGACCGTAAAGGGAATTGTGAAGCGGGAAATTATTCGCGTCGTTACACCCGGTACGGTTACGCTTGAACACGCCGTCTCATCGAAAAAAAATAATTATATAGCCTGCCTTGTAGAAAAAGACGAGCTTTTGCAGACCGTCCTTACAGATGTGACGACGGGCGAGTCTCTATGGATGACGTGCAGTGTCGGCGAATTGGATGATAAAGTTTTCGATGTCTTTTCCGTCTATGAGCCTGTCGAATTGGTCTATGCCAATCTTGAAGCACGCCTGCCGGCCGTACGGCAGTTCATTAAGAGCCGTCTCGGCCGCTGCGCCCTTACGCCGTATGAGGTTGATGCCGCTGTGGATTATGAGGGCCTGGGCAAAACCTATTTTCCTGCCGACGCTATGAAAACGGCTTCGCCTGCGGCTCTTGCCGTCGGTATCTTACTGACTTACGTGAAGGACGTCATGAAGTCCGACGTGTCCCACATTTCATCCTTGCGTCCGTTGGCCCATGAACGGTGTCTTCTCATTGACGCGTCCGGCCTGCGTCATTTGGAAATCACGCAGAATGTGCGCGACGGCAGGCGTAAGGGCACTCTCCTCGAGGTGCTCGACTACACGGAAACGGCTATGGGGGCCCGTTTGCTGCGCAAGTGGCTGGAAGCGCCCTTGCTGCGCCTTGCCGATATCGGTGCGCGGCAGGATGCGGTTGAAGACCTGCTCGGTCATGAAATTATGAGGCAGGATTTGTCGGCAACACTCGGCAGGATATACGATTTTGAACGAATTTTGACGCGCATCGGGACGGGAACGGCGGGGCCGAAGGATCTGGTCGCCCTGCGAGAATCACTGCGTGTATTGCCTGACTTGCGTACTGTCCTGGGGCAGGCGCAAGCGCCGCTCTTGCAGTCCCTTTGCCGGGAAGTGGCCGAGCACGGCGACGTATATGACCTTTTGTGCCGTGCCGTCAAAGATGATCCGTCCGCAGTTATTCGTAACGGCGGCATCATTCGCGAAGGCTATTCGTCCGAGCTCGACGAGATTCGCGGCATTTCGGAAAACAGCCGCGCTTACTTACGCGAACTGGAAGAAAAGGAAAAGGAAAGTACGGGAATTAAGCTGAAAATCGGCTATACGAAAGTTTTCGGCTATTATTTTGAAATCAGCCATGCCAATACGAAACCCGTTCCGTCTTACTACGTGAGGAAGCAGACTCTCGTCAATGCGGAACGTTATATTACGCCGGAGCTCAAGGACTTTGAAATAAAGGTTTTGACTGCCCAAGAACGGCTTTTGGCCTTGGAGTATCGCCTCTTCGGCGAGTTGCGTGAGCAGATTCGGAAGCATATTCAGGCCATGCAGATTACGGCCCGTGCCATTGCGCGTATAGACTGCCTTTACAGTCTGGCGAGCGCTGCCCGTGAAAACCGCTATGTCCGGCCGGGTCTTAATAATGACAGAGTTATTCATATTGAAGACGGCAGACATCCGATTATTGAAAAGTATATTCAGGACGGCGTTTTTGTACCTAATAATGTAACCTTAAACCACGATGACCACGAAATTCTCGTCATTACAGGCCCCAATATGGCCGGCAAGTCCACGTTCATGCGCCAAGTCGCGGTTCTCGTCCTTATGGCGCAGGCAGGTTCCTTTATTCCTGCGAAAAGCGCGTCCGTCTGCCCTGTAGATCGGATTTTTACACGTATCGGTGCAAGTGACGATATTCTTGCGGGGCAGAGTACGTTCATGACGGAAATGAAGGAAGTGTCGTATATCTTAAAACATGCGACGTCCCGGAGCTTGCTTATTCTCGACGAAATCGGCCGCGGCACGAGTACCTTCGACGGTATGTCCATCGCCAAGGCGGTTATCGAATACTGCCTGAAAAACGTCCATGCTTTTACGCTCTTTGCCACGCATTACCACGAACTCGTCGCCATGGCGGACGAGTCGGAAAAGCTGAAAAATTACACTGTTGCCGTCAAGGAAAGGGGCCGGGCCATTACCTTTTTGCGCCGCATCATCCCGGGCGGGGCGGACCGCAGTTACGGCCTGCACGTAGCGCGCTTGGCGGGCCTGCCGGAAGCGCTTCTGAAGCGGGCTGAAGTCATCCTGGCGGACTTGGAAAGCTCCGGCAGCGGTTATGTCCCTGCGCCTGCCGAAGCCGCCCGGTCTTCCGGCTTTGACGGCAATAACGGTTTATTTTCCAATTCCGTCATCGACAGGCTCTTAGAGGTCGATGTGATGAGTATGACGCCTATTGAAGCCATATCGTTCTTACATACACTGCAAAAAGAGGCGGAAGAAGGGAGTGGAGTGAAATGAGTTCCGTCATTCATGTGCTTGACGAAAAAACGGCCAATAAAATCGCTGCCGGCGAAGTCGTGGAACGGCCGGCATCGGCTATTAAAGAAATGATAGAAAATGCCTTGGACGCAGGCGCGACGGCTATAGAAACGGAAATTGCCGACGGCGGACAGACGTACATGCGCGTCAGTGACAACGGCTGCGGCATGAGTCCGGAAGATGCGAAGAAGTGCATTATTCGCCACGGTACCAGTAAAATAAGCACGATTGAAGACATTTTCGCAATCAGTTCCCTCGGCTTTCGCGGTGAAGCCGTGCCGAGTATTGCCGCCGTTTCCAATTTAGTGATTACAACGCGTATGGAGGGCGATGAATTTGCTTATCGCCTTACTTTGACAGGCGGTGATATCACCGGAGAAGAACAGACGGGAGCAGCCGTCGGTACGACTATGGAAGTAAGTGATCTTTTTTTTAACACACCGGCGCGGAAAAAGTTTATGAAGAGCGAACGGACGGAAACGTCCAAAATAAACGATATCCTGACAAAGCTCGCCTTGGCGCGTCCCGACGTAGCTTTTACGCTTATCAACAACGGCCGTACGTCCGTCCATACGGGCGGCAACGGCAACGCATTGGATGCCGTTGCCGCCGTGTACGGTGCTGCCGTGGCGAAAGAGGTATTTCCCGTCTCGTACAGTAACGATGAAATTACGGTAGAAGGCTTTGTCGGGAAACCGTCGCTTTTAAAGAGCACGCGAGCGTGGCAGACGTGTATTGTCAACAATCGGATTATTCACAACGCCGTTGTCTTTAAGGCCGTTGAAAATGCATATCACGCCATGCTGCCGAAAGCGGGATACCCCTTTGCGCTTCTGCACATACACATCGATCCGGCCGTGATTGACATAAACGTTCACCCGGCGAAGACGGAAATAAAATTCTCCGACGAGCAGCAAGTGTACAGAGCCATATACCACAGCATCATTACAGCCCTTACGGAAAGGGAAAAGCCCGAGCAAGTGGCAACGCCTATCGACCTGACGTCACGACAGATTACGAAAGCCGAACTGAATGCTCCGGCTGTGACTCCGTCGGCTTTCGCTTTTTCCGAAGCGGGACGGGCAGGCGTAAAAGAAACGGTTCCGGCAAGAAATGATTTATCCCATGAATACAGGCCGCTGCAGCATGATACGAGAACACCTTATCGGCCCGACCCGGCCGTGCGTGATTGTGCTGCCGGCAACGCATTCAGCGCATTTATGGAAGAACGGGATGCGGCCCGGCCGGTGCAGACTATCACATTTGACGGCGACGAGGATGTTTTCATTCCTTTAGGCGTTGTAGCAGATTGTTTTATTGTTGCCAAGAAGGGACAAGATCTTTATCTCATCGACCAGCACGCCGCACACGAACGGATCCGTTATGACAAGTTATGCAAGCGTACGGAAGCCTTGCCGAGCCAGCAGCTTTTGACGGCGGAATTCGTCGAAGTGGACGGCCGCGATATGGAGCTTTTTGCGGAACGGGCACACGTTTTTGCAGACCTGGGTTACACCTATTCCGAAGCGGGTCCGACGACGCTGCGCATCGAAGCGATTCCGGCCGATTTGCCCGTAGGGGATATAAGCGAATCACTTCAGGAAATTTGCCGTATTCTTCACGAGAGTCCGATGACGGACAAGGCCGTGCTGCGTCATCGTTCGTTGGCTTATTTGTCCTGCCGCGGTGCCGTGAAAGCGGGGGATGTCCTCAATATGAGAGAAATCAGGGAATTGTTGGAAGAACTCTTTCATACGGAAACCCCTTATGTGTGCCCGCACGGACGGCCCGTTATTGTGCGCTTTACGCCGGACGAGCTGGCCAAGCTCTTTAAGCGGACTTAAGATGAGCACACCTGTAATTGTGACGACGTCCTTAAAAGCGGGGACGGCCCTCATACGGGAGGGCGGAACCTGGGCCCGTTCCGTAGGCGCCCGCTTTGAGCCGCGTCGCGGCAGAAGTATACAAGAATTGCGCAGGATTTATGAAAGCTTTCTCATTTACACGACGCGGGGGCCGGAAATACATACGGATACCGGTGTACATCGCTTTCACCTGAGTATGGCGGAACTCCGCATACAAAAGCTGCGCGCCGGCGGTACGGATCATCTTTTGGACGCCGTCGGTATGCGCAGGGGCGTGCACTTTCTCGATTGTACGTGCGGCTTCGGCGCCGATGTGGCGACAGTTTCTTTTTATTTGGATGACAAGTCCCGCATTGACGCCGTAGAAGGATCGCCCTTGTTGGGACGCGTAACGCAGTGGGGACTTACCCGTTATATCCATGAACGGGATGACGTTTCGGCCGCCTTACGGCGTATTAACCTGTACCTCGGCGATTATGAGACCTATTTACGCAGTTTGGCTGACAAGGCGTATGACATTATTTACTTCGATCCCATGTTTGACCGGCCTATTGCCGAAAGCTGCTCTTTTGCTCCCGTGCGTGCCGTTATGGAACACGGCGGCTTGTCGGCGGATACGGTGAAAACGGCACTTTTAAAGGCGAAAAAGAGGGTTATTATTAAAGGCCGGGACTTCGGCGGGCTGAAAGCCGCTTATCCGCACCTGCGTTTATGCGGCGGTAAATACAGCCGTGTCGCCTACGCGGTCTTGGAGTGTGAACCGTAGATGAATGAACTCATTGCCGTCGTCGGTCCTACGGCAGTAGGAAAGACGGCGATCAGCTTTTCTCTGGCCGAACGCTTTCATACGGAGCTGATTTCCGGCGATGCCTATCAGATTTATAGAAAAATGAATATCGGGACGGCAAAACCGTCAACGGCGGAGCTCGCGAGGTATCGGCATCATCTCATCAACATTGCCGAACCGGACGAGTCTTATTCGGTCGCCGCTTTTCAGGAAATGGCCACGGCGGTAATCGCTGATTTGCATGAATGCGGTATGATTCCCGTCATCGTTGGCGGCACGGGCCTTTACGTCCAGTCACTCCTCGAAGGGTATGCTTTTGCTGCGAAGAAGGTCGAGCCGCCGGAAAGGCAGGCGGCAAAACGGCGTATTGCAGCCTCTTCGGCAGATGAGTTGAAGAAATATATTCATGGCGCTACCGGTTGGGAGCCGTCCGATTGGCATGAGCTGTTGGCCAATTCGCAGCGTCTCATTCGCCTCGTTGCCGCTATAGAAGGCGGTGACGGCAAAGAAGCCGTGCAGCCCCGTAAGCGCGGCAGTCTCGTCTATGACGCCTTCGTTATCGGCCTGTCTTTGCCGCGGCCCGTTCTCTATGAGCGCATAGAACGGCGTATTGACGACATGATTGCCGCAGGCTGGGCCGAAGAAGTGAAAGGTCTTTTGGCTGACGGTATCAAGCTTGATGCACAGGCCATGAAGGCCATCGGTTACGGTGAGATGGCTGCCTACATACAGGGAAATTTATCCCTTGACGAGGCGGCGGCGCAGATTAAGACGCGGACCCGTCATTTTGCAAAGCGGCAGCTTACGTGGTACCGCCGCATGCCGTATATTCGTTGGTATGAAAAAGAAAAATACGCATCCGAAAAGGAATTGGTTGAGACGGTTGTGACGGATATAGAGGCGTGGTCGCAGTGCCTGAAAAGGAAAGGTGTATAGAAAACGATGGATATAGAATCGATAAAACGGGAAGCCCTGCAGGACTGTGCCGAACAATTTGCACGCATCGACGCGGTAAGCCTGAAAAATACGGAGAAAGTATTGCAGGCTTATAGGGACGCGAAGCTGTCGGCCTTTCATTTTTCAGGCACGTCCGGCTACGGCTACAATGATTTGGGCCGGGAAAAGTTGGATGAAGTGTTCTCTTTTGTCTTTAAAGCGGAAAAGGCTATTGTACGCCCCCATTTCGTGTCGGGAACACATGCGCTGGCAACGGTACTCTGTGCCATCCTGGAAAAAGGGGATCTGCTCGTTTCTCTTGTCGGTGCGCCGTACGACACGATGCAGGGCGTTATCGGCTACGCCCGGGACAGCCGTAATTCTTTGAAAGAAAAGGGCATTTTTTACGATGAAGTACCCTTAAAAAACAATACCTATGATTTGCAGGCTATCCGCACCGTCGTTCGTGAAAAGAAACCGAAGCTCGCCCTCCTGCAGCGCTCACGCGGCTACAGCCCGCGTCCGTCCCTGCGGCCGGAAGATATACGCCTTATTATTGACACCGTGCGGGATGAAAGTCCGGAAACCATTTGCTTTGTCGACAATTGCTACGGCGAATTTGCAGCTGAAGAAGAACCTGTCGAGCTGGGTGCACATATTATTGCAGGCTCTCTCATTAAAAACCCGGGCGGCGGCATTGCACCTACCGGCGGATATATTGCAGGCCGGGCGGATCTCGTGGAAAAGGCGGCAGACTGTTTGACCGCCCCCGGTCTGGGTGATGAGCTCGGTTCTTATGCTGCCGGCTACAGGCTTTTCTTTCAGGGCCTTTTTATGGCGCCTCACGTGACGGCACAGGCTGTTAAAGGTGCCGTCTTTGCGGCAGCCGTATTCTCGCGTCTCGGTTTCTCCGTATCGCCTGCGGTTCAAGAAAGACGGTACGATTTGATTCAGACCATTGCCCTTAACAACAGGCACAATATGGAATTGTTCTGTCAGGGCATTCAGCGTTTTTCACCGGTTGATGCGCATGTCCTGCCCGTCGCCGACGACATGCCGGGCTATGCCGATAAGATCATTATGGCTGCCGGCGACTTTGTGCAGGGCTCGTCCATCGAGCTTTCTGCCGACGGCCCCATGCGCGAACCGTACCTCGTTTACCTCCAGGGAGGTATCGTATTGGAACACAATATCCTTGCCGTACTGCAGGCGGCACAGTTTATTTGTGACGAAGGAGGCTTTTTGCCGTCATGATCAAAGAAGTTCTTATTGTCGAAGGCCGAGCTGATGAAGCGCGTATCAGAGCGAGCAACATCGAGGCCGATATGATTCGCACGGACGGCTTTAATCTGCGGCCTGAGACGATAGAGCAAATCAGGCACGCTTACGAGAAACGGGGCATCATTATTCTGACCGACCCCGACAGGGCGGGCGAGCTCATTCGCACCTACTTGTCCAAGCGCTTTCCCGAGGCCAAACACGCTTTCGTGCCGCGGGACGAGGCCGTTGCCAACGATGATTTGGGCATTGAACAGGCCTCTCCCGAAGCGATTCGGCGGGCCTTGGCAAAGACGCGGTGCGCCACCTTTTTGCCGGTTGAAGAATTTACCATGCATGACCTGTGGCGGCATGACTTGAACGGATCCGAGGATGCGGCGAAGCGGCGCGCTTTTTTGGGTTCCCTCTTGGGTATAGGCTACGGTAATGCAAAGCAGTTTCTACGTCGCCTCAACCATTACGGCGTAAGTCGCCGGGAGTGGGATAAGGCCGTTGCGCGCCTTGATGAGGAGTAGAAGATGAAAGAAAAAGAACTGGCAAACCCCGACGTAGTGCGGTATCTTGTGAATCGATTCAATTTACGCATGAGTAAAAAATGGGGACAGAATTTCCTTATTTCGCCGCAAATTATACGTAATATAGCTGCCGTATCGGGTCTTGAAGAAGGCGATCCGGTTCTGGAAATAGGCCCGGGCATCGGTACGCTTACGCAGGGGCTGGCCGAACTGGGGGCCGACGTGACGGCCGTGGAAATTGATTCGCGGCTCCTGCCGGTTTTGAATAAGACACTGGCGGTATATGACAACGTGCATATTATTCACGGTGATATCCTGAAAACGGATATTGAAAGAGAAATGGGTCCCGAACCGTTCACGGTTTGCGCCAACCTGCCTTATTACATTACGACGCCCATTATTATGCGTCTCCTGGAAGAGCGCCATGCCGTAAAGCGAATGGTCGTCATGGTACAGAAGGAAGTGGCGGAACGGATGATTGCCGCTCCGGGAAACCGCATTTACGGCGCCTTGTCCGTAGCCGTACAGTACTACACGGAGCCGCGCATAGAGTTTGAAATTTCACCGCGTGATTTTCTGCCGCCACCTGCCGTCACGTCGGCAGTAGTAGTCATGGACGTGCGGCAGGAAGCGCCCGTAGCCGTAAGGAATGAAAAAAAATTCTTTCAAGTCGTAAAATTTGCCTTTGCCCAGCGGCGTAAAACCTTGTCCAATGCCTTGAAGGGCGGCGGCATTGTTGCGGCCGATGTACAGGAGCTTCTGGCGCGTGCCGGCATAGACGGCTCACGCCGCGGCGAAACGCTTACTCTTGCCGAGTTTGCCGCCCTTGCCGACGCTTGGACGGAAGCGACGGCGGGAAAATAATCTATACGCCCGGGGCGGTATCGGGCATTATAAGGTACAGATGATGAAACGGTCGGGGAACATTAAAACGGCAGTGCTCCTTCTCACGGGAGCACTGTGTATATGCCTGCTCTTTGCCTGGTGGAACGGCAAATCGCCGAGCCGTCTGGAACGGGAAGGGCGTAAGGAGACGGCACCGGTCATTCGGGCGGAGACGGAAGTACTGGCTCCCAATATAATTCTTGCGGATGCGGACGGAAAGCGGTTGAAGCTTAGAGAATTGTATAACGAAAAGCCCGTATGTCTTTATTTTTGGCATCCGTGGAACGAAAATACAGCGATCGGCCTTGGCCTCCTGCAGGAGCTGCAGGAAAAAGAGGGAAACCGTATATATGTCTGTGCCGTCACCTTGGACGGGCGGAGGGAAGAGGCGTACGCTTATATAGAAAAAAAGGGCTATACCTTTTTAAGCTATACGACGGATGTGCGAACGTTGCGTGAATACGCTATAAAAGCGCCGCCCGTGTGGATATGTATTGATAAGGGCGGCAAGATAAAAGATAAGTCCGAGGATATGACCATAAAAAAATTACTTTATATTCTTAGTAGTTAATAATTATTATTGACAAAATAATTATCTTCGGATATACTATTCTCATGAGAAGAAATATCATTATAAATTGTTGTTTATAAAGGAGGATAATTATGTCTCTTAACGGAAAGAAAGTAACGGATTTTACATTACAGGCTTATCAGGCCGGCGCATTCAAAGAAGTAACACAAAAGGATTTGGAAGGCAAGTGGAGCGTGCTCTTCTTCTACCCCGCAGACTTCACCTTCGTATGCCCGACAGAGCTCGGTGACTTGCAGAACAAGTACGAAGAATTTAAAGCTATCGACTGCGAAATTTACTCCGTATCGTGCGATACGCATTTCGTTCACAAAGCATGGCATGAATCCTCGGCGACAATCGGCAAGGTTGAATTTCCTATGCTCGGCGACCCGACGGCAGTCCTCTCCAAAGACTTGGACGTGTACATTGAATCGAGCGGTGTAACGGAACGGGGCACTTTTGTCATCGATCCGGACGGCAAGGTCGTTCTCTACGAAGTAAGCGCCGGTAATATCGGCAGAAATGCAGATGAATTACTGCGGAAAGTACAGGCTGCGCAGTTCGTTCGCAAACACGGCGACGAAGTATGCCCGGCAAAATGGAAACCCGGCAAGGAAACGTTGAAACCGGGCTTCGATTTGGTCGGAAAAATTTAAGCCCTTTGCAGTACAGAGCCGTATGCGACATATCCGTGCCGCATACGGCTTTCTCGCGTTTAACAGGCGAAAGATATCGACTTTTTTCCGTTCCCGTCGTATAATAATTTCAATTTACAGATGTATAAAACACAGCACAAAGGAGTGCGCATGAAGCAATCAAAACTTGCTGCGGAGCGAAGAATACAGGTCTGCGCCTGTTTAGTCATCGCTTTTATTTTATTGGCCGTTCATTTTGTCATCCCCGATTTTTACGGTACCTTGCTGACCTTGACCATGGCGGGCAATGTGCAGGGCCTGACGGACTATATTCTGTCCTTCGGCTACGGTGCCATGGCCATGAGTATACTCATGATCCTTCTCACCAACATGACGGGTTTGCCGTCCTTGCCTTTTCTAATCGTCAACGGACTTATTTTCGGCCTCGTCCCGGGAATTGTTGTCTCGTGGATCGGCGAAGTCCTGGGCAATATTACCGGCTTTATAGTCATGCGTACGGTCTTTCGCGACTTTGCGGGCCGTCTTATTGCCAAGAATAAGCGGTTTAACCGCATTGACTCGTACAGCAGTTTTCGCAACGTCCTCATTGCCCGCTCTCTTCCGTATACACCGAACGTATTGCTGACGGCGCTTATGGCGTCGAGCAGCGTGTCTTTTGCGGATCATGCGCTGGCCACGTTTATCGGTAAATTGCCGGCCGTCGCCATTGAAGTTCTCTTCGGCCATGACCTCGTATACATCCGGGAAAATGCGGACAGACTGCTTGCCGTTCTCATCCTCTGCCTGGCAGGCTACGGTATATACAGATGGAAAAAGAAGTGCAGGTAATATATTACCCGGCTCAAAGGAGTACTATGGAAACGCGTTACCGCGTCTATTCGGACTATCTTAAAGACCGATACGGTGAAAAAGTATATAAGCTTCCCGTCAGTATCCCCGATACGTGTCCCAACCGGGACGGCCGTCTCGGCACGGGAGGCTGTGCCTTTTGCGGTTCCATCGGTGCAGGCTATGAAAATCTGCCTGCCTCCGTTACCGTAGCCGAGCAGATCGAAAAGAACAGGGAGCACATTGCACCGAAGTACAAGGCACATAAGTTTATCGCCTACTTTCAGAATTTTACGAATACCTATATTCGGCCGGACCTCTTTAAAGAATACCTCATCAGGGCCTGCCGCCCGGGCATTGTCGGACTTGCCGTAGCGACGCGCCCCGATTGCCTCAATGAGACGTACTTGGACATTATGGCGGAAGTCAAGGCGCAGTACGGTGTGGACATTCTCGTCGAACTCGGGCTTCAGACCGTAAATTATAAGACCTTGAGGAAAATCAACCGCGGACATACGGTGGCCGAATATATTGACGCCCTCATGATGCTCGCGCCTTACGGCTTTCGCAATTGTACGCATGTCATCATCGGACTGCCCGGCGATGATATGGCGGATACGATAGAAACGGCGAAAATTATTTCCGCTTTGCCGACGCATGAAGTAAAGCTGCACGCCCTCTATATCATTAAAAATACGCTCTTGGCCAAGTGGTATGCCGCAGGGAAAATCAGTCTGATTACAGTGGAAGAATATGTGCGTCGCGTCGTCGCCTTTTTGGAATACGCCCGGCCGGACATAGTCTTTCAACGGCTTATCGGCAGAGCGCCGCAGGAAGCAACTGAGTTTGCCAACTGGGGCATGGGCTGGTGGCGTATACGCGATATGATCGATTACGAATTGGCCGCCGCCGACACGAAGCAGGGGAAAAAATGCACCTATCTGCACGGTAAGGCTGTGCGGCAATTTACGGAATAAGGGAGAGAGAATTGACAGAAAAGCGGTTTATATTTTCCGACCCGTCGGAAGCGCGGCATTTATCGGGAATGCATGACGAAATAGTAAAAGCTCTGCAAAGCGAATTTCCTGCTTGTCGTTTGGCGGCTCGCGGACTGGATTTATTTTTAAGCGGTCCCGCCGAAGAGCTCTCGGTGCTGGAGCAGGTCTTGCTGCAGCTGCGCGGGCTCAATGCGGAAAAGGTCTATCCTACGACGCAGCACGTGCGGTATATAACCAAGCTTTTGCGGGAAGGGAAAGGGAAAATCCTGACAGCCTTATATGCCGATACGGTCGGCATATCCGCCAAGGGACGGCTCATAAAGCCGAAAACAACAGGCCAAAAGCGGTATGTCGATTCTATCCGCAAAAATGCGGTCACCTTCGGCATCGGTCCGGCAGGGACAGGAAAGACGTATCTTGCCGTCGCTCTTGCGGCCTTTTATTTGAAGAACCGGGAAGTCGAACGGATCATTCTTACCAGACCGGCCGTAGAAGCAGGCGAAAAGCTCGGTTTTTTGCCCGGCGACATGCAGGAAAAAATAGATCCCTATTTACGGCCTTTGTACGATGCGCTGACGGATATGTTCGGCTTCGACCTGGTACAAAAAATGCAGGTCAAAAATATTATTGAAGTGGCGCCTCTCGCATATATGCGCGGCAGAACGCTGGAAGAAGCGGTGATTATTCTGGATGAGGCGCAGAATACGACATGCGAGCAAATGAAGATGTTTTTGACGCGCATGGGAAGTCATTCGCGCATGGTCATTAACGGCGACATTACGCAAATCGACTTGCCGAACCGCCATAAGTCGGGGCTGGTTGAAGCGATCGACGTTCTTACAGGCGTGCAGGGAATCGGTATGATGTATTTTACGGACGAAGATGTAGTTCGTCATGACATGGTCGGGCGCATTATTCGGGCTTACGAGGGCTTTTATAAAAAAGAAGAGGAGACACTGTAATGAACGTCCGTATTTCCTATGAAAAAGAAGAAGTGCGGCAGGAGGATTGCGACAATGTTATTGAGCGCGTGTGCCGGGAGGCGGCGGCCGTCTACGGTCTTGCGGAAGAGACGGAAATAAGCGTCGTCCTTTGCGGTAATAATTATATTCACGGTCTCAATAAAATCTACCGCCGGATAGACCGGCCTACGGACGTACTGTCCTTTGCCTTGAATGAAGGCGAAGAAGCCGATGACGGCCCGGCTGCGGTGCTTCTCGGAGATATCGTCATCTCTTTGGAAAAGACGGCCGAACAGGCTGAAGAATACGGTCACTCCTTTGAGCGGGAACTGGCCTATTTGACCGTTCACGGCATGCTGCATATTTTGGGATATGACCACATGACGGAAAACGATAAAAAAGAAATGCGAAAGGAAGAAGAGTTTATCTTGACACGCTTGGGATATGTACGGAAAGGGGAACCTTTATAATGGATAAGGCACGGATAGACGAGCTTATTGCGGCAGCCTTCGAAGTCAGGGAAAATGCGTATGCGCCATATTCGGAATTTACTGTCGGAGCGGCTCTTCTCGGTATGGACGGCCGTATATATACGGGCTGCAATGTGGAAAACGGATCGTACAGCCTGACGTCCTGTGCCGAACGAAATGCGGTCTTTACCGCCGTCGCGGAGGGATGCAGGAATTTTGCAGCCGTTGCTCTTGCCGGCGGCCGTGATTTTATCGTGCCTTGCGGCGCATGCCGTCAGGTCCTTTCGGAATTTAACGTGGACCGCATCATTTTAACGAAGTGTGACGGCTCTTATAAGATTGTTGCTTTAAAAGACCTTCTGCCGTGTCCGTTTTCCTTATAAAGAGGAGAGATATCTATGGAAAGTGTGTTTAAATCGGGATTTGTTGCCGTTGTAGGCAGACCGAATGTGGGTAAGTCGACACTTATCAATCAAATTATAAAACAAAAAGTTTCCATTGTTTCCGACAAGGCGCAGACGACGAGAAATAAGATTCTCTGTGTTCATACGGATGAAGACAGTCAGATTATTTTTCTCGATACGCCGGGTATACACAAACCCCGCCACAAGCTGGGCCGGTTTATGGATGAAGCGGCATACGGCGCCTTAAGGGACATTGATGCCGTCCTGTTTCTTATTGCGGCTGATGAAAAACGGGGGCCCGGCGACATGTTCGTTCTCGAAAAGCTGCAAGACGTAAAGGCGCCCGTCTTTTTAATCGTCAATAAAATTGACAAGCTCGAAAAAGAAAAGGTCCTGCACGTAATCAGCGAATACTCGCAGCTTCGTAAGTTTCATTCGGTCATCCCTCTTTCGGCCCTGAAGGGGGACAATGTGGATACCTTGGTGGGCGAGCTGAAAAAAACGCTTATGCCCGGGCCGAAATACTTCCCCGACGATATGATTACGGATCAGCCCGAACGGCTGATCGTGGCGGAAATCGTCCGGGAAAAACTGCTGCAAATGACGCGCGAAGAAGTGCCGCACGCCTTGGCCGTATATGTGGATGAAATGACCCGGCGGCCTAATGATAAGGTATATACGCGGTTGACCGTATATGTGGAAAGAGAGTCGCAAAAGCGAATCGTTGTCGGCAAAAACGGGGCGGTTCTGAAAGAAATCGGCAAGCGGGCACGCACGGAAATAGAACACCTCCTGGGGTCGTCCGTGTTTCTCGACATATGGGTTAAAGTAAAGCCGGATTGGCGCAATAAAACGTCTGCCTTGAGCGAGTTCGGCTATACGAAGGAATAGAGAGGTAAGAGGCTTATGGATGAACAAGTGGGCACGCTCATTGTATGCGGGCTTATCTTTTGTGTCGCTCTCGGCGTGCACGGCTTTTGTGTCCTAGGCAAGTTTGCCTTCGTACAGCTGCGCAAAGAAGCGATAGAAGAGAGCATTCGCAATGGTGACGTGAAGGCAAAAAAACTGGTGCACTACTACGATGATCCGGCTACGTTTTTAAGTATGGCTCAAGTGGGAGTATCCCTGTCGGCCTTTGCCGCAGGAGCCACCTTGTTTTACGGGTTGGTCTATACGTGCGGGCAGTGGGGCAGGATGACGCCCTTTTATGCGCTGGACATATTTCTGTATGCAGCAATTATTGCTGTCCTTACACTCCTATTTTGGGTTCTCGGCGAGCTTGTGCCAAAGTCCGTCGGCATGCAATGCCCGGAAAAGACGCTCCGCCTTACGGGTTCTTTTATATACGGCCTGAGCAAAATTTTTAACCCCATGCTGGCAGGCGGCATGAAGCTGGGACAATTCGTCCTGAGCGGCAGGGCTCTCGACGTGACGAACGAAATCGATATGGCCCATTCGGAAGACGAAATCCGCATGCTCATTACGGCGAGCCATAGAGAGGGGAAGATAGACAAGCTGGAAAGCGAGCTCATTGACAATGTCTTCGATTTCTCCGAGCTTCTTGCCAAGGAAATCATGATTCCCCGCCAGGATATCGTTTGTCTGTACGCGGAAGAGAGTATGGCGCAGAACCTGAGGGCCATCAATAAGTCCCGACATACGCGCTATCCGCTGTGCGAAGAAGATAAGGATCACGTACTGGGACTTGTCCATATAAAAGATGTTCTCGATCTGCACATAAACAAGCGCAATAATTTGCGCCTCATCAACCGGCCCATCTTGATGATTCCTGAAATTATGCCCGTTGCCAATCTGCTGCAGCTTATGCGGTCACGGCGTACCTATTTGGCTATTGTTGTAGACGAATACGGCAGCACTGTCGGCCTTATCGGCCTGGAAGACATTATGGAAGAGCTGGTCGGTACGATTCGTAACGAACATACGGCGGAAAAAGAGGAAATACAGCCTTTTCCCGACGGTGTTTACGAATTTGCCGGTACGGTTCTCTTGGATGACGTGGAGGAGCTCCTGCACATTCCCGTTGAAGAAGACTTGGATGTCGATACGATCGGCGGCTATGTATTCAACCTGCTCGGCCATACGCCGCATGTGCATGATGAAGTAAGCATCGGCGCCTATACGTTTACGGTCCTTGAAATTCACGGCTTTCGCATTGTCCGCCTGCGGGCCGTACCTACGGCTCCGCTGCCGGAAGAGGAGGACCAAGAGGATGAATCCGTATAAAGACGGGCCGGCTCAGTCCTACGACGGTATAATCGTACGTGTACAGAAAAATGCCGCCGCCATGCAGGTCCTTACGGTGTTTACCGTGCAGAAGGGCTTGATTCGCCTCTTTGCGGGGACGGCGAAGAAGACCGGCAAACGCAGCGGCAGTCCTTTTTTTCTTTTTGCCGAGATTTCTTTTGAAGCGCACGAAAAAGACGGCATATACCACCTGGGCGAATATATTTGTCATAACGTTCGCGTCCTCTTGGAATTGACGTGGCGGACCTACGTGTACACACAGATTTTTGCGGAAATTGTTCTCTCTCTCCTGCCGGAAGGAGAGGCGGACGGCCGCATATATGCTCTTCTGCAAGTGTATAGGGAAGCCCTCGGCAGGAAAAACGTGCGCACGGCGACGATTATTGCCGGTTGGCAGCTTGTCGGCCTGGCCGGATTTTTTCCCGATCCGGACAGACTGCATATATATCGCCGAGGCTGCTATGAAAACGGCATGCGGCGCTGGTATGTAGGCATGAACGAGCAGGCGGGAAGCCGTGCAGAGTCTATAAGTCCGGCTCTGCGCAAACAGTGGCTTGACATACTCACGTATGATTGGCGGACCGATGCGCGGCTGACGACAACGGCTGCGGCCTTGCAATACCTGGAAGAATTCCTTTACGCATATGTGACGGAATGCAGTGAAAAAGAGTTAAAATCTCTTGCTATACTGGAATCAGGTTATTGATGCGCCGTAAGGCATATTTTCTTCGCTCACGTAAAGGCGGTCGTAATGCCAGTGGTCGTACTGCGACTCCAAGCAATGACAGGCCGTCCGGTAAGCCTGTTCCGAGGGAATTTCCTGTACGAGAGAATCGGTGGTGGAAATGACGGGTTCTATGTGAGCCTGCCGTTCCAGGAGTTGCCTGCAATAGGTTACGAACCAGTCGATACGGCGGTTGTCGTCGCTGTGCAGACTTACGAGAAAATGAATGTGATTGGGCATAATGCGGTAGTCCGTGAGCGTAATATCGCGGCGGTTTGTACTGATGCGCTTTAACAGAGATGCCGCCTTTATGCCCAAAGGGGAGGGCGACAAGGTGATTCTGTTTTTACCCTGTATGACCGTGCCGAAGAGGGGCGCCCGTTTGTCCGTACACAATGTAAAAAAATAGATTTTTTTTCGATCAACGCCTTTCTTATTACGGCGTTTTTGTTTATCCATAACTATCACCCGTTTATACCATGACATAATGCTCTGAAAAACACTTTAAATCCTGCTGAAGTGACGGTTAAAAACGGATATTCCTTAATTTCATCGAAAGTGAGATACAGATGGTCAAAAATATGACGACAGGCAGTCCTATCAAATTGATCGCAGCTTTTACGGTACCTCTGCTTATAGGCAATATATTCCAACAATTTTATAATATAGCCGATATCATTATTGTCGGACGGTTCATCGGTGTCCACGCTTTAGCGGCGGTAGGAGCTACGGCACCGCTTTTTATGGGACTGTTGGCTTTGACTATCGGTCTTGCTTCCGGTTTTACGGTCATTACGGCCCAGCGTTTCGGTGCCGATGACGAAGCGGGAGTGAGACGTTCCGCGGCGATGGCGGCTATGCTTTCCTTCGGGATCACTCTGATCCTGATGGTTCTGTCGGGGCTTTTGATGCCGAAGATATTGCATCTTATGAATGTTTCCGATGAATTGTATGATGACGCTTACCATTACGTTATTATCGTTTCGTACGGATTAATTGCGACGATGCTTTATAATTTACTTTCCTGTATTTGTCGTGCTTTGGGGGATAGCCGTACGCCGTTGTATTTTCTTATTCTTGCAACACTCTTGAATATTGTCTTGGCCGTTCTGTTTATTGTCCGCTTCGGCTGGGGCGTGCCCGGTTCAGCCGTTGCCCTTGTCATCGCCCAGGGAATATCGGCGGTTCTCTGCTTTTTTTATATGCGTTATCGATTCCCTTTCCTGCGTCTTCACAGAGAAGACTGGCACTTTGACAGAGAATTTGCATGGAAGCATTTAAAGGTCGGTATGCCTATGGCCATGCAGTTCTCCATTATTACCTTGGGCATCATCGTTGTCCAGGCGGTTTGCAATACCTTCGGCTCGGAAACGATTGCCGCTTTTATTTCGGCGACGCGGATTGAACAGGTAGCCATGCAGCCCATGATATCTTTCGGTATTGCCATGGCCGTCTACACGGCACAAAATTACGGCGCCCGCAAGTTCGACCGTATTCGCAAGGGCGTGCGCCAGTGCTCGTACCTTTCTTTCGGCCTCTGCCTGGCGGCGGTCATTCTCATGTATTTTTACGGTACGGTGCTTATCTCCGTATTTACGACGGAAGAAGATCCTGTTTTAATGGCTCAGGCCAAATTATATTTACTTTTTACGGTGCCCTTTTATTTCTTCCTGGGCCAGCTTTTCGTGTATCGCAACGCTATGCAGGGCATGGGCGTTGCCATCGTTCCCCTGATGAGCAGCATTCTTGAACTCGTTATTCGCAGCGGCGCCGCCCTGGTTTTGGCGGCTTACCGGGGATATGAAGGCCTGTGTGCTGCCAGCCCGATTTGTTGGATTGCAGCTTGCGGTTTTACGACGGCGTGCTATTTCTATTTCAGCCGCCGCCTGTTGAAAAACTATTGATTTTGTATAAATGACAGGTTGGTTGCCGTTCTTGTTTTAACATCGGCAAGCGTGTATGATAGGGGCGTATACGGATTCGAGTGAACGTATAAGAGCCGGGTAATGCATGGAGGAAATCATGAATAAGCGAATGAAAGCGGTTTGTTGCCTAATGACCGCCATAGCGGTGCTGTGCCTTGCGGGCTGCGGCAAGACGGCGGAGCCGGAAAAGGCGAGGCTCGTAAAGACGGAAACGGTAGGGACGCAAAACGGCACGGACGGGCTTGAATATACAGGCACAGTTAAGGGTCGCTATGAAAGCAATTTGGCTTTTCAAATCGGCGGCCGCGTTACGGCGCGAAACGTGCAGCTCGGCAGCGTCGTTCATGCCGGTGATATACTCATGACGGTCAATCCGCAAGACGCGGTGCAGGCCGTCAATCAGGCACAGGCAACCTTGTCTTCAGCACAGTCTCAGCTAGTGCTGGCTGAAACGAACTTGGCCCGTTATGAAGCTTTATATGCCCAAGACGCCGTGAGCGCCGCCGTGCTCGACCAGTACCGCACGACCTATGACCGGGCGAAGGCGCAGTATGATCAGGCTGCCGCAACGGCAGAGGCGCAAGGGAATCAGTTGTCCTATACGCAGCTTACGGCGGACAGTGACGGCGTTATTTCCGCCGTCATAGGCGAACCGGGACAGGTTGTCGCCGCCGGCCAAACAGTTTTGACCATGGTTCAGGCAGGTGACTTGGAAGTGCAGTTCAACGTGCCGGAAAACCGCATTCACGATTTTGTTGTCGGCAAAGAAGTCGCCGTCTCATTCTGGGCCTTACGCGACGGCAACGTGACCGGTACGGTGCGGGAAATAGCGCCTATGGCCGACACGGCTACGCGCACGTATAAGGTGACCGTCACTTTGCCGCAGCAGCCGCAGGGACTTCAGTTGGGCATGACGGCGACCGTAAAGGATGTAAACGCCGTTGGTGACGATTCGACGTGTATCCTGCCTTTAGCGGCCATCTATCAGACCGGTGATACACCGCAAGTCTGGGTCGTCGGCAAGGACAAGACTGTGTCTCTCAAGGCGGTGAGCGTAGAGACGTTTGATGAAAACCGTGTCCTTGTTAAGGGACTGCAGCGAGGTGATGTAGTCGTAACGGCCGGTGTCCACGTGCTGACGGAAGGGCAATCCGTGAGGACGGAAGGTGATGCATGATGCGTAATCTCACTGAAGTATCGTTAAAAAATAAAGCCCTTGTCTGGTACTTTATCATCATGATCGCCTTGGCCGGTATTTTTTCATACCTGAAGCTCGGCCGCATGGAAGATCCGGCGTATACCGTACGGCAAATGGTCGTGACTGTCGCATGGCCCGGTGCCACGGCCAAACAGATGGAAGAACAGGTTACGGATAAGATAGAAAAGAAGCTCCAAGATACGTCTCATTTAGATTACATTAAGAGTTATTCCAAGCCCGGACAGGCCGTTATTTTCGTCAATCTCGATGATGAAATTGCTTCCGACAAAGTGCGCAGCGTCTGGTTGGAAGTTCGTAATTTGACGGAAGATATGAAGCGCGACCTGCCTGAAGGCGTGTACGGACCGTATTACGACGATCATTTCGATGACGTATACGGCTCCGTTTATGCTGTGGAAGGGGACGGTTATTCTTACGAAGAATTGCGCCGAAAGGCGGAACTGCTGCGCCGGGAAATCCTCAACGTCAAAGACGTGGGCAAGGCGGAAATCATCGGCGAGCAGTCGGAAAAAGTGTACATTGAAGTGGAAAACGCGAAAATCGCGTCCTTAGGCATTGCGCCTGCGACCATTGCGGAGGCTGTTAAAGGACAGAACGCCATGACCGCGACCGGCATGATCGACACGTCGTCGGACAATGTATACCTGCGCCTGAGCGGTGCCTTTGAAGAGGTGGAAGCCGTTAAAAATCTTCCCGTCAAAGGCGGTAACGCCGTTTTCCGCTTAGGCGATATTGCCAGGGTCGAACGAAAGTACACCGAGCCGGCGGATCCGAAGATGTACTATAACGGCAAGCCTGCCGTAGGTGTGGCCGTGTCCATGAAGGACGGCGGCAATATCCTTACCCTCGGCGACAATTTGAAGAATGTTATTACCCGTATGCAGAGCGATTTGCCGGCAGGTATGGAAATCCGTCAGGTTTCGGATCAGCCCAAGGTGGTGGAAGAATCGATTAGCGATTTTGTCGGTACGTTGCGCGAAGCGATTATTATCGTCCTCGTCGTCAGCTTCCTCAGCCTGGGCATACGTACGGGCATGGTCGTCGCCTTTTGTATCCCTTTGGTGTTGACGGGGGTCTTTTGCGTTATGGAAGTGGCCGGCATCGACCTGCATAAAGTATCTTTAGGCGCTCTTATCATCTCCCTGGGCCTGCTCGTGGACGATGCCATTATTGCCGTCGAAATGATGAGCGTTCAGCTTGAGCGGGGCAAGTCGCGAACCGAAGCGGCCTGCACCGCTTTTAAAGAAACGGCGAAGCCCATGCTGACAGGAACTATAGTCACTTGTGCCGGCTTTATACCCGTTGCTTTTTCTCAAGGCGCGGCAGCGGAATTCTGCAAGGCTCTTTTTCCGGTTATTACGGCTTCCCTGATCATCTCATGGATCGTCTCGGTCATGGTAGCGCCTCTCTTCGGCTATTACTTGATCAAAGTAAAAGAAGGAGCGGCGGAAAAAGACCTGTATGATAACCGCTTTTATACGGTCTTTCGCCGTGTACTCTACGCTTTTTTGGCTCATCGTAAGACCGTTCTTTTCGGTACGGCCGGAGCATTCCTCCTGGCTGTCGGCCTGATGAAAGTCGTGCCGGAAGAATTTTTTCCGCCTTCTCTGCGGCCCGAAGTTATTGTGGAAATGACTTTGCCTGAAGGAGCGTCCCTTAAGGCAACGCAAAAAGAGGCGGCAAAATTCGCCGCCTTTTTGGACGGAAAAAATGATTCGGTAAAGAGCTATTCTTATTATGTCGGTGAAGGGGCACCGCGTTTTGTCCTCACGACGGAGCCGATCCTGCCGGCGAGCAATTACGCTCAATTTATCGTCGTCGCCAGAGACACGCGGGCAAGGGGAGAACTGGTTGCCGATATTCGTAAGGAGTTGGCTGAAAACGAACCGGCCGTGCGCAGTAATATAAAATTCATTCAAACCGGACCGCCGTCGGACTATCCCGTCATGTTGCGTGTTTCCGGCTTTGATATTGACAAGGTCAAGGCCTATTCACGGAAGATGGCGGACCGTTTGGCACAGGATGATAATTTGCGCGACATTCATCTTAACTGGGCGCAGAAGAGCAAAGTACTGAAAGCCGAACTCGATCAGAATAAATTGCGTTTCCTCGGCATTTCCGGTCAGGATATATCGCGCACCTTGTATACGGAGCTGAGCGGTGCGACCATTGCCGAATATTATGCAGGCGACAAGACCGTAGGCATACAGCTGCGCCTCAGTCCGGACAGCCGCTCCGATTTGTCGCAGGTTAAAAACATCGTTATCCACACGCCGAACGGTACCGTGCCGCTGGAACAGGTGGCAAAGCTGACCTACGGCGCTGAAGACGGTAAGATATGGCGGCGCGATTTAAAACCGACTATAACGGTCGAAGGTAATATTATTGCCGGTACGGCAAATGATGCGACCGAAAAGGCATATAAAGATGTAGCCGATATTGCCGCCGAAATGCCTTTCGGATATACCGTTAAAAAAGACGGTTCTGCAGAAAACAGTGAAAAATCACTGAATTATATTTTGGCGCCCGTTCCGGCCATGGTGCTTATCATCATGACGCTGCTCATGTTTCAGCTGCGCAGCATTTCGCTTATGGCCCTGACCCTGGTGACGGCGCCTATGGGCATCATCGGCGTGGTTTTGGGCATGCTCGTCTTCAATAAGGCATTGGGCTTTGTCGCCTATCTGGGTATACTGGCCCTGAGCGGTATGATCATCCGCAACTCGGTTATTCTGATCGACCAGATTCAAAAACACATGCGCGCCGGCGAATCGCCTTGGGACGCGATTGTCGATTCGGCGATCATGCGTTTTCGGCCGATCATGCTGACGGCTGCGGCAGCCATCCTCGGTATGGTTCCCCTCATGACCAGCGCTTTTTGGGGGCCTATGGCCGTGGCTATCGCGTCGGGCCTGCTCATTGCGACGGTTCTGACCTTGTTGGTTTTGCCGGTCATGTATGCGGCAGCCTTCAAAGTACGGCGCAAAGAAAAATAAGAGCTTGCCAATATCCGGAGTTTTTGTGGTAAAATATAATAATGACTACACTATAGTTCAGGAAGGATTACGTCTATGGCGTCCGTTTTTTCACCGCTCACAAAAAACATAGGTATTGATTTGGGCACGTGCACGACACAGGTTTATGTGGAGGGCAGAGGCATTATTTTTTCGGAGCCTTCCGTCGTCGCCACGGATGAACGCAATCAAAAAGTTGTCGCCGTCGGGAAGCGGGCGGAAGCCCTCTTTGCCCAATCGCCGGAGACCGTGAAAATTCACCGTCCTCTCGTAAACGGTGTCATAGCCGACTATTCCGTGACGCGGACGCTCCTCAACTACATCCTCGGCAAGGTTGTGCGAACGGTTCAGCGCATGCGCGTTATGCTGGGCGTTCCCGCCATCGCGTCGGATGTGGAAAAGCGGGCCGTCATGGAAGCTCTCTTTCGTGCCGGTGCCAAGGAAGCCTATTTGATTGAAACGGGCGCGGCTGCGGCCATCGGTACGGGTCTGCCCGTGTTCGAGCCTATGGGAAATATGGTTGTCGACATGGGCGGCGGTACGACGAATATAGCCGTTCTTTCCTTAGGCGGCATCGTCATATCCGAGTCCGTCCATTCGGGCGGCCTTGATCTCAACGAAGCGCTCAAAGAGCACTTGCGCACGGTCTATGCCGTCGTGACCGACGATGCTACTATTGAAGAAATGAAAGTCTATAACGGCTCTGCCGTTTTGCCGCTGGAAAACAGAAACTACTATTTCACCGGCCGCAGCCTTGACGACGGACTGGAGAAAGAGGTAACCGTCCAAGCTGGCGAAATTTATGAAGTAATGGGGCGGCCGTTGCTGAAAATATTGGAACTCATCCGCCGCACGCTGCGGCAAACCCCGCCCGAACTGGCGGCGGATATTATGGAACACGGCATCGTCCTGACAGGCGGCGGTTCGTTGCTCAAAGGGACGGAACAACTTATTTCTCAGGAAACGGGTGTTCCCGTCCTCATTGCGTCTGACCCGGACAAGGCCGTAGCCAGAGGTGCAGGCACAGCTTTAAAGCGAAGAGAACAGTTACATTCTCTTGTCCAGGGCGTAGAGTCCATTTATAAAAGGAGATTTTAGCAGTGTTTTCCTTCGGTAAGAAAAGCGTCATCGGCGCGTTTATCCTCTTTTTTGTCATTGCCGTCGTCGGCTGGGCTTGGCGGCAACATAATTCCATTCCTTATGTGACCGGGCCTATACAGACTGTGATTACACCGGCGGAAGAAGGTGTGACATGGGTACTGGAGCACATATCCGACGTTAACCGTATCATTGAAATCAGTCTTAAAAACCGTATTGAATGGGAAAACCTGGAAAACGAAAATGCGGATTTGCGTAAACGGGTTGTCGATTATGATGAAGTAGCGGCGGAAAATGCGCGTCTGCGCAGACTCCTGGATTTCCGTGCCGCACATAAAGATCTGCAGCTCCTTGCGGGCGCGGTCATTTCGCGGGATTACGGAACATGGACGAATACGATGATCATCGGCATCGGCGACAATCAAGGTGTTAAAGAAAATATGGCCGTCATTACGCCGGACGGCGTCGTCGGCTTCGTTTGTGACGTATTTCCCGATTCTGCGCGCGTACAACTCATGACGGATCCGCGTACCGGTATGGGTGCCGTCGTACAGCGCCCCGAATCGCGCGTCGCATCCGTTGTGCGCGGCAACGGCAACATGCCGACGGAACCGCAGTTTGTCAATATTGCCAAGGATGCCGACATTCTCGAAGGGGATACGCTCGTCACGTCGGGATTCGGATCCATTTATCCGAAGGGGCTGTATATCGGTAAAATTACGTCTATCCACATGGACGACTCGGGCTTCGTCAAATATGCCGTCATCGCGCCGGGCGTGGATTTCTCCAAACTGGAAGAGGTTTTCGTCATTACGGGTACATCTGCAGGCACGTCATATGAAAAGCCCGATGTGGCGCCTAAGCTCGTGCCGCAGACGCAGCGCGACAAAGTGGAAGGCATTAAGGGAACGGCTGCTCTATGAGGAAAATTTATTGTCTTGTCACAGGAATCGGTGTTTTTTTGCTGCAGGCCATGATCTTGCCGCGTCTCTTTAACGGCGTCGTTCAACCCAATGTGATTCAGTTGGCCGTTATTCTCATTTCCCTGCGCTACGGACAGCGTATGGGCCTCGGCATTGCCATCATAGGCGGATTTGTGCAGGATGTGGTGATCGGCAACTTTTTCGGCGTTCACCTGCTGCCGTACTTGGCCATCGCCTTTATTTGCAGTTACGTCGGACGTTTGCTGGAAAAAGGGCAGTATATCCTCCTGATTCTCATCGTCCTGGCGGCGACGGAAGCAAGTCTTGTCTTGACCTATGCCGTTCTTGCATTGTCCGGGCAGTTCGTCAGCCTGCCCGCTTATCTGGCACAATATAGCGGGCCTCTTCTCATTTGCCACGGCCTTCTGGCCTATCCGGCAGATAAAATAGTGCGGCATATGCGTCGTGACGACGAGTATTTCGGATTTATGAGTTATTACAGATAGAAAGGGCCGGTACGTATGCTCGAAGCATTACTGAAAAAAAAGAATAATGACGGGCCTTTTCGTTATCTGTACTGGGTAATTATTCTTGTCTTTGCCGTCCTTACGATACGTCTCATGTGGCTTCAGCTCGTTCGCGGCGAATACTACAACTCCCTGGCCGAGGGAAACCGTCTGCGCGCCGTGCCGCTCGCGGCTATGCGCGGCGTTATGTATGATCGGAACGGCCAGATTCTCGTCGGATCGCGGCCGAGTTTTATGGCGACGTATGTGCCCTCACAGGGAAGCATGACGGAAGACGAGCTGTACACATTATCACGCCTCTTAAACGTACCGGAAGAAAAGCTGCGCGAAAAAACGGCGAAAATTAAAAGCTCTTACGTCCCCACGGTCTTGGCGGCCGACTTGACGCAGGACATTGTCACTCGAATCGAAGAGCGGCGCAATGAATTGCCCGGCATTTCAGTCGACGTCCAGCCCATTCGCTACTATCCTTACGATATGATGGCGGCGCAAATATTCGGCTATGTCGGCCAAATAGATGAAGAAGAATTGGAACAGCTTCAAGGGGAAGAAAGCGTTTCGGGAATTACACAAATCGGCAGAGCCGGACTGGAAGCGTATTACGACAGCCTCCTGCGCGGTAAAGACGGCAGCAGGCAGGTCGAAGTGGACGCGTCGGGCAGTCCCGTCAAGGAGTTGGAGCGGAAGAGTCCCGTTGCCGGTCACAATATTCATCTGACGTTGGACTTGAACTTGCAGAAAGCTTTGGAATCGGCCATGGATGCGCAGATTGCGAGCGGTGTCGGTACGAGCGGAATTGCGGCTGTCGCCATCGATCCCAATACGGGCGCCGTTCTTGCTATGGCCAGCAGGCCCGCATACAATCCGAACTGGTTTACGCGCGGTATTACGGAGGTGGAATGGCGGCAGATTAACGATAATCCCAATCATCCCATGGAAAACCGCGTCATTGCCGGTGAATACCCGCCGGGATCGACCTTTAAACTTGTAACCGGCGCGGCTGCGCTGGAGCTTAAAAAGGTGACACCTGACGAAATGATCTTTGACAGCGGCCGCCACTGGCTCGTTGACATGCGAAATGCCGGCGGCGAAGCCTTGGGCTGGATCAATTTTACGGAAGCCCTGGCCAAGTCGGACAATGTTTATTTTTATGAGATCGGTCGCCGCGTAGGCATTGACAAGCTTGAAGAGTATGCGAAAATGTTCGGCATGGGAAAGCCGACGGGAATTGCCTTGCATGGGGAAGAAGCGGGACTTGTCGCCAGTGAGGCTTATAAGGAAAAGAATTTTCACCAGGACTGGTATTTGGGAGATACTTTCAACTCCGCCATCGGTCAGGGATTTCAATTGGTTACGCCTTTACAGGCAGCCATGATGGTCAGTGAAGTAGCCAACGGAGGCATTCAATACAGACCTTTTATTGTCAGCCGCATCGATAACCTGGACGGTACGCCGTATAAGATATTTGCGCCCGAGCAGGTGGGCACGTTGGAAGTGTCCAAGTCTACCCTCGATTTGATTCGCGAAGGCATGCGCAACGTTGCGGAAGAATCGGGTACGGCAGGTTCCCTCTTTGCCGGTTTTCCCGTACAGGTAGCCGGCAAGACGGGGACGGCGGAAAACTTCAGCGGCCGCGATCACGGCTGGTTTGTCGCTTATGCGCCCTATGATCATCCGCGCATCGTCATTGCCGTCCTTACGGAACAGGGCGGTTTCGGCGCCTCGTCGTCGGGGCCGATTGTGAAGACCATGTTGGAAGAATTTTTCCATGTCGGCGCCTATGCGCTCAAGGCGGACGGCAGTGCCAATAAGAGCGAGTAATCGGCAGTATACGGAAAGGAGCAGAGCATGTCTCACATCATAGCAATCGCATCCGGAAAAGGCGGTGTAGGCAAAACATTATTGACCGCGACCTTGGCTGTTGCGCTGGCGCGACGGAACCGTTCCGTTCTCGCCGTTGACGCGGATATGGGTCTGCGCAATTTGGATCTTCTTTTCGGCAGCCAGGACGATGTTTTGTTTGACATTTTTGATGTAATGAAGAAACGTTGTAAGGCGAGTGAAGCGATTATTCCATTGGAGGAGGGCATCGACTTCCTGGCGGCCAGTCAGAAAAAGACGTGGGAAAAAGTGGATCCGCGTACCTTTCAGTATACGGTGGAAAAGCTTTCAAGCAACTACGATTATACGCTTATCGATTGCCCGCCCGGGCGGGATAAATCCTTTAAATACGCGACTGCCTTAGGTGACCGCATTTTCTTCGTCGTCGAACCGACGTGGACGTCCTTGCGCGATACGGGGCGAGTCATACAGTTTTGCAATAAGCATAAGAATTTTGCGTACGACATTATTTTCAACAATGTGTATAAGGATAAGCCGGGCTATTTGTCCGTCGATACGATGATAGATTCGCTCGTGCCCGAAACAGTGGGCGGAGTACTGCCTCATGACGAGGTTATTCATGCGGCCGCTCAGGAAGGCATGATTGCCGACATTCCGCCGACCAATCCCTTTTATGCGGCCTTGGCGGAAACTGTCAAATACTTGGAAACGCAGGAAGAGCCGCTGCGGGAAGAATGGGAAAGTCTCTTGCCGACAGGCGAAGGCATTTTCTTTGCCCCGGACCAATCGGCAGCGCTTTTTGAAACGGATAAGGCGGCTGCAGCAACTGACACGGGGAAACACCCCTTATCCGTGAGACGGCGTATGCGCCAGTCCCTTTCATGGCGCCGCTCTCGGCGCTGAGAGGAGTAAGAATTTTGTTTAAGCGCAATTGGAAACACATTGATAAAATAATGATAACGGCTGCCATCGTACTGGTTCTTATCAGTCTGTGTATCATCGGCAGCGCCACACATATTAATAAAGGCGCCATCAACTATGACTTTGTTGTCAAGCAGGGCGTCGCTTTTGTCGTGAATTTCCTTATGCTCCTGTTTTTCTGCAACTACGATTACACGAGACTGAAACGGTTTGCCAAGCCCTTATACGTTATTAACCTGCTCATGCTCGCGGCGGTCATGTTTTTCGGGACTTCCGCCCTGGGTGCGCAACGGTGGATTCAAATCGGTCCCCTTACGCTGCAGCCGTCGGAATTTTCCAAGCTGATCATGATCATCTGTTTGGCCGCTCTTTTGGCGGACAGGGGAGAGAAGTTTGACCGTTGGCGCAGCCTCATACCGGTCGCCCTGTTTGTGGGTGTGCCCTTTCTCCTGGTACTGAAGCAGCCGGACTTGGGTACGAGTCTCGTGTTTATCGCCATTGCGGCAGGTATGCTCGTCGTTTCGCGCATAAAACTGTCCATACTGCGCAACATCGCCGTCATGGGTGTGCTGGCGGCACCGATAGGCTGGTTTTTTCTCAAAGATTATCAGAAATCACGAATCCTCGTCTTTTTGGATCCCAATGCGGATCCCTTCGGCGCGGGTTATCATATTATTCAGTCCAAAATCGCCATCGGTTCGGGCATGCTTTTCGGCAAGGGCCTTTTTCAGGGAACTCAAAGTCAGCTGAACTTCCTGCCTGAAAATCATACGGACTTTATTTTCTCCGTCATTGGTGAAGAGCTCGGCTTCTTAGGCTGCCTCTTTATTCTCTTCTTATACTTTGTCCTCATTTACAGGACACTTCTTACGGCCAAAGAATGCAAGGATCGCTTCGGTATTCTCCTGGCAACGGGGATTCTGTCCATGTGGACCTTCGAAATATTGGTCAATGTCGGCATGACCTGCGGCATTATGCCCGTTACAGGTATTCCGCTGCCCTTCATGAGTTACGGTGTCAGCGCTTTGACGACCAATATGATGGCCTTGGGTGTCGTCTTAAATGTTTATTTACGGCAAGAGTCGACTATCTTTCTTTAGTGCAGGAGGCGCAGTGTGTCTCAAACAGTTTATATAGATCCGATTTTACTCAGTAAGGTAACCAAGCCTGCCCGCTATGTCGGCGGCGAATGGAACAGTATCGTCAAAGACCATGAGAGCGTAAAGTTTACGGTTGCTTACTGTTTTCCCGACGTCTATGAAGTGGCCATGAGCCATTTGGGCCTGCGGATTTTATATGCTCTCCTGAACGAACGGGACGATGTGGCGGCTGAACGGGCATACGCGCCTTGGCCCGACATGGAAGCGCTTATGCGGGAAAAGGGATACCCTCTTTATTCGCTGGAAACGAAGACGGCTGTCCGTGATTTCGATATGGTCGGCTTTACGCTGCAATACGAAATGAGCTTCACCAATATTTTAAATATGCTTGATTTGGCGGGCATCCCTCTTCTTGCGAAAGATAGAGGAGAAGATGCGCCTTTAATCGTAGCCGGCGGGCCGTGCGCATATAATCCGGAACCGCTGGCTGATTATTTTGACCTTTTTTGCCTCGGCGAGTCGGAAGAGTCGGTACATCTCCTGGCGGATACGGTTATTGAATGGAAAAAATCAGGCAGGCCCGGCGGCAAAAAAGGCATCCTCAAGATATTGGCTGCGCAGGAGGGAAATTACGTACCCGCTTTTTACCGCGACGAATACGATGAAGAGGGAAACTTTTTGCGCCTCGTGCCGACGGAGAGAGAAGCGAAAACGGTTATTCGCAAGTGCGTCGTCGCAGATGAAGAGCACGTCTTTTTTCCGACCAAGCCCATTGTGCCGAATATCGACATCGTCCATAACCGGGCCGTTCTCGAGCTTTTTCGCGGCTGCAGCAGGGGCTGCCGCTTCTGTCAGGCCGGCATGCTCTATCGGCCCGTTCGTGAAAAATCGCCGCAACGTCTGACGGAAATTGCTAAAGCCATCATTGAAAATTCGGGATACGATGAAATATCTCTTATGAGTTTGAGCTCTGCCGATTATTCCCGCCTGCCCGAACTGGTGGACATGCTCCTTGAGGCCTTTAAGGGCAGGAAGGTCAGCGTCAGTTTGCCGTCTTTGCGGATTGACAGCTTTTCCGTGGATATTGCCAAGAAGGTGCAACAAGTTCGCAAGAGCGGTCTTACTTTCGCGCCTGAAGCGGGTTCGCAGCGAATGCGCGATGTCATCAATAAAGGCGTAACGGAAGAAAATCTCCTCGAAGCCTGTGAAAATGCCTTTCGCAACGGGTGGTCCGCCGTTAAGCTCTACTTTATGATGGGCTTGCCGACGGAAACGGATGAAGATTTGGCAGGTATTGCCGACCTGGCTTATAAGGTGCTCAACCTCTATCGCAGGGTAACGGGGAAAAACAACGGCAAAGTGACCGTATCCGTGTCGAGTTTCGTGCCTAAATCGCATTCGGCCTTTCAGTGGGCCGGACAGTGTTCTATTGAGGAAATAGAGAGAAAGCAGCAGTTTATAAAGAACCTTATTCGGGACAAACACATTTCTTACCACTATCATGATGCGCGGACCGGTCGGATGGAGGCTGCCTTTGCCCGCGGCGACAGGCGTCTCGGCAAGGTCCTCTATGAAGCATGGAAGCGGGGCTGCAAGTTTGACGGTTGGACGGAAATGTTCGACTGCGACAAGTGGAATGACGCCTTTGCGGCGGCAGGACTGGATGTGGACTACTTTGCGTCCCGCGAGCGAAAAGACGACGAGCCCTTTCCGTGGGAGCATATGGACTCAGGTGTGGCGCGAGGTTATTTGCTGAACGAGTGGAAAAAAGCGCACGACACCGAATTGACTCGTGACTGTCGCCGTGAGCGGTGTACGGGCTGCGGCGTTTGTCCGAACCTGAATGTGCATATCGTCGATTTAAAGGAAGGTAACGGGTATGGCAAGACTACGTTTAGTTATTAAAAAGACCGGTTCCCTTCAATTTCTGTCACACCTTGATTTTGCCGGAACCGTTCGATATATTGTAATGCGGGCGGATCTTCCCGTCCTCTATTCGGAAGGCTTCAATCCGCACATGAAAATTTCTTTCGCTTCCGCCTTGGGCGTCGGCGTAGGAGCGGACGAAGAATATATGGACCTGGAATTGGCCGAAGAAGTACCGCTTGGAGAGGTCATGGTCCGCATGAATTCCACGTCGCCGAGCGGTTTTGCCGTTCTTGGCGGCAAGTACGTGGATGCGAAGGCGCCGAAGCTTATGGCCGTCGCCAATTACGCTGTCTATATCTTGTGCGGCCCTTTGACGGCAGCTGTCAATGATGAGGAACTTGCGGCTCTCTTGAAGCGGTTTAATGAAGCGACCGAAGTATTTTATGAAAAATATTCGCCCAAGACGAAAAAAACGCGGCGCATTGATGTTAAAGAACACCTCATCGAGGACGTGAAGGGACGCATAAACGGAGAGAATTTGGAACTCACCGTGCCCATTTATCAGACCGAAGCCGGCGCCATTAAACCGATTCAGGTTTGGGAAATCCTGGCGAAAGACTTCGCCCTTCCCGTTGATAAAGAACTTATGCTCGCTCGGCGAACGGCCTTGCGGCACCGTGAGCAGGGAGTGAACCGTTCGCTTTTGGAAGAATAAAACGGTCGGTCAGGCGGTGGAATTATGAAAACTATAGTTGCCAATGTTATACCCGAAGAGACGCGCATGGCCGTTATTGAAGAAGGTCGGCTCCGCGATTACGCTGTCGAACGGGATGACGAAATGCATATTGTCAATCACATATATAAGGGTGTCATCCAAAATATTCTGCCTGCCATGCAGGCGGCTTTTGTCGACATCGGCAGGAAAAAGAATGCTTTTCTCTATTTAGGCGATTTATTTCCCCGCGCGGCGACGAAAGATGAAGTACAGCAAACACATATTTCCGTCGGCCAGAGCGTGCTCGTCCAGGTGACCAAGGACGAGCAGGCCATGAAAGGTGCCAAGGTAACGGCCAATATCAGTATTGCCGGACGCTATGCCGTACTCATGCCGAATGTCAACTACGTGGGCGTATCCAAGAAAATACGGGATGAAGCGGAACGGGACAGGCTGCGGCGCCTCGTCGATACGGTCAAACCGGACGGCGCGGGCATTATTGTGCGCACAGTAGCGGCGGAAGCGACGACGGAAGAATTTCTGGCGGATTTGCGCTACTTAAGTCAAACGTGGGACGGTATTTGCCGGCGTTATAAACTGGCGAAGAAACCGAAGCTTCTCTACAGGGAAGCGGATCTTTTGATGCGTATCATACGCGATTACTTTACGGCCGACGTAACGTCTCTTATAGTTGATACTAGGGAAGCGTATGAACGGGTAGTCGGATTTTTTGCCAATGACGAAGAAAACGCAAAAAAAATCTCCCTCTATACGGGAGAAGAGCCTGTATTCGACTATTATCATATTGAAGACGAACTCCACTGTTTAACGGCGCGCCAAGTGGCCCTGCCTTCAGGAGGCACCCTCGTTATCGACCATACGGAAGCCCTTACGGTCATTGACGTCAACAGCGGCAAGTACGTCGGTAGCAGCACATTGGCGGATACGATTTTCCATGTAAACAAGGAGGCGGCCGTCGAAATAGCGCGGCAATTGCGGTTGCGCGATATAGGCGGCATTGTTCTCGTCGATTTTATCGACATGACCGGGGCGGAACGGCGGGAAGAGGTGCTGCGTATCTTGCAGCGCGAGACGGCTGCAGACAGAGCGCGCGTTCACGTTCTCGGCATGACGGCGCTGAACCTCGTCGAGATCACCCGCAAAAAGTCACGCCAAGGACTGCAGCAGACCATGTCTGCGCCCTGCACGGTTTGCGGCGGCACGGGCAGTCTGGCCTCGCCCGAATCGATATACATCCGGATCGTGCGACAACTGCGCCACATGGTGCGGGTTCACCATATACAGGGGGATATCCTTATCAGTGCTCACGACGACGTGCTGACCCTGTTCAAAGATAAAAAGAGAAGAGAAGCATTGGAACGGGAGCTGCATCGTACGTTTTACTTTGAAAACAGCGGGCACCCGAACAGGGAAGTCTTCTCCGTATTTTCCCATGCGGAATGATATAGGGGACAAGTAAAAAGGGACTGCGCGGTCAGTCTCTTTTTCATGCCAAAAAAGCGGTGACGAGGTTATTCAAGTGCTTTTGATCGTCGGCTCCCATCGTTTCATATGCCGAGTGCATGGAAAGAAGAGGCGCACCTATGTCCATCGTGCGGACGGGCAGGCGTGCGGACAAAAGGGAACCCAAGGTCGAGCCGCCGCGCATATCCGATCGGTTGACGAAGATCTGGCAGGGAATGTCGTGTGCCTCGGCCAGGGATTTTATGACGGCCACCGCTTCGGCATCGCCCGCATAGGTTTGGCTTGCTGCGGTCTTGAGGACGACACCGCCGCCCAGGACGGGAAAGTTTGTGAGGTCGTTCTTTTCCGGATAATTCGGGTGGTATGCATGTGCCACGTCGACGGAAAGGAGAAAGGCGCGCGCACATTGACGCGTATATTCTTCTTCCGTAAAGCCGAGAACGGCGTAAATGCGGCGCAGCAAATCCGGAACGACTTGCGATGCCGCGCCCTGCTTGGTAGTGCTGCCGACTTCTTCATTGTCAAAGAGAAGTGCCAGGCGCAGGCCGTCGGCTTTTGTCCGTATAATGCTCCTCAGGCAGGCCGCAACGGACGTGAGATTGTCCAGGCGCGGTGAACCGAGAAACTCATTGTGCAGGCCGAAGATCCGCCCCTTCTCGACCGGGTAGAGGGAGAGCTCGTACGAAAGAATAGCTTCGGGCTTTGAACGGCAGAGATCCGCCAAATAAGGCAGAAAGTAGACTTCATCTATAGCCTCGCCCGTCATAGTCATCAGGGGAAGCAGTTCTTTTTGCGCATTGAAGGGCTCCGCATCACTGCCGCGGCCCATATGGACCGCCAGCTCGGGAATGATGCAGAGCGGCTTTTGGGCGTCCGTCAATATCGTTTTCGGCGAGAACGGGTCTTTTCCCCTGACGACGACCTTGCCCGCCAGGGACAGGGGGCGGTCGAGCCAGGAGCGTTGAATCATGCCGCCGTAGACTTCTACGTTCAGCTTGCCGTACCTTTTGGCGACGATTTCGGGAGACGGTTTGACGCGCAGGCAGGGGAAATCGGTATGGGCCGCCGCAAGACGCAGGCCGGCAGCCGGGTTTGCACCGATTGTAAAGGCGACGAGAGTCGAGCCGTAATATGAGAGATAGTATTTTCCGCCCGGCCGGAGCGGCCATGTGTCGGCCGGATCCAGTTCCGCAAATCCGGCGTCCGCCAGTTGTCGTTTGCCTTCGGCGACGACGTGAAAGGGCGACGTGCCCGCCCTGAGCAGATGAAGGAGTTCTTTCTGATGTATGTCCATAGCCGTGTCCTTTCGCGAATAAGGTTATTTGTGCAGGAGATTTTCTTTCAGCCGCTTATATTCCCGCGTATAGTACGGCCGCAGCTGTGACTCGCGCAGATCGTTGCCGAAAGAGCGGCGGCTGACGGAGAGTATGGGCGGTGACTGAATGCGTTTGGCTACGGCAAAGCCGCTGAAGAGATTCCACCATCGTTCCAGATCGGCAATAAAGGCGGCCGTGTCGGGGAAGAGCTCATCAATTTTGACGGGCGTACCGAGCTTTTCGGCCAACCTGCCTTCACTGTACCAGCGAAGAATCGTTTCGGGAGCGGCACGCTGCCACCGTTCCGTAAAGGCCGCGAAGAGACGGTCGTGGTACGGATAGATGAGCGGATCTCCTTGCCCCTTCGCGATATCCTGACCGGCCGAGAGTTCCGCGCTCGGTATGATATCGATACTTCCTCGGGGAACAACTTCCCGTTTAAAGACGAATTCGTTGAGGTAGCCGGCCAAAGCGTAGATTTGATACTTCCACAAGTCCGCCGTTGCCGCCAAAAAGCCGGCGCCGTCTCCGTAGAGTGTGGCGTAGCCGACGGTTGATTCGGCCTTGTTGGCGTTGCACGTAAAGACGCCGCCGACGGCAGCGGCCGCAGCTGCAAGAATGCGTGACGATCTGTCGCGGGCCTGAATATTTTCTTCCATAAAGGAGGTGAGCTCCAAGGGCGGCAGCACCTTATTACCGCAGGTGACTGCGGCAGCGGCAAATTGTTTTTTCGTGAGCTCCAGACTGTCCTGAACGGGAATGACCGTATAGAGACAGCCTATATTATCGGCCAATTGGCGTGCCAGGTCTTTGGTCGTTTCCGAATTATAACGGCTCGGCATGTTTACGAGGAGTAAGTTTTCCGGCTTCAGAACACTTGCATATAAAGCGGCATTTACAGCCGAATCGATGCCGCCGGATACGCCGATGACGACTTTTTTCATACCGATTTGCTCCAAGAAGGAACGAATCCCGTATTGCAGGCTCGTGAAGATTTCGGCGGTTTCATTTTTTTCTGTGTACGCAGGGGGGAGCGTATCCGAGAAGGAGCGGCTTTCACTTTCATAGGTGACGAAGGCCAGGTCTTCCTCAAAAGACGGGCAGCTGCGGCAGAGGGAGCCCGTCTTGTCGTATACACCGCTCGTGCCGTCAAAGGTGTAAATATTTTTGCCGTTATTTTGAATACCTGTGCAATTAACATAAATTACGGGACGCTTGAATTTCTCGACGGCCTTTTTAAAGAGGCGGTTGCGCCGTTCCGTCTTACCGAGCGTAAAAGGAGAGTTGGAAATATTAATGAACATGTCGAGGTCATACATATCGCTTAAACAGGTCATGGGCTTAAACGCGTAATTCTCATCCCAACTGTCCTCGCAAATAAGCGGTCCTGCCGTAAGGGTGCCGGCCGAACCGAAATCCAGCTTTACAGGAGAGAGGAAGTCTTCCGGGAAGACATGCCGTTCCTGAGCCACTTCCGTAAGGGATGTGAAGTGGCGTAAGTCATTAAATTCGCGGTAATTGGGGAGCAGGGTTTTGATGTAGAAGGGATAAGGAGAGCGGCCCGGTGAAATGAACTTACCCTTTTGGGCGATGAACATAGCGTTGTATTTACGCGGCCGTCCGTCGGGATTTGTTTTATCCGCTTCGATGGCCACATTGCCGTAAATAACGGTAATATTGTCCGAAAGAGCACGGATTTCTTCGCCGCAGCGAACACATTCGGTCATGTAATCAGGCTGATCCCAGTTGTCACCGATGAAATATCCGGGAATTGCCAGCTCCGGAAAAATAATGAGGTGACACTTGTTTTTCTTTGCCCTTTCAATATATTGCTTCATCTTTTCCGTATTAGCCTCGGCATTGCCGGGCTGCACGGAAAATTGGGCCAAGCCTATTTTCAGCATATAAAGCCTCCTTGAATAATATATAGTAATACTACCATATCAGGCGATTTCAGGACAATAAATATACGGCTCCGAGGCGGAGAAAACATGTCCGCCGCAATTACCCGAAATGCCGGTTTTCGTGCTATAATACATAACATAATCTAATTCTCTCAAGAGAATGAAGTATAGTTTTGAAAGGATTGGCGCCTATGCATTTAGGAATTCAGGAATTATTGGTTATTTTAGTTATCGTTCTTGTGCTTTTCGGCGGCAAGAAGGTCAGCGGCCTCGGCAAAGCCTTGGGAACAAGCTTGCGCGAGTTTAAACAGGAAGTAAATAAAAGTGATGCGGCTGAAACATCGAAAAAAAAGGAGCCTGAATCCGACAGCGATAAGAAAGAAGAGTAGGGAAAGGAGCATAGAAGATGAAACTGAAAGTACTTGCCTTGACGGCAATAATGGCAGCGGGGCTTACGTGCGGCTTTGCTTCGGCTGAAACGGGCGGCAATACGGGCGTTCGTCTTTTATCCGGCAAGGGAATCGGCAGTACCGTTACGCCTATACGGGGAGTAAAAGATAAGTCCGATAGCGCAGCTTCTGGCTTTGGTCAGCGGCGGTGCGACCGCAAAGGACCTTAATGCGGCCGGTACGGCCGCAACTGCAGGCGATTCGGACCGGAAAGAACGGCCCAATCACTTGGAACTGGTAATGGTAATCGATCAGAGCGGCTCCATGAGCGGCCTGGAAGACGACACTATCGGCGGGTTCAACTCCATGATTGAAAGACAGAAAAAAGACGACGTAAACGCCAACGTAACGGCCGTCGTTTTCAACGATACGGCCCGGACGATTTATGATCGGGAAAAGCTCGGCAATATCACTAAAATGACGGATAAGGATTACCGTCCCGGCGGTATGACGGCTTTGATGGATGCTGTCGGTACGACGATTGCAAAGGTGGAAAAATATCCGGACATCGGCAAAACAGGCAATAAGGTGCTCTTTGTCATCATTACGGACGGACAGGAAAATGACAGCAAGGAATACACGAAGGCCCATATTAAGAAGCTGATTTCCGATAAACAGGAAAAAGACGGTTGGGAATTTGTCTTCCTCGGCGCCAACATTGACGCGGCGGCGGAAGCGAAAGATATGGGCATTAAAGAAGAAAATGCCGTTAAATACAAGAATACAAGTCAAGGTGTCAGAGCGAATTACAACGGTGTGGCTAAATTGGCAAGCGACCTTGTGTCCAATAATTTGGCAGGCAGCCGCTGGAAGAGTGAAATTGACGAAGATAAGGATAAATGAAATATACAAAAAGAAGGACTGTGCTGAGCAGTCCTTCTTTTTGTATACGTGTTTATAGGCGTTTACTTACTGCAAGTAGTAAACAATATCCACCGTTTCGCTGAGTTTATTCGTGCCCGGTTCAACCGGTGTAAGGTCGGCCGCCTTTGCGGTGCGCAGTAAGCTCATGCCGACAGCATTTGCTTCATAAACGGGCGACGTACCGTTGACGGACAGGGACTTTATGGAGCCCAACTGATGCCCTGTTGCTTCGGCTGCCGCCTGTGCCGCCTGCCTGCCGTTGTAAACGGCTTTTTTAATCAAAGTGCTCCGCAGCGTGTCGGCATGTTCGTTCGTAAAACGGATGCCGTGAATTTGGTTGGCGCCGATTGCGCTTGCCTTGGCAATGAGACGGGGCAGTATATCGAAGTCGGAAACCTTGATTTCCAAATTGTTGCTCACCGTATAGCCCGAGATTTTCTGATCTTTCGTGTAGTTCGGGTAGATGCTGAGCCCGTTCGTTTTCATGTCCTTCCTGTCAATACCGAAGGAAAGGGCGGCCTGTTCCACCTGGCTTATAATGGCGTTGTTCTTCGTGCGCGCGCTTTCGCTGCTGTCACCGGTCGTAGTCATGCCGATAGTGATGTACGCCGTATCGGGTGTCGTTTCTTCTTCGGCATAACCCGTAACGGAAACGGTCGGTGCTTCCGCCTGTGTCGCATAAGCCGGAGCGCCGGCCAGAACCGAGGTTACGCAAAGACAGAGAAGAGCGGTTCTTATGGATCTTGGTAACATGAGAGAGTCCTCCTTGAAATTTCAAACTTAAGCGGTTTTATTATAACACTCTCTGCCGCGTGAAGAAAGATGCAGTATACTTATCAATATTCTTTGTCTTTTTTATACTCTTTCCCTCTAAGCAGTTCCTTGATGATCCGTGTCAGCATATCCCGGTTTTCTCTCGACAGCCGATAATCGACACCGTCGAACCTGATACGGGAAGTATTCAGCATATATCTCAGATCCGGCAGATCTCCGGTACCGTACATGCTCATATCATCATTCAGAAGGCAGGCGGACTGATTTTTCCCTATTTGTGCCAACGTATCGGCGGAAATATGTAATCCGCTGCATATTTTTAGTATATTATGTAAAGAACCGCCATCTACATTTCTTAAAATAGAATATAGTGTTCCGTAAGGCATATCAATAGTTGCGGCAAAATCCTTTAATGTCCAGCGTTTTAAAATTAAATTTTTCAAATAATCCTCTTTTGTTGTCATCACGACCTCCTTTTACTTAATTTTACATAAAGGATGAAGGGTTTTCAATAAAAAAATGTTGTAATAGGATTGTAATGAGGTGGACTTTTTGAAAATAAGAAGATATAATGTATAGAAAAATTTGAAATTTAGAATTGAAAAGAGAGGATGCGAATTGTACAGAAATTTAATGGCTGAATTATCAAAGCGGGCCGTAAGCCTTGATGAACTGTCGGAAAAGATGGGGATGGACTGTCAGGTAATGTCGTCAAAAATAGCCAACCGGAATGAACTTAAATTTAAAGAGGCGGTAAAAATCAAAGCAATTTTAAAAACAGATATGCCGTTAGAGCAGCTTTTTTATGGGAATAAATTTGATATTTAGAATTTAATGATTATGTAATTTACAATCGACGTAACGGCTGTTAACGATTCAAACCGTATTTGAATGACTGTGCTGCGGATATTATTCAGAAGATGAACTTGAGAGGAGGGGCCGGTAAAGATTAACTGAATATTAACGAGGAAATAACCGGCGTTAATAAATTGGGATACAGCAGGTTTCTGCAGCACTTTCAATATAATGGACAGAAAAGGAGAGATACGTGCATGAACAAAGCTTATAAGGTTATTTATAATCGTACTCGTCATATGTATCAAGTCGTCTCGGAGTTGGCGAAAAGTCACGGGAGGATGCCTTCAACCGGTACGGTTAGCGGCAGAGCGGGAACTATATTGGCAAGGACCGTTCTCGCATCGTTATTGTTTTTCGGCGGAAGTATAGGGGTTCATGGAGCCACCGTCAATGACGGGGATACGCTGAACGGAGGCGCAAATATTACGGTAACGAAAGATACCGCCACCAACACCATCACGGTAGAGGCCAACGGTTTGGCTACAACCACCGATCTGACCGCAGTGAGCAATACCGTAAATACCAATACATCCAAGATAAATACGAATACCAATAATATTAATACCAATTCCAATAATATCAGTACGAATTCCAGTAATATTAATGCCAATACGAACAAAATAAATACATTGACGGCTTTGACCAACAGTCTGGGACTTGATTCCACTAAAGCCGGAGTAAAGTATTTCCGTGCCAATTCCACCGGTGCGGATGCCGCAGCGACCGGGACCGACTCCGTTGCCGTCGGTCCCAAAGCCAAGGCCACTCAGACCAATGCCGTTGCCGTCGGCAATGATGCAAACGCTACCGGTGATAATGCGGTAGCCGTCGGAGTGAATTCCAAGGCGGCGGCCGGCAGTTCGGTGGCCGTAGGGGACGATGCGAGGAATTCTTCTTCGGCGACCAACGGTATCGCTATCGGCCGAAAAGCGGTTAACGGCGCTTTCAGCGGCATGACTCCGGACGGAGACGGGATCACCGTTATGGTCGGCGGCGGGAAAAACAGTATTTCCGTCGGGAATAACGCCAATGCCCGCGGCAATTCGGCCTTGGCACTTGGCGACGGTGCCGTTGTGAAAAATGACGGTGCTAATGAGCTGATCAACAGCAACAGTATGGACATCGGCACAAACGCGGGAACAGTGGCATCCAATAATGCCGTGGCCATCGGGCGCGGTGCGTCCGTTACCAAGAACAGCAACAGCGCAATTGCATTCGGTGACGGTGCCGCGGCGACTGCGGAAGCGGCAACGGCGGTCGGTAAAGGGGCCGCAGCTAAAGGTGCGGACAGCTTTGCGGCGGGAACTTCCGCATTGTCGACAGGAGGAAATGTCGTGGCTATCGGCAATACCAGCACAACGGGCGGCTCCGATTCCGTTGCCGTCGGCAATCAGGCCATCGCAGCGGCGGGTAAATCCATCGCGGTCGGTTCCGAAGCCGGTAAAGGTATGGTAGGGGATCTGCTGGGGACCAAAGGCTCTCATGTTGCGATCGGCGATCAGGCGGGCCAGAATATCAATGCACTCCAAAATATTGCCATCGGTTTTAAATCCGGTGCTAACGGATCCAGTGACTATAACATTGCCATCGGTTCCGAAGCGGGTACCAATATAGGCTCACCGGGCAATGCCGCCGTCGGGAAAAATGTGTCCATCGGCTATCACGCCAATAAAAATGACACGCTCAAGTCTATTATCCAATCTACGGCAGTCGGCAGTGAAACCAAGACCGCCGATGACGCGGTCGCATTGGGATATCAGGCGCAGGCCACGGGCAACGGCTCCATAGCTGCCGGCTTTAATGCACAGGCAATGGACGCGGGCAGCATGGCTTTGGGGCAGGGGGCTTCGGCTAAAGGCGGAAACATCGCCATCGGCAACGGTTCCGTGGCCGATCCGGCCATGATCAGCGGTACGGGATATCTGACGAACACGGCCGCTCCCGCAACAGGCGTTTCCGTAGGTACTTCTTCGGCTCTGCGCCGCATTACCAATGTGGCGGACGGCGCGCAGGATCAGGATGCCGTTACGGTGGCACAGCTGAAAAAATCTATTGACGCCACAGTGGCGCAAGTAAATGCGAATATCACCGGTACAACGGCGACGGGGGTTTTTTACGATACGGCAACTACCGGACAGGAAAGCATTACTTTAAGAAATACGGGCAATAAAGGTACGGTCATTCATAATGTGGCCAATGGGATATTGGGGACGGACGCGGTCAATGTCAATCAGTTGAATGATACGGTTGACAGTGCAAAGACGCACTATTATTCCGTAAAATCCACTAATGCCAACAACTACAATAATGACCTGGCTTCCGGTGATGATTCCATGGCGGCGGGGATCAGTGCCAAGGCGTTGGGAACACGCAGCGTATCTATCGGCAATAATGTGGAATCTCAGGGAACCGGCAGTATTGCATTAGGCTCCGGGTATGATGATCCGAATAATCCGGGGTCATTGACACAGACGCTGGCAGTAACGGGTTATGAATACAATACGGCAATCGGTGCGGGTGCCCAGGCGGCGGGCAATCACTCTATCGCCATGGGAACGCGTGCCACGTCATCTCTTAAAAGTGGCGGCACCAGTGTGGACAAAGCTATTGCTATCGGTTACTCTGCCGGAGTTTCCGATGACAAGGCGATTGCCATCGGCAGTGATGCAAAGAGCAACAGCAAGAGTGCCACCGCCTTGGGCGACCGGGCACAGTCTCTGGCGGGCAATGCACTCGCCATCGGCACGGCGGCGACGGCTACGGGAGAATCCTCCGGCGCTATCGGTACAAGTAATGTTGTCAGCGGCGCCAATACGTATGTTATCGGTGCCAAGAACAGTGCTCCCGCAGCCGGTGTAACCAGTAACGGAGCTAATGTCACGGTAGTCAACTTCGGCGTTTTCGGGAATGAAAATACATTGAACGGAAACAGAAACAGAGTTGTCGGCAACAGCAATATAGTAAAACAGGAAACTGCAAAAGGCCTGTCCGATGTTATGGTGACCGGCAACGGCAATACGGTCAGCGGGGATGCGGACACAGCGACACAGGATGATTCCGGAGATATGTCGGGCATTACGATCACCGGTTCCAAAAATACGGTGAAAGCGGTCAATAACCAAAAGAAGCTTGCAGATATCCAGATTGTCGGAAATAACAATAAAGTCGATACATCAAATAAAACACTTGATTTGTCCAATACGCAGATATTGGGCAGTAATGTGACGGCGACTATGGGAAATTCCGTATATTTGGGCAGCGGCTCCGCTTATGTGGCTGACAGTGCTTCCACGAAAGGCATGTCCGTTTACAATACGGACGGTACCTATGCGTATGCAGGCGGTACGCCGGCAGGCGTGGTTACGGTCGGTTCGAAAGGCAAGGAACGCCGTATCCAGAATGTGGCGGCCGGCCTTGTCAGTGCGGTAAGCACCGATGCCGTGAACGGCAGTCAGCTGTATACGATGACACGGCCGCTGCGTTTTGCCGGAGATAATTCTACGATCGGAGCCACGGCGGCAGCCGATGTAAATGTTCTCCATCGGGGATCCGATCAGGCCATGTCCATCCTGGGCGGTGCGACAGGTGCTTTAAGCGACGGCAATATCGGCGTAACGGCTGATGCGGCAACCAATAAGATCAACGTGAAGCTTGCCAAAGACCTGAAGGATTTAAACAGCGTGACTACGGGCGATACGGTCATGAATACGAACGGAGTGACAATCAACAACGGTCCTTCCGTTACAAAGAACGGTATTAATGCGGGCAACAAGACCATTACCAATGTGGCCGCCGGCGTCAACGATACGGATGCCGTCAATGTGAGCCAGTTGAAAAAGATTAGCGATGTGGATAAAGGCGGCGGATTCGGCCTTGCAGATGAAGCCGGTGCCACGGTCAAAAAGAATCTGGGAGAAACGGTTGCCGTTGTCGGAGATAATAAGAATACGACAACAAAAGTAGTCGGCGGCAAACTGCAGGTAGCGTTGAAAGATGATATCAATGTAAACAGCATAACTGCGAAAACGGTCAATGCGGATACTGTAAAAGCGGGTGACACCACAATTACCGGCAACGGCCTGGTGATTAACGGCGGTCCTTCCATTACAAAGACCGGAATTAGTGCAGGCGGAAAAACGATTACCAACGTGGCTGCCGGTGTTAATGATACGGATGCGGTTAACGTAAAGCAGTTAAAAGATACAATTACAGCGAACAAGACCGTTTTGCAGGACGGGAAGAATACGACCGTTACGGGCAGCGGGACTTCCGCCGATCCGTATAAGGTGAATCTGAACGACCATGTGACGCTGGGAACGGATCCGGCCAAGCAGATCGATATCAACGGGGAAACGGGAGTTATCAAAGCCGGAGACAAGGTAACTAGTGACGGTACGAAAGGGAACATCACTTCCGGCAAGGTGACCGTCAACGGAGAAAACGGAACGGTCAACGGGCTGACCAACAAGACGTGGGATCCGAATAACTTTACGAGCGGTCAGGCAGCTACGGAAGACCAATTGAAAGCTGTTGACAACAAGATCACCAATACGACGACCGAGCTGACGAATAAGGGTATGAATTTCGGCGGAAATTCCGGTGCTTCCGTTCATAAAAACATGGGAGAAACGATGGAAATCGTCGGCGAAGGGGCGAAGGCGGATGATCAGTACAGCGGCGAAAACATCAAGACCTATACCAAAGACGGCAAGCTTGTTATCGGCATGGATAAGAACTTGAAAGCCGACAGTATCGCCATAAACGGCAAGGACGGCAGAGACGGAGCCACCATCAAAGGCGGAGACGGAAAGCCCGGTGTGGACGGAACGAATATTACCCGTCTGGTTATTGAAGAGAAAGATGGCAAGCAGCATGATATCGCCACCTTGGATGACGGCATGAAATACGGCGGCGATACAGGTGCCGTTATTAAGAAGAAACTGAATGAACAGGTCAACGTAGTCGGCGGTATTACTGATGAAAGCAAGCTGACGACTGAAGACAATCTCGGTGTAGTATCCGACGGCGGCAGCAACCTGAAAGTCCGGATGGCCAAGGATGTGAAAGGACTGAATACAGTCACGACCAATACGCTTAATGCGACGACTGTAAATGCAACAACCGTGAATGCCACCACGGTTAAGACCGGGGACACTACCGTCAACGACAACGGGCTGACGATCAATAACGGTCCTTCCATTACCAAAGCGGGAGTTGATGCGGGCAACAAGACCATTACCAATGTGGCTCCCGGCGCAATCAATCCGACAAGCACGGATGCGGTCAACGGTTCCCAGTTGTATCAGACTGAAAATAAGATAACGAAGCTGGGCGACCGTGTGGATCGCGTAGGTGCGGGGGCAGCCGCTTTGGCGGCACTCCATCCGCTGGACTTCGATCCGGATGACAAATGGGATGTGGCAGCCGGCTACGGTAATTATAAAGGGGCACATGCCGTGGCGATCGGGGCGTTTTACCGCCCGAATGAGGATACCATGTTCAGCGTCGGCGGTTCATTCGGCGGCGGAGAGAATATGGTAAATGCCGGTGTCAGCTTGAAGCTGGGGCAAGGGAACCATGTTTCCACTTCCAAAGTAGCCATGGCGAAGGAAATTATTGAATTAAAAGATTCTGTTGCCCGATTGGAAGCACAAAACGAACAGTTCCGTACCATTATCGGTCAAATGTCGGGACAGGCGATGAAAGACGTAACTTTCCCGGATGTACCGAAAGATCATTGGGCTTATGAATATGTGAAATCCTTAGCCGACAGAGGCCTTCTTGAAGGATATCCCGATGGTGAGTTTAAAGGAGACCGTTCGATGACACGGTATGAATTTGCGGCGATCATATACCGTGCACTGCAAAATGGTGCGCCTGTCGACGGCAATATGGGCAAGGCCATGGACGAATTCGGTCCTGAAATCGAAAAAGTACGGGAAGCATACCGTTTCCGTGTAGATCGTATTTCCGGAACGGACAATGACAGGAACAAGATAGAACGTATTCGCGTCAACAATAAGAACAATGAAGAAAAAGGCGATTACCGCGATATATACGGCTCCCACATACAAATGGAGAACGATACTCATTAATTTGATGGAAAACGCTGAGTAACCTTTCTTCTTCAAGTAAACAAAAGGTCCGGCAAAAGGAACAGATAAAATCTGTACCCTTTTGCCGGACCTTCTTTGTTTATTCGGCGACCTGTTATTTCTCTGAAAGAGTATAACGCTTTGAGGCGTCAACCATAAACAGACGAGTGAACAATCCTTTTGCCGATTTGATTTTCAGAGGCCTGTTATTTTCCGAGGCTTTTCCGTCCGCGTCAAAAGCCCCTTTGAGTGTAGATGACAGGATTTTATATTTTCCGCGAGTTTTGTCACTCCAAATATGAGCATCGTATTCGAGGATTCCCGTCGTCAACTTATTTTCCTGATAATCCGCAGCGGTCGGTCTGACGGCAATATCCATAACGTACAGAGTGCAATAGATGTTTTGCAGGCTGCTGGGGAGATCCGCAGTTTCTATCCCCATCAAGCTTTCCGTGTCCACGTAAATCACACTGTTTGCCGCAGTTTCTACGACCCGGTAGCGTTCCGGATTTTCAAGCAGTGTCTTGGCGTCCATAGCGCCGGCCGCTGCGGGAAAAAGCAGAGCGGCAGCCATTGACAGGGTAATGAGCAATCTTTTCATAATTGATACCTCCGTTTTTTTCTTTCAATAGTATCATGAAATCGGGAAGTATGCTACTTCGGCTTTTTCCCGGACGCAGTATTATCACCCTGCCGACAGATTGAAAAATTAGGTGTTGACAAGCGCCAGAGCAGATAATAAAATAAAAGTAAGGCGAGCCTAACAAAAATAAAAAACGGAGGATATATATGAAAAAATTTCTGGTTATATGTTTGGCATTAGCCATGCTTCTTGTAGCCGCATGCGGAAATACGGGCGATAAGGAGTCATCCGGCGAAAAGAAAAAGGTCACGGTTACGACTTCTTTCCTTTACGATATGGTCGAGACGTTGGCAGGAGACGACGTCGATCTCAATCTTATCATACCTGCAGGAGAGGATCCGCACCTCTATGTGGCCAAGGCGGAGGATTTGAGGAAGATACAGGATGCGGATCTGGTACTGTACCACGGTCTGCATTTTGAAGGAAAAATGCAGGATGCCCTTAAAAGTAAGGGATATGCGGTTACGGAGACCTTTGACCGGGGAAAAATAGGCACTATGGAAGAGGACGGAAATGTCATTCAGGATCCGCATTTCTGGTTCGACGTGGAGCTCTATAAGGAAGCGACTGCAAATGCGGCCAAGCAGCTAGAAGCACTGCTGCCGGAAAAGAAGGAAAAAATTGAAAAGAATCTCGAAGCTTATTTGCAGGAACTTACAAAACTGGATGAGGAAAACAGAAAGATGCTGGAACAGATCCCTGAAGATCACAGATATCTTATTACACCGCACGATGCATTCAACTATTTCTCAAGACGCTACAACATCCCCGTAAAAGCGCCTCAAGGTGTCAGCACCGACAGCGAAGTTGCCAACAAGGATGTGCAGGATACGGCCGACTTCATAGTCGAGCATCGGGTAAAAGCGATCTTTGCGGAATCCACGACCGATCCGGCACGTATGGAAAAGCTCCGCGAAGCATGCGCGGCAAAAGGCTTTGACGTGAAGGTTGTAAAGGGAGAAAATGAACAGCTCTTTTCCGATTCTCTGGCACCGAAAGGTGAGGACGGAGATACGTATATAAGCATGTATAAGCATAATGTGAGACTGATAACGGAGAATTTGAGGTAGCCGCGTGCCGTGCACAAAGGAGAAAACAGGGCGAAAGAATGAATAAAGAGATCATAAAAGTCGAAGATCTGACAATGGCATATCATGACAAGCCCGTCCTCTGGGATGTCGATATCAGCATCCCGGAGGGCTCCCGCACGGCGATAATAGGCCCGAACGGAGCCGGGAAGTCCACCTTGCTGAAAGGTATATTGGGCCTGCAAAAAAAATTGTCCGGGGAAATTACCGTATTCGGCGAACCCGTAAAACGGGTAATCAAAAAGATTGCCTATATTCCGCAAAAAGGATCGGTAAACTGGGATTTCCCGACGACCGTTACGGATGTCGTTCTCATGGGGCGGTACGGTCATTTGGGCTGGATCCGCAGACCGGGGAGGAAAGATAAGGACTATGCGGCCCGCGCCATCGATATGATGGGGCTTACGGCCGTTAAAGAGAGGCAAATATCACAGCTCAGCGGCGGTCAGAAGCAGCGCGTCTTCATTGCCCGCGCCATAGCGCAGGCTGCGGATATTTATATTATGGATGAACCGCTGGCAGGTGTGGATAAGCGGACTGAAGGGATTATTATCGGCTTTATCAAGGACATGCAGGAAAAAGGGAAGACATCCGTCGTCGTCCATCATGATCTCAATACGTTGACCGACTATTTTGACTATGTTGTCATTCTGAATAAGCGCGTCATCGTACAGGGTCCGGTTAATGAAGTATTTACGGCGGCCAATTTGGAAGCGGCCATGATGATCGGAGGCAGCCATGCCTGATTTGGGAATCGTCACATCCTATTCGTTTGTCATCGTATCGGCAGGTACGCTGCTCTTGGCCATGGCTGCGGGCGCAGTCGGCTGCATCAGTGTACTTAAGGGTGAATCGCTTATCGGTGACGCCATCGGGCACTCGTCCTTTCCCGGTGTCGTCCTCGCCTTTATGTGTTTTATGCAGCGCAGCCCTCTCTTATTGATGATCGGCGCCATTTGCTCCGGCAGTGTCGCCTTTATGCTCATTCAGTCCGTAAAAGCCAATTCCAAGGTGGAACTCGATGCGATTTTAGCCGTCGTCTTATCGACCTTTTTCGGACTCGGCATGGTTCTGAAAAGCTATATTCAAGGCAACCCGGACTACGGCAGAGCCTCGCAGGCAGGTTTACAGCGGTATATTTTCGGCCAGGCCGCTTATATTATGCAGGAAGACGTGCAAATCATACTGGTCGTAGCCGCAGGCGCTTTGGCGCTGTTGCTGTTATTCTATAAGGAAATAAAAATATTCGTCTTTGACCGGGAGTATGCAAAGGTTATGGGCGTTCATACGGGAGCAATGTACGCTATTACTGTCGTTATGACGATGAGCCTTATCGCAACGGGACTGAAACTGGTCGGCGCCATACTGATTGCGTCTCTTTTGATTATTCCCGCCATTACGGCGCTGCAGTGGAGCAATCACTTCAGCAGGGTTATGTTGGTTGCCGCCGCCACAGGCGGTGTATCGGCAGTCTTGGGAACCTATATTTCCACCGTCTATGACGGTATGTCGACGGGTCCCGTAATTATCACGGTCATGAGCCTGTTCGCCTTCGCTTCGCTCATCATCGGGCCGCACGGTATGATTGCGAATATGCGTATTAGAGAGAGGATAAAACAATGACGGGCGGAGAATTATGGAGTTATATCCTGTTGTCCAAAGACGCCTTATGGGTTCTGCTGAGCACGTCCGTAACCTGCGGGGTACTCGGCTCTTTTTTAGTGCTCCGTAAGCTTTCCATGCTTGCCGACGCCATCTCCCATTCGGTTCTGCTCGGCATTGTAGTGGCCTTCTTTATCGCAAAAAGCCTCAATTCGCCGCTCCTCATCATCGGTGCCGCCGTATTCGGCGTTCTGACGGTATTGGCTGTGGAGCTTCTGTCCGATACGGGACTCGTGCGCAATGACGACGCCGTAGGCATCGTGTTTCCCCTGTTTTTTGCGGTAGCCGTCATCTTAATCACAAAATATGCCCGCAATGTACATTTGGACACGGATATGGTCCTCATGGGAGAAGTCATCATGGCACCCCTATACCGAATGAATATCTTCGGCATCTCCATACCGAAGGCACTGGTACAAATGGGTATTCTCTTTGCCGTCAACACGGCATTCATCGTTACCTTTTTCAAAGAACTCAAGGTAACGGCCTTTGATAAAAACTTTGCCGTAACCGTCGGTTTTTCTTCATCCATTCTCTATTACGCTCTCATGACGCTGACCTCACTTACGGCCGTAGCGGCCTTTGACGCCGTCGGAGCCATACTGGTCGTGAGCTTTTTAATAGCTCCCGGCGCATGTGCGTACCTGGTGGCAAAAGATTTGCGGAACATGCTGCTTATCAGTGCCGCCTATGCCGCAGTAAATTCCCTCGTCGGCTACGTACTCGCTCTTTATTGGCAAGTATCCATGTCCGGCATGACGGCAACGGTTGCCGGCGTGACCTTTATACTCACGTTCCTGCTTAACCGGGATGGACTTATTACGAAAATCATTCTGCGCAGGAGGCGAAAAAATCAATTTTTCCTCGATTTGATGACCATGCATATCGGCAACCACATGGAGGATGACGATGCGAAACTGGAGCTGGGCTTTGAAACTATCCAAAATCATTTGAACTGGAAAAAAGAAAATATACGTAAACGTGCCGATAAGTTGATACAATGTGGTATAATCTATACAGATGATACTGCAGGGATTTACAGGCTGACTGATAAGGGCTTGCAGAAATATCACGAAATCAAATCAAATTACGGGATGTAATACGGATGAACTCGAGCAGAGAAGATTATTTGCAGGCAATCTACCGATTATCGCAGCAAAAGGGTTATACGAATAATAAGAGTATTGCCGCATACCTGGATATTTCTAAAGCTTCCGTCAGCGAAATGATGCACAAGCTCATTGCCGATGATATGGTCGTTGTACGGGGCACGCAAATCCGCCTGTCCCCGGCCGGCCGGGAACAGGCGGAGAAACTCCTGTCCAGCCATCGGCTGTGGGAGTACTTCCTTTCCAATATCCTCGGTATGGACAAAGCGGAAATACACGAGCAGGCGGATCTTTTGGAACATGCGACGGGAGATGCCCTGCGCAAGGCATTGAATGAATTTTTGAGTTATCCTACAAAGAGCCCGAAGGGAAAGGCTATATACGAGAACCTGGAAGAAAAAGAAAAACTCGCCGATGAGGCGGATACATAAAAATCGAGCTGTAAGAGCAAAAACTCTGCGGCTCGATTTTTGTTGAGTAAGAACTTATATTAAATTTAGATTTTTAGATTTCTATAAGCAAAATTTATTAATATCCATGTATAAATACAAGTTATGTGTTTGTGGAATATTATAATGGTCGATATATATTGTTGCTGGTGTGCATATAATAGTGTATTATTTAGAACGAAACGATTTTAGTATGTTTTTCAGTTAGGATGAGTTGAGATGCTGGAATTTCCTATTAAAAGAAGTATTACCATTGATGATACAAAGAAGAAGAGCCGCAAGAAGAGCGGTGACGGGAAGCCCGTCATTACGGGAAGTGTTAATTTGCCTGTGCGGGAACCGCTGAAAAAGCTGGATCCCCTGCCGAAGAATGCAAAGAATCTCGTTATTGTCGAATCGCCGGCCAAGGCGCGGACGATTGAAAAGTTCCTCGGCAAGGACTATAAAGTTCTTGCCAGCCGCGGTCATCTGCGCGACTTGCCGCGCAATCAGTTCGGCGTCGATTTACAGCACGATTTTGCGCCCGTGTACATCGACATGTATGACAAGCGCAAGATTATTGATGAACTGCGCGACGAGTTTGTCCGTTCCAAAAACATATATCTGGCGACTGACCCGGATCGCGAGGGTGAAGCTATTTCCTGGCATTTGGCTCACATTTTGGAAATGAATCCGGAAGAGCCGTGCCGCGTCATGTTTCACGAGATCACGAAAAATGCCGTCAATGAAGGCCTCAAGAGGCCCGAGCCCATTGACCTGAAACGGGTCGACGCACAGCAGGCACGGCGTATTTTGGACCGCATTGTGGGCTATCAATTAAGCCCCCTTTTGTGGAAGAAGGTTTGTAAAGGCCTCAGTGCAGGCCGTGTCCAGTCCGTGGCGGTGCGTCTCATTTGTGAACGGGAAGAAGAGATCGCCTCTTTTGTGCCGGAAGAGTACTGGACGCTTGCAGCCGTATATAAGGCGGAAGACGGGACTGCGTTGAAAGCGGAGCTGGCGAAGGTAAACGGAAAAAAAGCCAAGCTTGCCGCCCGGGAAGAGGCCGAAGTCGTTCAGAAGGCTCTCGAATGGGAAAAAAACGGCCTTACGCAGGATGCGGATCGCGTGACCAAGGTGGAAAAGCGGAAGCGCAAGCGCATGCCCCAGCCGCCTTTTACGACATCGACCATGCAGCAGGAAAGCGTGGGCAAGCTTAATTTCGGTGCCAAGAAGACGATGATGCTGGCCCAGCAGTTATACGAAGGCCTCGATATCGGCGACAGAGGGCAGGTAGGTCTCATTACGTATATGCGTACGGACTCGACGCGCATTAACGACGATATGATTAAGAGCGCCCGCGAGTACATCGGCCGAACGTACGGCAAGGAATACGTTCCCGCCAAAGCGCACGTGTATAAGTCAAAGGCTTCCAGCCAAGACGCGCACGAAGCCGTTCGCCCGACATCTCTCGAATTGATGCCCCAAACGGTGGCACCTTTCTTGACACGTGATCAGCTGCGTCTGTATACGCTCATTTGGAATCGCTTTCTCGCCAGCCAGATGACGCCTGTAGAAACGGAGCACGTGTCCGTTACCGTAGAAAGCGGTATCTATGAACTCAAGGCCGCAGGTTATACAGTTCTCTTCAAGGGATTTACGGAGCTTTACGAGGAAGCGAAAAAAGACAATGACGCCCAAGTCCTGCCGGCTATTGCCGAAGGCACGGTTGTCCATAATAGGGGAATTGAAAAGACGCAGCACTTTACGCAGCCGCCGCCGCGGTATACGGAAGCGAGCCTGATCAGAACGCTTGAAGAAAAAGGTATCGGCCGTCCCAGCACATATGCACCCATTATGGATACGATTAAGAACCGCAATTACGTGGAAAAGAAAGACAAGCAGTTTATTCCCACCGAGCTCGGCGTCATTACGGTCAAATTGTTGAAGGATTACTTTGAAGGCATTATTAACGTCGACTTTACGGCGCATATGGAAGAAGCCCTCGACGGCATCGAACAGGGCAGCGACACGTATACGCACGTACTGCATGAGTTTTACGATGTATTTCGCCCCGAACTCGAGCACGCCGAAAGCAGTATGGAAAAGGTGACCGTTGCCGGCCAGGATTCGGGACAGGTCTGCGAACGGTGCGGCGCGCCTATGGTCTATAAATTCGGGCGCTTCGGCAAGTTTTTGGCCTGTTCCAACTTCCCCGAATGCCGCAATACGAAAGCTATCGTCGAAGATACGGGCATTACGTGTCCCCGGTGCGGTGAAGGGCACCTGATCAAGCGGAAATCGAAGCGTGGCCGCCAATTTTACGGCTGCGATCGGTATCCGGAATGCGATTTCGTGCTTTGGAACGAGCCTGTCGATAAAAAATGCGGCCTCTGCGGCAGTATTATGACGGTAAAACATTATAAGAACGGACAAGACAAGCTCTTTTGCAGCAACGCGGAATGTGAAAACCATAAAAAAGGTGAAACAGTAAATGAAGACTAGTGTACTCGTCATCGGCGCAGGCTTGTCCGGTGCCGAAGCGGCATGGCAGCTTGCTCGCCGCAGTGTTCCCGTGGAGCTCGTCGAAATGCGTCCGGCCAGGCGTTCGCCGGCTCATCATACGGATTTATTTGCCGAGCTCGTGTGCAGTAACTCCCTGCGTGCCGCCAATATTGAAAATGCCGTGGGCCTCCTGAAGGAAGAAATGCGCCGCCTCGGTTCGCTCATTATGGAAGCCGCCGATGCGCATCGTGTACCGGCAGGCGGAGCGCTGGCCGTCGACCGCATTCCCTTCAGTGAATATGTGACGGAAAAATTAAAAAATCATCCTCTTGTCACGGTGCGGGAAGAAGAAGTGACAACACTGCCTGAAGACCGCATCTGTATCGTCGCGACGGGGCCGCTTACAAGTGATGCGCTGTCCGAATATATCGGCATGCTGACGGGGAAGGAATACTTCCACTTTCACGATGCGGCGGCACCCATCGTTACCGTCGATTCCCTCGACATGACCAAGGTCTATCGGGCGGCACGTTACGGCAAGGGCGGTGCCGATTATTTAAATTGCCCCTTGACGAAAGAAGAATACGAAACATTTTGGCAGGCCCTGACGACGGCCGAATGCGCGGAGCTCCATGAGTTCGAAAAAGACGACACTGTATTTGAAGGCTGTATGCCCGTGGAAGTCATGGGCGGCCGCGGCATCGATACGCTCCGTTACGGTCCCATGAAGCCCGTCGGACTGGAGCTTCCCGGTACGGACACTGTTCCTTACGCGGTCGTCCAGCTCCGTCAGGACAACGGCAGCGCTACCCTGTACAATATGGTCGGCTTTCAGACGCATTTGAAGTTCCCCGAACAAAAGCGGGTATTCTCCATGATTCCCGGCTTGGAACAGGCCGAATTTGTGCGTTACGGCGTAATGCACCGTAATTCATATATCAATTCACCGGAACTCCTCTTGCCGACGCTTCAATACAGGCGAAGAGAGTCCCTCTTTTTTGCCGGTCAGCTGACCGGTGTGGAGGGGTACTTGGAATCGGCGTCTATGGGCCTTCTGGCGGGCATAAACGCGGCTCGTCTTTGGAACGATGACGATTGCCTGACCTTTTCGGGACGTACGGCTATAGGTGCTTTAAGTCGTTATATTTCGACAGGGCCCAACGATAATTTCCAACCTATGAATGTCAATTTCGGTATTATGGAGTCCTTGGGGAATACAAAGCGCATGAAGAAGAAAGAAAAAAATGCGGCCCTCGCACAAAGGGCCCTGGCAGAGATTGAAGAAATGAAGGAGCTGTTATGATGGATACAGGTTTTCACGCGACGACGATCGTTGCCGTGCAAAAAAACGGCAAGACCGCCATTGCCGGTGACGGGCAGGTTACGCTCGGTAATTCCGTTATTATGAAGGCGACGGCACAAAAGGTGCGGCGTCTCTATCAGGGGAAGATTATCAGCGGTTTTGCCGGCTCCGTTGCCGACGCTTTTTCCCTCTTTGACCGTTTTGAGGCGAAGCTGAACGAACACAACGGCAATCTCGTGCGCAGTGCCGTCGAACTCGCCAAGGACTGGCGGAGCGATAAGGTGCTGCACAAGCTGGAAGCCCTGCTCCTCGTGGCCGACGGTGAACGGATTCTTCTCGTTTCCGGGACGGGTGAGGTCATTGAGCCGGACGACGGCATTTCCGCTATCGGCTCGGGCGGCATGTACGCTTTAGCGGCGGCTCGGGCCCTGCAGCGAAATACGGAATTGTCCGCGCGGGAAATTGCGGAAAAGGCTTTGCACATTGCTGCGGATATTTGCGTATATACGAATCACAACGTAATTGTGGAAGAAATTTAGAAACGGGGAATTCAGATATAATGACACGGGAACAAGATTTAACACCTAAACAAATTGTGGCGGAATTGGATAGATACATTGTCGGCCAGGACGACGCGAAGCGCTCCGTTGCCGTTGCCCTGCGCAATCGGTGGCGCCGCAAAAAGCTGGGTACCGACATGCAGAAGGAGATCATTCCCAAGAACATCCTTCTCATCGGGCCGACGGGTGTCGGCAAGACGGAAATTGCCAGACGCCTGGCCGGCCTTGCAGGTGCACCGTTTATCAAGGTGGAAGCGACGAAGTATACGGAAGTGGGCTATGTGGGCCGCGATGTGGAACAGATGATTCGCGATCTCGTGACCAACGCTATTCGCATGGTGCAGGAGCGGGAAAGCCGCCGCTTTGAAAGACGGGCGGAAGAAGAAGCGAACAAACGCATCCTTCAGGTTTTCTGGCCGAAGAAGGAAGCCGTAAAAGAAGCCGTTACGGATCCGATGGGTTTTCTCTTCGGCGGCGGTGAAGAAACGGCAAAGAAAGAATCCCGTGAGGAAGCGCCGGAACCGGGTTCGGAAAAGCGGAAGAAGGTGTTGGAGCAAATTGTCTCTCATGCTTGGGATGAGCGGGAAATTGAAGTGGAAGTGACTGAAGCGGACCGGGCCGTCCAAGGCATATTGACAGGCAGTTCAACGGAAGAACTGACCAATAATTTTCAGGAAATGCTCGGCAACCTCGTGCCCAAGAAAAAGCGGAAAAAGAAGATGACCGTTGCGAAGGCACGGGAAATTTTTAAAGAAGAAGAACTGGGCAAGTTTCTCGACATGGATATCATCGTTGAAAAAGCCGTTCAGGCTGCGGAAGAATCGGGCATCGTTTTTATTGACGAGTTTGATAAGATTGCCGAAAAAGGCAGAACGAGCGGCCCCGACGTTTCGCGTGAAGGCGTACAGCGCGACATACTGCCTATTGTCGAAGGGGCGACGGTAAATACGAAGTACGGGCCCGTGAAGACGGATCATATCCTCTTTATTGCAGCCGGCGCCTTCCACGTTTCCAAGCCGTCCGATCTTATTCCCGAGCTGCAGGGCCGCTTTCCCATTCGCGTGGAATTACAGTCCCTTACGGTCGAGGATTTCAAACGGATTTTAACGGAGCCGAGCCAATCGCTTATCAAGCAGTACACGGCTCTTCTCAGCGCTGACGGCATGGAATTGGAATTTACGGCCGACGGCATCGGCACGATTGCCGAATATGCCCACCGCGTCAATTCGGAAACGGAAAATATCGGTGCCCGCCGGCTTCATACAATTTTGGAAAAAATCTTGGAAGACATTGCCTTCAACGCACCCGACGCGGATGAAAAACACATTGTCGTCGACCAGGCATTTGTAACGGACAAACTGAGCGAAGTCGTTCAGAATGTCGACTTGAGCCGCTACATCTTATAGGAGATATATGCGAACATTTACAAAGCTTATTATCAATAAAAAAGCGGAGAGATTGGCTCTCACAGGTCATCCCTGGGTATACGGCGAAGAGGTTGTCCGGGCGGAAGGTGAGTATGAGACGGGCGATCTCGTCGACGTGTATACGGAGAAAGGACGCTATATAGGCACGGGCTTTGCCAACGACATCTCCAAGATTCGCGTCCGCCTCGTCTCACGCAATGCAAACGATTGCTTTGATGAAGCCTTTTGGCGGCGCCGCGTCGCCTATGCCGCGGCCTATCGCCGAACCGTCATGAAGGGCAGGGACTTTGAATGCTGTCGTCTCATTCACGGTGATGCCGACGGTATGCCGGGCCTCACCGTGGACAGATACAACGACATCTTGGTCGCCCAGACGCTGTGCTACGGTACGGATGCCGTTAAAAAGCGTATTTTTAAAGCCCTTGTCGCCGTTCTTAACGAATACGGCGTGGCTATAAGCGGTATATACGAGCGAAATGACGTGAAAGTTCGCGATCTCGACGGATTGGCGCAGTACAAGGGCTGGTATGAGGCGGATTTTCTGCCCGAGCCGCCGGCAACGGTTGTGACGACTATCAATGAAAACGGTGTCCTTTACGACGTGAATGTGGAAAACGGCCAAAAGACAGGCTTTTTCCTCGATCAGAAGTATAACCGTGTCGCCGCGGCGTGCCTTGCTGCAGGCAAACGGGTCCTTGACTGCTTTACGCATACGGGTGCCTTCGCCTTAAATGCTGCCATGGGCGGTGCCCTTTCCGTCCGGGCCGTCGACATATCGGCCGAGGCCGTGCGGCAGACGGAGGCGAATATTTGTAAAAACGGCCTGTCCGAGGTTGTGACTGTTGAAGAGGCGAATGTCTTCGACGTCCTTACGGAATTGACGGAGAAAAAGAAGAAAGACTATGACTTTATCATCCTCGATCCGCCTGCCTTTGCCAAGTCGGCCAGGGCGCTGCACAATGCGCGGCGCGGCTATAAGGAAATAAATATCAAGGCCATGCGCATTCTGCCGCGGGGCGGCTATTTGGCGACGTGCTCGTGCTCTCACTTCATGACGGATGAGCTCTTTCGCAGGATGCTGGCCGAGGCGGCGGCCGACTCGGGTGTCTCGCTCAGGCAAATTGAAGGACGGCAGCAGTCGCCGGATCATCCCATTCTGTGGAATGCCGGCGAAACGGGTTATTTAAAATTCTACCTTTTCCAAGTAGTATAAAAAAAGACGCCTGCAACGGTATTCAGAACATGTTGCAGACGTCTTTTTTATAGATACGGGCTGCGTTTATTCGGCCCAATTACCCTCTTTGAAGACCGGTACCTCAGTGCCGTCTTTTTTTATGCCCGTAATTTGTAAATCCGCGGAGCCGATCATAAAATCCACGTGTACGACCGAGTCGTTCAGTCCCGCCGTCCTCAGCTCGTCGTCGTTCATGTTCGCACCGCCGCGCAGGCACGTAGGGTAGGCCCTGCCGAGGGCGACGTGGCAAGAAGCATTTTCGTCGAAGAGAGTTTCATAAAAGAGCGTATTTGTCAGAGAAATGGGAGAATTGTACGGGATAAGGGCAACTTCGCCCAAACGGCGAGACCCTTCGTCGGTATCCAAGAGGGTTGTGAGAATATCATTGCCTTTTTCGGCAATTGAATCGATGACGGCACCGTCTTTAAAAACAAGGCAAAAGCGGTCAATAATGTTGCCCCGGTAGACAAGCGGTTTCGTGCTGTAAACGACCCCGTTCACCCGGTCGCGCTGCGGTGCTGAATAGACTTCTTCCGTCGGCACGTTGGCGTTAAAGAGGATGCCCGTTGTCGTGGCTTCCGTGCCGCCCTGCCAAATATGACCTTCCGGCAGGCCGATGGTGAGATCCGTGCCGAGCTCGTTCGTGCAGCGGAGAGCAGTAAAGGCCTTCTCCGTCAACCAGGTACGGCGTTTTCTCAGATTTTCCAGGTGCCCGTCCCAAGCGGACAACGGGTCCGGGCCGTCGGCGCGGGATGCCTTGAGGATAACCTGCTCCAGTTTGGCATAGGCCGTGTCGGTGTCATCTTCCGGGTAGAGGAGCTTGGCCCACGTGCAGGACGGGACGGCTGCGACGAGCCACGTGACTTTTGAAGCCATAATGCCGTCGGAATACTCTTTTAAGGCCTTGTGTGATGCGTGCTGAAAGGCCGTGATTTTTTTTGTATCCACGCCGGCGAGCAGATTCGGATTTGCCGAAATAAGGCTCAGGAAAGCGGCTCCCTTGCGATAGTAGGAGAGACTGAAGTCGCGGCGCCAATCGGGGAAGCTTTCAAAATTTGCCAAAGCCTCCCGATTGTAACGCAGCTTCGTTAAATTGTCACAGCGCCAGCTGACGACGACCTGCGACGCGCCGTCGTTGTAAGCCGATTCGGCCAGAGCGGTCGTAAATTCGGCCGCCTCGACAGGCGCATTGATGACGAGGATTTGGTCTTTTTGCAGGTTGATGCCCTTCTTTAAGAGCACTTGGGCGTAAGCTTTCTTTTCGTTTTCAGTCATGATTTTTCTCCTTTATAAGGGGCGCCGGCTCGTAAAGAACCAGAGCCTGCCGTTTAAGGCGAAGGCATTGATGGCCAGGCTGATGACAAGGCTCAGCCAGTAACCGTACGGGCCGTACGGAGTATAGTGTGCCAATACGTATCCCAGGGGGATGGCGATGAGCCAATACGTGACAAAGGCGACGTACGTAATGACCTTGACGTCCTTATAGCCGCGCAGCATGCCCTGTACGGGCGTGCCCAGGGCATCAAATACGGAAAACATAAGGGCGAAAATGAGAAAGTTGCGAATGGCACGGAAGGTTTCCAGATCATGCGTAAATATGGCGGCAATATCGCCCAGGAAAGTATATGTCAAAAAGGCCGTGATACAGACGGCGGTGAGGGACGTGAGGCTGCAAATCATGTCGTATTGGAGGGCGCCCTTGCGATTTTTTGCGCCTGCTTCATAGCCGACAACGATAGTCGCGGTCAAACTGATACTCCAGGGCAGCGTATAGACGAGGGTGGAGTAGCTGATAGCCGCTTGGTTTGCCGCAATGTAGAGTGTGCCGAACTCACTCATGAGGAGCCCGACGATACTGAAAAGGCTGGTCTCACAAAATATGGCGACAAAAATGGGCAGGCCCAGGCGCAGCTGTTCACGGCAATAAATCCAGCTGAAAGAGCGTATGTTCGTCCATAAGCGATAATTACTGAAAGGCTTTTTAAAGTGTAGGATGACCATGAAGGCAATACACGTAACCCACGCTGCCAGAGAGATGGCATAACCCGTGCCGGCGCCGCCGAGGGCGGGAATGCCGAAGCCGCCGAAGACGAAGAGGCCGAAAAGGGCGACCGTGAGAATCATATTTGCCATGAGGACGGCCATGGAGAGCTTCGTCATGCCGTGGGCATCGACGACGTAGCGCAGCGTCGCCTGCACGAAGAGCGGCAAGACGCCGAAAGCAAGGGCAAAAAGGTATTCCTCCGAAATGGACTGGACGGCAGGGTTCAAATGCAGAAATCCTAAGAAAGGCTTCAGGAAAACCTTGCCGAGGAGGAGAATAATCACGGTCAAGGCAACGGCTATATAGAGCCCCTGCATGATATAGACGGGAATTACTTCTTCTTTCCCGGCACCGCGCAATTGGGCAATAATGGGCGAAACGCCGAAAGCGATACCGCAGGAACCGGCAAAAAGGGGAAACCAAATGTTGGCGGCGACGGCGACACCTGCCAGATCGATAGTGCCTGCATTGCCGCTGAAAATACTGCTGAAGAGATTGCTTCCCACCTGGGCGAACTGTGTCAGCAAAAGGGGAAAGAAGAGTCCCAGAAAGTATGTAAATTGTCTAAGCTTCGGTGCTGTCATACATAACCTCATATAATATTTGAAAATATAAAACAAGCCCCGTTTACACGGGGCTTACAGGCATCTCAGTTATTTGCTTGCACTGTTTACTTTAGCAGCTAAGCGGGATTTTTTACGAGCAGCTGTGTTTTTGTGAAGCACACCCTTTTGAGCGGCGCTGTCAATAACGCTGCTGGCTTTATCAAATGCTTTTTTGACCGCGTCGGCATCACCCGTAGCGATTGCTTCCGTCGTACGGCGAATAGCTGTGTGTACAGAAGACTTTACACGAGAATTGGCTGCGTGACGAGCGGCATCTTTTTCCATAGATTTGATATTGGATTTAATTTGCGGCAAACTGATTCACCTCCCTGCTTACAATAGCACCGGAATTAATTTTAGCACACAATATATTGAAAAGCAAGAAATTACGCCTGCTTCAGTCCTATAACCGGAAAGTGAAGTTAAAATGCCCTTTGCTGCAGTATAAAGCGATATTAGCCGGATTGTATAAACGTGTTTTTGGCCACTTCGATCATGGCGTTTATACAAGGGTTGTTTTCCTGCGACCACAGGAGGTAGCGGTTGAACAGTTTCTCACCCCGCAAGGGAATAAAGACCACGTTGTCGCCGGAATTGGCATGGTGTTCTTTGTAGAGGACGGATATGCCGGCGTCGCAGGCCACCTGCATTAAGAGGGCCGATATGGTATCGGCCTGTCCGACAATGTCCGGTGTGAAGCCCGCCGCAGCCGCATGAAGAATAATCGATTCATATCCCGCTTCCGACGAAGCGCGGGAAATTGCAATGAATTTTTCCTGACGCAGCTCCGAAAAATCCACTTCCTCCCGACTTGCCAGAGGATGGAAGGGAGAAACGGCGATACAGTCGCGGCGCCGGTCGATTAAGAGGGACTTACTTTTGCGGCGCGGTTTCCCCGAGGCGACAATAATGTCTACCGTACCGTCATCAAGAGAGCGGAGAAGACCTGTAGGCGATGTAAATTTCAGATTGACGCTGATGTCCGAAGTTGATTTCCTTCTCCAAGGCCGCAATACTGCGGCTTAAGGCCGGTTGAGTAATGAATTGTCGATTTGCGGCCAATGTAAAATTTAGAGATTGAGCTAAGGCGTAATAACATTCCAATTGAAAGATGGTCATGGAAGACACCTCATTGTTTTACAGTGTTTACTTAATTTTACCTGACCGGGAAGACGGTTTCAATATAAACTGCACATGTGTACTGAAGAGAAATTTGGCCTTTTCGCCTAGATACATGCTTAAACATAAAATTTATAATGCAAAAATGTTATAATAGATGCCGTATTTTTGGCATTTCACGAGAAAACATATCATTGTTATAATTTTCTTATAAAAGACATTCGAATTCAGTACGGAAGGGAGCTTATATGATGGAACGGAAACTTTTAGCAGGGATCAGAGTGCTTGATTTTACGGATTTCTTGGCAGGTCCTTATTGCGGTATGTATTTTGCCGACATGGGTGCCGATGTCATCAAGGTGGAAAACCTGCGAAGCGGCGGCAACTTTGTGAGAAACGCGAGACCCTTGGAAAAAAACAGCGGTCTCAGCATGTATTTTCAAAACCTCAACCGCAATAAACGCGGTGTAGCTATCGATTTAAAGCAGCCTGAAGGGAAGGATTTGTTTGCAGCCTTAGTGAAATCGGCGGATGTGCTCCTTGAAAACAATCGGCCCGGTGTCATGGAGCGTTTGGGCTTCAGCTATGAGAATTGTAAGAAAATAAACCCGCAGCTCATATACGCGTCCATTTCCGGCTTCGGTCAATACGGTCCCAACTCCGGGCGGCCGGGCTATGACTTGATTGCCCAGGCCATGGGCGGGAGCATGAGTATCACAGGCTGGCCGGACATGGAACCGACCCGCGCAGGCATGGCTATCGGCGATTTGTTTGCCGGATTAAACGCAGGCTTTGCCGTCTGTGCTTCCCTTTTTGAACGGGAAAAAAGCGGCAAGGGTAATCATATAGATGTGGCTCTGGTCGATTCCATCTATTCCGGTATGGAGGCGAAGATGATGCAATACGTTTATACGGGCGTAAGTCCGACAAAGACGGGAAATAAGTATATTTCATCGGCGCCGTATGACTCGTTTAAAGCAAAGGACGACTATTTTGTTATCGCTTCCGGCACGGATAAGCATTTTGCCTGTCTCGCCGCCGCCATAGGGCAGCCCGAATTGGCCGGCAATCCGTTGTACATCGATACGGAAAAGAGAAAGAAGAATGCCGACGCCTTAAAGAAGATTATTGAAACATGGGCAAGTACAAAGACCGTTGCCGAAGTATGCCGTATCATTGACGGGGCCGGAATACCGGTCGCGCCGATTTACAATTGCGAGCAGTTGGCCGGGGATAAAAACATTACGGAAGTACGCGAAATGCTGGTTAGAGTTCCGGCTCCGGCAAAGCATCCCGAGGCGCCGGAATTGACGGTTATCGGTAATCCCGTGAAAATGAAGGAGTCGCCCTGCACGTACAAAAAAGCCGCTCCCGATTTGGGTGAAGATAACGGGGCCGTCTTTACGGACCTCGGGTTTACGGAGAATGAGTTGGCGGTCCTGCGGGCCAAGAAGGTTATCAATTAGTCTAAGCTTTAAACGGCGGAGGAGAGAATACCATGGTTGCGGATATGGCTTCACTTATCGTTTTTATCGGTATTATCGGCACAGCTTTTTGGCGGAAAAATAATATCGGCATTCTTGCGCTGTCTGCCGGCGTAGTTCTTGTCAATGCCGTCGGCATGCCTGAAAAGGTGCTTATCGGCGGTATCAGTGCATCCCTGTTTATTACGCTCGTCGGCATTACGCTCCTGTTTTCCATCGTCATCGATACGGGGGCCCTGGACTTATTGGCCAGAAAGGTAATTGCCACGGCAGGAGAACGGATGTGGGTCTTGCCGATTCTGATTTTTATAGCCGGCTTTATCGTCGTTTCCGTCGGGCCCGGCGGGGTTCCCGCTCTGGCTATTATTCCGCCGCTTGCCGCATCGATTGCCGTACGTGTGGGATTTCATCCGATTATGCTCATCCTCATCGGCATTTGCGGCATGACGGCCGGACGCTTTTCGCCGATTACGCCCGAATCGGCCATCGTTGCAGAAGCCGTCATGAAGGCGGGACTTAACGGTAGCGATATTATTCCTGCCCTCATGGTGAGTGTCGCCTTTGCCAATTTTCTCGCAGCTTTGGTTCTGTATGTAATTTACGGCGGTTATAAATTAAAACGGCCCCTGCAAAAGTTGGAAACGGACGTGGAAGCTTTTTCGACACGGCAAATTGTCTCCTTATCGGGAATCGTCGCCATGCTGGTGCTCGTCGTCTGTTTTCATGTTACTCTCGGCCTGGCCGCTTTATTGGTATCGGGCGTGCTCCTCTTCTGCCACGTGGCGGAAGATTCGACTGTAGTGAAAATGATTCCCTGGTCAACCATCGTCATGGTATTGGGTGTAGGTGCCCTGCTCAGCGTCGTCAACAAGTTGGGCGGCATTGAACTGATGAACGACTTCATGGCGTCCGTCATGACCGAGTCTACGGCGATTCCTGCAATGGGCATATCTGCAGGGCTGCTCAGTTTCGTCAGTTCCGCCTTGGGCGTAGTGTATCCGACGATGATGCCCATGTGCGTCGATATTGCCCGTCAGATCGGTAACGTAAATCCTGTGGCCATGATGTCGGCCGTTGCCGTAGGCGGTGCCGTGAGCGGCATGTCGCCGGCTTCAACGGGAGGCGCTTTAATACTGGCTGCCGTTGCGGGGAGTTATAAGGAAAAATATACGAAAGAAGTGGAAGGAAAGTATTTTCTGGAATTACTCATTGTTGCGGCGGCGGGATTGGTCTTGTTTGTGACCGTAGCGGCCCTTACCTTTAACTTTATTGCCGATATGATGTGTCCGTAATTTCAGAGAGGTGGATAATCGTGTCTTTTCCCAAGCGTGTACATATTCAGGAATGTTGTCCCCGGGACGGATGGCAGAATCATGGCGACTTTATTCCAACGGAGACGAAAATAAAATACATAAAAAAGATGATTGACTGCGGCATTAAGATGATGGAAGTGACGAGTTTCGTCAATCCGAAAGTCATGCCGCAAATGGCCGATGCGAAAGAAGTGTATAGAGGTGTTAAAGACTATGCCTCGGCCCGTGACGTTACCTTGACGGCATTGGCTTTAAATAAGAGAGGCGTCGAAGATGCCGAGGCTGCAGGCGTAAGGACGGTGGAATTCGTACTCAGTGCCAGCGAAGAGCATAATTTACGCAATTCCCGCTGCACTGTCGAAGAGAGCCTGAATACGTTTGAAGAGCTGGCGTCTCATTCGGAAGGACTGGACGTAATCCTTTGCCTGCCTTGTGTATTCGGCTCCCCCTTCGGGGATAAAATTTCCTTGGAGCGGCTGCGGAAGATTATCGACGTAGCCCGCAGCGTAGGTGTGGAATCCTTCGGATTGGCCGATACGGCAGGCATATCCGCGCCTGATCATACGCGGGAAATATTGCGCTTTTTTGCAAATTATGCCGATATCAGTAAAATCAGTGTTCACTTCCATGACACGTACGGTATGGGCATTGCCAATGCGTACGTCGCACTGGAAGAAGGATTTACCCGTTTGGATTCTTCCTTGGCGGCCATGGGAGGATGCCCTTTTTCTCCCGGAGCCAAAGGAAATATTTCGACAGAAGATCTGGTTTACATGTGCGAGGCCATGGGCATAGAAACGGGATGCGATTTGCCGGCCTTGGCTCAAACGGCGAACAGCATGTGTAACGATATTCATGCCGACTTGGGCGGCAGCTTCAGCTTGGCCTGCCGCGATTGATCGTGACAAAAAGAAAATTAACTATCCGGTTTAATATCTTTTTCCATGATAAAGCCCGGACATTCTGCACGCAGAATGTCCGGGCTTATCCGCTATAAAATAAAAGCTGTATTATGCTTTGTTTTCCGAGCCTAATACTTCCTTAATTTTGTGTTTTACAATGTCCTTGACGAATTGACGGCCGTCTTTTAAGTATTGGCGCGGATCGAAGTGATCCGGATGGGCCGTGAGATGCTGCCGTACCCCTGCCGTCAGGGCAAGACGCAGATCCGAATCGACGTTGATCTTGCACACGGCCAGAGATGCCGCACGGCGCAGCTGGTCTTCAGGGATGCCGATGGCTTCGTCCAGCCTGCCGCCGTTGGCATTGATGATTTTAACGTATTCCGGGACGACCGACGATGCACCGTGGAGGACGATGGGGAAGTCGGGCAGGCGTTTCGCTACTTTTTCGAGAATGTCGAAGCGCAGTGTAGGCGGCACGTAAACACCGTCTTTGGTGAGCGTACATTGTTCGGGCCTGAATTTATACGCGCCGTGGCTCGTGCCGATGGCGATGGCCAGAGAATCGACACCTGTCCGCTCGACAAATTCTTCAACCTCTTCAGGACGGGTATACGACGCTTCGTCGTCGGCGACCTTGACATCGTCTTCAATACCTGCAAGCTTGCCGAGTTCCGCCTCTACAACGACGCCGTGCGCATGTGCGTATTCGACGACCCGTTTGGCCAGTTCAATGTTTTCGTCAAACTCATACTGGGAGCCGTCGATCATGACGGACGTAAAGCCGCCGTCAATGCAGTCCTTACACGTTTCAAAATCGGCACCGTGGTCGAGATGGAGGGCCATGGGGATGTTCGGAAATTCTTCCAGCGCCGCTTTGACGAGATGCTTCAGGTATGCGGGCTTCGCATATTTGCGCGCTCCTGCCGACGCCTGAAGAATGACGGGCGAGTTCAGATCTCCCGCCGCTTCCGTGACGGCCTGGACGATTTCCATGTTGTTGATGTTGAAGGCGCCGACGGCATAATGACCGGCGTAGGCTTTTTTGAACATTTCCGTAGTAGTAACTAAGGGCATTTGTGTTCCTCCTTAAATTGTATGAGTCTTAAAATCCCAGCCGGCCTTTTGCACTAAGCTGTACATATCCGCCGGCAGGGGTGAGTAAACGGCAATGATTTTTTTTGTCACAGGATGCAGAAATTGCATGTGCCAAGCGTGCAGCCCCTGCCGCCGTAAGAGCTCCCGACCGCCGCCGTAGAGATCGTCACCTACGAGGGGGTGGCCCAAATAAGCGCTGTGTACACGAATTTGGTGTGTCCGTCCCGTCGCAAGGATAACTTGGACGAGACTGTACGTCTTATTTGCTTCGAGACGAAAAAAATCCGAGTGAGCCGGTTTTCCGTCCGGGCAGGTGCAGCGCTTAATAATGCTTTCCGGATCCCGGCCGACAGGCACGTGAACCGTTGCCATGGCAGCCGGAAAAAATCCTTCCGTCAGAGCCAAATAAGAGCGCTTATAAAAGCGGTCCTTGCCGTCGAAGAGATGTTGAATATGGGGATACTTGGCAATGAGACAGAGGCCGGATGTATTTCTGTCCAGGCGGTGCATGGGATGGTAAGAAAGAGTGAGGCCCCGCTTTCCATAATAATACATGACCGCGTTTGCCAAGGTGCCGGTCCGTTCGCCGCTCGTTTGGTGCATGAGCATTCCCGCCGGCTTATTAACGACGAGGAGCCACTCATCCTCGTAGGCAATATCGAGATCGATGGGCTCCGCCGCAACGGTATCCGCCGCGGGGAAGGTGACTTCGATGACATCTCCTTCTTCTACAAGGACGCGCAAATCCGTTGCCGTACCGTTTCGCCTGCAAAGACCTTCATGCTTAATGCGGCGGCGCATACCGGCGGATATGCCGAAATGACGCAGCACACCTGCTACGGACGTGGGCTTATGCAGCTGTCCTACTGTAAATCGAATCATTTGACACTTCTCCGGAATGAGAATTCTTCGCTCCTGCCGTATACATATTATACAGAATTGATGTCGATAAATCCATATAAAAAGCCGGCCATGAAGCCTTCCCGCATGATTATAAGCGGAAATTGGCAAAGGCAGGCCGAAAAAAGCAGGAAATAAAGCATATCCATAGAATAGTATATAAAGCATAATAAATTGGACAGTACAGGTGAGCTGCGACGATGAGATTTTCAGATGAATTTATCGAACAAGTACGGCAGGCAAACGATATTGTCTCCGTTATTTCGGACTATGTAAGTCTGAAGCGGAGGGGGAGTAATTTTTGGGCCTGCTGTCCTTTTCATAATGAAAAGACCGCGTCTTTCAGCGTTGCTGCCGATAAGGGCTTTTTTTATTGTTTCGGCTGCCATGCTGCCGGTGATGTGTTCAAGTTTATTATGAAAAGAGAAAACCTCACTTTCGGCGAAGCCGTACAGAGACTTGCCGAAAGAGCGCACATTCCCTTGCCCGAAGCGGAACGGACGGAAGAGGAAAAGAAGCGGGACCGCATGAGGCAGCGCCTCTTTTCCATAAACGAGATGGCCTGCAGCTTCTTTCATAATTGTCTCGTCAAGACGAAGTACGGCGAACCGGGACTGGCTTATTTCAAGCAGCGCGGCCTTACGGAACAGACTATTCACGACTTTCGTCTCGGCTTTGCACCGGACAGCTGGAATAAGTTGTCCGACGCGTTCATGAAAAAGGGAATAAGCGGCAAAGAGCTGGTGAAATTAGGGCTGGCTAAAGAAAAAAACGGCCGTTATTACGATGCTTTTCGCAATCGCGTTATCTTTCCTATTTACGACGGCCGGAATCGGGTCGTCGGCTTCGGCGGCCGCGTTCTCGACGACAGTAAGCCGAAGTATTTGAATTCGCCGGAAACACCGGTTTTCAATAAGCGGCAAATCCTTTTCGCCTTCAACAAGGCTCATCGCTCCGTGTACAGCGAAGGCAGGGCGGTTCTCGTCGAAGGCTATATGGATGTCGTTTCCGCCCACAACCGCGGTGTTACGAATGTAGTGGCTTCGCTGGGAACGTCCTTTACGGCCGAACAGGCACGGCTCCTGCAGCGTCAGGCAAAGGAACTCATCCTTGCCTACGACATGGATAATGCCGGCAGGCAGGCGACGCTGCGGGCCATGGAAATCGTGCGCACCCTGGGTATGAATATTCGCGTTCTCTCTCTCCCTGACGGCAAGGACCCGGACGAGTATATTAACACTCACGGGGAAGCGGCCTTTAAAGAGGCCCTGGCCGGTGCGCCGAACGTTCTCGATTACATGCTTTACACGAGCCTGCGGGAGAACGACGCAGCCACGCTGGAAGGAAAGTCGGCCGTTACGGCGGCGGTTATGCCCGTCCTCGTGCAGACGGACAGCCCCATTATCGTGGAAGCCTTCATGAAGAAGATGGCTGAACGTCTGCAGATCGATGAAAACGCCGTGCGCAGTGAGTACAACGTCTATGTGCGCGCTCATCCTGAAGCCGGCGGCAGACAGGTTGTCATTTCCCGTGCCGTGTCAAGGCAAAACGCGGCCGCCCGCGGCGTAAACTCCATGGCCGTGGCGGAAGAAAATATTTTGCGTTATCTTCTGGAGCATCCCGGCTTTTACGGGTCCGTAAAGGAAAAAATCGTACCGGCTTATTTTACCGACTTGAAGCGCCGCGCCGTTTATGAGAAAATAGACCGGCAACACACGGCAAACGGCACCTATTCGCTCCAATCCGTACAGGAAGGGCTGACAGCGGAAGAAAGTGAAGAACTGGCGCGTATTATGGTCCTTGAAGACGTACCCATCGACGAGCATGTGCTCTTCGATTACGTGCTGCGTTTTCAGCTGGCAAGTGTGCAGGCGGAATACCGTGTACACAGCGCTTTGGCCGCCGAATACAGCGTGCACGGCGACGGGCGCTTAAAAGAAGAATTGGCTATATGTAAAGAGTTGAATGAAAAAATAAAACAACTGGTTTTGTCTGCAAAGAAAGGAGCGCATACTAATGGCAACTAAGAAAAAAGAAGCGGAAGAACAAGCCGTGTCGGCGAAAAAAACTGCAGCCGTCGCGGAAGAAAGCGCCCCCGTAAAGCAGGCCGCCGCAAAGAAGGCAACGAAAAAGAAGCAAACTGCAAAGACGGCGAAGACCGCGTCCAAGAAAAAAGCGGAAAAAAAGAGAATTTCCGATGAAGAACGACGAACCCGCTCGTTGGAACATATTCAGGAACTTTGCGAAAAGGGCAAGGGGCAAGGTTGTTTGACGTACACGGAAATCATGAATGCCATGGGCGAGTATGACATGACGGCCGACGAAATGGACCGCATGTATGAATATTTTGCCGACAACGGCATCGATATTATCGGCGAGTCGGAGCAGATCAACGGGAACGAAAGCATAAATGACGACGAAGACGAAAAAGACGATAAATCGGTCAATGTCAACCTGTCCGTGCCGGAAGGCGTCAATATTGATGACCCGGTTCGCATGTATTTGAAAGAAATCGGCCGCGTTCCCCTTTTGTCGGCAGAAGAAGAAATTATACTGGCGAAGCGCATTGAAGCGGGCAACGGCGAAGCCGCGACGGCCGAAGAAATAAGCGTCGGCAACTTGGCGAAGAAAAAACTGACTGATGCCAACTTGCGCCTCGTCGTCAGCATTGCTAAGCGGTATGTAGGAAGAGGCATGCTTTTTCTCGACCTCATTCAGGAAGGGAATCTGGGCCTTTTAAAAGCTGTTGAAAAGTTTGATTACAGTAAGGGCTATAAATTCAGTACGTATGCGACCTGGTGGATTCGTCAGGCCATTACGCGCGCCATTGCCGACCAGGCGCGGACCATCCGTATTCCCGTTCACATGGTGGAAACAATCAATAAACTTATCCGCATTTCCCGGCAACTCCTGCAGGATAAGGGGCGCGAACCCTTGCCGGAAGAGATTGCGGAAAAAATGGGCGTTTCCGTTGAACGGGTGCGGGAAATTATGAAGATTGCTCAAGAGCCGGTTTCCTTGGAAACGCCCATTGGTGAAGAAGAAGATTCTCACCTGGGCGATTTCATTGAAGACCATGAAGCGATTGCTCCCGATGACGCGGCATCCTTCATTTTGCTCAAAGAACAGATAGAAGACGTATTTTCATGCCTTACGGACAGAGAACGGAAGGTCCTTTACTTGCGCTTCGGCCTGAAAGACGGCCGGCCGCGGACCTTGGAAGAAGTAGGACAGCACTTCAACGTTACGCGTGAACGTATTCGCCAGATTGAAGGAAAGGCGCTCAGCAAGCTGCGTAACTGGGGCAAGCGGGAAAAGATTAAAGACTTCTTGTAAGTATATACGGAATAGAAAAGGGCGACCCCGACGGTTTATCCGGGGCGCCCTTTTCGTATAACCGTAAAGAGGTTACTTCTTGTTCGTTTTATGGGAGAGGAAATCGCCGCATGCCTGAATGAGATTGACACCGATGATCAGGATAACGATAGTTGCCAACATGACATCGGCGCGGAAACGCTGATAGCCGTAGCGAATGGCAATGTCACCGAGGCCGCCGCCGCCGATGGCGCCGGCCATGGCGGAGGAACCGATGAGATTGACGACGAGAACCGTAATGTTGTTGATCAGCGTGGGCAAGGCTTCGGGCAGTAAGACCTTATAAATGATTTGCAAAGGGCTTGCCCCCATGGACTGGGCCGCTTCAACGAGGCCGTAGTCGACGTCGCGCACGGACGTTTCCACGAGACGGCTCAAGAAAGGAATCGCCACGATTGTCAAGGGCACGCAAGCTGCCGTCGTACCGATGGACGTACCGGCGACTATTCTCGTAAAGGGAATGATGGCTACCATGAGGATGATGAAGGGAATTGAGCGGATGATATTGATGACCGTGCCTAATACACGGCTGATGAAGGCATTCTCCAGAATGTGCCTGCGGCTTGTCGTGACCAGCGTAATGCCCAGCGGAATGCCGACAGCCGTTGCAATGCACGTAGAGACGGCGACCATGATGGCTGTTTCTTCAATACCTTGGAGGAGAAGCTTAATTATTTCCGGGGACATAGCCGAGCACCTCACTTTCTACGGGAAGGGTCTTAATGTAAGAAAAAGCCTTTGTCTGCGTTTCCATACTGCCGCTGATGACGACGATTAAGTAGCCGAACGGTTCATCCTGAATGTAATCGATGTTGCCGTAGAGGACGCTCAAGTCCGCGTCGGAATGACGAATGACATTGGCCATGAGCGGTTCATTCGTGATACTTCCTTTAAAACGCAGGCGTACGAGCATGTTGCGGCCTTCTGCAGGCTGGTCCGTCACGCCGAGTCGTGTAATTCCTTCCGGTACTTCCACATTGATGACGGATTTTACAAACTCCCGCATCGTTTCGGACTGCGGGTTTGTAAAGATGTCGACGACGCGGCCGCATTCTTTAATGACGCCGCCTTCAATGACGGCCACGCGGTTGCAAATGTCCTTGATGACGGCCATTTCATGCGTAATGATGATAATTGTAATGCCCAGGCGCTTATTAATATCCTGGAGCAGTGTGAGAATGGAGTGGGTTGTCTGCGGATCCAGGGCCGATGTCGCTTCGTCGCAGAGTAAAAGCTTCGGATCGCTGGCTAATGCGCGGGCTATACCGACGCGCTGCTTCTGGCCGCCTGAAAGCTGAGACGGATAGTTATACTGCCGATCCGTCAGGCCGACGAGTTCGAGGAGACCTTCCACCTTATTGCGAATAATGTCCTTCGGCGTGCCCGTAAGTTCCAAGGGAAAGGCAATATTGTCAAAAACCGTGCGGGAAGAAAGCAAATTGAAATGTTGAAAGATCATGCCGATAGATTTTCTTTCTTGCCGCAGTTGCAAGTCCGATAGGGTCGTCATGTCCCTGCCGTCGATGATGACTTTGCCCGTTGTCGGCCGTTCCAACATGTTGATGCAGCGTACGAGCGTCGATTTGCCGGCGCCGCTCTTGCCGATAATACCGAAAATCTCGCCGGCCTTTACGGACAGGTCAATCCCCTTTAAGGCTTTAACCTGCGTTTTGGTGCCGTACGTTTTGGTAATATGCTCCAGTGTAATCACGAAATCCACTCCTTTAAAAGGAAAAACTCAAAAAGGCAACAAAAAAACCGTCAACAGATGACGGCAATACGCATACAGCTTCATCTGTCGGAAAATCCGATGGAATTGGCACCTTCCCGAACGGGGGTTGCCGCAGCGTCATAGGGCCAATCCCTCGACTGCTCTGGATGAACGGATTATGATGTTGTCGGAAATGATAGTATCATGAATATACGCCCTTGTCAAACGTGCCGAAAAGGGGGAAATTCTTTTTTACGGCAGGATATAAGCGGCATTTGTTGAATAGTATAAATAGAAAATTCTGTCGTTATACAGGCGGGATTGCAAGGAAAAGGAGGTTTTATTATGGCAACTATTGTCAGAGGAAAGAACTTGGAAGTAACACAGGCCTTAAAGGAATATGTGTTGAAGCACGAAAAGAAGATTACCAAATATTTTGACAGTGAAATAAATCTGCAAGCCATGCTTGCCGTAGAAAAAGAGCGCAGATCCGTGGAGCTTACGCTGAAAGTGGACGGTGTCGTTCTGCGCGTCGTCGAGGGCAATGAAGACATGTATGCCGCCATTGACGTCGTCTTCGACAAGATGGTGCGGCAAATTCATAAATATAAGACCCGTATTGCCCGCCGTATTAAGAGCGGTTCTTTCCAGACACAGTTGGCTACGGAATCACCTGAATCGGAAGAAGTTTTTGAAGTGGTTCGCCGCAAGAAATTCGCTCCCCGCCCGATGGACGTGGAAGAGGCCATTTTACAGATGAACTTGGTAGGCCATGATTTCTTTGTTTTTCTCAATTCGGAAACGGAAGCGATCAGCGTCGTATATAAACGTAAACACGGCACGTACGGTCTCATCGAACCGGAAATGTAAAAGGTCTGCAGTAAGTTTTGAGCCGCCCTCTGCGGAGGGCGGCTTTTGTATATCGTTTTTAAGGCCGAATAAATAAGCCACATTAATTATTTATTTTAATAAATGGCATATATGTGTCAAGATTATTAATAGAAATTGACCGACCGTATATTCCTACAGTATCATATAATATTGAAAAAGTACCTTTTTACGGTACTTATTATTACGTGAATGAGGTGTATATAATGGTGAAAAAGAGATTGATTACGGCATTTTTATTGGTCGGTGCCATGTTTATGGTAGCAGCCTGCGGTAACGGCGAAAAGTCGAAGGAAGGTGCCGGGAAGAGTGCGCAAATCGCTTTTAACGGTTCTTCCACGTTGGCACCGGTCGTTTCCAAAATTGCAACTGATTTTACGGAAAAGAATGTAAAGTGGAATAAAGTCGATTCCTCCCTTCCCGATGAAAATATTACGATTTACGTTTCTTCCGGCGGCTCCGGTGCGGGCATTAAAGCAGTTCTCGACAAGACCGCCGACTTCGGCCTTGTAGCGCGGGAAGTAAAGGACAGCGAAAAGCAGAAGATTAAGGACTACAAAGAATATAAGGTCGGCATCGACGCTCTGACTATTGCGGTCAATCCGAATAACCCCATTGCCAAGATTAAAGATAATTTGACGAGCGAACAGATTAAGAAGATTTTCTCCGGCGAATATAAGACGTGGAACGAAGTGGATCCGTCTTTGCCGGCTAACGAAATCGTCGTTGTAACACGCGATCTCGGCGGCGGTGCGCATGAAGTGTTCCAGCAAAAAATTATGGGCGACACGAAGGTAACGGAAAAAGCCGTGCAGGCTCCGTCTATGGGCGCTCTCGTAGCGAAGATTATTGAAAATGAAAATGCCATCGGCTATGCGTCGTACGGCGTGTCCAAGCAAAACGAGGGCAAGCTTTTCCAACTTAAAGTTGACGGCGTGGCGGCTGCACCCGATACGATTACGGACGGTTCCTATAAGATTCAGCGGCCTTTGCTCATCGTCGGCAGCGGCGAATTGAAGGCTCTTCAAAAGGCATTTATGGATTATCTCCGTTCCGACGCGGGTATGGCTGTAATCGAAAAGATGGGCTTTATCCCTGTTAAATAAGTCTCATGAAAACCGGAGGAAGTATTATAAGAGGAGCCGTAACAATGACGGCGCTGCTGACAATCGGCGTCTTCCTGTTTCTATTCCTCTTTATCGGTTATGAAGGAATGCCCGTCTTTTCCCTGACCGGCGGGTACACGTTTTTATTTACAACCGCCTGGAATCCGACGGCGGCACGACCGGAGCTGGGCATCGGTACGATGATTGCCGGCAGCCTCTATGTTTCCTTTCTGGCCGTTCTCATGGCCTTGCCTTGCGGCGTAGGCTGTGCCGTGTACATCATCTTTTGCGCGCCCCGACGGTGGCGGGAAATGCTCCTTTCTTTCATTGATTTAATTGCCGGTGTGCCCTCCGTTATTTTCGGCTTTATCGGCCTGACGACGGTAGTCAGGTTTATGGAACGAAGCTTGTCCATGTCGACGGGCGAGTGCGTTCTTGCAGCGGCCGTCGTTTTGGCCGTTATGATTTTGCCCTTTATTGTCGCCAATTGCGCCGAATCCGTGTGCTCCGGCAGAGAACGCTATGAAGAGGCGTCTCTTGCTCTCGGCGTCGACAAATGGCACATGATTATGCATCTTTTGCCCCATCATTTGAGAGAAGCGCTGACAGTTTCTCTTATCCTTTCTTTTGCCCGGGCCACGGGTGAGACCATGGCCGTCATGATGGTTATGGGAAATGCGGCCGTCATGCCGACACTTCTGGGCAAGGGCGAATCCGTGCCGGCGCTCATCGCTTTGGAAATGGGCAGTGCCGAATACGGCAGTCCTCATTATCATGCCCTCTATGCGGCAGGTATGGTGCTCATGGCCGTGCTCATATTGTCAAACCTTCTTTTCTATTACATTAAAAAACGAGGAGGCGGAGAGCGGTGAAGAGGGCGGGACTTATCTTTTTCGTTTATGTGACGGCCTTTCTCGTCATTGCGGCGGCAGCCTTTATTTTTGTGAAAATCCTTGCCGAAGGGACCCGGGTTATGACCTGGAACTTTATCTTCGAGTTTCCCCAAGGTATGCCGCCCGGTACGGCCGGCGGCATTTTTCCGGCTATCGTCGGCTCGCTGTTGTCGGGCCTCGTTGCGGCGGCTGCGGCGTCCTTTACGGCCATTGCCCTTGCGGCGTGGCTGACTTTCTTCTGTACGAACAAGACGGTCTACAGGATTTGCCGTTTTTGCACGGAATGCGTATCGGGCATACCGTCCATCTTGCTCGGCCTTTTCGGGTACAGTTTTTTTCTCATGCATTTGGGCGTGCCCAAAAGCATATTGACGGCGGGCCTGACCTTGGCGATTATGATCGTTCCCTTTATAGCCGTTCGGGCAGAGAAGATTTTTCGCGAATTTTCTGTCGCTCAAATCGAGGCGGCTGAAGCGCTGGGCGTGTCAAAGGCCTATATTCTCGTGACGCTCATTATACGGAAGCAAGTGCGGCAGTTGGCTACGACCGTTGCTCTGGCAACGGCTTACGCCATGGGAGCGGCGGCACCGGTCATGTTTACGGGAGCCGTCCTGTACGCACGTGAATTGCCGGGCTTTGCGGATCCTTTTATGTCCCTGCCGTATCACCTGTACATCCTCGTCAGCGAGGGCTATTCCTTAAACATGGCATACGGTACGGCCTTCGTCCTGCTTATCATGCTTCTGGGGATCAACATTCTGTGTCGCTTTGCCGGAAGATCGGGGAGGTAAGGATGGAACGCGAAATTTCTATACAAAATGTGTCCGTTTCAGCCGGTAAAAAAGATATTTTGCAGAAAGTGAATCTGGACATTTACAAGCATGCCGTTACAGCCGTTATCGGTATGTCCGGCTGCGGTAAGACGACACTCCTGCGGACACTTAACCGCATGCACGGTCCGGCCCTTCACTTGTCGTCCGGGCAGATTCTTTTGGGCGGCTGCAATATATTCGGCATGCCCATAGGCGACGTGCGCAAGCAAATAGGCCTTATTCAGCAGCAGCCGACGGTTTTTCCCTTTTCCGTCCGCAAGAACATGACGTACGCCCTGAATTATCACGGCATTACGGCCAAGGAAGAACAGGAGGAGCGCCTGGAAGAGGCCTTGAGGCAGGTCGGCCTTTATGAAGAAGTAAAGAACAGGCTGAGCGAAGGAGCGGCGGCTCTGTCGGGCGGCCAGCAGCAACGGCTTTGCATAGCCCGTGCCTTGACACTAAGGCCCAAGGTCCTGCTTCTCGACGAACCGTGCTCGGCCCTTGATATAAAGAACACGCTCATCGTGGAGCGTACGCTGAAAAAATTGAAAGAGAATTGCACCATAGTCATTGTGACACACAACCTGTCACAGGCAAAGCGCATTGCCGACTTCGCCGTCTACATGGAAGGCGGTACGGTCGTGGAAACGAAAGAAAGCGGTCAATTATTTACACAGCCTGCAGATAAGCGTACGCGTGAGTATATGAGCTATATACAATAGGCCGCGCCGGACGCAACTTTCGGTTCTTGTATGTTGAATATGCGCTCCAACGATTCTATAATAAATACGACGCCTTACAGACGTCCCTGATTTCACGAGTTATCTGAGGGGGGAACAGAAAATGTTTAAAGTAAATGCCGTAGGCTTGGCTTGCCCGTTGCCTGTCATTGAAACGAGAAAAGCCTTAAAGGACAACGACCGGGTTGAAACGACCGTAGATAATGAAATCGCAACGGAAAATTTACGTAAAATGGCCAATCAACTCGGTTTTACCTATGAATTGAAGAAGGAAAGCGAAAAACGCTTCGTCGTAACTATTACAAAGGCGGACAACGCTGAAAAAGCGGGGCAGCCCGAAGCGGCGACAAAAGACGGCGATGAATATATTGTCGTTATTGATTCCGTGACGATGGGAAACGGTGACGAACAATTCGGCGAGAATTTGATGAAAACATTTATTTACACACTTACGGAACAGGACGTCTTGCCGAAACAGATTATTTTCTACAACGGCGGGGTTCCTCTCATCACGGAAGAATCGGAAGCCTTGACGGATTTGAAGAAACTTGCCGCTGCAGGAGTTAAGATTTACGGCTGCGGTGCGTGTTTGAATTTCTACGGCTTAACCGATAAAGTAGGAGTCGGTGAAATTACGAATATGTTTGCAATCGTGGAAATGATGCGTAAAGCCTATCGCATCATCAAGCCGTAATGGCCGAGACGGAACGGTACGGTGTAGCGCTCCTGCAATCGACGCGTGATGCCATGACCGTAGAAGAAGCGGCTAAAAAAGCGGGACTTGCGGTCCGGATTATACCGACACCGTCAAAAATTTACGCAAGCTGCGGCTTTTCGCTGAAATACGATCTTGGCGACGAGGCGTGTTTGGCGGACTTGCTGAACGAATTGGGACTTTCCGTCGACGGTTCTTACCATGCCGAACGGAAGGGCTTGTCCGTGTCTTATACGAAGATATAAGTCGACAGCGCAGAAGAAGGAAGAAAGCAGGTGTGCATTCGTGGAAGAAACACAAAAAATATTGTCCCGCTTGCCGAAGGTCGATTTATTTTTAAGTCGGCCGTCCGTAAGCGCCTTGGCCGAAACGTATTCGGCAGGCCTCGCCAAAGAAGCGGTACAATCCGTTTTGGCGGAAGTGCGGCAGGCAATTCTCGCCGGTATGCGTGCGGACATACCGACGGACGGCGAATTGGAAAAAATGGTTTCCGAATACTTGAAAGAGCGGGAGACCTTTCATTTGCGCCGCCTTATCAACGCGACGGGAACGGTTTTGCATACGAATTTGGGCCGCTCCATTTTAAGTAAAGCCGTCAGTCGTCACGTGGCGGCAGTTGCAACGAGTTATTCCAACTTGGAGTATAACTTGGAAGCGGGCGGCCGCGGCTCCCGGTACAGCCATCTGACACGTATGTTGTGCAGGCTCACGGGGGCCGAAGACGTCCTTGTTGTCAACAACAACGCCGCAGCGGTCATGCTTGTCCTGAATACGCTTGTGCCGGGGAAGGAAGTCGTCATTTCCCGGGGCGAACTTGTGGAGATCGGTGGATTTTTCCGTATTCCCCAGGTTATTGAGCACAGCGGCGGCATAATTCGCGAAGTCGGTACAACGAACAAGACCCACCTGGCCGATTACAAATCGGCCGTTACAGAGAATACGGGTGCTCTCATGAAGGTGCACACCAGCAATTATCACATTGTCGGCTTTACTCATAGCGTAGGTACGGACGAACTGGCCGCTTTGGCGCATGCCGAAGGACTGCCGTTGATCAATGATTTAGGCAGCGGCCTACTCATTGATATGACCCGCTTCGGCCTTCCTTATGAACCGACCGTCAAGGAAGCCCTGCAGAACGGCTGCGACATTGTCACCTTCAGCGGCGACAAACTTCTCGGCGGCCCGCAGGCGGGGATTATTGTCGGTAAGAAAGAATACATTCAGGCTATGAAAAAAAATCAGCTTCTCCGTGCTCTGCGTGTGGATAAAATGGTCATAGCCGCGTTGGAAGCGACGTTCCGTTCCTACCTCGACGAAGAATGGGCCGTCCGTGAAGTACCGGTTCTGCAAATGCTGGCATTGACCAAGGAAGACTGTTACCGCAAGTGCGAGCAATTTATTGCGGCTCTTGAGGAAGAGCGCCTGCCCGTTACGGCGGAAATAGTTGAAGTGACGGACATGGTCGGCGGCGGCTCCTATCCGGAATATACCATGCCGAGCTATGCCGTGGCGCTTACCGTAAATGGCGTGGCGGCCGCGGAAATTGAGCGGCGCCTGCGCTTGATGGAAATTCCCGTCATCGCGCGCGTCCAGCATGATAAAGTATGTTTTGCCGTACGGACCATACAGGAAAATGAAGGGCTTATTATTTGCCGCAATTTGGAACGAATTTGTGCGGATCTGGCCTAAAGAGCCATTCCTGCCGAGGCGCGCGTTTTACGTGAAGTGTAATACAGTCCGCAAAGGCCGCAAGGCTTTTGCGCGGCTGTTTATTTTTGACCGAAATCGGTCGTCTTTATAAAAAGGAGGAACTCTTCTTGTGCAGGATGAAGAGATAGCAGACGTGACGGACTATATTAATGAGAACGGCTGCGTGTATGAGCGTATTGTGCCATTGAAGAAACAAATCAATCCGCAGCGCGATAAATTCTGTTAAAAAAATAAAAAAAGCAGATTCATAATAGGGGTACTTGTTTACTCAAAACCATATATGTTATACTTTAATAAATTTAGTGATTTAATTCACGATTCTCTATAACTACTTTACATGGTTTTAGAGAAAGCACACCATAAACAGGAGGTCATGCGTATGTTAGCGTCACAATTATATTGCCCTACCTTGCGGGACGATCCTGCAGAAGCCGATGTTGTCAGTCATAAACTGATGTTGAAGGCCGGTATGATTCGCAAGAGTGCGGCAGGTTTGTATTCTTTCCTGCCCTTAGGGCGTCGGGTCGTACTTAAAATTGAAGCCATTGTACGCCGCGAAATGGATGGAGCAGGGGCGCAGGAGGTTATGATGCCTATTGTACAGCCTGCGGAAATTTGGAAAGAAACGGGTCGCTGGGATGTATACGGACCGGAAATGTTCAAGCTTTCCGACCGCCACGACAACGAATACTGTTTAGGGCCGACGCACGAAGAACTTATAACGACGCTCGTACGCAGTGAACTGCGTTCGTATAAGCAGCTTCCTGTCAACCTCTACCAGATGCAGAACAAGTATCGCGACGAAATTCGGCCGCGTTTCGGTCTCATGCGCAGCCGCGAATTTGTCATGAAGGATGCGTACACCTTTGATATCGACAAGGCGGGCATGATCAAGAGCTATGAAAATATGTATAACGCATATTGCCGTGTCTTTGATGCATGCGGCCTTGACTATCGGCCCGTCCTGGCCGACTCCGGCCAAATCGGCGGTAATTACAGTCATGAATTTATGGCTCTTGCCGAGGCCGGCGAAGCGGACATCGTCACGTGTAATGAATGCGGTTTTGCAGCGAACGTGGAAAAAGCTGTGCCGAAAGCGCTCATAGGAAAAAAAGAAGAGCTGCGGGAAGCGGAATGTTTTGCTACACCGGCATGTGCGACCATACAGGACCTCGTCGAGGTGACGGGTACGCCCGTTGAAAAGACGATTAAGGCCGTTGCCTTCGATATTGACGGCAAACTCGTTCTCGTCATGGTTCGCGGCGATCATGAAGTAAATGACGTAGCCGTACAGAACCTTGTGGGGGGCAACGAAGTAACGCCGGCAACACCCGAACAGCTCCGTGCCCACGGTTTGGAACCGGGCTACATGAGTCCTTTGAATGCAGGAAAGCAGGGTGATGATTTCGTCATCCTGGCGGACGAAACGGTCATGCACATTTATAACGGCGTAACGGGAGCCAATAAACACGGCTACCATTATCGCAACGTAACGCCGTCACGTGACTTTACAAACGTTACGGTCGGTACGGTCCGACTCATTACGGAACACGATGAATGCCCCGAATGCGGCGGTCATGTTCAGTTGACACAGGGAATTGAAGTGGGCCAGGTCTTCGGCTTGGGAACAAAATACTCCGAAGCGCTGCACGCAGGCTTCCTCGACAAAGACGGTCAATCCAGGCCCTTCTACATGGGCTGCTACGGCATCGGCGTCACGCGCACCATGGCGGCGGCTATTGAACAGCTCCATGATGATAACGGCATTATATGGCCCGTCGCCATTGCGCCCTATGAAGCGGTCGTCCTACCGGTCAACGTGAAGGACGCCGAAATGGCGGCCGTTGCGGAAGGCATTTATAAAGAACTGCAGGCCGCAGGTGTCGATGCGATTTTCGACGACAGGGAAGAGCGGGCAGGCGTTAAATTTAACGATGCCGATCTCATCGGTTACCCTGTACGTGTTACCGTCGGCAACACGGTAAAGGACACGGGAGAAGTTGAAATTAAACTGCGCCGTTCCGGTGCGGAAGAACAGGTCACCGTTGCCGAGGCGGCAAAACGTGTTTGTGAAATCCTGACGGAATTACGCAATAAGAATATGTAAGACGCAGTATATGCCTCATATATGTTGAGCGGAAGAGTCCCTTTCCGGGGCTCTTTTTGTTTTGGATTACGGCAGGAAATTTATTAAAAAAACTAATAAAGTGAAATGTATAACGAATATATATAAGGTTGCTTGTAAAATATGGTTTCATGTGATAATATCATAGGCGTGAATAATAAAAATTTTGAAAGGGACGAAATTCATCCCTGAAAAGTTCTTTTATTCACGAAATATATCTGGGAAGGGGGGTGAGAATGAAAATGACAGAGATAAAAATACCACTCAGAATGCACGTCGGCGGTCCCTGTAAACCGATTGTCGAAGCAGGCGATCGCGTGAAGCGGGGACAGCTCATTGCCGAACCTGACGGGCTGGGTGCGAATATTCACGCAAGCTATACGGGTGAAATCAAGGAAATTACGGACAACGAAATTGTCATTACGGCTGATGAAAATCAGGACTTTGATGAATATGTCCGTATTCCCGATACGAAGACGAACCTTGAAGCCATCGCGGCTGCAGGTGTTGTCGGTGCCGGCGGTGCCGGGTTTCCGACGGCTGTTAAGCTGAAGACGGAAATCCCCGAGGGTGCATTTATTGCCAACGCAGCGGAATGTGAACCGCTTTTGGCTCACAACATTCATCAAATCGAAGAAGATGCGGCACAACTGGTTCGCGGCGTCAAGTACTGTATGGAAATTACAAAAGCGCCGAAAGCGTATATCGCTATAAAACCGAAGCATAAAAAAGCGGTCATCGAATTGATTAAAGCGACAAAAGACGAACCGTATATTGACGTCTTCCGTTTGCCCGATATGTATCCGGCCGGTGATGAACGCGTTATCGTTCGCGAAGTCATGGGTATCGAATTGGAACCCGGTCAGTTGCCCGGCACGGTAGGAGCCTGTATCGACAACGTGGAAACGATCAAGAACATTGTTCAGGCAATTGAAGAACGTAAGCCCGTTATCGATAAAGATGTCACCGTTTCGGGGCGCGTACAACGCAAGGAATCGGTTTACGTCAATGTACCTATCGGCACCCCGATGAAGGTTTTGATCGATAAATCGGGCGGTTTTGTTAACCCCCACGGTGAAATCGTAATCGGCGGTCCCATGACGGGAAGACCCGGCTCGGAAGACTCTCCGGTCACCAAAACGAGCGGCGGGTGTCTCGTTGCAATGCCGTTTCCTCAGGAAAAACGCAAAGCGGGAATTCTTATTTGTGAATGCGGCGGTTCGGAAGAACGGCTGACACAAATTGCCGAATCGATGGGTGCCGAAGTAGTTTCCAAAGAACGTTGCAAGAGAATGGTAGAAGTTAATGGACGATACAGATGCGGCTTACCGGGGATATGTCCCGGCCAAGCGGAAAAGGTCATGGCCTTGAAACGAGGCGGTGCGCAAGTATTAGTAGTCGGAACCTGCTCCGAATGAACGAACACCGTTATGGGTGTAGCTCCTAGGTTAGGAGTTCCGGTTTATCATCATACAGACCATGTTCTGCGAGCTGACGGTCACAAGCTGTATCGGTCATTGCCATCCACTTAAATTTTCACAAGGAGGATTTAACGAATGTCTATTACAGCTGAAACAGCGCAAGAACATGCAAAAGATCCTGCAGTATTATGCTGCCGCGCTGAAAGCGGTACGGTATTGTCCGCTTCCAACTTGGAGGATCCCAATATTTTCCCGGATCTGGAAGAATCCGGCTTGTTGACAATTCCCGATAACGTATGCCACATCGGCGAAGTTATCGGCGCAACACTCAAAGTAACGGCAGATTCTCTCGTTGCTTTAACTCCCGATATGCTTGACGGCCTTCAAGCTATGGAAGCTGCAGCACCTGCAGAAAAAACGGCAGAAGCCGCACCTGCAGCAGCTGCAGAAATGGCGGCAGTTGCTCCGGTTGCAGGTGCTGCGGTAGCAACTGTAGGCGGTTCCGTACGTATTCATATCGGTGAAGGGAAGAATATCGATCTCGAATTTCCTCTCGGCGGCGGTATTGCGGCTCCCGCAGCTGCAGTTCCGGCAGCAGCTGCGGCGGCAGGTGCCACTTCGGCGGCAACCGGTGAAGCCGTGGCGGTAGTAGCTGCCGAGTCCGCTCAGGAGCCCGTTAAGGTTCGCGAACTTCGTCATGACCACTTGAAGATTGAAAATGTCGTCTTCGGCGATGAAACGAAAATTGAAGGTACGACGCTGACAATCCGTAAAGACGGTATTTGTGAAGAAGCTGTTGAAACACAGGAACTTGTTGAACAACTCGAACTCGATATCATCACGCCGGACCGTTACGGTGAAGTTTCCAATACGATTATGGACGTACAGCCGATTGCCACAAAAATGGAAGGCGATTTGGGTGAAGGCGTTACCCGTGTATTGGACGGCGTAGTTTTCGTCGTATCCGGTACGGATCATGACGGCGTTCAAATCGGTGAATTCGGTTCGTCCGAAGGCGAAATGGACCGCAACATCATGTGGGGCCGTCCGGGTGCTCCCGACAAGGGTGAAATCTTCATTAAGACGAACGTAACCATCAGAGCCCATTCCAACATGGAACGCCCCGGTCCTTTGGCGGCGCACCGCGCATCCGATTACATTGCGCAGGAAATTCGTGAAGCAATTAAAAAAGCGGATGATTCGTTGGTAGTTGAAAAAGAAGAAATCGTTCAATATCGTCGCCCCGGTAAACCCAAGGTTCTCGTTATTAAAGAAATCATGGGACAGGGTGCGATGCACGATAACCTGATTCTGCCGGTTGAACCGGTCGGTACGTTGGGTGCAAAACCGAACGTCGACCTCGGCAACCTGCCCGTATTGCTCAGCCCGCTTGAACTCGTCGACGGCGGCATTCATGCGTTAACCTGCATCGGGCCCGCTTCCAAAGAAATGTCCCGCCATTATTGGAGAGAGCCGCTGGTTCATTTGGCAATGCGCGATGAAGAAATCGACCTGGTCGGCGTTATGCTCGTAGGCTCTCCTCAGGCCAACTCCGATAAGTTCTACGTTTCTCGCCGCCTCGGTCAGACCGTTGAATGCATGGGCATTGACGGTGCTATCGTAACGACGGAAGGTTTCGGCAATAACCACGTTGACTTCGCATCTCATATCGAACAAATCGGTAAACGCGGTGTCAAAGTTGTGGGTGCTTCGTATTGCGCCGTTCAGGGCGCCTTGGTTGTCGGCAATAAGTACATGGGTGCCATGTGCGACAACAACAAGTCCAAGCAGGGTATCGAAAACGAAATCCTGTCCAATAACACGCTCTGCGAAGAAGATGCCGTTCGTCAGCTCGCTATGCTCAAGACCTTGCTCGGCGGCGGTGAAATTAAGGCTGCGGAACGTAAATGGAACAATAACGTCAAGCTGAACAACATTGAAATTATTGAAAAGACGACGGGCAAGAAAGTTCCTCTCGTAGATAACGAACAAGTATTGCCGAAGAGCAAGAAGCGTCTTGAAAAATACGAACCGGAAGCATAAAACTTCTGCGGAGACAGATAATGGCTGAACACGAGTTAAGGTACATGTCCAGTGAGTCCATGTACGAAGGAGTTATTGTGGAACTGCATGACGGCAGCGTCGGCATCGATTTGAAAGGCCGTTTGGGCCACTTGCGCATACCGAAACGCATGATTATCTCCGATTACGATTTGAAGCTCGGACAGGAAGTGGGGTTTCTCATGTCCTACCCGGAAGTCTTCAACGAAGAACCGGCGGAACATTATGTGAAAGCTATCGAGTACAGGGATAAGCTTCGCGAAGAAGCGAAGCGCAAAAACTCTGAAAGCAAATAAGAGAGGAGACAAATTGTTATGAGTTTAACAGTTTTTGAAGGCTTACAGTCCGAGATTTATGTGCCTATTACACCTAAATCCGTCTTCACGCCTGTAACCAAGCCTTTAAACGAAATGGTCATCGCCCTTGCATCCGCTTGCGGTGCCCATCTGAAAAGCGACAAACGCTTCAATCTTGCAGGGGACACGAGTTTCCGTGAAATCCCCGATTCGACGCCGACGAGCGAATTGATGATCTCTCACGGCGGTTACGATAACAGTGATGCAAACAAAGACATTAACTGCATGTTCCCCCTTGACCGGCTGCATGAGCTTGCGGCGGCAGGATTCATTAAGGGAACGGCTCCGACCCACTTCGGTTTCATGGGCGGCGGCGGCGACCAGGAAGCATTTAAAGAAAAGACCGGTCCCGAAATCGCTAAGAGACTGAAAGAAGAAAACGTCGACGGCGTTATTATGACAGCCGGGTGAGGTACTTGCCACAGAACTGCCGTGATCGTGCAGAGAGCTATTGAAGAAATCGGTATCCCGACTATCATTATTGCAGCATTACCGCCTGTTGTACGTCAAAACGGTACACCGCGCGCTACGGCTCCTATCGTTCCGATGGGTGCGAACGCTGGCGAACCGCATAATATTGAAATGCAGACGGGCATCGTCAAGGACACGCTTATCCAGCTTGAAGAAATTGAAACGCCGGGTAAGATCGTTCCCTTGCCGTATGAATATGTAGCGCAAATCTAATTTGTTGTTGCGAGATACTTTGGAAAAGCAGGTGTTGAATATGCATGGTGAACCGTTAAAGATCAAGGTTTTTCATATGGAAGACGTACGGTTGGGGACATCCTTTAAATTAGAACCGAAGCGTCTGACCGTGCCGGAACACTTTGATCATGCATGCGAAATGATTGAACAGCTGAAGATTCAAGTATTACCTCCGCATCAGCACGATGTAGAAACCAACACCATCATGGATGTGATTCCCATATCCACGAAGGTGTTGGGCCCCATCGGGGCAGGTATTACCCATACGTTGACCGGTGTGTATGTCGTCGTGTGCGGCGCTATTGAAGACGGCGAGCAGCTACATGAATTCGGTTCGTCCGAAGGTATACTCAAAGAGAATATGAAGTTTGACAAAATAGGTACACCGCGAGATAATGATTATATCATTCTTATAGATGCGCTTGTGAAAAAAGGTACTGCTTTTACTCGTGAAACCTGTATGAAAGTATTTGAACTCGTAGATAATTATATTCAGGAAATCAGGGAGCCCTTAAAGCTTCTTGACGGGCGTGACGCAGTGGAATCGCATACGTATACGGAGAATTATCATCCCGGTAAGCCGAAAGTCGCCGTTATTAAAGAAGTGGCCGGCCAGGGCGCCATGTACGATACCTTGGTATTTCCTCTTGAGCCGAGCGGGTTTAAAGGGGGAGTATCCATCATTGATATGAACAATATGCCGGTTCTGTTGTCGCCGAACGAATATCGTGACGGCGCAATCCGTGCAATGGATTAATCGGAACGGGAAAGTGGAGGTGTCGTTATGGGTATCGGACCGTCAACAAAGGAAACGTCCAAACATTATTTTCAGGATCCGCTGATTGATGTATTTGCCGATGATCCGGAAATTGATTTTCGAGGTGTCATCGTCGTAGGAACTCCGCAGGACAACAGGATGAAGCATCTTGTCGGCCAGCGCGCTGCCGTGTGGCTCAAGGCCATGGGCTGCGCCGGTGCGGTTATCTCCGCCGACGGCTGGGGCAATTCGGATGTCGATTTCGCCAATACGATGCAGCAGGTCGGAGATCGCGGAATCAGTATTGTAGGGCTCAAATTCATAGGCAAACAGGCGAAGTTCGTTGTAGAAAACAAGTATACCGACCGAGTCTTGGACATGAATAAATCGGCCGAAGGTATTGAGACGGAGATAGTCGGGGAAAATGCCGTAGACAGGATTGATGCGATTAAGGCTTTAGCAGCAATCAAATTAGTGATGCGCAAAGATAAGAAGTTTTAAAACGACAAGGGAGGTAAAAACATGAAGTATGCAAGAATGCTTACAGCCATCGATTCGCATACGGCCGGTGAAGCGGCACGCCTGATTATCGGCGGCGTTACGAAATTCCCGGGCAAGACAATGGCTGAAAAGAAGATTTATCTGGAAAAACACGAAGATAACTTGCGTAAAGCCGTTATGCTCGAGGCAAGAGGGCATCAGGACATGTTTGGCGCATTTATTTGTGAGCCCGTCCATGATGAAGCCGACTACGGTATTATTTTTATGGATTCCGGCGGATATCTGAACATGTGCGGCCACAATACGATTGCCGCTATGACGGCTGCCGTTGAATGCGGCTGGGTTCATGTCAAACCCGGCGATCGGGAAGTACCGGTTGTACAGGATGCTCCTGCAGGTATTATTCGCGGTCATGTTCATTTGAAAGACGACTATGTTGTCGATTCCGTATCTTTTGAAAATGTCGAATCCTTCTTGTACAAAGAAAACGTAGAGGTCGATGTTCCCGAACTGGGTAAAAAAATTCATTGTGACATTTCTTTCGGCGGCAGCTTTTTCGCTATTTTGCCGGCAACGGAAGTAGATCTCGATATTTGCCCGGAAAACGCGAGCAAGTTCTCTAAAATCGGCCTGATCATCCGTGATGCCGTCAATAAACAGGTTGAAATTCAGCATCCTACCTTGGAACACATCAAGACGGTCGACCTCGTTGAATTTTACGGACCGCCCAAGAGCTCCGACGCAACGTATCAGAACGTTGTCGTCTTCGGTGAAGGATCTGTCGACCGTTCTCCCTGCGGCACCGGGACAAGCGCAAAAGTTGCTACGCTCCATGCCAAAGGTGAATTAAAGGTCGGGGAACACATTATTTATGAAAGCATTTTAGGTACAAAATTCAAAGGTGAGGTCTTGAAAGAAACGACTATTGCCGGTCGTAAGGCTATTATTCCGAGAATTACGGGATCTGCTTACATTAACGGCTTTAATACGTTTTTAGTGGATCCGGACGATCCCTTAAAAGACGGCTTTATCCTTGGCTAATATTAGGGGGTTATTCTTATGGTAGTTAATGTATTACTCGGTTTATTAGGGATTTTATTTGTTTACTACTTTATTTTCTATGTACGCGATTTGATGAATCATAAAGGTGATTGGGGCGAAGGCAATGTGCCTATCAACCTTTTCATCGGTTTTATTACGAACTTCCTTGATACGTTGGGGATCGGTTCTTATGCGACGACGACAATGCTGCTTGGCGTGACGAAGCAGCTCAAGAACGACAAGCTTCTGCCCGGCACGTTGAACGTTGCCGATACGATTCCCGTATTGATCGAAGCGTTCCTCTTCATCTCTGTTGTAGAAGTCGAATCGGTAACGTTGTTTTCCCTGATCATTGCAGCTATTATTGGCGCTGTTATCGGCGGCAAGACCGTTCCGAACCTTTCAGAAAAGAAAGTACAGACTTACTTGGGCTTCGCACTGCTCATTACGGCACTCCTTATGCTCGGCAAACAGCTCGGCCTCATGGCTTTCCTCGGCACGGGCAACACGGCTATGGGCTTGGAAGGACCGAAACTTATTCTTGCAGTCGTGTTGAATTTGATCTTCGGTGCCTTGATGACCATCGGCTGCGGTTTGTACGCACCTTGCATGGCTATGGTTTATCTTCTCGGTTTGAACCCAATTGTAGCATTTCCCGTTATGATGGGTTCCTGCGCGGCACTCATGCCCGTTGCATCCAAGGAATTCATCGTTTCCGGCGTATATGCACGTAAAATCAGCGTTATCATTGCAATCAGCGGGATTTTCGGTGTCGTTGTGGCAGCTAAACTGGTTCAGAGCATGGATCTCAACATCCTTACGTGGCTCGTCATTATCGTTGTTATTTACACGGCCTTCATGTATATTCGTAAAGGCCTGAAGAATAAAGAAGAAGCGGCTCCTGCAGGAGAAGATGACAACTTCCAGGGCTAAAAGCCGAGATTTTTCAGTATAAAGTGCTGATGAAAAACCCGATTTCTATTATAATAGGAATTGGGTTTTTTATTTTGGCACCTATGCGCGTGGAGGAAATGAAATATGGCAAATATTGTAATCGGAACGGCAGGCCATGTCGATCATGGTAAGACGACTTTGATCAAGGCGTTGACAGGCATTGAAACGGATACGACAAAAGAAGAGAAAAAACGCGGCATGTCCATTAATTTGGGCTTTGCTTATTTGGATTTACCCAACGGACAGCGTGTCGGTATCGTTGATGTGCCGGGACATGAAAAGTTTATTAAAAATATGGTTGCCGGATTGCCGGGTATCAATCTTGTCCTTCTCGTTATCGATGCGGGCGAAGGTGTTATGCCGCAGACGCGGGAACACATCGATATATTGACGCTCCTGGGTGTCAAAAATTTTCTCATTGTCCTCACGAAGGTTGATACGGTTGATAAAGAGCTCCTGGAACTTGCCGTTGATGACATTCGCGGCCAACTCGCCGATACGCCCCTGGCCGATGCGGACATCGTTGAAACGGATGCCGTAAGCGGCAAGGGCATTCCCGAACTCCTCTCCAAAATTGAAGAGTGGACTGAAAAAATTCCCGATACGACGGCGGACGGCAAGGCGCGGCTCAACGTGGATCGCGTGTTTTCCGTCAAAGGCTTCGGCACGGTTGTCACGGGGACACTCCTGGACGGCTCCGTTACCGTCGGCGATGAACTGACCGTCTATCCGAGCCGGAAGAAAACGCGCATCCGCAGTATACAGGTCCATGAAGAAGATGTGAAACGGGTCACCGCGCGGCATCGAACGGCTTTAAATCTCGCCAATATCGCCGTAGATGAGATTGAGCGCGGCGACGTCCTTTCCGCATCGGACCGGCTCAAGCCTACGTGGATGCTTGATGTCAAGGTGACTTGCCTGCGCGATGCCTTCGCGCCTATCGGTCTCTGGGACAGAGTGCGCCTTTTGGTCGGTACACGCGAGGTCATGGCCAGAGCCGTACCTATCGGGACGGAGCGTATTGAGCCGGGTAAAGAAGGATTCCTTCAACTGCGCCTGGAAATGGAACAGGTCGTCGTCAAAGAAAGGGACCGTTTCATTTTACGCACCTATTCGCCCATGCACACCATTGCGGGCGGTGAAGTGCTTGACGCGGCACCGAAAAAACACCGCCGCTTCAAAGCGGCCGTCCTGGAAAGCTTGAAGACGAAGGAAGAAGGCAACTTGACCGACATTATAGAAGACTTCCTCGTTCACAAGAAAGAATCCTTCACGGCGGCTAAAGAATTGGCCGAATATACGGGTCTCAACCAGGAAACCTTGAAAGAGGAAGTACGGAGCCTCATGGATGCCGGTAAGGTCATACAGACGTCGTCCGGGTATATCCATGCAGACGTATATAAGAAGCTGAAAGGTCCGGCCGTACAGCTTTTATTGGCTTACCATCAGAAATTTCCGCTGCGCCGCGGCATGTCGGCAGAAGAATTCCGCTCCCGCCTGCAGCAAAAGAGCGACGACAAGAATATGAGTGAAAGGGAAGTGTCCGCTCTGCTCAAGCTTCTTCTGGCCGACGGCGCCTGCCGGGAAGAGGGCAATCTCATGGCGGCGGCAAACTTTACGGTTCGCTTTAACGAAAAACAGGCGGCACTGCGCAAGAAGATTGAAGAAGTTGTCAAAAAGAGCGGCTATACGCCTGTGAAGAAAGATGTCTTCGACCCGCTCGATAAGGAAGCGCCGGCCGTAGTGGAAGCCCTGTGCGGCGACTCGCTTGTCCAGCTTACGCCGGAATACGTCATCGACAAGGCGAAGTTTGCGGCAGCAGTGCAGGCCGTACACGACTATATCAGGTCACATGAAAAGATGGCTCTCGGCGATTTCCGTGACATTACGGAGTCGAGCCGCAAGTCGTCCATGCTTATTTTGGAATACATGGATCAGCTGGAAATTACGAAGCGCGTCGAAAACTATCGCATCCTCGGAGCGTATTGGAAGGATAAATCGTAATATAATATGGGCATGGATCGTAAATGTTACTGTACGTCTCGTCGCTCTCGTAGTATGATTAACATAAAAAGCTCCGCATGTATAATATGGAGCGAAATGAAAAGAGGGATATACTTATGCTTAACAAGAAAATAGGCCTGTGGGACCTCGTCTTTATGGACGTGTCGGCATTGTTCGGCATCCGTTGGATTGCCAAATCCACGGCGTCCAGTTTCGGCCTGGGCCTCGGCGCCATTCCGTCGTGGGTGCTGTTTACCTTTATTTTCTTCGTGCCCTGCGCGCTTATTTGTGCAGAACTGGCGTCCACATACCCGCGTGACGGCGGTTTGTTCGAATGGGTAAAAGAGGCGTACGGCGAGAAGTTCGGTTTCATGGTTTCGTGGCTGAACTGGACGGCAAAGATATTCTGGTATACATCATTCTTAACCTTTTTGACGATTAATGTTTCTTTTGCCATCAACATGCCGGCTCTTTCGGAGAACAAGACGTTTGTTCTTATTCTCTCCCTGGCGGTCTTCTGGATTCTGTCCTTTATCAGTACGAAAGGCATGACCTTAGGCAAATTTTTTACCAACCTCGGTTCGCTCGGCTCTACGGTTCCGGCTATTCTGCTTATTCTCCTGGCTTTTGCGGCGACGTTTATTTTCGGCCGTGAGTCCGCATCGGTCTATACGATCGAAACGATGACTCCCGTCCTCAACTGGGATTCCCTCGGCGCCATTTCCACCGTTATGTTTGCTTTGGCAGGTTCGGAAGTCACGGCCAACTTCGTTACGGAAATGGATAATCCGAAACGTGATTTTCCCCGCGCCATCCTGATTGCGGCCGCTATCGTATCGGGTATTTACATGCTCGGCTCTATTGCCATTACCATGATACTGCCGACCGACCAGATTACGGCGTCTCAGGGCATCCTCGTCAGCCTGGCGACCATTGCCCGGTGGTTCGGCATCGGCACGTGGTTCATTCAGCTTGTCGCCTTGGGCATTACGTTTTCCATGATCGGTGCCATTATTCTCTACATCGCGTCGCCCGTTAAAATGCTTTTCGGCAGCGTAAGACCCGGAATTTTCCCGGAATCCCTGACGAAGACGAACGCTCACAACGTGCCGGAAAAGGCCGTATACCTGCAGGCGGTTATCGTCACGGTTATTATCCTGTCCATTCAGTTCATTCCGTCCGTCGACGCTATCTATAACGTTCTCGTCACGATGACGGCACTGACGGCACTCTTCCCGTACGCGCTCCTTTTCCTGTCGTATATCAAACTGCGCAAGACGAGGCCCGACGAAGAACGTCCTTATGAAATGGTCAAGAGCAACGGCACGGCCGTATCCATTGCGACCATGTCTTTTGTCGTCGTCGTCATCGGTATTATTCTTTCCGCATCGCCGGTAATGAAGACCTTTGAAGATAATCTTATTTATGAATGCGAAATGATTGGCGGTGCCGTCATCATCATTACCGCCGGTCTCATGCTTTGGAATCGTTTTGTAAAACGGACGGGTTTTAAAGAATAATCGGCCTGCCTGATATAGTTCCGTTTTAATATAAGGAGGTTTTAGTATGCATCAGAATCGAGTTAAGCGTGTATTGGAAGGTATGGCGAAAGAAAATTTAACGCAAATGATCGTCTCCGATCCGTGCGCGATTTTTTACTTGACCGGCGTATGGATTCATCCGGGAGAACGCATGTTGGCTCTGTATTTGACACAAAGCGGCAAGCATAAACTGTTCGTAAACGAACTTTTCCCTTATGCAGCCGACGTGGAAGCCGAAAAAATTTGGCTCAACGACAATCAGGATGCCGTTTCCGTTTTGGCCGACTACATTGAAAAAGACAAGACTCTGGGCGTTGACAAGAACTGGCCGTCCCGTTTCCTCATCGGCCTCATTGAACGTCATGCAGGCAGTGCTTTTGTAAACGGCTCCGACATTATCGACCGTGTACGCATGGTGAAAGACGCGGAAGAACTGGATATTATGCGCAAGGCGTCGGAACTCAACGATATTGCCATGGGTAAAATGGTGAAGCTCGCGTCTGAAGACCTGGATGAAGCGGCGATGGGACGCAAGCTCGGTGAAATTTGGGAAGAGCTCGGTGCGGAAGGCCATTCATTCGAACCGATTATGGCATACGGCCCGAACGGTGCCGATCCTCATCATACGACGGTGAAAGGGGCGTATAAAAAGCCCGGCGACAGCGTCGTCATCGACATGGGCTGCATTTATAAGTCCTATTGCTCCGACATGACGCGTACGGTCTTCTATAAATCCGTGTCTGATGAAGCGAAAAAAGTATATGAAATTACGCGGGACGCAAACTTCAAGGCCATCGAAAAGATTAAACCGGGCGTGAAGTTCAGCGAGCTTGATGCGGCGGCGCGCGATTACATTACGGAACACGGTTATGGCAAGTTCTTTACCCATCGTCTCGGCCATTCCATCGGCCTGGAAGACCATGAAGTGGGAGACGTTTCAGCCGTTAACCACGACGTTGTCGTACCGGGCCGCGTATTTTCCATTGAACCGGGGATTTACTTGCCCGGTAAGCTCGGCGTGCGCGTAGAAGACCTCGTCATCGCGACGGAAGACGGCTGCGAAGTCTTGAACAAGTACACGAAAGACCTTATCGTCGTCGAATAAGTTGATACGGGAGAGCCGTGCTGCACCGAAATAGGCACGGCTCTTTTTTTGAGAGAGGAGATATGCATGCTCTTATTGAAACGGGCGGATATAGAAAGCATATATACCATGAAAGACGCCATCAAAGCGGTGAAGCGGTCGTACAGCCTCGCTTCGGCCGGCAAGGCCGTCGTGCCCTTGCGGACGAGTCTCATCAATAAGGAAGCGGACGGCACTTTTTTGTTTATGCCGGCCTATGCGGCGGAAACGGGCAAAGATTCCTTAAAGGTTGTCAGCGTATTTCCCCGCAATAAAGATAAAGGACTGCCCGTGACGCAGGGCGTCATTCTTCTCATGGACGGCGAAAATGGCGGCTATCTCGCTATGCTTGACGGCACGTACATTACAGCTTTGCGTACAGGTGCCTCGGCAGGTGCCGCCTTTGACCTTTTTGCGCGCCCCGATGCGACCGTAGGCGCACTCATCGGTACGGGCGGCCAGGCGGAAGCACAATTAGCGGCCATGCTGTGCGGCAGAAATTTAAAAGAAGTGCGTTTATACAGCCGCAACCGGGAAAAACGGGAAAACTTTGCCGCAGTTATGGCGAAACGCTTCGCTCAAGCGGGCACGCGTATTGTCGCCGCCGCATCGGCCGATGCGGCCGTTGCAGGTGCCGACCTGATCAGTGCCGCTACGACGGCGACGAGTCCGGTTGTTCGCGGTGAAATCGTAAAGGAAGGGGCCGTCGTTTGCAGTATCGGCTCGTACCGGCCCGACATGATTGAACTGGACGGGGACGTCTTGAGAAGAGCCGCTGCCGTCTATGTCGATTCGAAAGAAGCCGTTCTCGCCGAAGCTGGCGATTTGATTCAGCCTATAGAAGCCGGAGAATTTTCAGCTGAAAACATAACGGGCGAGCTGGGCGACGTCATTAACAAGAAGCTGCACCCACGCAGAAGCGATAAGGACATCCTCGTATTTAAGAGTGTCGGCATCGGCATTCAGGACTTAGTGACGGCGGCGGACATTTACGAAAAGGCCCGTACTGCCGAAGTCGGGACAAAATGGTAAGTACGGCGGCTAAAAATGATTGTCAAAGGGCGTGTAATGTGATACCATTAACATGATGTTTTTGGGGGGGGCTGGGTTCTGGTGTGCCCTCCGGTCTTCAAAACCGGTATGAGGAGTTAGGAGCTTCTTAGGTGGGTTCGATTCCCACACCTTCCCGCCAAATGTGTATTGGGGCCGAGCAGTTGCTCGGCTCTTTTAAATAGAAGCATGAGGATATATGAAAAAGACGGAACGTCTCTTCGAGTGGCTGGAAGAAGATAAATCAATACGTGCCGTCGCCGCTTTGCAACGGGGCGGCGTATACGGTATGTACGGCTTGGGCGGTTCAGCAAAGGCCGCCGTCACGGCAAATCTCCTGAACCGCACGGGTAAAAAGGCAATTATCATCGTGCCGACAGCGGAACAGCAGCACGAATGGCTTACGGATCTGCATTTTTTTGCACCCGAGCGGCAGGCCTATTCATTCCCCGTCGTGCCTAAGGCGTCTTTTACGGTTACGGCCGGGAGCCTTGACTTTGCGGCAAAACGCATGGAAGCCCTCACGGCCTTGCGCGGCGAAGCGCCGTGCTTTGTCATTGCCACGGCCGTGGAAGCGGCGCAATTCATAGCACCGCCGCAGCGCATTGACGAAGCGGTTCTTGTTTTTTCCGCAGATTCCGACTACAATCGCGATACCATCTTGACAGGCTTTGTCGACGGCGGTTATGAAAGGACGGATCTTGTCGACCGGCGCGGTTCTTTTTCCGTGCGCGGCGATATTATTGACGTTTATCCCGTAAATGAAGATCAACCGGTGCGTTTGGAATTTTTCGGCGATACATTGGAACATATTCGTTACTTTGATATAAATACGCAGAAGTCGCAGGATGATATGAAGTTTATACGCATCCTGCCCTTTGCGGCTGTCCGTGATGCCGGTGAGGAGGAGGCGACCTTACTTGATTACGGCGAAAATGCCTATATTATCTGGGATGAAGGAAATCGTGTAAAAGAAGAATTGAAGAAGGCGCGAACCGACGGCGAGCATGATAAGGAACAATTGGCGGCATGGCGGAACCTGATCTCGTCGAAGGGGCAGGAAGGGACTCTTTTTATATCCCTTTTGGCACAGTCCGTAAGCGATGTGACGCTCACTGCCGTCTTCGGCTTTACGGCTAAACTTGTTGCCGCCTTTCGCAAGGAATTTACGCTCTTAAAAGATGAAATACTCAACTGGATTCACACGGGCTGCCGCGTGGTCTTTATCTTTGCAGACCGGCGCCGCAGCACGGCCTTTCAAAACTGGCTGCGTCAAAACGAGTTGGCTGCAAGGACTTTGGATACAGGTGCTTATGAACCGGGACTTTATATATCGGAAGGAGAAATTCAGCACGGTTTTGAACTTCCATACGCCAAGACCGTCGTTCTGGCCGAACGGGATGTATACGGAACGCAGAAAAAACGGCTGCGCCGCCGTCGGGAAAAAGGGCAGGAAATCAATGCTTTTACGGATTTAAAGAACGGCGACTATGTCGTCCACGAGACGCACGGTATCGGCAGATATATGGGTATCGCCACGATTGAGACGGACGGGATTCACAAGGATTATTTGGAAGTACATTATGCCGGCAGCGATACGCTTTATGTGCCGACGGATCAGCTTGAACTTTTGCAGCGCTACATCGGCAATGACGGAGAAGTACCGCGCCTTCACCGTATGGGAGGTGCCGACTGGAAAAAGACCCGCTTGAAGGCGCAAAAATCTATTGACGATTTGGCGGAGAAACTGATCGCCTTATATGCGGCGCGGGAAGTCGTGCCGGGTTACGCTTTTCCTCCGGACACGTCCTTTCAGCGCGAATTTGAAGACACCTTTCCGTATGAAGAAACGCAGGATCAGCTGCGGGCCGTGGCGGAGATCAAAGAGAGTATGGAAAAGCCCGTGCCAATGGACTGCCTCGTCTGCGGCGATGTGGGCTTCGGCAAGACGGAGGTAGCCCTCCGCGCCGCCTTCAAAGCGGTCATGGGCGGCAAGCAGGTGGCCGTCCTCGTGCCGACGACCGTCCTGGCGCAGCAGCATTATCAGACCTTTACGGAACGGTTTCAATCCTTTGCCGTGACTTGTGACGTATTAAACCGCTTTCGCTCGATAAAGGAACGGAAGGTCATCTTGGAAAAACTGGCTGCCGGAAATATTGATATCCTCATCGGCACACACAGTATACTTAATAAAAATGTCAGGTTTAAAGACGCAGGGCTTCTCATTGTTGATGAAGAGCAGCGTTTCGGTGTGGCACAGAAAGAAAAGTGGAAATCATGGGCTACGGGCATAGATGTGCTTACCTTGTCGGCTACGCCCATTCCGCGTACCCTGCACATGTCGCTCGTGCATTTACGGCAAATGTGCCTTATCGAGACGCCGCCGACGGATCGCCTGCCTGTGCAGACCTATGTGACCGAGTATGATGCCGCCGTCGTGCGCGATGCCGTCATGCGCGAGAAGCGGCGGGGCGGACAGGTTTTCTTCGTCTATAACCGCGTCGCATCCATGGCACGCATGAAGGTGGAATTGAAAGCCATCCTGCCGGACGTCACTATCGGTATGGCTCACGGTCAAATGGCGGGAAACGCCCTGGAAGCGACGATGTTCGCTTTTTACGAGGGCGAATACGATGTTCTTCTTTGCTCAAGCCTCGTCGAAAACGGCCTGGATATCGCCAATGCCAATACGATTATCGTTTACGACGCGGACCGGTTCGGCCTGTCGCAGCTTTATCAGATGCGCGGCCGCGTAGGACGCAGCTATCGTATGGCCTACGCATATTTCCTCTACAGGCGCAATAAGATTCTCTCGGAAGTGGCCGAAAAACGACTTCAGGCGGTGAAGGATTTTACAGAACTCGGTTCGGGTTTTAAAATCGCCATGCGCGACTTGGAAATTCGCGGTGCCGGCAACCTCCTGGGACGCGAACAGCACGGCAATATTGCAGGTGTCGGCTTCGCCATGTACTGCCGCATGCTGGAAGATGCTGTCCGGCGGCTGCAGCACGAAGGGCCGAAGAATCGGCCCGAGGTGCATACGGTCATGGACATTCACGTCGATGCCTTCATTGACGAGACCTATATACAGCACGGCGGGCAGAAAATAGAAATGTATCAGCGCCTGGCCTTGGCGGAAACGCCCGCACAGGTCAATGAGTTGGAAGAAGAACTGCGTGACCGCTACGGCAAGCCGACGGAAGCGGTTGAAAAACTCCTCACGGTTACGCGTCTTCGTCTTACGGCACAGGACATGGGCATTGTCCACATCGGGCAAAAAGCGTCGGTCCTGGAAATTCGCTGGCAAGACGGCACGGTCTTGCCGGATCCGGATACATTTGCCCTCATCCTGCGCAAGCGGTGTCGTCGCCTGCCCGGCTTCAGATCGGCCTTTCAGTTCGACTTGACCGGCATACCCGATGTTTTATCGTACTTGGACTATATTTTAAAAGCCTGCCGGGGAGAGGAGGCCGCCAATGGCTAAGAACATTTTTTTGCGAGGTGCCATGGCGCTTACCGTAGCCGGCATCATCGTCAAACTTCTGGGCGGCGTTAACCGTATTCTCCTGTCGCGCATTCTCGGCGGCGAAGGGATCGGTCTCTATCAAATCGCTTATCCTGTTTACATACTGGCCCTCAGCATTGCCGGGGCCGGCGTGCCCATTGCCCTTTCCGTCATGATCGCCGAGCGGGCGGCACAGCGGGACTATGCCGGGGCGCGGCGAATTTTCTACATTGTCCTCGCCTTTATGAGTATCATTGCTCTTTTCTTCGGCTTGGCCCTGATCATCGGCGCCGAAGGACTTATCGAATACGGTCTCGTACGGGATGTGCGTGCTCATGTTCCCTTAACGGTCTTGGCGCCGGCCCTTGTTTTCGCCGTTATTGCCTGCGTTTTTCGCGGTTATTTCCAAGGCCTGCAGCTCATGACGCCGACGGCCGTATCGCAAATGTGTGATCAGTTCGTGCGTGTCTGCGTCATGCTCTTATTGGCCTATATTCTTCTGCCGTACGGTTTGGAGACGGCCGTGACCGGTGCCGCCTTCGGTGCCGTTCCGGGCGCTTTAGCGGGTCTGACGGTCATCGGCGCCATGTATGTACACCATGTGCGCAGCTTTGATATATCCGATACGGGAGAGGTAATAAAAGAACCGGCATTTCGTTTATTGAAGCGTTTCATCGTTCTTGCCGTTCCCGTGGCGGCAGCCAATATGCTCTTGCCGGCCGTCGCGGGGATCGACATGCTTATCGTACCGTTGCGCCTGGAGGCGGCAGGCTATTCCGTTCAGGAAGCGACTGCCTTGTACGGTTATTTGACAGGCATGGCCAACGGGCTGGTCCAGGTACCGACTATTTTGACGCTCTCCTTGGCGACAAGTCTCGTTCCTGCCGTATCGTCGGCCTTTTCGGCCGGCCGTCTTAACGAGGTGAAGCAGCGCACGGATACGGCTATGCGCATTGCCAACCTGATTACGGTACCCGCCTGCTTCGGTCTTGCCGTTTTGGCCGCACCCATATCACAGCTCTTGTATAACACGAGCGCTGCCGGTCCGGCTATCAGGGTTCTTGCATTGGCAGCCTTTCTTATCGGGCTGCAGCAAGTGACGAACGGACTGCTTCAGGGTATGGGCCGCACGGGAATCCCGCTTATGAACATGGGGATTGCGGCTGTTATAAAAATTATTTTGAGCTGGCATCTTACGGCCTTGCCATGGTTCGGTGAAGTCGGGGCGGCTTGGGCGACGAATGCGGATATTGCCGTTGCTACGGCGCTTAATATTTACTTTGCCCGCAGATTGAGCGGTTATCATCTCGAATGGGCCTATATCGGCCGCCTTTTCATTGCTGCCGCTGCCATGGCGGGAACGGCCGTCCTTTTATATTATTTACTCTTGCCGCTGGTCGGCAATTCAGCGGCAACACTCGTTTCCATTGCCGTGTCGGGTCTCGTTTATTGTATCGGCCTGTTTCTCGTGCGTGCCGTTGATATAACTACGGTACAGGCATTGCCCGTAGCGGGAAAAAAATTTAGGAAAGAGAAGGGGAAGAAGTAGACCATATGGGAAGATTACAAATCGTCGGCCTCGGACCGGGAGATCCGGGCCTGATTACGATGGCATCCATCGTTATAATGAAACGGGCGGCTCGCCTTCTCTTGCGGACTGCCGTTCATCCGACGGCGGCATACTTGAATGAGAAGGGCATTTTCTATGAATCCCTTGATCGATTTTATGAAAACTGCGCATCATTTGAAGACGTGTATACTCATATTGTCGACTATGTTCTCGCAGCAGTAAAGGAAGGAGATGTCGTGTATGCCGTACCGGGCAGTCCGGCAGTGGCCGAGCGGACCGTAACGCTTTTGGAAGAACGCTGCAGGCGGGAAAATATTGATGTGGAAATCCTGCCGGGCATGAGCTTTCTCGAAAGCTTGTATTCGAAAATCGGCCTCGACCCGGTGAACGGCCTTTTGGTGGCGGACAGTTTCGACATTACGGCTTTGCAGACCGTACCGAACGTGCCCGTAGTCATTACACAAATCTATGACGAACACACGGCCTCGGACGTTAAGCTCTTTTTGACAAAGCGGTACGGCGATGAATATGAAGCTTTGCTGGTGCACCATATCAGCCTGCCTGACGAAAAGATTGAAAAAATAAAACTCTATGAATTGGACAGGCACCGTGAAACGGATCATCTGACGAGCCTCGTCTTGCCTTCGGCGCCGCCTGCCGCAGAGGAAGAGGCGAAAATGCCCTTTGACATAACGCCACTGACGGAGGTTATGGACCGACTGCGCGGTGAGCACGGCTGTCCGTGGGACAAGTCGCAGACTCACAAGACACTGCGCCGTTTCCTTGTGGAAGAGGTTTATGAAGCTCTCGATGCCATTGATAACAACGATAATGAGGGCATTTGCGAAGAATTCGGCGATATTTTGTATCAAGTTGTCATTCACGCGAAAATCGGGGAAGAAGAAGGGCTGTTTAATGCCCAGGATATAGTGGATCACGTGACGAAAAAGATGATTAAGCGACATCCGCACGTTTTTTCTGAAAAAAGCCTTGAAAATACTGGTGCTAGTGTGATAAACTGGGATAGACTTAAACAGGATGAAGGGCGCCAACAGCATAAATACTTGCTTGACGGCGTGACGAAGGGGTTACCGTCCCTACTTGAATCCTATAAGTTGCAGGACAAAGCCGGTAAGGTCGGATTCGGATGGTCTTCCGTCGAAGGCGTATGGGACAAGCTTTCTGAAGAGCTTGCCGAATTTAAGGCGGCCGTGCAGGGCGGTGAAGCGAACCATATGGAAGAAGAAGCCGGCGATGTGCTGTTCGTTCTCGTCAATCTGTTGCGGTATTACGGGATTGAGCCTGAATGCGCGTTACATCGAGCCAATACCAAGTTTCGTCGTAGATTTGCCCATGTAGAAGATCGGGTCACCGCATCCGGTCGGACGTGGAGTGAATTTACACCGGACGAATTGGACAACTTCTGGAGTGAGGCTAAAGCTGCGGAGCGGCAACTCACCGGAAAGAGATTGGCCGATAATAATAAGATGTAACTATTTAAAGGAGGATTTATTGATGAATAAGACAGAATTGATTGCCAGTGTTGCTCAGAAATCCGAGCTGACGAAAAAAGATGCTGAAAAAGCGGTAAAGGCCGTTTTCGAAGCAGTCAGCGAAACACTGAAAAAAGGCAAAAAAGTTCAGATTATCGGTTTCGGTACATTTGAAGTTCGTCAGCGCAAAGCTCGCGAAGGCCGCAACCCCCGCAACAATCAGGTGATTAAGATTCCCGCATCTAAGACGCCTGCATTCAAAGCCGGAAAACAGTTGAAAGATTTAGTAAATAAAAAATAAGTATTTTGATTAAAATGAAGAGCCGTGTTTACGTGACGCGGCTCTTTCTTTTTTTACCCGAATAGCGTAATATATATATGATAGACAGGTGCTTTCTGTAAAATGCGGTAAAAAGTCGAGCGGAGTAAACAATGGCTAAAAAAATCCTGATTATGTCCGCGTCCATCGGGACGGGTCATACACAAGCTGCGCGCGCCATAGAAGAATATATGAGCGCAGTCTATGCCGATTACGAAGTGGAACATGTGGATTTTATATCCAATGAGGTGTTGTCCATTGATAATCTCGTAAAAGAAACATATATCAAGATTTTGGATTTCTTTCCACTCGTCTATGACCTAATGTATTATTCGTCCCAAGGGTATAAAAAGGGCATGATTGTCAAAACCTGTTTTGCCTGGGGGCTGAAGCGGCGGATGTCACGTATTTTGGCGGAAAAGAGGCCGGACATCCTCGTCTGCACGCACCCCTTTCCGGCAGGTGCCGCAGCCCTCTTGAAGCGGCAGCGCAGGCTTGACGTGCCCATTGCAGGCGTCATCACGGATTTTGCTGTTCACTCCCTCTGGGTGTACCCGCAGATTGACCGGTATTTTGTGGCGGCGCCGCACTTAAAGGCCAAACTTGCCGGCCAAGGTATTGATGCAGCCAAAATTTTCGTCTCCGGTATTCCGGTGCGCACGGCCTTTACACAGGAGCGTCGGCAAAACGACGGGGCCGGGCAAAAAGAGAAGAACGTGCTCATCATGGGCGGCGGTCTCGGCATGGGTTCCATCAAAGAATCGCTCGTGCTTCTGGACAAGTTATCCTGTGTCGATACGTTTACAGTCATTACGGGCCACAATGCGGATCTTTTTGACGACTTGTCGCAGGTGCAGGCAAGCTTACGGCACAAGGTACATATTTACGGTTACACGAATCAAGTGTCTTCTTTAATGGCACAGGCATCGCTCCTTGTGACCAAGCCGGGTGCCCTGACCTGTACGGAAGCGGCTGCCGTCGGCGTACCGTCCGTCTTTTTCAGCCCCATTCCCGGCCAGGAAGAGGCCAATGCGGCGTATATGCAGGAAAAAGGCTGTGCGCGCTGGGTCAAGACACAGGACAGGCTCATTGAAGCCGTGACGGATTTGTTGGAACATCCGGACTGCCTGCGGGATATGTCCCGGGCGTGCCGTTTTTGCCGCTGTGACGGTGCGCAAATCATCGGCCGCCGTGTGATGGAACTCATGGCGCCTGACCGTGAAGGAGTGTCTCCGGTAGGCATTAAGATCCCTTCCGAGGCGTAAATTCCATTATTGTGATCAGTATAAGTTCGGTGTAGAAAGAATTCTTTTTACGCCGACCTTTTTTATAAGGAGAAAAAATGGCGGGAAAAAGAAGAAGGACCGCGAAAAATCAGGGTATTTCCAAAAAGGCCGTGTTTATCCTGGGGCTTTTTATTGCGCTCTGCGTAATCGGCTTTGCTTATATGCGCCAATCGGGGGAAGAAGTCATTACCTTCAGTACGGACAGTGCCGTCGCGACGTCGACCGATGCGGACAAGACCGACAAGACGGAAAAGGATGACACGGCCAAAGAGCGGGAAAAAGGGCACAAACAGCCGAAAACGGTGAAGGGACGGCTGGCAATCGTCATTGACGACTGCGGCACCGATATGGCGGTCCTTGAAGGACTAAACGCCGTTCCCGTCGATTTGACATACGCCGTCATGCCCTTTAAGTCTCATACGATTGACAGTGCGGAAAGCGGACGTAATGCAGGGCGGAAGATCATCGTCCACTTGCCTATGGAGCCCTTGGATGTGCCTTCGTCGGAAGAGATTTTCATCAGTTCGGACATGGGTGACAGCAAGATACGGGCGACAATGAACGAACTCATCGATCAGGTTCCTTATGCGGTGGGTATTAACAATCATCAGGGTTCGAAGGCGACGGCCGACAGCCGTGTCATGAAGGCCGTCATGTCGGTCCTTAAAAAGCGGGATCTCGTCTTTTTGGACAGCCGTACGAACACCGGATCCGTCGGTGAAGAGACGGCCCGTGCCGCCGGTGTGGCGACGACGAGGAACAATCTCTTTCTCGACAACGATACGTCCGTGAATGCTGTAAAAGAGCGGCTGCGCCAAGCGGCAAGGATGGCCGTAAAGAACGGCCACGCCGTCGCCATCGGCCACTGCAGGGAAAATACTCTGCGTGCCATCAGGGAGACGGTCGACGAACTGACCGATGAGGGCATAAAATTTGTTTTTGTAACGGATCTTATGTAAAGGAAGGTGGTGAGCGTTTATGAACTCTAAAGCGGTTCTCATCAGCGGCGGTACGTCGGGCATCGGTCTGGCAACGGCGGAAATCCTCTTACGGCGCGGTTGGCGCGTAGCCGTAAACGGCCGCGATATAGTGCGCGGCGAGGCCGCTTTGGCATATCTCGCCGCGCAGGAAAGAGCCGTCTTCATACGCGGCGACGTGGCGACGGCGGAGGGGTGTGATGATATTGTCGCACAGACCTTGCACTGTTTCGGCCGTTTGGACGGGCTGGTTACATCGGCAGGATACTACGCTGAGGGGATCCTTCCGCATGTGAGCGAAGAAGACGCGCAGCGCATATTTGCAGTCAACGTATACGGCACGATTTTTCTCTGTAAGGCGGCCTTACCTTATCTTAAAAAGACAGGCGGCTCTATCGTTACCGTTTCCAGTGATGCCGCCATACAGGGGAATATTGCCTGTTCTCTCTACGCCGCTACGAAGGGAGCCGTTACGGCTTTTTCCCGATCTCTCGCCCTTGAAACGGCTCTCCACGGCGTGCGTGTGAACTGCATTTGCCCGGGTGACGTGAAAACGCCTCTCGTCGACAAACAATTGGCGGCAGACGAAAAACTCGATTTACAGAGTATGGGTGACCTTTATCCCCTCGGGCGCATTGCCGAAGCGGCGGAAGTAGGAAAGGCTGCGGCCTTTCTTTTAAGTGATGACGCATCCTTCATTACGGCGACGGTCCTGCCTGTTGACGGCGGTTTGACAAGCTGGTAAAAACGTGGGAAAATATGACAATTAACAGGGTAATACTATAATTGACTGGGTATAGTGAAATAAGAGGTGGTTCTCATGACGAACGAAGAAATGGAACAATTGAAAAAGTTGGAAGAAGAAATTGCCGCCTTGAAGGCTAAGGTTGCGGAGCTTACGGAAAATGGCGAAACGAATGCCGATACGCAGGCATTGACCGTCATTAACGCTATGGACGAAACGACGGAAGATAAGGACGTAAAAGTGGAAACGCTGTGCCGCTGGGCTGCGGCCCGTGCCGGCGCCATTGTCGTCGCTCCTCTTGTCGGCACGGTAGCGCTCATGGCCAACGAGGTATACCTCGTCAGCCGCATTGCGCGCATTTATGATGTAAAATTGACGGAACGGGCCGTGCTTGCGTTCCTGGGTGCCATGGGCAGCCGTATGGCGGGCAACCTCCTGACGACGCTCATTCCTTTCTCGGCTATTCAGGTTCCCGTTGCCGTCGGCATTACATACAGCCTCGGCCGCGTGACGCAGCGCTGGCTCCGTGACGGCATGCCCGACGACATGACGCCGTATATTGAAATGTTCGGCCAGTGGAAGGACAAGGCGAAAGAACAGGTCGAAAAGCTGAAAGATAATCCGCTCAAAAACGTTCCCCTCGGAGACGAAACGAAGGATTTCTTGGCCAAATGGGGGAATGTCGCTAAGGAGGCCGCAGTAGACGTAAAGGAAAAGGGCAAAGAAATTTATAAGCAAGTACTCAATCAGCGCGATCTGGCCGATGAAATCGTTGCGGACGGCGAAGAAGAAACGGCCGTTGACGGGGAAGTCATGGACGAACAGATTGAAGATCAAGTTCGCGCTGCCGTTGAAGACGCCAAGAAACCCTTAGAGTAAGAAAGGAAATACCATGCTCAAATGGTTAATCTGCTTTTCCCGCTTTTATTCACCCGTGAAGTTCTTGCATTTCATCAAGACGGCAGGCAGAAAGATTCGTTTTTTGCCGAAGCTCATGATGATTTATTATTGCCTCACCGATGCGGATACGCCGAAATTCGTACGGCTCGTCCTCATGGGTGCTGTAGGTTATGCGATTCTGCCCTTTGATTTTATTCCCGACCTCCTGCCGGGAGTCGGCTGGATTGATGATGCGGCCGTCATTGCGGCGGCGCTGTCTTTTGCCGGTACGTACGTCAAGCCGGAACACAGGGAGAAGGTGCGCAAGCTCTTTCCCCTTGCCAAATTATCGTAAGTCATAAAGATTCCAACAGGTAAGCACGCCTGTTGGAATTTCTTTGTCCGGATTATTGAGAAGAACCGTTCTATACTATCGGATCCGTTTCGGCGGAATTATACTGATTTGACGTGTTTGGTGATTTGTTATCTTGCTTACTTGGGTGTATGGGCGAGGTATTTCATTTGCTCTCTGCGAGCGCAGCTCAATGTTCGCTCATGAAACACCTCACCCATACTGTTGGAACCGATCAGGAGGCTGAATGCCGGGGCATGGTATTTGACTATATTATTCTGCCGGCTTGGGTGTACGGGCAGTGTGCCTCCTGCGCTCTCTGTGAGCGGAGCTCAATGTTTGCTTATGAGACACACTGCCCGTACGGTTGGAATTGCTCAGGAAGCTGAATACCGGGGCGTGGTATTTGACGATATTATTTTACCAGCACTGTTATGGACTGTTCTGACAAGTTATGTTGTGACGGCTTGGGACGGAAGGCGGCATAAATTGACAAAAAACGGGCGTCAGCGTACAATTAACGTGTTGTTTCGGTGATTTGCAGGGGAGCTATGCAAGATGATTATTACAACGGAAAAGGTTCGCTTTTATGAAACGGACATGATGGGAATCGTCCATCATTCCAATCAGATTCGCTGGTTTGAATGCGGCCGCTGCGCTTATTTTGACGCGGCCGGTCTGGATCTGTTCGAGCTGATGGATGAAGGGATTCTCTTTCCTATAAAAAATATTACGTGCGATTATATTAATCCTATAAATTTCAATGACGTCATCGATATTGAAACGCGCCTGACGAAGTTGACGCGGGCACAAATGGTCTTTACATACCGGATTGTGCGCCATGACGACGGTACGCTCTTATGTGTCGGCACGTCGCAGAACGTTTTTACATACAAAGAAAATAACCGCGTTGCCCGCTTGCCGGACAGGCATTTTAACAAATTCAAAGAGTTATATGAAGCCGATAAGGCCGCGGTGCAGGCGGTGCCCGACCGTGGCTGATTCGGCGCGGCCCATAGGCGTATTCGACTCGGGTGTCGGCGGCCTTACGGTCGTCAACAAACTGCGCCACTTATTGCCGCATGAGGATATTGTCTACTTGGGCGATACGAAGCGCAACCCCTACGGTGCACGGACGAAAGAAGAGCTTATCCGTTTTACGCGGGAAATCATCGCTTTTCTTAAAACGCGGCACGTAAAGCTCATCGCCTTTGCCTGCAATACGGCGACGGCAGCGGCATACGACACGGTTGTCGGCGAAACGGATATACCTCTTCTCGGTATGTGCCGCGGCATCAAGACGGCTGCCGGTATCAGCTCGGAAAAGCGCATTGCCGTCTTTGCCACACCCGTCACCATTGCCAACCACATTCACAGGAATGAGGCTGCCCGCCTTGATAAGACGCTGGAAATCGTGGAGCAGCCCTGCGCGACTTTAGCGGGTCTCATTGAACGGGGATGCCTGGAAGGCGAAGAAATACGTGCCGCCGTCGCTGCCGACACGGCACCTGTCCTTAAAGCCGGTGTCGATACGGCCATCTTCGGCTGCACGCACTATCCCTTTGTACAGCCTGTCTTCGAGTCTTTCTGCGGCGACTCCGTCGTCTTTGTCGACCCGGCCCATGAAACGGCCCTTCAGGCGTCTGCGCTCCTAAAGAAGCGCGGCCTTTTGAATGAGCAGAAGCAAAACGGGTATTTGCAGCTTTTCTTTACGGCCGAAGCGGGGCGAGGAGCCGATTTGGCTACGCACCTTTTGGAGCCCGACTCGTTCACAGTCAGGGAAGCCCTTTTGTCTTAACAGTTTACAGTCTTAGCGAAAAGGAGTCTTGTACCGTGTATTTTTATATTGGCCTGAACATCATCATCGCTCTTATCGGTTGTATTGCCGCACTCTACTTGGCATTTCGCCTGTTCTCGTGGAAACAGGGGGACGCCAAATTTATCATTGAGGCACGCCGGCGCGATCCCTTTGCCTTGAAGTCGATGAGTACGGACACGGCCGTTTTTGAAACGGAAGTACCATTTCACAACGGCGGTAAACAGTTGGGCACGATTATGGACTTTTATCCGCGCGTCCTTTTACCGCGTGAACAGTACGACCTTTGTGCCGTTACGGCGCAGCTTGCCAATAAGGACGCGGAACGGGACGACGGCTACTGGGAATCGGTCATTTATTACCCTCACAAGGGCAGCCGCATTCGCGTTACCGTGACGCTCACGAGCAAGGGAGGCAATATTCGCGAAGACCTGCGCACCTTTCCGGACATGCCTGTCGACCTCGTCTATCAGGCCGTGTCGCGCAGTGAATGGTACATACACAAGGCACGCATTACGCTGAAAGCATCGGAAGTGCGGCATGCTTTGGAACAGGCGTAAAGGAGGATGCAACCATGGCGGAATTGGAATTAATTCCTGTAAAAACACGGATTCTTACGGATAAAGATAATATTGTCGATGCTGTTGAAGAGTACACACGCGGTACCGCAGGCGCGGACGATCTTGTTTGTGTCGCCGAAAGCGTTGTTGCCATTACACAGCACCGCTTTACGCGCCCTGAAGAGCTGACGCCGTCGTGGCAGGCGCACCTCATGCGCCGTTTCGTGCCGGGCGAAGGCAGTATGGCCAGCCTCTACGGCATGCAGGCGGCCATGGAGCTGGAAGGGGAATGGAAGATGCTCTTTGCCTTTATCGTCGGCTTCATTGCCAAATTATTCGGCAGAGACGGCGTCTGGTACAAACTGTGCCGCCAGGCATCTTTGACGGATGATGTGACGGGAACCATGCCTCCTTTTGACAAATGCATTGTCTACGGACCGGAAGACCCGCACGGCGTGGCGGAAAAAATAAAGCACCGCCTCGGCTGCTACGGTGCCTGCGTAGCTGATGTAAACGACTTGAAGCGCTCCGCCGTCCTCGGTTATTCCAAGGGCCTGCATCCGCAGGAAATCGCCAAGATCCTGATCGATAATCCCTTCGGCAACGCGTCTCAGAAGACACCTGTCGTCATCATTAAAAACTATGGCGCCGTCGCGAGAAATCGCAGGGCCGAACAAAAGGCCGGGCAGTAAGATGAAGCGCATAGAGATGCTTGTAATGGCCACGCACAATAGTGGAAAGCTTCGCGAGTTTCGGCGTGTCCTCGAACCCCTCGGCTTTGAAGTCAAAGCCGTCCGTGACGTCGTGCCCGGCATAACCGAGCCGGAAGAGACGGGGACAACGTTTGCGGAAAATGCTCTTCTCAAGGCCGAATACTACGCACAAAAGACGGGATTACCCGTTCTGGCCGATGATTCGGGCCTCGTTGTGGATGCCTTGGACGGAGGGCCGGGTGTCTATTCGGCGCGTTATGCCGGAATGCCGTCCGATGATGAAGCAAACAACCGAAAACTCGTGCAGGAACTGACGGGCGTGCCTGAAGAAAAGCGGACAGCCCGCTATATGTGCGTTCTCGTCCTGGTCGTGCCCGGGTGTGAACCGGTTGTCTGTGAAGGCACCTGTGAAGGACTCATTCATGACGAGCCCGCCGGTAACGGCGGTTTCGGCTATGATCCGTATTTTTACGTGCCTGCAAAAGGGAAGACCATGGCTGCCATGAGCCTTGACGAAAAAAATGAAATCAGCCACAGGGGCAAGGCCCTGCGGCACATGGCGAAACGGCTGCAGGAGCTTGCGGCCTTATCGGTATAATAGACAAAACATACAGGCAACTGTAAATTCAGAGGGGAATAAGGGGAGACCATGACTGTAAAAAAGAAAAAATTAAAACTCTACGGCTTTAATAACCTGACCAAAACGCTGAGCTTTAATATTTATGATGTCTGTTATGCCGATACGGAAGAAGCGCGCCGTCATTACATTGAATATATTGACGAAGTCTACAACGCCGCACGGCTTACGGAAATTTTGAAAAATGTTGCCTCCATCATCGGTGCCAACGTGCTGAACGTAGCCAGCCAGGACTACGATCCCCAAGGAGCGAGCGTGACCATCCTCATATCGGAAGAAGAAATCGCGCCCGATGCGGACGTTGTCTGTCATCTCGACAAGAGTCACTTGACCGTCCATACGTACCCGGAAAGTCATCCCCAAAAGGGTATATCCACGTTCCGTGCCGATATTGACGTATCGACGTGCGGCAAAATATCACCCCTCAACGCCTTGAATTACCTTCTCGGCTGCTTCGACTCGGACATCGTCACCTTGGATTATCGCGTCCGCGGTTTTACGCGCGACATGAACGGAAAGAAGCTCTTCATCGATCATCGTATCAATTCCATCCAAAATTATATTGCCCGTGATACGCGTCATTTGTACAATATGATTGACGTCAACGTATATCAGGAAAATATATTCCATACGAAGATGATGCTCAAAGAGTTTGAACTGAACAACTATCTTTTCGACATTACGGAAGACCAGTTGCCGGCAAAGAAACGGGAGGATATCCGCCGTCAATTGAAGCAGGAAATGCTGGAAATTTTCAACGGCCGCAACATGCCGACCATTCGCTAAACAATTTGACAATATACATGAAAATCAGTATAATTACTACTGTTGGCGGGGCATAGCGCAGCTTGGCAGCGCACCTGGCTTGGGACCAGGGGGTCGCAGGTTCAAATCCTGCTGCTCCGACCAAAACGGTATGCGTGCGGGTGTAGCTCAATGGTAGAGCGCCAGCCTTCCAAGCTGGTTACGTGGGTTCGATTCCCATCACCCGCTCCATTTTTAATTTTTTCAATAGAGGAAGAATATGACTAGTAAAATAGCAAAACTTGGCTCAATTGCTTCGGCGATGTCGATATGTATGTATGTTTCATATATTCCGCAAATTATGGGAAATCTTTCCGGTCATAGGGGCGACTGGATTCAACCGTTCGTCGCTTTTATTAACTGCACGTTGTGGGTCTGCTACGGTTTATTCAAAAAAGAGCGTGACTGGCCTATCATATTTGCCAATATTCCGGGGATCATTTTCGGTTTAACGGCAGCACTTACAGCTTTATTTTGATTGTTACGTAAAAAAACGTTGAACCGGTTTTTTTGTATAGAATTTATGTAATTATTGTTTATAGACTAGCGCCTCTGAGATTCGCATAATAGACATGACTTATATAATCCGGGGGGATATCATGAAAAAAGTAACGATATATGCACTTTTAACGGTTTCCGTGCTTACGTCAAGCGTTTTTGTGAATGCTTCGGCAGTTGACGGGAGAATGGGAAGAGATCGGGATAAACCGGTTCTTGCGGCTGTAATAAAGGCAAACCAATCTGTTGATTATTTAGATGCTGTCTTACTCTTCAAGAAACAGTACGGCACAGATATACGGATTAAATCCGTGTCCTTCGAAGGCAAACACCGTCCTTATTATAAGGTGAAAGGATTTACCCCGTATGCAGAAAAAACACTGAAGATTTATGTTGATACGGGAGAAGTTTTCAATGAAGAAAGTAATAAAAAAGATGTGGACTGGCAGAAGAAAGACGTCCTCTCTTTGAGCAGTCTTATTACGCCGCAAATTGCTATGGACATCGCCATGAAAGCGGTCAACAAAGAGACGCAGGTTTCCGAATGGTCTCTCGAAAGAGGACAGGATGGAAACGTCTGCTATGAATTTGAACTTGTCGACAACGGCGGCAACGAAAAAGAAGTTAAGATTGATGCGGTCATCGGCAAGATCGTTTCCGTAAAATAAGCGGAGTTAGGCGGTCTTTGCGGCGACCTCTTTTCTTGGATAAGCCTGATGATAATGGTATACTCATACAGGACGCCGTAAAGACCGCCTGCAACCGGATACATGACTCAGTAGCTCAGCTGGATAGAGCAACAGCCTTCTAAGCTGTGGGTCTAGGGTTCGAATCCCTACTGGGTCACCAAAGCAAAAGAGCTTTCTTAAGGGGAAGCTCTTTTTGCGTTATATCATATATGCAAAGATAGGGCCGTTAATATTAAAAATTCACAACTACTATTGACAAAAATTCTTATTTTAATATATACTCGTAACTGTAATTGAAATACGTTATCAAAATATAGAAAATAAGTATTCGTGTTCATAGAGAAGGGGCGATGAGAATGAACGTAGTCATAGTAGGTGGTAATGACTGTATGGTGTGTAGATACAAGAATATTTGCAAGAAATATTCTTATAAGGCAAAGGTATTCACACAAGTACCGAGCGACTTCAAATCAAAAATCGGCTGCCCCGATTTAGTCGTCCTCTTTACGAGTACTGTCAGCCACAGTATGGTACGGTGTGCCGTTAAAGAAGCACAGCGGAAAAATGTGGAAGTCATTCGCTCGCATACGAGCAGTGCCAATGCGCTCGTAAATATTTTGGAAGAGCGTGCCGACCGCAGCGTCGGGTAGAACGGTTGAAAGTCCCTCTTTTTGTGATATAGTAGAAATAAGCAGACTATATGAAAGGGTGACGGCTATGGAGTTTAAATACGGCGATGAACGGATTTGGTTGGAAGACAAGGATGGCAAGACTGTTGCGGAAGTTGATTTTCCGATGCAGCCGGACGGAACATATACGATTACGCATACCTTTGTGGACGATTCTTTGCGTGGCGGGGGCGTGGCCGGTAAAATCGTTCAGGCGGCGGCGGAATATATTCGCCGTACGGGAAGAAAGGCTTCCGTTACCTGCTCTTATGCGGAAACTTGGGCAAAGCGGCATAAAGAGTTCGAAGATATATTTATTAAATAGTGAAGAGAGGCCGTTTCGCATGCGGCATGCATGGCGAAACAGCCTCTTACTTATTTTAACATCTTCTCAAACCAATTATCTATCATTACCTGATCAGGTGATTTGTCTTTGTCCCGTTCTCTTTTTTTCTCCGCATTTTTTTCTTTTTCTATGGCCAATTCCAATTCTTTTTCTTTGATGCGGCTGTTATAATGATTTTCCGCTATGCTGTTCACCACGGCAAGGGCATAGTCCTTACCGGAAGGATAGACCGAGGTATTATAGAGATCCGCTTCCGCATGCCGGTATAAGGGCAGGCGGTCCGTATGGAAATAGTCTTCCCTGTTATACTCGCGAACGGTTTGATTATAATCCTGTATTGCGTGCTGGCGTTTGGCATATAATTTTTCGATTGCCCTGTTGATATTCCGTACGTATGCATCCACCTCATTTTTATAGGCATCCATTTCCCGGCGGGTGGCCATATTCGGCAGCGCCGGCTTCTCATAGCTCACAAAGTCGGGATAGTCGCTGTACGCATTGCAGGCAAAGGACTGCATGGCAACCAGAAGAGTAAAAATGATATGTCGTTTTTTCATTCACTGTCTCCTTTGTGTAAAATAAAATCACTGTCATTTTACCAAAAATACGGAGGAAATGGGAAGAGCGGCACCTATAGAAGTATGTAAACGGATTTATGCCGGTTGCTCAAGTTTGGCGAAAGGCTATTTTTACGATCTTGTCGTTGCAATTCTGATTCCACCAGGGAATGCATGATAAAATACCCATGATGCCCCAACGCTTCCTATACCCTTCATACAGCGTCCGCTGCCCTTTATAAATAATGGCGGGATTCATCGTTTCAAGCTCCCTGCCGTCTTTAACGCCCCATTTGAAAGGGGCCGTTTTTTCCGATACGGAGTCATGATACTTTTGCTTTCCGATAATAAACGGCGGCATGACTTCTATCAACATGTAAGCTCCCGGGAAATTTGTCGCTATGCCGGCAAAAAGATTCTTCATTTCGTCCTTTGAAAAATACATAGAAGCGCCTTCCATAATAAAAAGTACGGGGCGGTTACCGGCGTCCACCGAGGATACCCAGGACGGATCCAGGATGGACCGGCCTATGTTGTGCACGTTTTCCGGCTCCTCGGGCAGAAGTGTACGGCGCAGTGCCATGACCTCGGGCAGATCGAAATTATACCAGTCCGCCCGGCCGCAGTCCAACCGATAAAACCGCGTATCCAGACCGGCGGCTAAATTAATGCATACGGCATTCTGATGCTGATGCAGAAAGTCTTGTGCTTCCTTATCGAAAATATGACTGCGGACGACCGTTCCGATTTGAGACCATTTGGCCTTGGCAAATTTATTGAAATCATAATCAAGCTTATTCATCATCTCAACGGCCAGAGGATCCTCAAGCAGCCTGGAAGTCGTTTTTTTTGTTTCATAAGCGCGTGCCCAAAGCGTTATTAATAATGTTTCTTCCACTCCCTGCAATTTTACTTCCATAGTTTCAGACCTCCTGTTCGAGATTATATATTTAACGGATTACCTAAGAATAGCACAACATAGATTAAATGACAATTAATTTCAATATATTTCGCTTTATCATATAAAAGGATTTGCCCCTTTCCGCGGAGAATTATAACAATATACATATTATTTATATTCGCAGCAATAAATGCATATGATGCGGAAAGGAGGCTTAGTATGACTAATCTATGGGAATTGGTAAAGGAGCTTAAATCCGAGGACTGCCGCTGGATAGATCTGACACATGAGTTGAGTCCTCAGACACCGCACTGGTACGGCTTCGGAGAGTTGGAGACGGAACGTATTTTCGATTTTGGCCCGGATTGTATCTTTCGGGCCGACAAATACGTCATTCCTGCAGGACAATTCGGTACGCATGTCGACGCACCGGGGCACTTCAATCAAGGCTGCCGCAGTCTGGAGCAGATAAAACTTACGGAAATGCTGTATCCTCTCGTCGTTGTTGATAAATCCCGGTCCTGCGCGGAAAATGCCGACTACGAACTTACTGTCGACGATTTAAAAGAATGGGAGGCAGCACACGGAACGATTCCGGAAGGTGCCTTCGTAGCCTTTCGTTCCGATTGGTCCAAGCGTGCGGATATGAATAATTACGATGAAAACAAAGCTCCGCACTATCCGGGATGGAAGCCTGACGCTATCCGGTGGCTCGTGGAAGAACGGAATATCGGTGCCGTCGGGCATGAAACCGGCGATACGGATGCACCGGCGGCGGGAACAAATTTTGCCGGAGAGACGTATATTCTGAAAACGGATCGCATCCAGGTCGAACTCATGACAAATCTGGATAGTGTCCCGCCCACGGGGGCAATCATTTTCGTCACCTTCCCCAAAGTAAAAGACGGTATGGGGTTCCCCGCACGAGTTTTCGCCATCTGCCCGGCCAATTGAAATTTGCCTGCCTGAGCGGCAAGGCGGTTTCCTATAAGCGAAAGCCGCCTTGCTTTTATGTCGGAGTGACCTGCGGAGCGGTAAAAAATCGGAAAAATTAAAACTTTATGAATGTTGTGTGGATTGATATAATAAGGGAATGAATTGAGAAGAGAAATGCAGATATGGTTAAAGCAAAAGAAGCGGTCGGCAGCGTTGCCGTCTTGGGAAATATTCGCTCGTAATAAAAATCTTCCGGAGAGCAGCGCAAGAAGGACGCAGCACAATTTTACGCCCTTTACGCAGGGTATATAATAAGAGCAAGTGTAGTTGATTTTCGCATTCAGGAGGTACGGATTGTGCGGATTGTGGTTATAGGGGCAGGGAAGCTCGGATACAGTGTGGCCGAGCTCTTGTCGAATGAGCAGATGGATGTGGTTGTCGTCGATAATGATGAAGAGCGGTTGGAGACGGTGAAGAACACGCTCGACGTGCTGACGTTGTGCGCCAACGGGGCCAGTCCCGTCACGATGAGCGATACGGATATTTTCGGCGCCGACATGCTCGTTGCCACGACGAACAGTGACGAAACGAATATTATTGCCTGCATTTTGGCGAAAAAACATAAGATTACGTATACGGCCGCGCGCATTCGGGATCTCGAATTTTTATCCGAAGCGAGAGGGTATTTGAAGGAAAATTTCGATATTGATCTCATGATTAACCCCGAGTATATTACGGCCCGCGAAATAAACCGTATTCTCATGACGCCGGCAGCTCTCAACGTGGAAGATTTTGCTCAGGGGCGGGTGCGTCTTTTTGAAACGAAGATACGTGAAGCATCGCCTCTTGCCAATGTTCCCCTTAAGGATTTGCAGCTTCCGCAAGACGTGCTGGCAGGACTTATTTTCCGCGACCGCCGCATGATCATTCCTCACGGCGACGATCGGCTGTTGCCGCGGGACAACGCTTTTTTTGTCGGCGCATCCGCTGAAATCGAAAAATTCAGCAAGCAGTTTGCCGGTACGGGCTCGGCCGTACCCGAACGAGTTCTCATTATCGGCGCGGGCCGAACGGGACGGGCTTTGGCACGCAGACTGGATAAGCAGGATGTGAAAGTTAAGGTCATCGAAAAGGATGCCGAACGGAGCCGCCGTATTGCGGAACTTCTCGATTCGGGCATCGCCATCTGCGGCGACGGTACGGATATCGACCTCCTCACACAGGAAGGCGTAGGTGAGGCGGACGTCGTCGTTTGCCTGACGGACGATGACAGGCTCAACCTTATGCTCGCCCTTTTGGCCAAGCATTTGGGCGCCGCCCGAACCATCGTTCGAGTAGCGCGCATTGAATACGTGGAACTCATGGAAAAGGTCGGCGTCGACATCGTTCTTTCGTCGCGCCTTTTGGCGGCAGGGGATATCCTCGCCTTTGCCCGCCGCGGCGGTGTCGTCTCCGTCGCCATTCTCGAAGGGGCCAAGGCGGAGGCGGTGGAGGTCATCGTCCAAGCCGGCTCGTATGTGGAAGGGAAAAAGCTCATGGACATGGATTTGCCCAAGGAATGTCTCATTTGCGCTTACGTGCGCGGTGACGAGGCCTTTGTGCCGACGGGCCAATCGGTCCTGCAGGTCGGAGACAGGGCCATCCTCTTTATCCGCATGGATTATGCGAAAAAAGTGATGAAGTACTTTACGGGAAAGGCGTAGGCTATGAAGGGCGCATTTATTTTTTTCGGCATGAGCCGTATGCTCAGCTTCATAGGCGCATTGCTTCTCGTACCTCTCGCTGTTTCCGTATATTCAGGTGACGGTACGGCCTCGGCCTTTTGGCCGTCCCTCATTACAACGGCTGCAGGTGCCGCTCTTTTTCAGGTTGGCGGCCGGACGCGAAAACGGCAAATGCCTCTCACCGAGGGGACGGCGCTTCTTTTTTTTGCGTGGTTTGTTCTCGCCCTTGTAGGTGCCATGCCCTTTGTCTGTGCCGGCATTCTCGTACCTGCAGACGCTTTCACGGAGGGGATGGCGGCCTTTACGACAAACGGCACTTTCATGTCCATAGAGCAGGTGCCGGCGACATTTCGCATCTGGCATATCCTTATGGAGTGGGCAGGGGCACTTATTTTTATCAGCTTTTTTGTGACTGTCGTGCCGCAGGTGAGCAATGTCTTTTCCTTCGGCCTGACAGGTAACAATCCCTTTGTCTTTACGACAGGACTGACGCGCATGTTTTCCTTTGTGAAAGCTGTGTCGATTATTTACGTCTTTCTTACGGTATTGTCCTGTATTGCTTACACGGCGGCAGGGCTGTCTTTTGATACAGCTGTACTGCAGGCCATGACGACCGTGTCTACCGGCGGCACGTCTCTCGTGCCCCTTGTAAGTCCGGGTCTCGTCGCGGCGGCTATGATAGGCATGTTTCTCAGCAGCTGTAACTTCCTTCTCTTATACCGTATTCTGAGAGAGAGAAGTATACGGGCTTTTCGCTTCAATACGGAAATTCGTGTCTTTGCGGTCCTCGTCATCGGTGCGACCTTTCTCGTGGCGATGAATATCCGCGACGGCGGGCTCTACCCCTGGAGCGACAGCCTGCGCACGGCATTATTTCACGTTCTTTCCTTTGTGAGCACGACGGGCTTTACGGGCCCTGAAGCGGTAACGTTTCCCGAATTTGACAGACTTCTACTTTTTCTTCTCGTCTTTGTCGGCGGATGTGTCGGCTCCGTGACGGGAGGCATGCGGGTTCTGCGCTTTCTCATCCTCTTAAAGATGACGGGAAGAGAACTTCTTAGAACCTTGCATCCGCAAATGGTCGTCAATGTAAAGGCCAATAACATGTCCGTACCTCTGCCGGTCATCAGCCGTGTCCTGAATGTATTCTTTCTTTTTACGGTGATGTTTTTCTTTTCCGCTCTCGTCCTTTCCTTGGCGGGTCTTACACCTCTTCAGGCTTTGGGACTTGCCGGGGCGGGCCTTACGGGAACGTCCGCGGCGGCATCTCTCTTTGAAACGGCGGAGCTTACGGCATTACCGGTCTGGGCGAAATTGTACTATAGTTTTACGATGGCCTTGGGGCGCATGGAAATCGTCGCCTTTTTCATTGTCCTCCAGACGGGTACTCATTTCTTGCGGCGCCGCTGGTAGGAGATTACAAGTATGAACGGAAAAATAGTTGCCTATCTTCTGGGACGTCTGTGCTTGGCCTGCAGTGCGTCCTTGCTCCTGCCCTTGGCGGCAGCGCTCCTGTACAGAGAGGGAGATATCGGCGCCTTTGTGACGGCTGCCGCAGCTGCCGCTGCCACAGGGCTGCTACTGACGGGAAGCGGCGTAAGACCGAATGACTCTCTGACTATCCGTGAAGGGCTGGCGATTACGACACTCGGCTGGGTAACGGTCACCTTTCTCGGCATGATTCCTTATGCGGCCGGCGGCTACACCGGTGTTCTCGACGGTATTGTGGAGACCGTCTCAGGTCTCTCCGGTACGGGAGCAACGGTTATTGACGATGTGGAAGTATTGCCGCAAAGCCTGCTCCTTTGGCGGTCTTTGACGCACTGGCTCGGCGGTTTGGGCATCATCGTCATCTTCATCGCCCTTTTTCCGCGCTTCGGCAGAGGAGCGGTCCGTCTCTTCAATACGGAGAGCACGGGCCCTGTCAATACGAAGCTCCTGCCGCAGATTAAAGAGACGGCGCGGGCCTTATTTTACGTGTACGTTCTCTTTACGGCGGCCTGTACACTTGCCTTATACGCCTGCGGTCTCGATTTTCTTTCGGCTTTGAATCACGCCTTTTCGACTATCGCGACGGGAGGTTTTTCTCCCTTTAACGACAGTGCGGCTCACTTCAGGAGTCCCCTCATCGAAGGGATCCTGGCCTTTTTTATGATTATATCGAGCGCCAATTTCGGCATGTATGTGGCTGCCCGCAAGAGAGGCATGCGCGTTATCTTGAAAGACACGGAATTTCGCTTCTACGTGGGCCTTGTCTTCAGTGCGGCCCTGCTCATAACGGCAAACCTCGTCCTTTCGTCCGGCTGGGACGGCATCTTCGCCTTTCGCGAGGCTTTTTTTCAAGCCGTGTCCATGTCGTCGTCGACGGGCTTCGTGTCATATGACTTTGACCGCTGGCCCGCTTTTTCCAAGTGTATACTCTTATTTCTCATGTTTCTCGGCGGCTGTGCCGGTTCGACGGCGGGAGGATTAAAGGTGACGCGGCTCATGCTTCTCTTTAAGGCGGCTCATCGTATTTTGCGGAAAACCGTCTATCCTCGCGAAATCATTGCGGTCCGTTCGAACGGAATGGAATTTACGGAGGACACTTTAAACGGCGTGGTTCGCTTTTTCTTCGTCTATGTCATGCTCGACGTCCTTTGGGCGGTCCTCTTCGTTTGGGACGGCGTGCCCGTCTTCGATGCCATAGGCGTCAGTATTTCCGCCATGGGCAACTGCGGACCGTCCTTCGGTATGTTCGGGCCTACGTGCACGTACGCGGCTTTGCCGCCTTTCAGTAAAATCGTTGCAGCTCTTGCCATGCTCACGGGACGGCTCGAATCGTTTTGCGTCCTCGTCCTCTTCGTGCCCGCATTTTGGCGGCGAGGACAAGGATGGTAATTTTCGGCTCCGGTCGGAGGAATTCATGAATTTCAGAATCGTCAGCTTGTTTTTAGGAAGAATTTCATTGGCCGAAATGGTCGTCCTGCTCGTACCCCTTTGCTTTGCCGTCGGCAGCGGTGACGGCAGCGCTTATATTTTTATTGCCGCCATGGTGGCCTGCTTCGGTGCGGGAGCCGTCTTTCTTTCAGGCGGCGAAGCGCGGCAGCAGAAGCTGACTATTCGTGAAGGTATCGCCATTACGGGCTTAGGCTGGCTGTTGGCGACACTGCTCGGCATGATCCCTTATGTGGCAGGCGGATATTTGGGTGCCGTTGACGGTCTCTTCGAGAGCATTTCCGGATTTACCGGTACGGGCGCGACGGTCATTCGCGACCTGGAGAGCTTCCCGCAGAGCCTGCTTTTATGGCGCAGCATGACGCATTGGCTCGGCGGTTTGGGTATCGTCGTCATTTTTATCGCTCTTTTGCCCGAGTCGGGGCAGAGTTCGTCGTACATTTATAATGCCGAGGCGGCAGGACCCACGAAGGAGCGTGTTTTGCCGCGCCTTCACGACATGACGAAGGTTCTCTTTGAAATTTATTCGGCCTTTACGGTGCTCGCCTTTTTTATTTTTCTCCTCTGCGGCATGGATGTTGTGAGCTCGCTCAATCACGCTTTGTCCACCGTGTCGGCAGGCGGTTTTTCCACATATAATGAAAGTGCCGCCCACTTCGACAGCGTCGCCGTCGAAGGATGGATGACCTTTTTCATGGTTCTTGCAGGCGGTAATTTCGGCTTATATTACCGCGTCTATCACAAGGGGGTTTCCGTGTTGCGGAACAATACGGAATTTAAAGCCTATATAGCTGTCCTCGTGGCGGCGACGGCCGCGATTTTGGCAAACCTCATGTACGAAAGCGGCCTTTCTCCGTGGGAAGCACTGCGGTACGCCGGTTTTCAGGCCGTTTCCATTGCGACGACGGGTTTTGTGTCCGCCGACTATGACCGGTGGCCCGCCTTTTCAAAATTAATTTTACTGGGACTTATGGTCTGCGGCGGTTGTGCCGGGTCTACGGCGGCGGGGCTCAAGATTTCCCGCGCGGTCATCCTCGTGCGTTCCGTTTATGCCAATGTGACTCATCTCCTGCATCCGAAGCAGGTTTTGGACGTACGCATGAACGGCTACACACTGCCGGAAAGCACGATTTTCCGTGTCGGGCAGTACTTTTTCATGTATTTGTTGTGCATCGCCCTGTGGGCTTTGCTCCTCACTTATGACGGCATCGATGTTTTTGATGCCTTGGGCATCAGTATTTCCACCATGGGCTGCATCGGTCCGGCCTTCGGTATTACAGGTGCCACGTGCACGTACGCGGAACTGTCGCACTTTTCGAAGACCGTTCTCTGTTTTTCCATGCTCGTCGGCAGGCTGGAAATCTTCACGGTCCTCGTCATGCTCAGACCGAGCTTGTGGAAGAGCAGGAATATGTGGTAAAAATGAAGCAGTAAAGGAGGTGCACTGTGGAATTTGATTGCTGGACGGGATTACGCATTGAAGGGAAACCGTATATTATTGTTGAAAAAATCCGCTACCGTGATCCGGTGCGGCAGCGCCATAACACCGGAAAATATTGGTTTGAATACGGCCTTAAGCCTCATTTGGAGGACATGACGGAAATAAAGGGGCAAAAAGAGAAGGCGAAGGCACGATACTACTTGACCGTCGACGACAATGAGAACTCCTGTATTTTTTCCGCAGAGGATACGCGTAAGACGCAGCCCGGAGACTATAGCTTTCTCGAAGGCGGACTGGAAATGGTAGACGGCGTCTGGGGTGATACGGAAGCGTCCGTCAATGACACGGCACAGTACGTGCAGTACTGCAGTCCCGATAAGAAGAAGCTGTTTTTTATTGATAAATGGGATGGCGGTATGACATACAGCTCTGTCGGTTATTTTGTCAATAAAGAGGATATCGTAGTTGACGAGAGCCTGTCTATGTCGGTTGCCGGAAGGCTGACGTTTTTGGCAACGGGCAAAAAGAGGTTCTCTTACCTGTTTGCTTTAATTGGAATCTTCTTTGCCGGCTGGATGGTTCTTGATATCGATTTTTCCGTGTTTACAAATTGGCGTGAGTTTAAATCCGTCGTCGGATTTGATTATAACTTAACGGAGAAGCTTGACGATGCGCCTTATGAAGTGGCAGCCGTTTCATCGGAACCTAAGGAACTGGAAGCTCATACGGATGCGGGGACGGTGGCACTGGATATAATAGAGCGCGCCGACGGAAAAGGGATTACAACGGCACTGGATATTATTCAGGATGAGACCGTTTCGTACGTTTTGCTGGACAGGCAGGAAGCCTTGCTTATTAAAAACAACGTACCGGGACGGGCAAAGATCCGTGTCTTTGCTCATGATAGGGGAATCAAGTATCTTGATAATGCTTCCTACCGTATTAATAAGCATGTTTTGTCACGGTATCTGTCTAACGTTCTTACCGGCAATGCGGAGGGACGCTCGCAGGTCGTTAAGTAAACAGTCCCTATGCCGGGGATCAACTGCAATCAGGCGCATACGGGATATATCCGGCGAGGGTAAGAGGAGAGGTTATTATGATTGATTTTTCCATATTGGCATTGACCATATTTTATGCTTTATTCGGCGTTTTGCTGATGATTATCTCCAATATCATTATCGACTTTTTTATTCCCGGTAATTTCCCGGAAGAAATTAAGCGCGGCAATCGTGCCGTAGCCTGGCTCTCGGCAGGCTCATTCATCGGCATCGGTACCATTATCCGCGCTGTTATCAGTACACCCGTGTATGACGCGTCGTCTCTCGATTTTATCAGCGGCGTCACGGCGACGGGTGTGTACACCTTGCTCGGAATTCTTGCTTTTATAACGGGTTTCTTTATTATTAACGTATGGCATCGTAACTATGAACTTCCGCAGGAAATTATGCGCGGCAATACAGCGGCAGGTATTTATATATTCGGCGTCTATATCGGCTTGGCACTGGTTATTGGCGGTGCTGTTCACTAAGGAGTGCATGTAGATGGAGAATTTGGGCCGAAAAGCGGCTGTTCTGGCGGCTGTTTGTGTGGCTGTAGTCGCGGTGGGAACGGGCTACTGCTGTAGAAATGATATCTTGTATGAAATCAATGAACGGATCATGCCTGACCGAAATGCCGGTGAAGTGCGCCTTAAAGATGACTATGGGAACCGGTACAGCCTGATTAATCATGGAGACGGAACGGAATCGGCACTGTATGATAACGATAGGGCCGTCACCTTTACACGTACGAATGAAGGGTCGTTGGTTTGGCAGTACGGGTCGGCAAGTTTACTGGCACCGATTGCGGCAAATTATTTTGCCTTTTACGGTATGAAATACCCGGGCGGTGTCATGGATGTGGCGACCATGACGTTGCGGCCCGATGCGCCGTTGACCGCATTGGATGAGGCCGATACGGGAGAGAAGAACTCAGCCGTGCACAGAGGTTCACACACGTATACAGGTATTGGGCGCAGCCGCAGCCGTGACTATGATAGAAAGAGCCGTAAAGCGGACGGAGTGACGCGTAAATCCGGTTTCGGCTCTGCCGGCGCACGGTCTCACGGGAGCGGTCATGGCGGTTGATAGTGGGAAAAGTGATGAAAACCTATATAGACGAATTAGACAGAAATATATTTCCTTTTGTACAGTACGCCGATTTTGCGGACCGCTATCCGGCCCGGACCGCACAAGCCTTTGCACGGGATTTTTACGATGAGCTTCGTGCGGTGTCGGGAGGGCTTTACAGTGTATTTAAGAAAACGACGGAAGTCTTTCAGCAGGCTCCTTATGATTTTGCGCGGGCCATGGATATGCCTGAAAATCTCCTGCCTTACTTGTATATTCCCAATATCTTCGCTGAACCGACGTGGCTGTCCCGTTTCGATTTCGTGTTGGATAAAAGAGGGCGCCCCAAGATGGTTGAAATCAATGCGGATACGCCCTGCTTTTTTATTGAGAGCTACTATGCTAACGGCGTAGCGGCAAAGTATATGGGGAAAGAGGATGCCAATGCAGGCGCTATGGAGAATTTGAGACGGTTTCTAAAACAAGTATACGACAGTTCCTGTGTGAATACTGAGAATTGTCAATCAGGGCCGTTTGTGTTCAGCTGCTTTGATGATTACAAAGAGGATTACGGCACGACTTTATTTTTGAAGCATACCATGGAGAGTGTTGTACCGAACGGGGATATCCGGTTTTTATCATTTTATGATCTGGAAATCGATGAAAACGGAATCGTATTGCCGGACGACAGTCATGCGGCAGGCCTGTACCGCCTGCATCCCATGGAAATCCTCATCGACGAGGAAACGGAAGCCGGGGAGCCTCTCGGGGCAATGTTCCTGGATTTATATGAAAAGCATTGCTTCAGCATGATGAACCCGCCGGAGGCGATTATTCCGCAGAACAAGTCTTTTATGGCTCTCGTCTGGGCTCTGGCGCAGACGGAGCGGTTCTTTACAAGGTCGGAAAGGGATTTGGTAGAGTGCTATCTAACGCCGTCCTATTTTGAAGATGATTTTGCGTCCCTGGCGGACGGTACCTATGTCCGCAAGGATATATGGGGCCGCGAAGGTGTCAACATCAAAATTATTGAAAAGACAGGGACTTCGGGCCGAACGGTGGCGGAAAAGTACGTGGAACATAAGGATGAAGTCGTGCGGCGCCCCGGTACGAAAGGCATGTATCAGCAATACATTCGGCAGCCCCATTTCACACATACGGCGGATTCTGGCACCTTGGAGGGATTTCTTACATTGTCGTGTTTTATGCTCTTTGACCGGCCTTCCGCCGTGGGAGCACGGTTCTCTCCGGAAGCCATATCGGGCATAGAAGCATACTTTGTCCCCCTTGTTGTAGAATAATGAAGAAATACTTAAACCTTGATGAGGAATCATCCGATTACATTAGAAATTAAGGAGTGCAGCAGGATTTTTTTTCACTTACCCGAACGATATGAGTAATTACGTTTTCGGGAGGGTTATGAAATGAAAAAAATTCTGCTGCTTTTTCCTGTGCTTTTTTGCGTCATTTTTTATGCATACGGCGACGAAATGGTGGAAGCGACGCTGCCCGAAGAGGTGCGTACCGTTGCGCCCGCAGAAAAGCGGTCGCCGCACCTGGTTTACGTTTATATCAGCGGCGCCGTAAAAAATCCGGGCGTCTATTCGTACAAGCAGAGGCTGACCGTAGGCGAAGTTGTCAAGGATGCCGGCGGTTTTGCGTCTTATGCCGATGCGGACGGGCTCAACCTGGCGGCCATGACGGAAGACGGCATGCACATTCACGTGCCTTATAAGCTCGACGGCATGCCTGTTGAAAAAGAGGATGACGGAAAGATTCATATTAATGAGGCGGACGAAAAGAAATTGACCGAGCTTCCCGGCATCGGTCCGGCCATGGCGGCGCAAATCGTCGCTTACCGCGATGAACACGGTGCTTTTACGAGCGTAGAAGAGCTGAAGCAGGTCAAGGGGATCGGTACGGCAAAGTGGGAAAAATTGAAAGATAAGGTGGATTTGTGATGTCATATGCCGGCATTATAGCTGCTCTTTTTCTCTGCAGCGGTGTCTTTTTTTCGGAGAAAATTGCCCTGCCGGCAGCAGTGTGGCTGAGTTTTGCCGCGGCGTCCGCCATAGGAGTTTTCTTCCTGCGCCGGCGCACCAAGGTATGCCTTGCACTGATTTGCCTCTGCGCCTTTGCAGCAGGCGGCTTGCGCCTGTATTACGCCCAAGCGGCTTATGAGGCTCTGCCTCGTAATTTGGCCGGTACGGTACAGAAGCTCAAGCTGTGCATCAACGAGAAGAAAGGCGCCTATGAGACGGATAAGGGCAAGGAGACAAAATACATTGCCGACCTTTTGGAACCGGGCGGCAGGGGCCGTATATACCTCACCGTCAAAGGCGACGATCCCTACGAACCGGGCGCCGTCGTAGAAGGGAATTTGCGCCTTAGAGAACTGATGCTCTATAAGAATGAAGGATCATACGACTTCTTTCACTACTACAGACGGAAAGCCGTTTTTCTGCGGGCTCGTGAAAAGAAAAGCGGTGACGTACACCTCGTTGCCGAGGCGACGGGTTATGAAGCGTATATCGGCAACATACGCCGAAAGATTACGGATTCCTTCAAACAAACTTTGACCGACACGGACGCCTATATGCTGACGAGTCTTCTCTTCGGCGGTCATTACGATAAGCTGCCGCCGGAGCTCTTGCAGAGCTTTTCTACGACGGGCATGATTCACATCCTCTCCGTATCGGGGTCCCACGTAACGCTACTCCTCGTCCTCATGCAGTGTTTGGGCAAGGCCGTCGGCCTGCGGCAGCGGCGCCGGCTGATTCTCTCCGTTCTCTTTGTCGGCGCCTACAGCGCCCTTTCCGATTTTACGGTACCTGTTATTCGTTCGGCCCTCATGGGGCTCGTCAGTGCCTGCGCCTTGACGGCAAAGCGTGAGTATACGGCCCTCCATGCCTTGGGTCTGATTATGAGCGCCATGGTTCTTTATGAACCGTACATCGCTTACGATCTCAGCTTTCGACTCTCTTGCGGTGCGGCCGGAGGGATCGTCCTTTTCTCGCGGCCCATAAGACAACGGTTAGAAAAATTGCCGGGCTTTTTGGCGGATTCTCTTTCCGTCTGCGCCGCAGCCAATATCCTCCTCATCCCCTTACTTACGGATGCCTTTGCCGTCTTGCCGGCGTACACGTTCTTGGCGAATCTCTTCGTCGGCACGGTTCTGGAAGGACTTATTGTCCTCGGTCTGGCCGCGGCGGTTATGAGCTTTATTGCCGCGCCTGCAGCCCATGTCATTCTCCTTGTTCTCAAGCCGCTGCTGCATCTCGCCGTAGGCGGCAATTATTTTCTCGCCGCCTTGCCGTACAGCCGCCTGCCCGTCGGGGCCATGCCTTTTTACGCCGTCTGCGCATATGCTCTCGTCGTGGCGGGCCTTTTTTGGTGTAAGTTTCGCAAGCCCTGTTTGCTTTTGGCTTGCGCCTTTGCAGCTTTCGGGGCGGGTCTTTGGTATAATCAGAAGGACGACGTGAAGGTCTACATTTTCGATGTCGGAGCCGACCGTGCGACATGTGCCGTTGATACTGCCGGGCAAGCCTATCTGTGGTATAATAAGAGCCGGACGGGACGGGGCGGCGTTATTGCGTCCGTACTCGTTCCGGCCATGCGGCACGCAGGCATATTCACTCTTGCCGGCGCTGTTGTCGAAGGTGCCGATACGGATAAAACGGCAGCTGAAGTAAACGCTAATTTTTCCCTCAAAGGCACCGTGGAGCAGGGCCATGGAAAAGAAAATACGTATATCTTTGCCGACACGGGACGGCCTTATGTCCTTTTGCGCGGCAGCAATGCGTCCGTACCGCCGGGAGCGGTAGGGGAAGTCTACGCCGAGGGCCTTGCCGCAGGAGACGTGACGGCCGATTTTCTCATTCTCTCGGGACGGCGGCATGCATATGTGCCGGGAGAGCGTGTTGCGGCGACGGCGGACTGCGGCGAAATAAAGGTTCGCCGCCATAAGAACAGATGGTACGTGAAGACCTGTAAGGGAGACGTCTATGAAATACGTTAAAATTATATACGGTACGGAGGCCTATTTAATGGAGACGGCAAAGGCGGAGTATTTAGCGGCCTGTACTGCGGACTGCGGCGGCGAACCGGAACAGTCGGTCTTTCAGAAGGATGACTTGCCGGAAAACGTTGCCGAGGCCCTTGAAGGGACGTCTCTTTTTGAAGCGGCAACCGTAACGGTTTGGAATGACCCCGTTTGCTTGCCGATAAAGCGCGGCGGCCGCTCGAAAAGCAAGATCGATAAGAAGGAAGAATGGTTTCTTAAGAAAGTACAGTCTTTGAAGCGGGGGGCATATCTCCTTTGTATTATTCACGGCGCGGCTGATGTGAATAATGCTTTTTTTAAGGCCTTAAGGCCCTTTGCCGACATAAGCGTCTGTGAAGCCGTGACGGAAAAGAACGTCATGCCGTATGTGGAAGTCTTTTTGCAACGCCGCGGCCTGAGCCTTGATGTCGCCGCCAGGGGGCAGCTGCAGGAAATGTTTCACGCCTGGGGCGATATATCGCTTTTATACATCTTCTCGGAACTGGAAAAACTTGTTATTACGTGCCCTGCCGGGACTCGCTTGGGCAGGGACGACGTGGCCGGCCTTTTTGCAGGAAGCGCCGAAAAAAATTTGTACACCTTTACGGACTTTTTTCTTGCCCGCGACGGCAGCGGCTGTGTGCCTTTCATAAGCAGTCTCTTCGGCAAACCCGATGTTTTTCTGCAGAGCACGGGCTATGTTCTATCGCGCCTGCGCCTCCTGCGGGCTTACATGGAGCTCACGGCCGCCCGGACGGACAAGGCCGAGGCCGATAAACTGCTGACGGCCGTCAACAAGGGGCGGCCGGCGCGCAACAGCGTCTATTACTTGCAAAAGGTCGTAAAATATTGGAAAACGGCGGAAATTGATCAACTTATTTACCGTATTTTCGAATTGCAGCTGCGCATGCGCCGCGGTGAGGCATCGATGGAGGACATGGAATCTCTTATTTGCCTTTTTTGCGCAACCGAGTAAATAAATATTTAAGTATATATAAAGGATTACAGCAAATATGATACATAAGAGGAGCCGCACTTCGGGCGGACGGGTTGCGGCTGCACGGCGCTTTTTATTGGGCGCCGTAAGTTTAAGTGTAGCCGGGATAATTCTTTTTTTCGGCGGTCAATACGCCGCGGCACAGCGGGTCCTTCTGGACGGCAGAGACGTTTCGCATATGACACGTGACGATGCGGACGCTTATTTGACAGAGCGTGAAAGCGAAATAACGGCCCGGGCGTTTACACTGAAAGCGGAAGATCTTCAGGTCGAGCTGCCGCTTTCGCAGCTGGATGCGCATTTAGACAGAGAGCGCATTGAGCGGGAAGTATACGGCATCGGCCGGGAAGGGACGCTGACCGAGAGAATCTCCGAAATCGCAACGGTACTCTTTTACGGGCGAAACGTACCCGTCCATTTGCAGGCGGACGAAGGAAAATTGACTGCCGTCCTGACGGAGTTTCTCAAGCACTATGACAGGGCGCCCGTCAACGCCTATGCCGAACCGACGGAGGGAGGCATCGTCCTGCATGAAGAAGAAGACGGCATTGTCATCGATGCCGAAGCGCTGCGAGACGACATTCGCGATAAATTGGCCGCCGGCGAAACGGGGACGGTAGAATTAACCGTTTCCGAACGGCGGGAAGCATCTATAAAAAAGAAGGATCTTAAAGAGATCGACACGGTTCTTGCCTATTACACGACACACTTCAACGGCTGCGACACGAACCGCAGTGAAAATATCGGCATCGCGCAAGACCGTCTGAATCACACGCTTGTCCGGGCCGGGGAAAGCTGTTCATTTAACGAGACGGTCGGTACGCGGACGCGCGATAAAGGCTATAAGGACGCACCTGTCTACTTCGACAACAAGCTTGTCATGGATGCGGGCGGCGGCGTCTGCCAGGTCAGTACGACTCTCTTCAACGCGGTTTTGCGCGCAGGTCTTGTGATTGACGGCAGATCACCTCATTTTGCACCGGCAGGGTATGTGCCCGTCGGCATGGACGCGACTGTCGCCGATAATGCATTGGACTTTATTTTCTCCAATCCCTTCCGGCATGCCGTCTATATTTATACGACTTATACGGGCGATACGGCGACGGTATACATTCTCGGCAATCACGAAGATCTGTGTTCCGTCGTCTTCGTGACAACGAGCCGAAAAACGCTGCCCCACGAGGTCATACGCAAGCACGATCCGTCGGTTACGGCCGATACGAAGGAGCAGGAAGGCTACGACGGCCGTGAAATCACCATTAAACGGGAAGTATACTACCACGACGGCAGCACCTATACAGACTTCATTGTGTCGGCGTACGAGCCGAATGCCGAAATAACCCGTACAGCCGGTGCCGGATCGCGGGAGATCGTACAGACGACAGCCCCTGAAGGGGAAGCAAATCAGGACGAAATGATTAACAGGCCGCATGATCCGCTGGCCGGGTAGAGGATAAACGATGAAATATTACCACATAGTACCGCAAAAAGAATTGCATATACGCTGTGCCGACCGCCGCTCCGTTTTCGTGGAGCGCATCAGCGTCTGTATGGAAAACCGCTCCTGGCAGGTACGGGCGACCGTTTCGGCGCCCTTTGAAGACGCCGTGCTGGCAGAGCTCGTAGGTAATCACCTGGGCTTGACGGGTACCGTCACGGTTGAACAGACGGTGCGCGAAGTTGACCGGGAACCGGAAGGGGAACCGCCCGATTCGGATATGCACGCCGCGATGTCTTCTTACACGGATGACGACGGTGAAGGCTATTGTATTCCTAATGAAGACATATACGAAGAAAACGAGGACCTTTACGACGACGCTTACTTCCAGGCGTGCGAAGCAGCGCGGCAGCCGGAAAGAAAAAAGAGCAGCCGCAAGAACTCCGGCGGCTGCAGTAGTGCCGGAGACGATCGCGTTTTGTTGGGTTCGGCTTTTTCACATGCCGAAATCATGCCGATTGATGAGGCTTTGGGGGACGAACGAAACAATGTCGTTTTTAACGGCAAGGTCGTTAAGGTCCAATTTCGGGAGCTCAAGTCGAAGCGTATTTTGCTGACCTTTCAAATGGCCGACAAGACGAACGGTATTTCGGCAAAGAAGTTTATCGACATGGGCAACGGCAGCAAGTTCAGCCGCAAAGACGCGTTGACGAAAGACGGGTTTGAGGCTCTGCAGGCAGGCCTTAAAGAAGGCGCCTATGTGTATGCGCGCGGCAATATCCGCTACGACACGTATCAAAATGATTATGTCTTAAACGTGGACGACATTATGACGGCTGAAGATAATTCGGTGGTCCGCGAAGATACGAACCCGACGCCCCGTGTGGAACTGCATCTGCATACGGTTATGAGCGACATGGACGCCCTTATTACGGTAAAGCAGTTGATTAAAACCGTCAAAAAGTGGAACCATCCGGCCATTGCAGTTACAGATCACGGCGTTGTTCAGTCTTTCCCGCTTTTGCAGGAAATTTCACGGGACAAGACAAATCAGGTCAAGGTCATATACGGTATGGAAGGCTACCTCTTTGATGATAAAATCGACAAGTCTTACCATATTATTCTTCTGGCGAAGAATCAGGTCGGTATTCGCAACCTCTACAAGCTCGTCAGCATATCGCACTTAAAGTATATTTATCGCGGCAGACCGCGTATTCCGCGAACCGTTCTGGATGAGTACCGCGAAGGGCTCATCCTCGGCTCGGCCTGCGAAGCGGGCGAGCTCATTCGCTCCATGGTGCAAAAACGCCTGCCCTATGAAGAGCTGAAGCAGATTGCCGACTACTACGATTACTTGGAAATTCAGCCCTTGACGAATAACCAATTTCTCGTGCGTGAAGGCTTTGTCAATGACGATGAAGGACTGCGCGAAATTAATCGGACTATTCTGAAATTGGGCGACGAACTGGGCAAGCTGACGGTTGCTACGTGCGATGCCCACTTCCTCAATCCGGAAGATAAGATTTATCGGGAAATTCTCATGACCGGAAAGGGCTTTAAAGACGCCGAGTTCCAACCTGACCTGTACTTCCGCACGACCGACGAAATGCTTGAGGAATTTTCTTACTTAGGTGAAGAGCGGGCCAGGGAAGTCGTCATTACGAATCCGAACAAGATCAACGACATGATTGACGATGTCATGCCCGTGCCCAAGGAAAACCTTTATTTCCCGCGCATTGAAGGCTCATCGGAAGCGCTGAAGCAAATGTGCCTAGAAAAGGCTCACAAAATTTACGGCGATTCCCTGCCGGAAGTAGTCGCCGCAAGACTGGACGAAGAATTTACATCCATTTTCGGCAACGGTTTCGGTGTCCTCTATTACATTGCCCATAAACTGGTCAAGCACTCCCATGACGACGGATATCTTGTCGGTTCACGCGGCTCCGTCGGCTCGTCTTTCGTGGCGACTATGTCGGACATTACGGAAGTAAATCCCTTGCCGCCGCACTACGTATGCCCCGACTGCCGGTACAGCGAGTTTTTTACGGACGGCTCCGTCGGCGGCGGCTTCGACCTGCCCGACAAGAAATGCCCCAAGTGCGGCGCTCAGCTTCACAAGGACGGTCATGACATTCCCTTCGCCATCTTTCTCGGATTTGAAGGTGACAAGGTGCCCGATATTGACCTCAACTTTTCGGGTGAATATCACCAGAAGGCGCACAAGTATACGGAAGAGCTCTTCGGCAAGGACAATGTTTTCCGCGCCGGCACCATCGGTGCCGTCAAGGACAAGACCGCTTTCGGGTATGTCAAGAAATGGGCGGAAGCACGCGGTATTACGGCCAATGACGCCTATATTAACAGCCTCGTCAGCGGCTGCACGGGCATCAAGAATACGACCGGTCAACATCCCGGCGGCGTCATGGTTATTCCGCGCGACATCGACGTGCATCATTTTACACCCGTTCAGTATCCGGCCAACAAGAAAGACTGCGGTATCATTACGACCCATTTCGATTATCATTCTATTGAAGGACGCCTTGTCAAGCTCGACATTCTCGGCCATGATGATCCGACGGTCATTCGCATGCTCGAAGATATGACGGGCATTAAGGCGACGACCATTCCTTTTGACGATCCGGCGACGCTCAGTCTCTTCAGCTCCACGAAGGCTCTGGGACTGACGCCGGAAGAACTGGGAACGCCCGTAGGCAGCTTGGGTATTCCCGAGTTCGGTACGTCTTTCGTACGTAAAATGCTCGTCGACACAATGCCGAAGACCTTTTCCGAGCTCGTGCGCATATCCGGCTTTTCCCACGGTACGGACGTGTGGCTGAATAACGCGCAGGATCTCATTACGTCGGGAACGGTACAGCTGAAGGAAGCCGTATCGACGCGTGACGACATTATGAACTACCTTATTAATCACGGAATTACGCGGAAGACGAGTTTTAAAGTCATGGAAAACGTCCGTAAGGGCAAGGGCATAGACAAGCGCAACAAGGTGGGCGAAAAGACGACGGATTACGAAAGAGAACTGCGGCGCGGCAATATTCCGCAATGGTTTATCGAGTCGTGCCGAAAAATCGGCTACTTATTCCCGAGAGCCCATGCCGTTGCTTATGTCATGATGGCCTTTCGCATTGCCTGGTATAAGATCAATTATCCCTTAGCCTATTATGCGGCATACTTCACGATTCGCGCCAAAGCTTTCGACATCTCCATGATGATACACGGCCCGGAGACGGCGAAAAAGTCTTTAAAGGCCATTGCCGCCAAGGGCGACGGGGCAACGAAAATCGATGAGGACCTCTATGCTACGCTTGAGCTGGTTATTGAGATGAATTTGCGCGGCATTTCCTTTATGAATATAGATATAAATAAGTCGGATGCCACGAAATTTACTATTTATGACGGAAAAATCCTCCTGCCTTTTACGGCCCTCGACGGGCTGGGTAAGAATGTGGCCGAACAGATCGTAGCGGCCCGATCCGAACAGGAATACACGTCCAAGGAAGATTTAAAATACCGCGGTAAACTCGGACAAACTTTAATCGACGCCTTAGCATCCGAAGGATGTTTGGGCGAGCTGCCCGAGGACGAACAGATCGACCTCTTCGCTATGTAAATTTGATATCGACAATCGGAACCGCCTGCTTTATAATAAACACAATATTTACCCGAGATATTACAGGAAAGCGGAGCGCATATAAGATGAGTATTAATGCGAAATTACAAGACAGTTTACATGATCAGCTGTTTAAGGCAATCTTAAAGTTGGAGAACTTGGAAGAGTGTTATGAGTTCTTCGAAGATATTTGTACTATACAGGAAATGAAGGCCATTTCGGTGCGTCTCGAAGTGGCGCGTATGCTTGCAGCCGGTGAGATTTATGAAGAAATTGTCAGGAAGACCGGCGCCAGCACGGCTACGATCAGCCGCATTAAGCGCTGCCTTCAATTCGGCAGCGGCGGCTACGGGAAGATTTTGGAGCGCATGACTGCGGATGATCCGAATTTTCTGAAGAAAAAATAGTGCATATATGAATGTTTCAGTCAGGGAAGGGGTTTTAACAAGTGAAATCTTTTTTTTCGGAATTTAAAGAATTTGCCGTGCAGGGCAATGTAATGGATATGGCGGTCGGTGTCGTCATCGGCGCCGTTTTTGGAAAAATCGTGTCATCCCTCGTAACAAATGTTATTATGCCGCCTATCGGGATCATGTTGGGCGGTGCGGATTTCACTGACTTTTTTATCCCTTTGGGCACGACGACGGCACGGACGCTGGCGGATGCACAGGCACAGGGCGTACCCGTCATTGCGTACGGGCTCTTTCTCAATACGATTATCGAGTTTTTGATTGTCGCCTTTGCCATCTTCGTAGTCATTAAGCAGATCAACCGTTTTAAGAAGCCCGCCGTTCCCGTTGCGGAACCGCATCTTTGCCCGTTCTGCAGGGAAGAAGTGGCCGTCGACGCGCGCCGTTGCCCTCATTGCACGAGTGAAATAGCGGAACAGGCGTGAGAACTAAAATCGGCATTACTTTCTTCGGCGACGGCAATATGGAGATTCACGACGTGTCCTTGGCAGAAGAGCTGCGGCATGACTATGAATCGTTTATAAAGCTTGCCGCCGTAAAGCGGAACAAGGGCACGGCACGGGGAGAGCGATCGGCACGGCGTTATACGCGAGCTGCCGCGCTTGCTTTATATACGTCTTTCAGGCTCATCCTTAACAGGTGGTACGATGAGGTCATGATCGGGCGCTTTCGCGTACCCGCAAATGAGCGAAGCCTTGAGGCGACTGTTGCGGCTTTGCATGAGTATGTGAGAACTGCAAGCGATGCGAGCAGAGAAGAGGCGTTTTCCCGTCTCAAAGGCCTCGTGGCGCGATATGAAAATTCGGGCGGTGCAGTCCTGGAGCATCTGAGCGAGGCTGCCGTAAAGGATGCGGCGGAAATGATGGACGCCTACCTGACCTATATGGAAGAAACGGCAGGTCTCCGGCGTTTCCCGAAAGGCGGTGCCGCGTCACAGACTCTGCTGCAAAAACTCGGTGTTTGCGACGAAGCGGAAAGAAAAGACAACAAAATGTGATAAAAGGAACGAATGAAGAAACGGAAAATTACCCAATCATGACATAAAGTCATCGAACTTTGGTGAAACCGGATAAAAAAGCATGGGAAAGCCTTGCTTTCGTAGGTATAAAACTTGTTTTTAGTGGATTTTTTAAAAATAAGTGGTATAATTACAAGTGTAAAGGGAAGTTTTTAGGTAAGGAAAAGGACGTTATCTTTACAAAATTTGTGAAAACAATCACACTAAAAGGAGGAGTTCGACATGTTTTGTAAAAAGGTAATGGTTATTGGTGCTGGTACAATGGGTTCCGGTATTGCTCAGGTGTTCGTCACACACGGCTGCGAAGTTATCTTGAACGATATTAAGCAGGAATTTATTGACGGCGGCGTAAAAAAAATCGACAAGAGCTTAACGAAGCTCGTGGCGAAAGAAAAAATGAGCCAAGCCGATAAAGACGCTGCCATGGCTCGCGTAACAGGCTTCGTGGAAATTACGGAAGAAAACATGAAAGGCGTTGACCTTGTCGTCGAAGCCGCTATTGAAGATATGAATATCAAGGCTCAGATCTTCAAGAATTTGGATGAAAAATGCCCGGCACACACGATTTTGGCTTCCAACACGTCTTCCTTGCCGATTACAAAAATCGCTGCCGCTACGAAGCGCCCGAAACAAGTTATCGGTATGCACTTCTTCAACCCCGCTCCGGTTATGAAATTGATTGAAATTATTAACGGTATTGCTACGTCCGACGAAACCTTCGAAAAAGTGAAGACCGCTTCTGAAGAACTGGGCAAGAGTCCCGTTAAGGTCAGCGACTTCCCGGGATTTGTAGGCAACCGCGTAGTTATTCCCATGATTAACGAAGCTATTCAGGCTCTCATGGAAGGTGTCGCTTCGAAGGAAGATATTGACTCGGTTTGCAAATTGGGCTTCAATCATCCCATGGGCCCCTTGGCTCTTTCCGACCTCATTGGTAACGATGTTGTCCTCCATATTATGGAAGTCTTGTATGAAGGCTTCGGCGACCCGAAATACCGCCCGAGCGCACTCCTCCGTCAGTATGTCAATGCCGGCTACTTAGGCCGTAAGACGGGAAAGGGCTTCTACGATTACGAATAGATTTTGGAATACCGGAAAACAACCAACCTTCCGCGCGGAAGGTTGGTTGTTTTATTTTTTGCGGTTGTGCTTGACGACTGAGAAATATAACCGGTAACGGTTGCTATTGATATATAAAATGTGATATATTAATTATAACAAAAGGTTATATTATAAAATAATCGACTTATTTTCTTAAGAAAACAATGACCGGATAAAAATTCAATAAAACAATATATTATCTCAAGCTAAATGAATGCTTTTAAAAGTTCGTTTTTGAACAAAGTATATTCTCACTATACACCGAGGAGGCGAAGTATTATGGATTTTAATGTTATTATCATTATTTTAAGTTTATGCGGACTCATCGCGTTTGCATATCGCGGTTTTTCCGTTATTATGATGGCACCGATTATGGCCATATTGGCGGCTACCTTATCGGGATTTGCTATTATGCCGTCGTATACGGAACTGTTTATGGGAAAAGCGGTTACGTATATTAAATCGTTTTTTCCCGTATTTATGTTGGGCGCTATTTTCGGTAAGGTCATGGAAGAAACCGGCTTGGCCAGAAGCATTGCCCGGGCCATTATAAAAGGATTGGGGAAGGATCCGCACAAGGCCGTTCTTTCCATTATCATCGCCGCATCGGTCCTGACTTACGGCGGTGTCAGTCTGTTTGTCGTCGTTTTTGCGGTCTATCCTTTTGCCGCCGCCTTGTTTAAAGAAGCGGATTACCCCAAACGCTTTGTACCGGCTATCATTGCATTGGGCGCATTCACAGCGACCATGGTCTGCTTTCCCGGTACGCCGCAGATTCAGAATATTATTCCGACCGCCTATTTCGGTACCAATTTATATGCTGCTCCGTTAGCAGGTATTTTAGGTGCGATCCTCATGTACGGCTGCGGTATTTTTTATTTGACTCATCGCTTGAAAGGGACCATTGCCAAAGGGGAAGGCTACGGCAGTCATACGCTTAACGAGCCGGAAGACAATCCGGATATGAGTTTTGTCTCATGGAAACTCGCCGTTATTCCGCTTTTGGCCGTCCTGATCATAAACTTTGTCATTACGGAATTCGTTGTTTGGGATCAGTCCATTTTGGAGCCGTTCCAGCAGATGAAAGGCATACCCCTCGTAGCGGCAAAGGTTAAAAACGTAGTCAGTATTTGGGCGCTTATTATATCTCTTGTCGTCGGCATCTTACTGGCTCTTATTATTGGGCACAAAGAAATCAAGTCCGTCAACGGCTTGACGAAGATCTTGAACGCCGGCGCTATCGGTTCTTTGTTGGCCATTATGAATACGGCATCGGAAGTCGGCTACGGTAATGTTATTTCTCAATTGCCGGGCTTTGCCGCCGTGGCACATTTTTTGATTAACATCCAGGTCGGAGGCACACCGCTTGTCTCCGAAGCGATCAGTGTTACCGTTTTGGCCGGTATTACCGGTTCCGCTTCAGGCGGTCTGGCTATCGCCTTGGAGTTGATGTCGCAAGATTGGCTTGCTTGGGCGCAGTCCATCGGTATGGGACCGGAAATTCTGCACCGCATCGCTTCCATGGCCTCGGGAGGGCTGGACACATTGCCGCATAACGGCGCGGTTATTACGCTGTTGGCCGTGTGCGGTATGACGCATCGGGAATCGTACAAGGATATTTTTGTGGTTACCTCCTTGCTCACAACCTTTTCCGTATTTGCAGTTATCTTTATTTATTCCGTGACGGGATTACAGTAAAGCCCGTACATTATACGAAGGGGGATGTTGTAAATGGCAAAATTTGTAACGGCCGAAGAAGCCGTGAGTAAGATTGCAAACGGTTCCGTTATCGCAACAAGCGGCTTTGTCGGTGCTATTGTTCCGGAGCATGTTTTAAAAGCGCTTCAACATTCATTTCTTGAAAAAGGGACACCTCGCGATTTGACGGTTATGTTTGCAGCCGGCCAAGGCGACGGCAAAGAGGGCGGCCTCAATCATTTCGGTGAAGAAGGCCTTCTGCGCTGCATCGTCGGCGGACACTACAATCTGAGTCCGCGTGTAGGCAAGTTGATTATGGAAAATAAGATTGAAGCGTATAACTTCCCGCAGGGCACCATGTCTCAGTGGTTCCGCGAAATCGCGGGCCGTCGTCCCGGCACGATTACTAAAGTCGGACTTGATACGTTCGTCGATCCCCGCGTTGAAGGCGGGCGTTTGAACGAAAAGACACCGGCAGAACGTGTAGAAGTTTTGGAACTTGGAGGCGAAGAATGGCTCTGGTATAAACCCTGCAAGTTGGATGTCGCGCTTATCAGAGGCACGACTGCCGACGAAGACGGCAACATTTTGATGAACGAAGAAATCGGCACGGGTGAAGCTTTGGCTATTGCCGAAGCCGTTCATGCCTGCGGCGGTATCGTTATTGTGCAGGTCAAGAAAATCGCACAGCGCGGAACCTTGGATCCGAAAGAAGTTAAAGTTCCCGGCGTAATCGTCGATTACATTGTAGAAAGCCCGGCAGAAGACCATCGGATGACGTGGGACTATGAATACAATCCGGCCTTCAACGGTGATTTGTATGTGCCCTTGGATTCTCTTGATCCCCTGCCGTTGAATAACCGCAAGATCATTGCCAGGAGATGCGCAATGGAACTCATTCCCGATGCCGTCGTAAACCTCGGCATCGGTATGCCCGAAGGCGTTTCCGCCATTGCAGCCGAAGAGGGTATTACGTCCATGACACTTACGACAGAAGCAGGCACAATCGGCGGTGTTCCTGCAGGCGGCAACAATTTCGGCGCTTCGACGAATGCCCAGGCTATTCTTGATCAGCCGTACCAGTTTGATTTCTATGACGGCGGCGGTATCGACTTGGCCATCCTCGGTTTGGCGGAAGCCGATCAAAAGGGGAATATCAACGTCAGCAAGTTCGGCGGCCGCGTGGCCGGTTGCGGCGGCTTCATCAATATTACGCAGAACGCGAAGAAACTCATTTATTGCGGTACTTTTACGGCAGGCGGCCTGAAAGAGGAAGTAAAGGACGGCAAGCTCGTCATTACGTCCGAAGGGAAAAGCAAGAAATTTAAAGAACAGGTTGAACAGATTACCTTCTCCGGCGCATATGCCCTGTCTGTAGGGCAGCCCGTGTTGTACGTGACGGAACGGGCCGTTTTCCGTCTGACGGCGGAAGGCTTGGAACTCATTGAAGTTGCGCCGGGTATCGATGTTGAAAAAGATGTCCTGGCGTATATGGACTTTAAGCCCATCGTCAAAGACGTAAAACTCATGGATGCGCGCATTTTCAAAGATGAACCGATGGGACTGGAAGTATAAGTTCATTTTTAGAGGAGGATACTTATAATGGCACGCGATGTAGCATATGACGACATTCATATCGGTGATAAAGCGTCTCTTTCTAAAACGATTTCGGAACACGACGTATACACCTTTGCCGGAGTTACGGGCGATTTTAATCCGGTTCACGTAAATGAAGAATTTGCCAAGCAAACCATGTTTAAAGGGCGTATCGCCCACGGCATGCTTTCGGCAGGCTTGATTTCGGCAGTACTCGGCACCGAACTTCCGGGTATTAATACGATTTACATGAATCAGGAATTGAAGTTCCTCGCACCTGTCCACTATAACGATACACTTACGGCGGAAGTGGAATGCCTGGAAAAGAACGATGAAAAACATCGTCTCGTCTTCCGGACGACAGTTACCAATCAGGACGGTACGGTCGTAACGGACGGACAGGCACGGGTTATGAAAAAGTAGAGATACCCGTCACAAAGAGAAAACGACATCGATTCGGCTATGAATCGATGTCGTTTTCTCTTTGTGCTATAATAAAATGAAATGTGCTTTTAAGAGAAGGTGAAAATATGATTCTGTCAGGTAAAGAAATAGCCAGACACATAGGCAGGGAGATTATTATAGAGCCTTTTTACAAAGAACGGCTCAATCCGAACAGTTATAATTTATCCCTCCATGATGAACTCATGATCTATGATGATTACGAGCTCGACATGGCCAAGCCCAACACGGCATCTGTCATTAAGATTCCGGAAGAAGGTTTTGTCCTCAAGCCCAATACACTCTACTTAGGACGAACGAATGAATACACGAAGACGGAGACTTATATTCCCATGCTGGAAGGGCGTTCATCCGTAGGCAGATTGGGCGTGTTTATTCACGTTACGGCCGGATTCGGTGATGTCGGCTTTGCCGGCTATTGGACGCTGGAAATTTTTTGCGTTCAGCCCATTCGTATTTATGCGGGCGTGGAAATATGTCAAATTTACTATCATGATATTGACGGCGAGTACGACACGTATGAAAGCGGAAAATATCAGCATAATTCGGGTATTCAGCCGTCCATGCTCTGGAAGGATTTCGTGGAAAAATGATCCTTCGCGACATATCATTTACGGACATAGAAGGCTTGCGTGCCGGGCACGCGGAAGATCAGGAGGCCGGTACGGGTTGTACGGTCTTTATTATGCCTGACGGCGCACCTTGCGGTATCGACGTGCGCGGCGGCGGTCCGGCATCCAGAGAAACGGAGCTCCTGAAGCCTACAGCGGCTGCGGAGAAGATTCATTCCGTCGTTCTGTGCGGCGGCAGTGCTTTCGGCCTGGCGGCGGCGGACGGTGTCATGAAGTACCTTGCCGAGCGGTATATAGGCTTTGCCACTCCGTACGGAACCGTTCCGCTCGTTGTCGCTTCCGCTGTTTTTGACCGCCCCTGCGGTAATCATGCAGCTTATCCCGATGCCGCCACAGGATATGCGGCTTGCCTGAATAGTGAGACCAATCGGTTGCGGGACGGTAATTACGGTGCCGGTACGGGTGCGACCGTCGGCAAGATGCGTGGACCGGCATATGCCATGAAGTCAGGGCAGGGAAGTTACGCTGTGAGCTTCGGCGAGCTTCAGATCGGCGCGTGCATCATCGTCAACGCTTTGGGCGATGTGTATAATGCAGAAAACCGCATCATTGCGGGTATGCTTAATCAGGATAAAAAAGGCTTTGCCGACTCGTCGCGCGTCCTTATGACAGAGCGGCTGTCCGTATGGGACAAGGGCGCAGGTGCAGCGAATACGACCATCGGCATCATTGCGACGAACGGCGCTTTTGACAAGACGGACATGAACAAGATCGCCGCTTTTGCGTCAAACGGCTTGGCACGAACTATACGTCCGGTCAATACAACGGCGGACGGCGATTCTCTCTATGCCGTAAGCACGGGGAGAGTAGACGCCGATATTAATCAGGTCGGCGAACTCGCGGCATATACCGTAGAAAGGGCCATACGGCGTGCCGTACAGGCGGCAGTCACTGCGCACGGGTTCAAAAGCTTACGTGATATATAGATAAAGACCGTATCCGGTACGCAGGTTCGGATACGGTCTTTCAGCTTATGATTTGAAATACGGTTTAAAGGCGGAACGGTTCGGTTCTTTATGCTCCTTTGTTCCGTCTTTTCGTTTTTTATTGGTACCGTAACGGTTGTAATCGGCATTACCCTTACTTTTTCCGGCAAAAGAATGACTCTGCTTTTTGCCGTCGCCGCTGCGGCGCTTGTCGTTGTGCGAGCGTCGTTCACCGCTATGCCGGACTCCTTTGGCACGGCGGTTTTTATGAACGCGCAGCGGCGCTTCTTCCGTTATCTTAACGGGTGTCGTGTCCGGTTCTTTTGTAAGGAGTTTGATCGCAGCCGATATAAGGACTACGGAATCATAGTTTTCCAGCAACTCTTCCGCACTTGCGCGGAATTTAGCCGTATCGCCTTCGTCGGCAGTATTGGCCAAATTGCGGAGCGCATTTTGTTGTGCTCCTTCTAACGCTTCCGAAAATGACGGCGCTTTGCGGCGCGCGATACGGTGTTTTATAAGGCGTTCAATCGTTCTCAGATGATCGATTTCGCGGGGAATGACGAAAGTCGTCGCTTCACCGCTGCGGCCGGCGCGGCCCGTACGACCGACGCGATGGACGTAGCTTTCCGGGTCCTGCGGCAAATCGTAGTTGAAGACGTGCGTCACGCCGCTGATGTCGAGGCCGCGGGCAGCTACGTCCGTCGCCGCCAGGATGTCGATGGTCTTTTCTCGGAATTGGCGAATGACGGAGTCGCGCTTGGCCTGTGTCAAATCGCCGTGAATACCTTCTGCCGAGTAGCCTCGCTTTTTCAGGCCTTCCGACAATTCATCGACGCGGCGCTTCGTGCGTACGAAGATAATGGCCAGTTCCGGTTCCTGCAGATCGAGGAGGCGACAAAGGACGTCGAATTTCTGACGGTCGTGCACTTCAATATATGACTGCTCAATGAGGTCGATAGTTACTTCTTTCGATTTGACGCGTACAATTTGCGGATCATGGAGGAAGGTTTCGGCCAATCTTTGAATGGGGGCCGGCATGGTTGCCGAGAAGAGAAGCGTCTGTCTCGTATCGGGCGTTGCCGACATGATCAGGTTAATGTCGTCAATAAAGCCCATGTTGAGCATTTCATCGGCCTCGTCGAGGACGATGGTGGAAATGGCGTTCAGTTTAATCGTGCCGCGCTTCATGTGATCGATCAAGCGGCCCGGTGTGGCGACGATAATCTGCGGCGATTTCTGCAAGCGGCGCAGCTGCCGTTCCATATCCTGCCCGCCGTAAATGGGCAGGGCCCGGATGGCTGTATGCTGGGCAAGCTGATTGATTTCTTCTGCTACCTGAATGGCAAGTTCACGAGTCGGCGAAAGGACGACCGCCTGCAGCTCCCGCGGCGCGCCGGCAGCCAAAATTTTCTCCAAGACGGGAATACCGTATGCCGCCGTCTTGCCCGTACCGGTCTGCGCCTGTCCGATCATATCGTGTCCTGCTATGGCGACGGGGATGGATTCGCTCTGAATCGGAGTCGGTTCTTCGAAGCCCATCGCGTTTAACGCGCTGATAACAGCATCGCTGATTTCCAAGCTTTTAAATTGTTCTAACATGTATACCTCCTGAAATAAGATAAGCTTCGTTATTATAGCATACTTGGACCGGAATATACCATCTTTTTATTCCCGTTGACTATAAGTGAATTTTTGGAAAAAGCGATTTTCTTGCAATTTCAGCGGCAAGTACTGTATACTATTTAATTGATGTAAATATAGTCAGCTGATGTAGTATTGGAGGGCGTAGCAGGTGTTTAACGGATTGATGCAGAGATTACTCGGGAATAATACGGAACGTGAATTGAAGAAAATGAGGCCCATTGTCCGACACATAAATGAGTTGGAACCGGAAATGACGGCGCTCAGCGATATATCATTACAGCAGAAGACCTTTGAATTTAAAAAGCGCCTTGCAGACGGGGAAACGTTGGACGACATTTTACCGGAAGCTTTTGCCGTCGTGCGCGAAGCATCGCGCCGCGTATTGGGCATGCGTCACTTTGACGTGCAGCTTTTAGGCGGCATCGTTCTGCACCGCGGCGATATTGCCGAAATGAGAACAGGTGAAGGCAAGACCTTGGTTGCGACTTTGCCGGTGTATTTAAACGCCCTTACCGGGAATGGCGCCCACGTCGTCACGGTCAACGACTATTTGGCAACTCGCGACAGTGAAGAGATGGGGCAGGTTTATAAATTCCTCGGCCTTTCCGTCGGCCTCATCGTACACGACCTCAGTTACGAACAACGTCGGCGCGCTTATGCGGCCGATATTACGTACGGTACGAATAATGAATTCGGCTTCGACTACTTGCGTGACAACATGGTCATCAACAAGGAACAAATGGTACAGCGGCCCTTGAATTACTGTATCGTCGACGAAGTGGACAGTATTCTTATCGACGAAGCGCGGACGCCGCTGATTATATCGGGGCCCGGTGAAAAATCGACGGATCTCTATTATACGTTGGCAGCCATTGTCAAGCGGTTGACGCCGGAAGACTACACGATGGACGAAAAGCAAAAGACCATTGCGCCGACGGAAACGGGCGTGGCTAAGGTCGAAAAAATGCTCGGCATTGAAAATATGTTTGATAACGAGCATCTCGACTTGAATCACTTAGTTATTCAGGCCTTGCGGGCCAACTTTATGATGCACCGCGACAAGGACTATGTCGTCAAAGACGGGGAAATCGTCATTGTCGATGAGTTCACGGGACGTCTCATGTTCGGCCGCCGCTACAGTGACGGTCTGCATCAGTCTATTGAAGCGAAAGAAAACGTAAAGGTCCAGGGTGAAAGCAAGACACTGGCGACCATTACCTTCCAGAACTACTTCCGCATGTATAAGAAGCTTTCCGGTATGACCGGTACGGCCAAGACGGAAGAAGACGAATTTAATAAAATTTATAAGCTCGACGTATATGTCGTACCGACAAACAAGCCGTCTGTCCGAAAAGACTTGTCCGACGTCATTTACAAGACAAAAAATGCGAAGTACCGCGCCGTCGTGCGTGAAGTTAAGCGTCGCCATGAAACGGGCCAGCCCATCCTCGTCGGTACGACGTCCATCAATCAGTCCGAAATCATCAGCACCATGCTGAAAAGGGAAAACATCATTCACAATGTGCTTAATGCGAAGTACCACGAAAAAGAAGCGGAAATCATTAAGAATGCAGGTCAGCGCAATATGGTTACTATTGCGACCAATATGGCCGGCCGCGGTACCGATATTAAGCTCGGCGAAGGCGTACCCGGATTGGGCGGGCTCATGATCATCGGTACGGAACGGCACGAAAGCCGCCGCATCGACAACCAGCTGCGCGGGCGTGCAGGCCGTCAGGGCGACCCCGGTTCAACGCAGTTCTACTTGTCCCTTGAAGACGACTTGATGCGTATTTTCGGCGCCGACAATATTTCCAAATTTATGGATAAACTGGGTATGGAGGAAGACGAGCCGATTGAACATTCCATGATTACCAAGTCCATCGAAAAAGCACAGAAAAAGGTGGAAGCCCACAACTTTGAAATTCGTAAGTATGTCCTGGAATACGACGATGTTATGAACCAGCAGCGGGAAGTGCTCTACGCACAGCGCCGGAAGGTACTTGTCGCCGATTCGCTGCGCGATACGGTGCTGAGTATGATCGACGATATCATCATGGACGGCCTTTCGACGTATGCCAATGAAAAACTCTATCCCGAAGAATGGGATTTTGCGGGGCTTCTCGGACAGATGGAACAATACTTCGTGCCCAAGGGTTCCCTTACAGTGGCGGAACTGGAAAATCTGAGCCGCGTGGAAGTACAGGAAAAACTGACGAACCTTGCCGTCGAATTGTACGACAAGAGGGAAGAAGAAATCGGCAGCCCGACCATGCGGGAATTGGAAAAAGCCATCATGCTCCGTGTCGTCGACAGCAAATGGATGGATCACCTCGATGCCATGGATGCCCTTAAAGAAGGGATTAATTTGCGTGCATACGGACAAAAAAATCCCATTGTCGAATATAAGTTTGAAGCGTATGAAATGTTTGAAGAAATGGTCGACTCCATTAAGCGGACGGTCGTTACCTTCCTGTATCACGTACAGGTGACGTTCAATCGCCCCGTTCCTCCTGCGGAAAGTCGGCTGCAAGGCGCAAAAGAAATACATCCCGACGTGGATGCCTCCGGCGGAGTGACTGTTGAAGACGCGTCGGAAGACGTGGGCATGCATGTTGTCGAAAAAAAAGAGACGGAAGAGTAATTCTTCCGTTTCTATCTGTTATTGCGGATGCCTTTAAGGACGGTGATTCTTGTGTTGTTGGAAGAAATGCGGAAACCTTTGGAAGACTTGCAAAAGAGAATACAGGAAATCGGGGATTCACTTTAACTTGGATAAAAAGAGAGACCGCATATTGGATCTGGATATGCAAATGAGCGATCCCGATTTTTGGAATACGCCCGACAAAGCGAAGGCCGTTTCCCAGGAAGCGACGGCACTGAAAGCTGAAGTGGAAGGGCACGACGCCATTGTCAGGGAAGCGGACGACCTGGCGGAGCTGTGCAGGATGGCCATGGATGATGACGATCCTTCCTTTGCGTCGGAAATAGAAAGGCAGTATAATTCCCTGTTAAAAGAATTGGAAAAGCGTGAAGTTTTGCTCCTTTTGTCGGGCGAATACGACTCGTGCAACGCCATTATGACCTTTCATGCCGGCGCGGGCGGTACGGAAGCGCAGGACTGGACTCAAATCGTCGTCCGCATGTACAGCCGCTGGGCCGAACAGCACGGCTACCGCATTCGTATGCTGGACTACCAGCCCGGTGATGAAGCGGGCACGAAAAGCTGTGCCTTTACGGTTGAAGGCAAGTACGCGTACGGTTATTTGAAATCGGAAAAAGGCGTACACCGGCTGGTGCGTATTTCCCCCTTCGACGCGGCTGCACGCCGCCATACATCCTTTACGGCAGTGGACGTCATGCCGGAGCTGCCGGATAATGTAGAAGTGGAAATCAATATGGACGATGTGCGCATCGACTATTTCCGCGCTTCCGGTGCAGGCGGACAGCACGTCAACAAAACGAGCTCCGCCGTGCGTATGACCCATATTCCCACGGGTATTGTCGTACAGTGCCAGAACGAGCGGTCACAGGTGCAGAACAGAGAAATGTGTATGAAGTACTTGCGGGCCAGGCTCTTTGAACTGGAAGAAGAAAAAAAGGAGAAATTGCGCGCCGAAATCAACGGTACACAGCAAGCCATCGAATGGGGAAGTCAGATTCGCTCCTATGTTTTTCACCCTTATAACCTTGTTAAAGATCACCGGACCGGTGTGGAAACAGGAAATATCCAGGCCGTTGTGGACGGGGATATTGACATGTTCATCGAGGGCTATCTTCAATATGTAAAAAATAGGCGCAATCAAATTGAGGAATAAAGATAATGAAAAAATTATGTCTTTTGGCGGGGCTCGTGGCGGCCCTTCTGTTTGCGGCCAATCTCTACGGACCGCAAGTAGCTGAAAACGCCTTGTACCGTTCGTTGGACGGGCGCATGAACGTGAGCCGTGAAAACGTGCGCGTTATGGCCGAGCCGGGAATGGAAATCTTGGCGGGACGTCTTGATTCCGTGTATATTCACAGTGATGCCTTTACAGTGGGAAAGCTGCGCTTCGAGTCCTTCGACTGTTCTCTTGAAAATTTGAGTTTTAATCCTTTCTCATCCCTTTTTCACAGTAAAATGACCTTGGCGAGCGCTCAAAGGGGACAGGTACGGGCGGCAATTTCCGCCGGCGACTTGAGGAGATATTTGGCGGAAAGAACTGATAAAATAGCCAATGCGGATGTCACCTTCGAGGGCGACGAAGTGCATGTTCGCGGCGATGCAAAACTGGGCGGTCTTTTGTCGGCAACGGCCGACGTGGCGGGAAAGTTCGTCATTGAAGGAACACATTTGAAATTTGCGCCCTCTCAAGTATATATTGAAGGATTGGGGCGGACGTACGGTACGGATAAGGTGGGCAGCATCGATATATATGATTTTGACAGCTTTCCCTTCGGTATTACGCCCGATAAAGTCACTATAGAAAACGACCTTCTTGTCATTTACGGACAGGTACGATGAGGTGCGGATAAGTGGATATGGTAAAGTGTAAGCGAAAAAAGAGCATGGTCATCATGGGAATAATTGTTTTCATCGGGCTGATTTGCGCCTTTGCTTTGTGTGCGGCTCGTTGGCAGGTGGAGAGAAACAGCATGACTGTCGAACAGGCTATGGATTACGACGCTGTTATATCGGTTGCGCAAAACGACGGCTATTCGCCGGAAGAAGCTATGGAAATGGCGAAGAATGCCGGCATTACGAGTTTTGCCATTTATGACACGACCTTGAACAAGCTTTCGCAGCGCGGTGACATTTCTCTTATTACGCCTTTGATGGCGCAAATTTACTATCCTCAGCTTGCCGCAGCTGTCGGCACGGCCTATGATTACTATCTCATCGGCAAGCCGAGAGACGAAAAAGACTTATATTTTGATGAAGTGAAGGAAGATCTGGGTCTACGTTTAGGCATGAGCAACGTGGCCGAAATATGGAACGATACGTATCGCATCCTCGGTATTCGCGGGGTCATGCCCGATTTGGGTGACGTCAATCTCGGTATCCTGTCTGCTGATGCCAATCGTATTGCCGACAGCGGGTTTCGAGTTATTTTGCGGCCTACAAACTACGCCGACCCCGATAAAGTCCATATAGACGCCTTTTTTAGACGTGCAGAAAAGATTCGCAACGTGAGCGGCATCATCTTCGTCGGCAAGGAAGTGCTCAGTTATTCGGCCGACGCCGGGCAGCGTGACAACCTCCTGGCGTATACAGGCATGTTAATGAAAGAAAAGAAGGTTCCCTTTTATATGATCGAGGCGGCCAATCAGCTGCAATACGACAGGCAGGACGGCATGTACGAACTTGCCGATATAATCGGTTACGATACGGCACGCGTCTACGCCATGAGTAAGGATGAACTGGATAAGGTGACGGAAGAAGAAGGGGCTATGCGCTTCTACATCAGCGATTTGGAACGAAACTGCCGCGTCAATCTGTATCCCATTTATAAAAAGCCGCTGCACGGACTGAATCGCACGGAACGCACCTTTAAGTATATTCGTGATGCTTCGGCCAAACTGGAAGAACGGGGCTATGCCTTCGGCAAAGCATCCATTATGCCCGTTTACTACCCGTCCCGCAGTTTGGCGGCTATAGTAGCGGCAGCCGCGTTATGCGGCATGTTGTTCACGCTCAACCTCATTCTTCCTTTACGGGATAAGATAAACTATATTTTCACGTTCATTGCCGTTGTCGTCGGCAGCGCCGGGTATGTTAAGATTGCGAGTCCGCTCTTCCTGCAGGTTGTCGCTGTCGGTATTGCCGTTTGTGCTCCTGTAGCGGCTATTCTCATATTGCTCGATTACTTCAGGGCAAAGGAGATACGGGAAGTGCAGTCTTACGGCAAGGTTATACGAGACGGCATCTTGACACTTACCCTTGCCGTCTGTATTGCCATGATCGGCGGCTTCTTCATTGCGGCCCTGCTCGGCGATATTCGTTTCTTTATGGAGTTTGAATTTTACCGGGGTGTCAAGCTGACCTTCGTCTTGCCCCTCGTCTTGACGGCTGTTGCCTACATACGGCGGTTTCCCCTCTTGGGTGAGCCTGTTCAGTCGGCTGAAAGTTTTGTCGATTTTATTCGTAAGTTTCTGCAATTGCCCATGCACATGGGGTCGTTTCTAATTGTCGCCGTCCTCGGCCTGGCGGCTTTCATCTTCGTCGGCCGCAGCGGCCATACGGCAGGTGTTCCCGTGCCGGGCGCGGAAGTGGCTATGCGCCGCTTCTTGGAAAATATCATGTATGCGCGGCCGCGGGAAAAGGAATTTCTTGTCGGTCATCCGGCCTTTTTTCTCATGGTGGCAGCCGTCTATCGGCGCTGGCCGCAAGTTTTACATTTCTTCCTCGTTATCGCCTCCGTCATCGGCCTGGGCTCCATGGTAGAGACCTTCGCTCACATACGAACCCCTTTCCTCATGTCCTTTATTCGCGGCATTAACGGTTGGCTCACGGGGCTTGTCGTCGGTATTCTGCTCATTGCGGTCCTCGCTTTCTTCCGTTACTTGACCCTCTGGTTGGGAAAGCAGGTGGCTCATGACGACTAAGATTGTCATTTCCGGTTACTACGGCTTTGCCAACGCCGGCGATGAAGCCATGCTCTCGGCCATTGTCGGCTCCTTGCTGGCGCTTTTGCCGGACGCGGAAATTACGGTTATTACGGGAAATCCCGCCGCCACTGCGAAGAGCCACGGTGTAAAAACCGTTCATCGCTTTAATGTCTTTGCCATCATCTCGGCTCTGAGCCGATGTGATCTTCTCATCAGCGGCGGCGGCAGCCTGCTGCAGGATGTGACGAGCTCGCGCAGCATTTACTACTACTTGGGCATCATTCAGACGGCAATCGTCTTTAAACGCCCCGTCATGCTCTATGCCCAGGGTATAGGACCCGTGACGGGAACGTTGGCCAAGAACCTTGTAAAAACGGTCTTGCAGCATGTAGACGTAATCGGTGTACGTGATGAAGACTCGCAGGAGACACTGGTCAGAATGGGTGTGACGAGACCGCCTGTGCACGTAACGGCCGATGCGGTTTTGTCCGTTCCCGTCCCGGCACCGGCAAGAGGGGTGGAAATACTTGCCGCCAAAGGCGTAAGTGCGGCAGAGAAAAAAGTGGCCGTCGCTTTTCGTGACTGGCAGGGTATGAAAAATCACAAGGGTGAGCTTGCCCGAGCTGTCGACAGGCTGACGGCGAAAGAGAAGTGCCGCATTATTTTTATACCTATGCAGTATCCTGCAGATGTTGGAGCGGCCAAAGAAATCGCATCCCTCATGGCGGAGGATGCAATTGTCCTTGAAGAGGCGTATAATACAGAAGAGTTCATGTCGCTCATGGGTGCCGTCGATTTGGTCATTGCCAATCGGCTTCACGCCCTTGTGTTTGCGGCAGTTATGAATACACCGATGACCGCCGTCTCGTATGATCCGAAAATAGATGCTTTTATGACTCTTATAGGCGGCTCCATATGCTGTACGATGGAAGATTTCGACAGTGAGCACATCGTTACCGACGCCGTGACTAAGCTTATGCATAAGTCCCTGCCGCAACCGGTGCGGGAACGAATTGAAGACTTGGAGCGCCGGTCTCGCCGCAATGCGGCTCTTGCAGTCGAACTCATTAGGAAGACGTGTCATCAGGTTACTACGTAATAGTGAGGTGTGTATATGATCGATTTTAGAGGTGTATCCAAGACATACGACAACGGTTCCGTTGCACTTGATAATATTGACCTGCACATTGGCAAGGGCGAATTTGTCTTCCTCGTAGGTGCCAGCGGTGCCGGCAAATCGACATTTATCAAGCTTCTGTCTCATGAAGAACTGCCCACTCGCGGCAGCGTCTTCGTCGACGGAACGGAAGTAAACAGAATAAAGAAGAGCCGCGTACCGTACCTGCGGCGCAGTATGGGCATCGTCTTTCAGGATTTTCGCCTCCTGCCGAACAAGACGGCCTCGGAAAACGTGGCCTTTGCCATGGAAGTAATTGAAACGTCGCGAAAAATAATGAAAGAACGGGTCCGCACGGTTCTGGATCTGGTCGGCCTCGCCGGCAAAGCCGACGAACTGCCGCAGAATTTGAGCGGCGGTGAACAGCAGCGCGTTGCCATTGCGCGGGCCATAGTCAATCGTCCTCTCCTGCTCATTGCGGACGAACCGACAGGCAATCTTGACCCGGAAACGTCCAAGGGAATTATGGAAATTTTCACGAAAATCAATCATATGGGTACGACGGTCCTCATGGTAACACACGACAAGCAGATGGTCGACTTGATGAACAAACGTGTCATCGAAATCGACAGCGGCAGAGTCGTGCGCGACGAACTGAAAGGAGGCTACGGAGATGAAAATTAGAACGATGAACTACTATATGTCCGAAGCCTTCAAATCATTTTGGCGCAACAGCTTTATGTCCATTGCCTCCATTGCGACGGTCGCCTTGGCCCTTTTTATTCTGGGGCTCTTTTCCATGTTGGCGGCAAACCTTGACTATTTTGCAAACAATTTGGAAAACCAAGTTCAGCTCAGCGTTTATTTGAAAGACGACTTGACAACGGACGAAGTCATGGCGACGGGCAGACAACTGAAAGAGCTTCCCGACGTAAAAGAACTGACCTTTACGAATAAAGATCAGGCCATGGAAAAAATGAAAGAACGCATGAAAGATCAGCCGGATATCCTCGATGCCTTGGACGGTAAAAATCCTCTGCCCGCATCCTATGAGATTACATTCAATCGGCCCGAGTCCGTCAAGACCGCGGCTGCGGAAATCAAGAGCATCAAGGGCGTTGAAAGCACGCATTACGGCCAGGATATTATTGAGCAGCTGTTTAAAATTGCCAATATCATTCGTTGGGGCGGTATCGTCCTCATTGTCTTTCTCGCCTTTGCGACGCTTTTTATTATTTCCAATACCATTCGCCTTACCGTTTTTGCGCGGCGAAAGGAAATCGGCATCATGAAGTACGTCGGCGCGACAAATTGGTTCATTCGCTGGCCCTTCCTCCTGGAAGGCCTGCTTTTGGGCTTTATCGGCGGCATTATTGCCGACCTCGCTCTTTTCCAGTTCTATCGTTTTGTGACCGTGTCCATTCATGAATCATTGGCCTTTTTACCGCTTGTCAGCTTTTTCCCCTTTATGTACCAACTCGCCGGCGGGCTCCTGGTCATCAGTATGATTATCGGCGCTATTGGCAGTACAATTTCGTTGAAACGGTATATGAAGGTGTAGCCTATGATAAAAGAACTGGTAACGAAGAAGAAACTGGCCGCCTTTGCTGCAGCGCTGCTCCTGCTGCCGTGCCTCTTTGCCTTTGCGGAAGATGATGACCTGCAAAGTCAGCTTTCGGACGTACAGAGTCAGATGGAACGGCAGCAACAGAAAAAGGGAGAAGCCGAAGCGACTATCGGCAACGTTTTTGAACGGCTGCGCGTCATTCAGCAAAATCTGGATGCGGCCATGAAAGAATATAAGGATATAACGGCGCAGATTGCGGAAACGGAAAAGAAAATCGGCGCTGCTCAGGCGAAACTGGATGAAGCGCAGAAGCGCCTGCAGGCACGTGAAGGCATCCTCAGCAAGCGCATGCGTGATATTTACATGCACGGTCAGCTGAACTACTTGGACGTGGTCATCGGTGCGAAGGACTTTAATGACTTTGCCAACCGCGTCGAATTGCTGCGGCGCATTATTGCGGCCGACATGGATCTGATTTCTTCCATTAAGGAAGAACGGGCGCAGATTGCCGAGGCCAAGGCAGTCCTTGAAGAAGAGCACAGCCGTCAGGCGGAACTGCAGGCGCAATCTGCAGCGAAAAAGGATGAAATCGCGGCCCGCAAGGCGGAGCAGCAGACACTCCTGGAAAAGGCGCAAAACGACAAGGCTACGGCCGAAGCGGCCCTGCGGGAATTGGAAGCGTCGTCCAATGCCATTGCGGCCATGCTGCGGCAACGCGCGGCGGACCGTGCCGCCGCATCGGGAGGAGGCGGTTCTTATCAGTCCGTCAGCGGCTCGGGGGTCTTCATGTGGCCTGTGAGCGGCCCCATTACATCGCCTTTCGGGTATCGGGAACATCCTATTTTCGGCAGACAGATTTTGCATTCAGGCATTGATATCGGTGTCGATGAAGGTACGCCCGTGGCGGCAGCCGATTCGGGCGTCGTCGTCGAGGCGGACTGGCTCGGCGGTTACGGTAACGCCGTTATTATTGACCACGGCAACGGCCTGTCCACTGTTTACGGACACAACTCGTCGCTCACCGTCTCGGCGGGACAGAGCGTCTCGAAGGGCCAAATTATCGCTTACTCCGGGTCTACGGGGAATTCGACGGGACCGCACGTTCACTTTGAAGTGCGTTCCGGCGGCGAACCGGTCGATCCGATGGGATACTTATAAGTGAGAGCGCAAATAATGAAAGTACTTAACATCCTCGCCAGGATCTGCGGCATCTTTCTTGTCTTTTTGAGCGGTGCGCTTCTGATCATTATGTTTCTTTCCAAAGCGTACCTGGGAGACGGCCTGGGGCTTTTTAAAATCCTGCGTACGGCACAGATTATTACGCAGCATTATGCAGGTCTCGTCAACGAAAGGACTCTCTTGGACGGCGCCTTGGAAGGTCTCGTTGAAAAGCTGGGCGACGAACACTCTCTCTATCTCGACGGGAAAGATTTTAAAGAATTTTCCGAAGCGACGAACGCTTCATACGCCGGTATAGGCGTATATATTGCGCAGACAGAAGACAAAAAAGCCTTTATTGCCGGCGTCATTGAGGACAGCCCGGCAGAAGAGGCGGGTCTCAAACGGGGCGATATCATTGAGGCCGTCAACGGCATAGCGGCAGAAGGCCGGGAATTGTCCGACTTGTCGCAGGACATACGCGGCGAAGTCGATACGACCGTAATACTTACGATTCTGCGCAACGGAGAACGGGAAGACGTTCCCGTTGTACGGCGCAATATTACGCTTCTCACTGTTGCCGGTAAGATGCTGGACGGCACGGATACGGGATATATCCGTATTTCTTCTTTCAGTACCGCTACAGGTGACGAGTTCGGCAAAATTTATAAACGTCTCAAGGGAGACGGCATGAAGCGCCTCATTCTTGACCTGCGCAATAACCCGGGCGGCCTCGTCGATCAGGCGGTCCGGGTGGCGGAATACTTGTTGCCGCCCGGAAGCACTGTGGTCTCCTATATGCAGCGTGACGGAGAGGAAGAAGTGTTTACGACGACCGGTACAGATGATAGAATACCTTTGGTAGTACTTGTAAATGAAAATTCCGCCAGTGCCGCCGAAATTCTTTCAGGAGACATACAGGATTTGCACGCAGGTGTACTGATCGGTATGAAGACGTACGGCAAGGGTACGGTACAAGGCGTTTTCTCCGTAGACACGGATGAGGCCGTCAAAGTGACTATTGCCAAGTACAAGACCGCAGCAGGAAGGGAAGTGGACGGTACGGGTATTGAACCGGACATTACCGTTCAGCTGCAGCCGAACAGCAGCGTCGATTATCAGTTGGAACGCGCTAAAGAAACGATAAGCGGCATGATGCAGGACAGATAGACTGAGACACGGTATATCTGCATACCGTGTCTTTTTGTACAGAGGAGAAAAATATGTTTATAGACAGAGCCAGAATTTTCGTTCAGTCAGGTCGCGGCGGCGACGGCATGAGCAGCTTTCGCCATGAAAAGTTCGTCCCCAAAGGCGGTCCCAACGGTGGTGACGGCGGCCGCGGCGGCAACGTAATACTAGCAGCGGACCGCAATATAAATACGCTCGTTGATTTTCGCTTTCGCCGTCTTTTCAAGGCTAAACCGGGCGGTAAGGGTGCAAACAGCAATAAGTATGGCGCCAATGCCGATGATCTCATCATTCCCGTCCCGGTCGGTACAATAGTCAAGGACGAGGCGACGGACACGATTATGGCCGATTTGAGCTTTGACGGTCAGCAGACTGTCGTCGCCGCCGGCGGCCGCGGCGGCCGCGGTAATTATCACTTCCGTACAAGTGCGAACCGGACGCCGACGTTTGCCGAAAAAGGGGAGCCCGGTGTGGAGCGATGGCTGAAATTGGAACTCAAGGTCCTGGCCGATGTGGGACTTCTCGGCTATCCCAGCGTAGGTAAGTCCAGTATACTGCGCAAGGTATCGGCGGCACAGCCCGAAGTGGCGGCATACCACTTTACGACGCTAAATCCCGTTCTCGGCGTCGTCGATTTGGATGATATGCGCAGCTTTGTCATGGCCGACATCCCCGGCCTTATTGACGGTGCCAGTGAAGGCGTCGGTTTGGGGCACGATTTTCTCCGCCACGTGGAACGAACGAAAGTCCTCATTCATGTCCTGGACGTTTCGGGCATGGAAGGGCGCGATCCGATAGAAGACTTTGAGAAAATCAATACCGAATTGGCCAAATACAGTGAGAAACTGTCGAAGAAAAAGCAAATCGTTGCAGCCAATAAAATCGATCTCTTAGCGGACGACAGGAAAAACCTCGATCGTCTTGAAGTGTACATGCAAGAGCGTGACATTGAAGTCTTTCCCGTCTGTGCCGTCAGCGGCGAGGGAATACGTCCCTTGTTGGAACGGGTTTGGGAATATATAGGTGCCTATGAGCCCGAAGCGGAAGAACGGGATGATGAAGTTCTGTACAAACCGGCAGTAAAAGCGGATTTTGAAATAGGCCGTGACGACGACGGCGCTTTCGTCATTACGGGCATGCGTATTGAGCGCCTCGTAGCCATGACGAATTTCGACGATGACCAGTCTTTGCGCCGTTTTCAGCGTATTTGGCGTTATATGGAGCTTGATAAGCTCCTTAAAGACGAAGGTATTCGCGACGGCGACACGGTGCGCATTTACGGCACGGAATTCGAATATTATCAATAAATGAGAGAAGATACTATGCTTACAGGAAAAGAAATATCCAAGTTTGACTTTATTAAGGCATGAAACAGGTACGCATGAAGACGCTGCAAACGATCAGGGCATATATACGTACACTGCGGCAATATGCGGCCTCACCGAAGACACAATACGAGTATAAGCATTACGGCATTTTTCTTATTCTCTTCGCTCTTGTCGTCATACTGCTCTGGGGAGGGATATATGTATATGAGGGCCATTGAGAGATTGGGAATTATCGGCGGTACCTTTAATCCCGTTCATTTGGGGCATCTTATGATTGCCGAAGAGGCGCGGCAGCGTTTTAATCTGCAATCGGTACTCTTCATTCCCTCGTATATTACACCCAACAAGGAAGTAAACGGCGCGACGGCGGAAGAACGGCTGACCATGGTGCGTTTGGCAACGGAAAGCAATCCGTATTTTACGGTAAGCGATATGGAAATTCGCCGCAAAGGCTGCTCCTATACGGTGGATACGCTGCGGCGCCTGAAAGAAGAATACGGCCCTATGTGCGAACTCTACTTTATTTCCGGAACCGATACGGTCATGGACTTACCGAACTGGCATCATCCGGAAGATATATTGCGGCTCTGTAAATTCGTCGGCGCCGTAAGGCCCGGCTCCGTCGGCAAGACGGAAAATGTTGTCGCTTCATACGGCCGTTTGGGCGAAAATATTCTCCTGCTGGACGTACCGGGCATGGACATTTCTTCAACGGAATTGCGTCGACGCATGGCAAACGGCAAGTCCGTTCGCTATATGATACCTGAAAGAGTATTATCATATATACAGGAAAAGAGGATTTATTATGCTTGATGCAGCGTTTAAAGACAAAGTAAAAGCGGACATGAAAGAAAGATTATCGGCCAGGCGGTACACACATACGTTAGGCGTTGCCGAAGCGGCAGTGAAGCTGGCTTACATGTACGGTATCGATATAGACAAGGCGGAAACGGCGGCGCTCCTCCACGACGCGGAAAAAGAAGACTCGTTGGAACATATGCAGTCCCTGGCGGATTCGATGTACGGCGATTCGCTTGCGCCGGAAATACAGGCCAACGGCAGCCTGCTGCACGGCTATGCGGCCGCTTCCTATGCCGCCATGGCTTATGATATTTTTGATAAGGATATCCTGAATGCCATTGCTCACCATACTACGGGAGCCGAGTCCATGAGCCCCCTGGAAAAGGTTATTTTCCTTGCCGACTACATTGAAGACAATCGCGACTTCCCGGGCGTGGAAAAACTGCGTAAAGCAGCGGAAAAAAGCTTAAACAAAGGAGTTTTAGCCGGCTACGACATGACTATTCAATATTTGCTGCAAGAGGGAAAGACGATTTTTATCGGTACTGTACGCAACCGCAACGCCCTCTTGCGGGAAATGAAACGTAAAGGCGGTTATTAATGAGAAAGCGATCTAAAGAAACCGCAAGAAGGCGGGCTCACAGACAAAAGGTGAAAAGTCGTAAAAATACGTTTCTGCAACGCACACTTATCTTTTTGTCCGTCATTGTCATCGCCTTCATCGTCGTATTCGCGGCCCATCGGGATGACGGCAATAAATCGGCCGGCAATAACGCCGTTGCGAGCCGTGATTTTTCACAAATCAGCGCAGATGTTCCGGTCTATGTGCTTCTCGTAGGTATAGATGATGAAAAACCGGCGCAGTGCAACTTCGTAGGCGTCGTCGCCGTAAACAAGGAGAAGAAGCACGTAGACGTCATTATGCTTCCGGACAATACAAAGATTGAAGGGCGGAAAGAAAAGGGGGCCCAGACCCTGTCTTCCATTTACGGTGAAGGCGGCATTTCTTTGGTACAGGCCGTTGTGGAAGATATTTTTCATGTACCGATTTCGCACCATATCATTGTGGAAGCCGATTCTTTCCTGAAACTCATGGACATGACGGACGGCATGAATATGTACGTCGAAAAAAACATGTACCATGCCGATAGGAACGGCAATACAGATATAAACCTTTTTCAGGGGTATCAACACTTGGACGGCCTTGAGGCTTTAGGCTATATGCGCTATCTTGACAGCGACGGCACCTTGTCGCGAACACAGCGGCAGCTGCGTTTTATTAAGCTCTTTCTGACGGCGCGCTTAAAGCAGCGGGGCGTTATAAATGCCGTTGAAATTTATCGGGTTTGGAATAATCTGGACTCCGATATTCCGGCGAAAGAGGCGGCACGCTTAGTCTACGATTTCGGCGGCACCGATATTTCCGCTGTTTCCTTCTATATTCTTCCCGGTGAACCGTCCGGAATTCGTGAGGATACAGGTGATTCCCCCCGCACCTACTGGGTATACGACCCCATTGAGGTGCAGAAGATCATCGGCATGACCAACAATGCTTTGGCGCCGGACGTGACGACAGTTCCCGAGCGACCGGAGACGGCGAATGCGGGGGACCCCGGTAAAAAAGATACGAAGAACGCCTCTAAAAACGTAGTGACGGATACTGCCAAAAAGGCAGCAAAGAAACAGTAAAGGAGATATTTCATGAGTAAATTAAATACATCCTGGCAAATAGCGGCACAGGCGGCGCATGACAAAAAGGGAACGGACATTGTCGTTCTCAACATGTCCGATACATCTTTGATGGCCGATTATTTTGTTATCGTGAGCGCACAAAATATCAAGCAGGCGCAAGCTGTTGCCGATAATGTAAGCGAGTACTTAAAGAAGGCCGACCTGCCCGTATATCATAAAGAAGGGTACAGCGGCGGTACGTGGATACTTATTGATGCGGGCGATACGGTAATTCACATTTTTACGGAGCAGGAACGGGAATACTACGGTCTGGAAAACGTCTGGGCCGATGTGGAACACATTTCATTTCAAGGTGAGTAAAATGAACCTTTTACAGGAAAATACAATTGCCGAATTGGAAGTCTTGCGTACCGGAGAGCTCGGTGCTTTTCTCGACGGACAGACGGGAAATACAAGCGAAGACATTTTGCTTCATAAGAATCAGCAGACCCGTGAAGTCACGGCCGGTGAAAAGGTAACGGTCTTCCTCTATCATGATCCGTCCGGTCGTTTGACGGCGAGCATGCACCTGCCCAAAATAAAAGTAGGCCAAATCGGGTACGCCCCGGTCATCAATACGACGCGCTTCGGGGCCTTCGTCGATATCGGTACGGAGCGGGGAATTTTCATGCCCTTTGCAGAAATGAAGGGCCGTCCCAAGGAAGGCGAATACATTTGGATAAAACTTTACAAAGACAAGTCGCAACGCCTGGCCGTCTCAATGGAAGTGGAAGATGAAATGCGCCGCGCTTCCGTTGCCGCAACAGCCGCCAATATAGGTGATTGGGTGGAAGGCGCCGTTTATAATATTACGGAGCAGGGCGCTTACCTGATGACACGCGAACGGTGGATTGCCTTTTTGCACCGCAGCGAATGGACGGGGCCCGTCCTCATCGGCCAAATGCTCAAGGGGCGCATCACCTTTTTGCGCGACGACGGACGCGTTAACATTTCTCTGCGCCAGGCCAAGGAGCTGGCGCTCTCCGGAGACGGCGAAAAAATCATGAAACTCTTATTAGCGCGGAAAGGCAAGATGCCCTATGGCGATAAGACCGATCCGGCCGTTATAAAGAGCAAGTTCGGACTGAGTAAGGCCGCCTTTAAGCGCGCCTTGGGGCATTTGATGAAAGAAGGCTGCGTTTATCAGCAGGACGGCTGGACATACGCAAGCGAAACCAATGCTCAGGAATAAGAGCGCCTTTGTGGTTACGCTTCGGGAGGGAGAGATTTTATGAAATACAAAAGCACGCGATCCGATGAAACCGTTTCACCGTCATACGCACTTCTGCACGGTTTAGCAGGAGACGGCGGCTTATACGTGCCCGTTCGTTTTCCCGAAAATGTGCTGACTTATGACGATATTAAGGAGAAAACCTATAAGCAAATTGCCTGCCTTGTATTGTCTTACTTTTTTACGAATTTTTCAGCTGCAGATTTGGAGGCCATGGCGGATCGAGCCTATAATAGGGAGACTTTTCGTGCTGAGACCGTTGTGCCCTTGCGCTCCCTCGATACGGACGTAAGCATTGCGGAACTCTTTCACGGCCGCACGTCGGCCTTTAAAGATTTGGCGCTCTCCATATTTCCGCATCTCCTGACGGCAGCTAAAAAAGAAGAGACCGAGTGCGGTGAAATCCTCATCCTCACAGCGACGAGCGGTGATACGGGCAAGGCCGCCATGGAAGGCTTTAAAGACATAGCGGGCACACATATTACGGTCTTTTACCCGTCCGACGGCGTAAGCAGTATGCAGAAGATGCAGATGCAAAAACAGGAAGGCGGTAATGTGGATGTAAAGGCCATTTACGGCAACTTCGATGATGCCCAGTCCTTTTTAAAACGCGTTTTTACGGACAAAGAGGTCAATGCCTATGCGCAAAAAAAGGGGGTTATGTTCTCAAGTGCCAATTCCATCAACATAGGCCGCTTACTGCCGCAAATCGTGTATTACGTGTCGATCTATGCGGCGCTCGTGGAAAACGGCAGTATCGGCGTGGGGGAACCGTTCGATATCGTCGTGCCGACAGGCAATTTCGGCAATATACTGGCCGCTTATTTGGCCGGAAAAATGGGTATTCCTTTAGGACAGCTTATTTGCGCGTCCAATAAGAATAAAGTCCTTGCGGATTTTTTTGCAAGCGGCACGTACGATATGAACCGGCCTTTTTATACGACGAACAGCCCGTCTATGGATATTCTTCTGTCCAGTAATTTTGAACGATTTTTATACTACCTCACGGGCGGCGATACAGACAAGGTAGCCGCATGGGAAAAAGAACTTGCCGAGACGGGCCGCCTTACGGCGGGAGAAGCCGAACGGGCCGCCTTGACCGAGCACTTTGCGGGAGACTGGATAGACGATGAAGAAACAAAATTCGTCATCAACCATACATTTAATGACAACATGTATCTTTTCGATCCGCACAGTGCCGTAGCGTACGGTGTTTATTTAAAGCGTAAGCGCGCAGGGCTGATGTCGGGACGGCATACGGTCATTATGGCTACGGCCCATCCTTATAAATTCCCGTCCGTCATTTGTGAAGCCTTGGGCCTGCCTGCAGATGAAGATCCCTTCGACGCACTCGAACGGTTATATGCCGTATCCGCCATGAATATTCCGAAACCGCTCAAGCGCCTCCAAAAGCTGCCCCTTCGCTTTACGGAAACCATAAATAAAGACGCGATGAAAACGGCGGTCATGGAAACTATTGACCGCATAGGTGCTCATACGGAAAGAAGGCGCGGTCTTGAATAAAGGCGTAATATATTCGATTTTGGCAGCCTTGGCCTTCAGCTTTCAAAATGTTATCGTAAAAGATTTATCCGTCACCATGGGGACGGGAGAAATCGCATTTTTCCGCGGTACTTTGAGCGCGATCATCATTTTGGCGCTCATTAAAATTCAGCATGTGCACCTGTCTCACGAAGAGCGGCCGACACTGGCATTGCGCGGTATTCTGGGCGGTATCGGCATGGTCTGCATGTTTTACGGCCTGCGCTATGTTCCCTTGGCGGACACGGCTATTTTGTCACAGCTTTCAGCTTTTTTCGTTATGCTTTTTGCGGCCGTATTTTTGCGGGAAGTTATTCCGAAGAACGCTTTTGTTCCCCTTGTCGTCATCATACTCGGCGCGTGCTTTGTCGTCAGGCCCTGGCATTTCGAATCGTTCAATGTTTATTCGCTCTTCGTCCTGGCCCAGGCAATCCTCGCAGCGGCTGCATACACGACGGTCAGTAAGCTGACCGCCTCGGGGAAACATCACCAGTACGAAATCGTTCTCTATTTTCTCGTTTGCGCGGCCATAGCCGGCGCTATTCTCATGGGCACCGATTTTCGTATGCCCGACAGGACGGAATGGCTTTGGTGCATTGCCCTCGGCGTAAATTCCGTTATTGCCCAGGTGTGGATGACCCGGTCCTATATGTACGGCAATCCGGTCGTCGTCAGTTTTGTCGCCTATATTGCGGTCTTCTTCAACTCTCTTTGGGGCTACCTCTTTTTCGGTGAGGTCATGTCGGCAATGACCGTCACGGGAGGTCTGTTGATTATTGGCGGTTCCATGTATTTGACAAAGATGAAGCACGACAAAATTCGTAAAAAAATAAATTAAAAGAGGAGCTTCGGGGGCTCCTCTTTTTCGTAATATCCGCATTAATTGTCTTCCAGAGGCAATTCATCGGGCCGCTGACAGAAGATAAAATCCGGATTGCGTTCGACAATCCAGTTGGCCTGCCATTCGTTCGTAATGAGCAAAACCGTGCGCTGCTTATGATCTTTTACTACCATGGCGCTGTCAATATTTTTCAGCTCCTTATAGTCCTTTGTTTCCGAATATATCCAGCGCGCCACCGAATAGGGGAGACGATTCATTTCCAACATCACGCCGTATTCGTGGAGCAGTCTGTATTCGAGAACTTCAAACTGCAATTGACCGACGGCGCCGACGATGTAGCTTTCCATGGAGCCCGGATTTTCGTATATCTGAACGGCCCCTTCCTGGGCAAGCTGAGTCATGCCTTTGAGGAACTGTTTCCGCTTGAGTGAATCTTTTGCCCTGATACGGGCGAAAAGTTCCGCCGGAAAGGTGGGAAAGTCGGCAAAGGTTACTTGCCGTTTGCCGTCATAGAGTGTGTCGCCTACGCCGAGGGACGAACTGTCGAAGACGCCGATAATATCACCCGGCCATGCTTCATCAATCATGGTGCGCTCCGTCGCCAGGAACTGCTGCGGCTGCATAAGGCGAACGGGCTTGCCCGACTGGCGGTGCGTGACGGTCATGCCTTTTTCAAACTTGCCCGAACAGATGCGCATAAAGACAATGCGGTCGTGGTGCTGCGGGTTCATATTGGCCTGAATTTTAAAGATGAACGACGTGAACTGCTCTGCCGTCGGCTCTACGCTGCCTTCCTTCGTTTTTCGGGGCTGCGGTTTCGGTGCGAGCTCAAGGAACTTTTCCAAGAACGGTTTGACACCGAAGTTGGTCATGGCCGAGCCGAAGAACATAGGTGTAAGCGTACCGTTTTTTACTTTTTTCAAATCGAATTCATCACCTGCCGCATCGAGGAGTTCAATATCGTCGACAAGGGACCGGTGGACGTCGTCGGAGAGCAGGGCTTTAAAAGCCGGATCGTCGGCAGAGCCCTTGGCGGAGGCCAACTTTTGCTGGCCGTGATTCATATCCTTAGCGAAAAGTTCAATAGAAGAGGTCGTTCGATCGTAAATACCCTCATAATTGCCGTTAATGCCGAGGGGCCAGTTCATGGGATAGGCACGGATGCCGAGAATATTTTCGATTTCATCCATCAGATCGAAGGGATTGCGGCCGAAACGGTCGATTTTATTGACAAACGTAAAGATGGGGATTTGCCGTTCCCGGCAAACGCGAAAGAGCTTTTTCGTCTGTTCTTCCACGCCTTTAGCGACGTCGATGAGCATGACCGCACTGTCGGCGGCCATTAAGGTGCGATATGTATCTTCGCTGAAATCCTGGTGGCCGGGTGTATCGAGGATATTGATATGATGCCCTTCGTAGTCGAATTGCAGTACCGAACTCGTTACGGAAATACCGCGCTGTTTTTCAATTTCCATCCAGTCCGATACGGCATGTTTCGCCGTTTTGCGGGCCTTTACCGAGCCTGCCAGATGAATGGCGCCACCGTAGAGAAGAAGTTTTTCCGTCAGCGTCGTCTTGCCGGCGTCGGGATGGGAAATGATGGCAAAGGTTCTTCGTTTATTTACTTCGTCTATTAAGGACATAGAGCACCTCGTTCAATCGATTTTACAATATGCAAATTTTATTATATAAGGTTTTTACCATGGCCGCAAGAAAGCATATGCCATCATTATTTTTGACGGATTTATCAAAAACGGCTTCACTTATGCTATAATAGCTGTATTATTTTCTCGTGAGGTGCGATTATGAAGATCCTTCATTGTCTTGCTCAGCTCCCTATGAAAACGGGCAGCGGCATATATTATGATACGGTTATTAATCACCTTGCCGAGCGGGGACATGAAAATGCGGCCCTCTACGGTGTGCAGGAACCTTTTAGTGTTGAGCTTTCCTGTGTCGCTTCTTTTCCCGTTCGGTTTAATACGGAAACATTACCTTTTCCCATTGCCGGCATGAGTGATGAAATGCCCTATCCGTCGACAGTGTACAGTGAAATGACAAAAAAACAGATCGGACAATACATATCCGTTTTTCGCAGTCGCCTAGAAGAGGCGGGCCGCACTTTTAAACCGGATGTCGTCGTTACGCACCATATCTTTCTTATGACCGGTGTCGTGCGCGAAGTCTTCCCGGACACCCCGGTTGTCGGGATCAGTCACGGCACGGACTTGCGGCAGGTAAAAAAGCATCCGCGCTTTAAGGAATATTTGACAAGCGTCCGCAGCCTTGATGCCTATTGGGCTCTCGGTGAAAATGACAAAAAATTGATGTCGCAAATTTTTGAATTGCCGACGGAACGTATTACGGTCATGGGCGGCGGTTTTAAAGATACCATTTTTTACAGGGAAGCGGCAGGACCGGAAAAGAAAACGCGGCACCGTAATTTGACGCCTCTTGTCGTATATGCAGGAAAGATTTCCCGTTCCAAGGGCATTTTTGAATTTATTCAGGCTTTCGCCCGGGCACAGAACGAGTTTTCCCGCCGTCACGGCACGGCACCGGCCAAGCTTTTATATATCGGCAACGGGACGGACGGACAGATTGCCGAATTGAAGGCGCTTTCAGGAAACTGTCCGGAAGTAACGTTCATCCCGGCCGTACAGCAGCACGAATTGGCGGCCATTTTGCGGCAAGCCGATTTTTATACTCTCCCGTCGTATTACGAAGGCATCGCCTTAACGGCCGTTGAGGCCATGGCTTGCGGATTGCCGGTGATTACGACGGAAATCATCGGTCTCATGGAGCTCTTGGGACCGGTTGTCAATAAATCGGGCTTTATTGAATATGTCAAACTGCCGCGCCTTTACGAAGTGGACAAGCCCGTTGCCGAAGATATTCCCGCCTATATTGAACGCCTGAAAGAAGCACTCTTACGCCAATTCGAGCGTTGGGCCGCCGGCGAAGCAATGGATGCGCCCGTCTGCGCTGCCGTCGACAGTCATTCGTGGCGGCATATTGTAAAAAGAATGGAAAAAGAATTGGAAATACTTGCAAGTAAATGCAAGGCTGATTGATAGACCGCAGATATATCAATAAGGAGGTGAGATACGTGTCCGACGGAACATCTCTTTGGACGCGAAGCTTTATTTTAATGACCGTTGCCAACGGCCTGCTTTTTGCCAATTTTCATGCCCTCGTGCCTACAATGGCCATGTATGCCGCATCCTTAGGTGCGACGGGCGGTGAAATCGGAATTATTACGGGCATCTTTGCCATATCCGCCATTTTTGTGCGTCTATTTACAGAAAATTTGGTGCAAAAGTGGGGCAGGAAACGCTGCTTTTTTGCAGGTCTCGGCCTGTCTCTGGCAGCGACGGTATCTTATATGGAATTCACCGGTTTTTCTACACTCCTCACGGCGCGTATCGTTCACGGCTTCGGCTTCGGTCTGGGCACGACTTTTGCCGCCGCCCTGGCTGTTGATATTATACCGCCTGCGCACAGAGGCGAAGGGCTGGGCTATTTCGGTCTGGGCAACACCATTTCCATGGGTGCTTCGCCGGCCGTCGGCGTCGCCGTCCTGACATCGCTCGGTGCGGGTGCTCTTTTCGGCATATCCGCCGCAGCCATAGCATCATCTCTTTTCCTCTTTTGGATTTGTCTGCGTCATAAGACGGCACCGCCCGTACCGAAACGGACGGAGCATATATCCCTGCGGGAGCGGCTGATCGTCAGGGGAACGGCGTGGAACGCTTTGTTTTCGGCCCTCTTCGGTTTCGGCTTCGGCAGCGTGAATGCTTATTTACCCATGACGGCACTGGAATTGGGCATTGAAGGAAGCGGTCTCTTCTTTGTCGTCGGAACCGTATTTACCTTCTTGTCCCGCCTCTTCGGCGGCCGTATTTACGACAGGCACGGTGCCTTCTTCGTCATCCTGCCGGGGGCCGCTTTGATGGCTCTCTCCATCTTTATTGTCCTTTTGTCGCACTCCCTCGCCATGCTTCTTTTTGCCTCCGTCTTTTACGGCTTCGGTGCGGGCCTGCTTATGCCGTCTCTCATGGCGGCTCTCTTCAGTTCCGTCACACCGGAACGGCGCAATAGCGCAAGCGCGACCTTTTACAATATGATGGACCTGGGAACGTCCCTGGGCATCGTTTTCTTGGGCACCCTGACGGGTATGATCGGTTATATCCGTATCCTGGACGTTATTTTGGCGGAACTCCTCATCTTCAGCGGTCTTATTCTCTTATTATACCGCCGCAAGGGCAATACCGATAATATTATAGAAGAAAAAGACTTGATATGATTTAAATACATGCTTTCTTTTTATTCCGTGCAATTAATATAATTTACAGCTTTTTAAATATAACTTATAATTTAATGTAAAAGAAAGTAATTTATTCCCTATTGTGAATTATAAGGTATCAATGCAAAAAGGAGGGTGCTGTAAATGACTCGGCCTACGATTGAAGAATGTACGGAAAATTATACGAAGAGACCTGTCTGGGCGGAAATTGACTTGGACAGGGCGGCAGGCAATATGCGGGAAATCCGCCGTATTACCGGCTCGAACCGCCTCATCACGGCCGTCGTCAAGGCGGATGCTTACGGCCACGGCGCCGTCATGCTGTCCAAGACGTTTCTTGCGAACGGTGCGAACCGCTTGGCCGTATCGAGCCTCGACGAAGGTGTTGAACTGCGGCGGGCGAAGATTGATGCTCCCATTCTCATCTTAGGCCACACGGCAGGAGAACGGGCGAAAGAACTCATTGAAAACGATATTGATGCCGCCGTCTTTACTTATGCCGACAGCAAAGCTTTTTCCGATATGGCCGTCACACTGGGAAGGAAAGTAAGACTTCACATTGCCGTAGATACGGGCATGTGCCGTATAGGTTATGTGCCGTGCCCCGATGCGGTTACGGATGTGAAGCGTATATCCGAATTGCCGAACGTCGTCATGGAAGGTATATTTACCCATTTCAGTGAAGCCGATATAAAAGATAAAACCTGGGCGCATGAACAATACGGCCGCTTTTCCGATTTTATCAAAAAATTGGCGGCCGCAGGCGTGACCTTCAACGTATGCCATTGCTGCAACAGTGCGGGCACGTTGGAACTGCCTGATTTCCATTTGGATATGATCAGACCGGGTATCATTCAGTACGGATATGATGCCTCTTCAGAAGTCCTTGTCGACTCGAACAAAATTAAACCGGTCATGAGTCTTCACTGTTGCATTACTCATGTAAAAACTATAGGCAAGGGGGATGCCGTCGGCTACGGCCGTCATTTTAAGGCGGACGGGCCGGTGAAAGTCGCAACATTGCCTATCGGCTATGCCGACGGGTATGCCCGCGGCCTGTCACAAAAGACGGATGTTCTGATTCACGGCAAACGGGCACGGCAGATCGGCAATATCTGTATGGATCAGTGCATGGTTGACGTGACACATATACCGGACGTCAAGGTCGGCGATGAAGTTGTTCTCTTCGGCGAACAGGGTGATGCGTCCATTCCCGTTACGGAGCTGACGGACAAGCTGCAAACGATCGTCCACGAACTCACTTGTAATATCAACCGGCGCGTGCCGCGCCTCTACGTTTCGGGCGGCAAAATTATAAAGCGCCAGGAGTATTTGATGTACAAGGAGTGAGAACGGTTATGAGGGCAGTCTCCACGCGTGTCGGAGGCTGTCTTTTTTATAACAAAACTATATAGAGGGAGAGAAGTATATGGAAGGATTTCAAGCATTTTTAACTGCAACACCTGTATTTGCGCTCTTTACTTTATGTGTGCTTTACGCAATCGGCGAGTTCGTCGGAACCTATACGAAAGCATGGATCCCGTCGGTTTTCGTCATTGCTGTTTTATTTCTCGTCGGCTACTGGACGGTTCTGCCGAAGGACATCGTCAAAATCGGCGGCTTGGGTGCTCCTTTAGGCGGTATTGTTGCCATCATGGTCATCATCGTTCACATGGGTACGGCCATCAGTTTGAAAGAACTGGGTAAACAGTGGCGCATTATTCTCATCTGCCTGGCAGGCCTTGCCGGCATGATCGCCCTTTGCTTGGCACTGGGGTTTGTCAACGTCATCGATTTCAACTATATCATTGCGGGCTTACCGCCTTTGACAGGAGGTATCGTCGCGGCGACCATGATGCAGGCGGCAGCGCAAGCCGCAGGCTTGGAAAAAGTTGCCGTATTGGCTATTTGCATGTATGTTTGCCAGGGCTTTGCCGGCTATCCCTTAACCGCCATTATGCTAAAAAAAGAAGGCAACAGGCTCCTTGGCGCATACAGAAGCGGCGCCGTTACGGATCCGGGTACAGAGGGAAAGATCGATGAAGAAAACGGGAATCTCGTCGCTGAAGAGGAAACTCCCAAGAAGAAATTCTTTCCGTCCGTGCCGGACAAATACTATTCCGTTACCTATTCGCTTGCGACGATTTGCCTTATTGCGACACTTTGTATCGTCGTCAGCAACTGGACGAAGACTTTCTTGGGTCCCTATGCGATTAATGCTGCCGTCTTGGGCCTTATTTTCGGTATTATCGCGACGGAGCTCGGCTTCCTGCGCAAGAATATTCTCGTTCAGAACGGCTGCTTTAACTTCATCATGTTCGTCGTCATGATCTTCATCTTTAACGGTCTGAGCGGTGCAACACCGGCTTTATTGGCGGAAATCCTCGGTCCTATGGTTCTGATTATCGTCGTCGGTGTCGCCGGCATGATCATTTTGTCGTACCTGGCGTCGAAGGTACTGAAAATCAGCCCGTACATCGGTATTGCAGCAAGCCTGACAGCTTTGTACGGCTTCCCGCCGAATTATGTGCTTACGGATGAATGCGCCTCGGCCTTGGCGAAGACGAGAGAAGAAAAGCAGTTTCTCATGGATGAAATGCTGCCGCAAATGATCATCGGCGGTTTCGTAACCGTTACGATTACATCCGTCATCATTGCGTCCCTCTTTATTCCGCTCCTCGTTCCGTAAGGATAAACAGGCCTAGATAGGGGGACAGTAAATGAATTTCAAAGAGAAAATGCATGAAATTACGTCATATGTCATCGACATACGCCACGAGTTTCACCAATATCCCGAGCTCAGCATGGAAGAACGGGAAACGACGAAACGCATTGCGGCAAAGCTTGAAGAACTGGGTATTCCGTATGAAATCAACGAAAAGAATCGGACCGGTCTCGTAGGTGTTATTAAGGGCGGCAACCCCGGTAAGGCCGTAGCCCTGCGCGCCGACATTGACGCTCTGCCCGTTACGGAAGACACGGGCCTGCCGTTTACGTCGAAAAACGCAGGCGTCATGCACGCCTGCGGCCATGACAATCACATTGCCATGCTTTTAGGCGCGGCAAAGCTCCTTCGGTCCGTTCAGGAAGAGATTTGCGGTACTGTGTATCTCGTTTTCCAGCCGGCCGAAGAAATCGGTACGGGAGCGCCGTATATGATGGAGTTCGGCGACTGGTTCTCCAAGTGCGGCGCCATCTTCGGCGCACACATTTGGGGCACCTTGCCTGCCGGCAAGGTAGGAACGCGTACGGGTGAGACCATGGCGGCGACGGAAAAATTCGTTATCCGTATTTCGGGAAAACAGTCGCACGGCTCACAGCCGCAGCTCGGCATAGATGCCGTATATATTGCGGCGGCGACGGTCATGAATCTGCAGGCCGTTATGTCAAGACAGATGAGTCCCTTTGATTCGGTTGTTTTCACGGTCGGTGTCATAAAGGCCGGCGATCGGTGGAATATTGTCGGCGGCGAAGCTGTTATTGAAGGAACCGTACGCCATTTTAACAACGAGTTGAGCCGCAAGATAAAAGCATCGATGGAACGGATTGCGCAGCACACGGCCGAAGCGTACGGTGCAACGGCCTCGTTGACCTATGAGCAGCTCGTGCCGCCGACGATAAATGATGCTGCCTGCACGGAATGCGTGGAAAAGGCCGTTAAAGAGGTGCTCGGCGAAGAGGCGTTTTTTGGATGCGAAAAAAATATGGGCAGTGAAGATTTTGCCTATTACGAACAGGAAAAGTGCGGCTGTTATTTCTTCATAGGCACGTATAACGAAGAAAAGGGGACAGTCTACTCCAATCACAGCAATCACTTTACATCCGATGAGGATGTGCTGACCGGCGGTGCCGCCGTATATGCGCAGGCGGCGGTGTCATGGCTTGAAGGGAATAAGTAGAAATATTGGAATATAGGCGCATTATCTGGTATACTGGAACAAATAGAATACAGAGAAGCTAGGGGAGCCGTTTATTCGGCTGAGAAAAGATACTTTGACCCTTTCACCTGATGTAGATAATCCTACCGTAGGGAAGCTTGACCTTGTTTTGTATGAGAAAACGGCTTACCTATAGAGGTGAGCCGCTTTTTTGTACAAATAAGGAGGTTGTGATGATGTATACGACACAAATGGATGCAGCCCGTAAAGGGATTGTAACGAAGGAAATGGAGGTAGTCGCGGCGAAAGAGCGGTTGCCCCTATCGGAACTCATGGAACTTATGGCAACAGGGAAGGTGATTATTCCGGCCAACAAGGCACATACGGCTTTATCACCCGAGGCGGTCGGGGCGAAATGCCGCACGAAGGTCAACGTAAATCTCGGTATTTCCAAGGACTGTTCCGATTACGAGGAAGAGCTGCAAAAGGTACAAAACGCCATTTCCATGAAGGCCGAATCCATTATGGATCTCAGCAATTTCGGCAAGACACGCGAGTTCCGGCAGCGCCTCGTCGCCATGTCGACAGCCATGATTGGTACGGTTCCCATGTATGATGCCGTGGGTATGGTAGAAAAGGATCTGAAAGATATTTCCACAGACGAGTTTTTTGCAGTTGTCGAACAGCATGCGGCGGACGGTGTTGATTTTATGACCATTCATTGCGGTATGAACCGTAAAACGGCGGAACGCATTAAGGCCAATCCGCGTTTGACGAACATCGTGTCTCGCGGCGGTTCTTTGTTGTTTGCGTGGATGGAGATGAATAATCGGGAAAATCCCTTTTATGAGTATTACGACAGGCTCCTCGATATTTGCGAGGCCCATGACGTGACGCTCAGTCTCGGCGACGCGTGCCGCCCCGGGTGCACGCACGACGCGACGGACGCCGCCCAGATAGAAGAACTCATTACGCTCGGCGAGCTTACAAAGCGCGCCTGGGAACGGAACGTACAAGTCATGATAGAAGGGCCGGGCCACATGGTACTCACGGAAATTGCAGCCAATATGAAGCTGGAAAAAAGGCTTTGTTACGACGCGCCTTTTTATGTACTCGGGCCGCTCGTGACGGATATTGCGCCCGGCTACGATCATATTACAAGCGCTATCGGCGGAGCTGTCGCCGGTTCGTGCGGTGCCGATTTCCTTTGTTACGTCACGCCGGCGGAACACTTGCGCCTGCCCGATGTAAATGATGTGAAGGAAGGCATTGTAGCGGCCCGTATTGCGGCACATGCGGCAGATTTGGCCAAAGGAATTCCCGGTGCCCAGGATTGGGATGACGCCATGAGCAAGGCACGCGTGGAAGTGGATTTTGAAACGATGATATCCCTGTCCATCGATCCCGTAAAGGCGCGGGCATATTATGAATCGAGCACGCCCGAATGTGAAGGAACCTGCACGATGTGCGGCAAAATGTGCCCGGCCCGGACAATGAAGAAAATCCTGGCCGGCGAAGACGTGTCTATTCGTTAAAGACGACAGTCTTTCTCAAGTCTTGTATGTTTACGCCGCCTCCTGTATGATATACACATAGACAGGAGGCGGTGTTTTGATGTTTTGTAAATATTGCGGCAATGAGAACGGTCCTGCCGACAGGTATTGCAAGTACTGCGGCAAACCGATTTACGGGGAAGTGCTGGCACCGTCGGGGCTTCCGGTGAACTCTTTCTTTGAAAAGAAATTTCCCTCAGAAAAAGAAAAATACAAGGCATTTATCATCTTTCAATATTTGTGTTATTGGTTGGTTTTTTTCGCCGGTATAATAACTATTGCCGGTGTGATATTGATGGAGATGGATGCGAACGGGTTAAAAGATTTTAACGATAATGCGGTAGTCTTCCCCTTATTCGGCCTGATTGTTTTCTATACGGTCTTAAACTTCGCCGGAAATGTTCTCGGTCTGTTCAGCCTATTTTTGCATATATACCTGCTCATTAAGGCCAAGGTCATAGTCCTGACAATTAAATTGTATATACATTGTTTTTGTAGCTGTACGCTTTATTTCATTGCCTTTTCGATCTTTGCGGTGATTTATAACGGTTCCCCTATAGAGATGGGAATCATAGGCACAGCCTTATTTATTTTGATGTGTGCCGCAACGATCTATGCTAATCGCAAAGAACTGGCCCGCCTGCAAGAGAAAATGCGGTACATTTACTATGTAGCGGTGCAATTGGCCTTTATTTTTCTTTCTACCATATTTGTCCTTATAATTGTCGGAATTATTTCTGTAACGATACGCAGCAGTACAATAACGACAAAAGACCCGAATTTGGATCTTCTCTTTTTCGGAGGAATGGGTGCAGTAGCGCTGTTTATTTTCTTTTTCCCCATTCTGCTGCACCTCATCTATAGAGACGCAAGAAAAAAAGGCGACACCTTCCTGACGGCATACCGCTACCTCTATATGACCGAACTCATGCTGCTGACACTCATGACCGGTGTCACGACGCTATTTCCTATAAAGGCATGCAAATCGGAAACACTGGTAGAAGATTACAATAAACCGATAGAGTAATAAAATTATAAAAACTGCCAACTAATAAAGGACAGGATCCCCTATGAATGAGGAGCCCTGTCCTTGTGTATTACGTAATAATACGTTTGCAGTGACTTTACTTCCACACCAAGACCAGCGGCAGGCCGAATTCTTTTTTGAAGGCCTTGGTGTATTGCTGCATGGTGTAGTCCGCCGGTTCATAAGGAGCACCGGCTTTAGGCGTGAGAACAATGACTACGGCATCGTCGTTTATGGTTACGTTTATTTTTTCGACAATATTTTCATACGTATGATCCGAGGCTTCGGCCAGGGCGAGGAGAACGGACATTTTCCGAACAATTTCCCAGTCCTCCTCCGTCGGGATATTGGCGTACCGGTAAGCACGCTGAATTTTGCGGCTGATGCCGTGGTGAAAGCCTGCAATAAAAGCGGCGATCATCTGTTCGCGCTGCGTCATACCGTAAATGGGAGCGTGACCGATCATGAAGGCCGAGTGGCGCGCGTGATTGTAGAAGTTGACACGCTTGCCGATATCGTGCAGGAGAGCGGCCGTAACGAGGAGACGGCGAATGCGGTCATCATAACCGTGCAGGGGCTTTAAACCGTCAAAAAGCATGGCTGTAACCTTTGCAACCTGCTCCATATGCGGACGGTTGAGATTTTCCAGATTACCGAGTAAATTGTTGACGCTGAAGTCGAGGATGTCGGGGAAGCGCGGGCTTTTCAGGCCGTAACGTTTGGCGTAATATTCATACAACAACCCTTCGCGCAGGCCGCAGCCGCTGACGATAAGCGTATCGCTGCCGGAAAGGTCGAAAATCGTTTTGACTACGGCGCTGCCGGCGACGATGACGTCAGCCCGTTCGCTCGAGAGGCCGGGAATCTTCTTACGGCTGCTGCTGTTTCGTTTCGTCACTTCTTGAAAGACGGACATAAAATTTTCTTTAGAAAGAATGTAGTTGTGAATAGTCGGCAGCTCATAATCGCGGGCGCGCTGATCCATTTTTGCCAAATTGCGGGCCGTACCGCCAATGCCGACAAGGGGGAGATTAATATCACGCAGCCACTTGACGGAAGCCAACGTTTTGCGTAAGTATTTCAGACAGGACGAGAGAGTTTCCTCCGTTACGGATCCTTGCGTATTGAACCGTTCCGTTACGGTGACGGCACCGAGGGGAACGGAGACGGAGTGAACGATTTCGCGCTTGCGAACGAGAGTCAGTTCGACGCTGGCACCGCCGAGGTCGAAAATAAGGCAGTCTTGAATATCAATCGTGTTAATCGTGCCCAAATAGCCCAAATAGGCTTCGCGTTCACCGGGAATAACGGTCATGTCGATGCCCGTTTCTTCGCGAATTTCCTTTAAAAATTCGGCTCCGTTGGATGCGTCGCGAACGGCAGCCGTAGCAACGGCAAAGCAGTTTGTAATATGGCGGATTTCCATGATGTGCTTGTACACACGAAGGCATTTCATCGCTTTATCCCGGCCTTCCCTCGTCAGGGTTCCCGTATCGGTGAGACCCTGGCCCAAGCGAATAGTCGCCTTGTCCTGGTAGACATAAGAATACGACTTATTGTCCTTTATTTGTGCAATGACAAAACGAATGGAGTTGGAGCCCATGTCGATGATGGCTAATTGTTCCATAGAAACCTCATTTCCCTAATCCTGTATAGATGATTATATTTTACCGATAAACAGGAAAAAGATAAAGTCGAAAAATTTGTTAACCTATTATCATAAATCAGTATATTCGTGAAAAATATGCGTCGTCGTATTATAATAAGATCAAGTAAAGGAAGCTGAATCAGCAGTTGCATAAAGCGGAAGAAAGGGGTTGTGAAAACAGTGGAACTGACAAAGGGCACGAACTATTTAAACAGAGAATGCACGTGGATTAATTTTAATGAACGAGTCCTCCATGAAGCTGTTGTTGCGGCCAATCCGCTTTTGGAAAAATTAAACTTTATCGCCATCAGCGCTTCCAATTTGGACGAGTTCTTTATGATTCGTATCGCCGGTATCAAACACCTCATCGAAAGCGGCGTTGCTCATGTCGACATTGCCGGTATGACACCGCTTGAACAGTTTGCCGCCATTGCCGCCATGGTACATGCTCAAACGGCACGACAGTACGCATATTTGGAAAAAGTCAGCGCAGAACTTGAGCGGGAAGGCGTATATTTTGCAAAGATCGGTGATTTGACGCCGCAAGAGAGGCAGTGCCTGCAAGGATATATAGAGGATATTCTGCCTGTACTCAAGCCTATTTACGCGGATGATGAAAAATCTTTCCCTTTTTTACCGGCTCTCGGCCTCAACCTCGTCTTTTTAGTGCGGCGCCGCAACAGAGGAGATGTACGAGCCGCAGTCGTTTCCATCCCGCCGGAAACCGTAAAGCGCCTTATTCCTGTCGGTTCCGAGAACGGGCGTGTAAAATTTGTTTTCGTTGAAGACGCAATACGCACTTATGCGGCCGGACTTTTCGAAAAACGTGAAGTCTTGGAATGTGCCGTCTTCCGGATTACGCGTGATGCGGATCTCGATATCAACGACGAAGCGGAAGACTTGCTGCGGGAAGTGGAAAAATCTCTGAAAAAGCGCCGCAAAGGAGCCGCAGTGCGCTTGGAAATAGAAAAAAAAGCAAGCCGTACACTTTGCCGTTTTTTGAAAAAGGCGCTCCGGCTTCATGACGACGACATATATATGCTGCCCGGGCCCATTGACTTGACCGCCTTTTTCGCCGTCACGAGCCTTGCAGGCTATGAACATCTCCATTACCCGCCCTTCGTTCCCCAGCCTGTACGGGAACTTCTGCCTTATAAGGGACAATCGCTTTGGCAAATTATCGGCAGTCGCGACATTATGCTGCACCATCCGTACGAATCCTTCGATGCCGTCGATAATTTCATCTGTGCCGCCGCCGCCGATGAACAGGTCATCTCCATCAAACAGACCTTGTACCGCGTGAGCCGCAGCTCCGTTATTATCGACGCCTTGACGGCGGCGGCCAAGGCGGGAAAACAGGTGATCGTACTGATGGAAGTGAAAGCGCGGTTTGATGAAGAAAACAATATCACCATGGCACGCCGGCTTGAACAAGCCGGTTGCCGTGTCATTTACGGTGTGACCGGCTTAAAGACACATTCCAAAATCACGCTGGTTGCCCGCCGCGAAGGCGACGGCATACGTCATTACATGCATCTGGCCACGGGTAACTACAACGGCAAAACAGCCCGTATTTACACGGACGTAGGCATTTTTACGAGTGATTCCCTTATGGGCACCGACGGCGAGGCTTTTTTTGATCTTCTCCTCGGCAAAACGCACACATTTGCCGGAAAGAAGCTGGGTGCAGCCCCCTTTGACCTGCGTCAGCGCATTTACGCGGCCATTGACGAAGAAATCGTTTGGGCAAAGACGGGAAAGAAGGGACATATCATGGCCAAAATGAACTCTCTTCTCGACAAAGCTGTCATTACAAAGCTCTACAAGGCGTCGCAGGCAGGAGTCAAAGTAGACCTTATCGTTCGCGGTATTTGCGTACTGCGGCCGGGGGTGCCGGGTCTCAGCGAAAATATTACCGTACACAGTATTGTCGGACGCTTTTTGGAGCACAGCCGCCTCTTTTATTTCTATCATAACGGAGCGGAAGACATATTTCTATCTTCCGCCGACTGGATGCCGCGCAATTTGAACGACCGAATTGAACTTCTCGTACCCGTTGAATACGGTCCTCACAAGGAACGTATAAAACATATTCTCAACCTTAATTTCGCCGATAATGTCAAGACCCATGTCATGGACGGCAACGGCATGTATCACTACGTTGCGGCAAATACGAAGGACAAGCCCGTCGACGCGCAGCTGATCTTTCGGGAAACCGCATTGAATGCTGCTAAAAACGTCTGCAACCGGTAAAAATTGACACTCCATACCGCCTTTGTTACAATTAGGCATAGTTGGAGGTGTTGTATGAGAAAATGGAAAGAATCCGTAACGCGGACGTACTCCCTCTTAGTTGCTCTTTTGTTGATTGTATTTTTGACGGGCTTTATAGATAAGGGCAAGACCGTCACGGTCGTAGAAGACGGCAACAGTCGTGAAATGTATACACGCTCCGTAAATAAAGACGCCTTAACGAGAGAACTGGGGATTACCGGTGCCTCTAAAGACGAAGTCTATTTATCGACGCCCGACCTGACGGACGGTACTGTCGCCACCGTGCGCAGAGCCGTGCCGGTAACACTCGAATATAAAGGGAACAGTCAAACGGTTATGTCCGGCAAGCGAACCGTAGCCGAAGTGGCGGCCCAATACGGCTATGACACGGACAACTACAGGCCTTACGGAAACCCGAACGCACCTGTAGCAAAAGACATGACCGTTCGCATCGGTAATCTTTCGCGCAAAACCGTATCGGAAGACGATGTCGTTCAATATGTCATTGAAAGCATTCCGGACGAGACTCTCGGACAGGGGGAAGAGTCGATTCTTCAGGAAGGTGTAAACGGCAGAAAGCGTGTAACCAATACTATCGTCAGTCTCGACGGTCAAGTGGTCGACAAAGAACACGTGTCGACGGAACTGATTTCGGAAATGAAGCCGCTTGTACGCAAGGTAGGTACGAAGGAAACCGTAGAAATCAATACGGGCGCCATTTCCAAGTATAAAGAAGTACTCACTATGGTAGCTACGGCCTATTTGCCGACTGACGGCAACGGCATGGGTATCACGAAGATGGGCACGCGGGCCCGGTACGGTGAAATCGCCGTGGATCCCAAGGTCATCCCCTTGGGAACAAAGGTCTTTATTCCCGGCTACGGCGTTGCCGTCGCGGAAGACACGGGCGGGGATATTCTCGGCAATCGCGTCGACTTATGCATGGAAAGCTATGATGCATGCATGAATTTTGGCAGACGAACTGTACTCGTCTACATTTTGGAATAGAATAAGGAGCAGTCGGAGTAAGTCCTGTCTCGTGCGGGGCTTACTTTGTTGTGTCTAAGTTTGGATGTATAGGCAAGGTTGTCGGAATGGCAACTGTAAACGCTTGCTACGTACCGGGTTTTGTGATAAACTTAATAAGGTTTAAATACACACGTACCGTCGAGCTTGTTACTGTGCCGTTTTGCTGCGGTAATAGCAGGTGATGACCGGACGGAGGAAAAACAGGAGGAATTACATTATGGCAGTAGTATCAATGAAACAGTTATTGGAAGCAGGCGTACATTTCGGTCACCAGACCCGCCGTTGGAATCCTAAGATGGCACGATTCATCTTTACGGAACGTAACGGCATTTACATTATCGACCTGCAAAAAACCGTAAAGAAGATGGACGAAGCATATAACTTCGCTCGCGATTTGGCTGCCGAAGGCGGCAAGATTCTCTTCGTCGGCACGAAAAAGCAGGCTCAGGAATCCATTAAAGGCGAAGCTGAACGTTGCGGCATGTACTTTGTAAATGAACGTTGGCTCGGCGGTATGCTGACGAATTTCCAGACCATTGAAAAGCGTGTAAAACGCTTGAAAGCCTTGGAAAAGCAGGCCGAAGACGGTACGTTTGACGTACTTCCGAAAAAAGAAGTTACCCTTCTCAAGCATGAAATGACAAAGCTTCAGAAATATTTGGGCGGCATTAAGGAAATGAAAAAGGTTCCCGATGCGCTCTTCATTATTGACCCTAAGAAGGAAGAAATTGCCGTTGCGGAAGCACGGAAATTACATATCCCCATTATTGCGACGGTTGATACGAACTGCGATCCCGACGTAATCGATTGCCCCATTCCGGCAAATGATGACGCCATCCGTGCAGTTAAATTGTTAACGAGCAAGATTGCCGACGCCGTTTTGGAAGGTTGCCAAGGTGAATCGATGGATGCTGAAGATCATACGGAGCTGGGCGACTATAACAATGATGAACAAATCGGCGACGCTGCGAGAGAACATTTTGAAAATTGGCAGGAAGACGCACGCGAAGCTGTAAAAGGCGGCTATTCGGGCTAAGATATAAAAATAATCGCGATTTGGAGGATCTTATATGGAAATTACGGCTGCATTAGTAAAAGAACTGCGTGAAATCACCGGCGCCGGCATGATGGACGCAAAAAAAGCTCTCGTTGCTACGGAGGGCGATAAAGAAAAAGCAATTGACTTTTTACGTGAAAAAGGATTGGCTGCCGCTGCTAAAAAAGCCGATCGTATTGCTGCTGAAGGTCTTGTCTATTCATATATTCACGGCAACGGCCGCATCGGCGTACTGGTGGAAGTTAACTGCGAAACGGATTTCGTCGCTCAAACGGACGGCTTTAAAGACCTTTGTAAAGATATTGCTATGCAGATAGCCGCTGCCCGTCCCCTTTACTTAAAGCGGGAAGAAGTTCCGGCTGAAGTATTGGAACACGAGAAAGAAATACTTCGTCAGCAGGCTCTCAATGAAGGAAAGCCTGAAAAGATCATTGAAAAGATGATTGGCGGCCGTATTGAAAAATACTACAAAGAAAATTGCCTTCTCGATCAGGAATTCATTAAAGATTCGGACAAGACCGTTGCTCAGGTTATTACGGAAGCTGTCGCGAAAATCGGTGAAAAAATCGACGTTCGCCGCTACGTTCGTTACGAATTGGGCGAGGGCTTGGAAAAGCGGAACGATGACTTTGTTGCCGAAGTAATGGCACAAGCTAAATAAGATAAGCTTCATTCATAAGAGAACACCCTCCCGTGTTCTCTTATTTTCTACGTAAATTTGCGGCGCGGAGGCTGGGAACATGGACAGACATTTTGAACGGATTGTATTGAAATTGAGCGGTGAAGCGTTGGCCGGCAATCAGGGCTACGGAATTGATCCGATAACGGTTGACGGCATTGCCGGTGATATTGCGGCAGTAACGAAGCAGGGGATTCAGGTAGCCATTGTCGTCGGCGGCGGCAATATTTGGCGCGGTCTCTCGGGCAGTGCCAAAGGGATGGATCGCGTTTCTGCAGATTATATGGGTATGCTTGCAACGGTTATGAACTCCCTGGCCTTGCAGGACGCCTTGGAAAAACGGGGCATTGCTACACGCGTGCAGACGGCAATCAATATGCAGCAAGTAGCGGAACCGTATATTCGCCGCCGTGCCATTCGCCATATGGAAAAAGGCCGTGTTGTCATCTTCGGTGCCGGTACGGGCAATCCTTATTTCTCGACGGATACGACAGCGGCATTACGGGCTGCCGAAATCGAAGCGGACGCAATCCTTATGGCCAAGAAGTTTGTTGACGGCGTATACGACAGCGATCCGAAGATCAACGCGGACGCAAAAAAATTCGACCGTCTCACATATCTGGATGTCATTCAGAAGGAACTGGGCGTCATGGACGCAACGGCAACGACCTTGTGCATGACCAACGACATTCCCATCCTCGTTTTCAGCATTGATATTCCCGGCAATATTATTGCTGCAGCGTCAGGTAAAGAAGTGGGCACTATAGTCGACAAGGGCGAATAAAAAAGGTATCATATAATAAGATATCTCTCATAAGGAAGTGATCATATGGAAATTCAGGATTTATTGACGGAATGCGAAACGAAAGCGGACAAAACGATTGAAACCTTCAAACGAAATTTGGCATCCATCCGCACGGGTCGGGCGAGTACATCTTTATTGGATCGTGTAACCGTTGAATACTACGGCACACCGACACCGATTAATCAGGTGGCGAACGTATCCGCTCCGGAACCGCGCCTAATTACGATTTCCCCGTGGGATCGCAGCATGCTCGGCGAAATCGAACGTGCTGTTTTGAAATCCGATCTGGGCCTAAATCCCAATAACGACGGTACCATTATTCGTTTGGAAATTCCTCAGCTTACGGAAGAACGGCGCAGGGAATTGAGCAAAAAAGTAAGTAAAGAAGCGGAAGAAGCCAAGGTGGCCGTGCGCAATATTCGCCGCGACAACAACGATACGGTGAAAAAGATGGAAAAAAAGAAGGAAATTACGGAAGACGACAGCAAAGAAGCTCAGTCGAAAATTCAAAAGATTACAGACACTAAGATTAAGATGATCGACGAAATAAAAGAGAAAAAAGAAAAAGAAGTCATGGAAGTCTAATGAATATACAAGATCTGATTGGCATGCCTTTGTGGTATGCCAAATCTTTGTTAGAGAAAGAAAATATTCCCTACACCCTGGCCTATACGGAATCGAAGAGCCGCTTTTTTAAATGCGATCCCGACGCACTCTATGTGCTGCGCGTACGCAATGAAGATAACGGCCTCTCTTTGCTTGTCAATAAAAGCATGGTTATGAATGAGTCCGTACGTGCCGCTATGGATGGGGAGGAGAGTACGGATGCTGAATAAATTATTTGCCACACAAAAGCGCGATACCGACGCCAAGAGTGCGAAACTTTCACTTGACCCCGATAACATTCCGCACCATGTTGCCATTATTATGGACGGTAACGGCCGCTGGGCAAAGCGCCGCGACTTACCGCGCAGTGCAGGCCATAAAGCGGGGGCGGATACGTTGAAGAAAATTGTCGCCGCCGCCGGGGAAATAGGTGTAAAGGTCTTGACGGTCTACGCTTTTTCAACGGAAAACTGGAAACGTCCGGACGAAGAGGTATCGTATATTATGAATCTCATGTATACGTATTTGGAAAAAAACTTCCTTGATCTGAAAAAAAATAACGTGTGCTTGCACTTTATCGGTGACCGCTCGCGATTATCCGATAAATTGCAGCGTGTCTTCAAGAAAGCCGAAGAAGATATGGCCGGCAATACGGGCCTTGTTTTAAACGTCGCCGTAAACTACGGCGGCCGCATGGAAATTACGCAGGCCGTGCAGAATATTGCCCGTGAAGCGGCAGCAGGGAAAATAGCCGTCGAAGACATTACGGAAGACCTCGTGGGCTCGTATTTATACACGGCGCCGGAAAATGATGTGGATCTGCTCATTCGCCCCGGCGCGGATACGCGCATCAGCAATTATTTGTTATGGCAGGCGGCATATGCGGAATTTTGGTTTACGCCTCTTTGCTGGCCCGATTTCACGAAGGAAACGCTGATCGAAGCAATCACTTCCTTTCAGGCCAGAGAACGCCGATTCGGCGGTTTGAAATAAAGGAGTTAAAGATGGTGGCAACACGGATTATAACGGGAATTATCGGCGGCGGCCTGGCGATTTTCATCATTTATGAAGGAGGCTGGATATTCTTTACCATGATCGCCTTGTTACTGCTTGGCGGCTGGTTTGAATATGGCCGCCTCATAGGCAGAAAAGGTGAGAAAATGCCTTTTTTGCCGTTGGCGGCATGGCTTGTCGTCAGTTTGACCGCCCTTGCCTTTGACAGCTATAAGCTGCTTACGGTCTTGGCGGTTCTTTTGCCGCTCGGCCTCTTCCTGCGTACTGTCTTTCAGTACGGTAAAGTGTCGCCGGGAAACTCGGCCTACGCCCTGTATGGCACGGTCTACATCTGTGCCGGTTTCTGGTCGCTTTTGGTCTTACGCAGCGGCATGATCGGTTCGTACTTCCGAGATGATTTTGCTTCCGTTATATTGGATCCGGGACGGTTCTTCGTCTTTCTCCTTGTTTTTTCCACTTGGGCCAGCGATACGTTCGCCTTTTTTGCAGGCCGAGCCTTCGGCAAGACTAAGCTTTGTCCTGCCGTCAGCCCCGGAAAAACTGTAGAAGGTGCCCTGGGAGGCTTTATAGGAACCATCGTCGTGGCCCTCATCTTTTCGGCAGCCTTTCAATTTTCCCTGCTTCACGGCTTCGCCATCGGTTTTCTTACGGCCTTGGCTGCACCCTTGGGTGATTTAACGGAGTCCGCTTTAAAACGGGTGTGCGGCGTAAAGGATTCGGGGGCACTCATTCCCGGTCACGGCGGTATTTTGGACCGCTTCGACAGCCTTCTCGTTGCGGCTCCCGTCGTCTATGCATATTTAACGGTTGTCGCGTAAGTCCCGTTCGGAAAGGATGTATATTTTGGGTATTACCGTTTTAGCTACTATCTTTGTCTTCAGTCTCGTCGTCTTCGTACACGAGTTGGGACATTTTGTAACGGCAAAATTGACAGGCATGCAGGTCGACGAATTTGCCATCGGTTTCGGTCCGAAGCTTTGCAGCTGCCGCTACGGCAAGACCGTCTACTCGCTGCGCCTCATTCCTTTGGGCGGGTTCAATAAAATCGCCGGCATGACGGAAGAGGAAGAACTGACGGAGCGGTCTTTTTTGAATAAACCCGTCCTTTCCCGCCTTATCGTCATCAGTGCCGGTGCCATTATGAACTTCGTTCTGGCTTTTATCTTATTATGGGGTATTATCTTTGCGAACGGCATCAGCCACGTGTCTTCGGAACCCGTCGTCGGCTCGGTTATCGCCGATTCGGCGGCTGCCGAGTCGGGACTGCGTCAGGGCGACCGTCTTACATCCATCGGCGGTACGACAATTACGGCGTGGAACGACATTTCCGCAGCCGTAGAAAAACACAGTCAGGAAGTGGTGACCGTTACGTTCATTCGTGACGGCGCGCCGCAGTCGCTCTCCGTGATTCCCAAGACGGACAGTCGGACCGGCCGTGTTCTGCTCGGTGTAACGCCCGTCATTACGACGGAAGAGCAGAGCTTTTTCTCCGCTGCAGGCTATGCGGTTCAGCGTACGGCAGAGTTGGGAAGCATGATGCTCGGCGGTCTTTACCACATGCTGACGGGAACGGAAAAAGCGGAACTGGCCGGACCTATCGGTGTAGCCCAACTGGCAGGGCAGGCGGCATCCGTCGGTTTTACCAACTTACTCACGTTTACGGCCTTTCTCAGCCTCAACCTGGGTATTTTGAACTTATTGCCTATCCCCATGCTGGACGGCGGCTATATCATCCTTATCCTTTTGGAAGGAATTATGCGCCGCCGGCTGCCGCAAAAAGCGTTATATTATATTCAGATGACAGGTGTCATCATATTGGGCGGCATGTTTATTTTCGCCCTGATGCAGGACATTAGCCGCTTTTAAGAAGGTAAATTTTATGAGAAGAATATCTCGTGCCGTAACCGTACGCAATCTGACTGTCGGCGGTGATGCGCCCGTGTCGGTGCAGACCATGTCGACCGTAAACCCGTCGTCAACTACTGAAGCCATTGCGGACGTTAAGCGCCTGGTCGGATACGGAGCGGAAATTATCCGTTTTGCCGTGCCCGATATGGCTGCAGCCAAGGGGTTGGAACGGGTGGTACGTGCTTCGTCCGTGCCTCTTGTAGCGGACATACACTTCGACTATAAACTGGCACTTCAAGCCGTAGCCGGCGGTATTGACGCCTTGCGCATCAATCCGGGCAATATAGGCTCGGATGAAAAGGTGGCGGCAGTCGTTGATGCTGTAAAGAAAAAGAATATCCCCATCCGTATCGGTATCAATTCGGGCTCCCTGCCGGCAGATATACTGAACACCCATGACGGCCATCCTACGGCGGAGGGAATGGTGGAAGGCGCGCTGCGGCATATTCGCATTTGTGAGCGGTTAGACTATAAAAATCTCATTATTTCCTTAAAAGCGTCTCACGTACCGCTCATGATTGAAGCCTATTCACTCCTTGCGACAAAGGTCGATTATCCTTTTCACTTAGGCGTAACGGAGGCGGGGCTTCTGCGGGAAGGAACTATAAAATCGGCCATCGGCATCGGCACACTCCTGCATCAGGGAATAGGCGATACAATTCGCGTCTCCCTGACGGACGATCCGGCGGAAGAAATAAAGACGGGACGCCTAATTCTCTCATCTCTGGGCCTGCGGCATTTCGGGCCGACTTTAATTTCCTGTCCGACCTGCGGCCGTACGCAGTTGGAACTCATTAAACTCGCCAAAGAAGTGGAAGCCGCCCTGGAAGGTATTGAAGAACCGCTGAAAATTGCCGTCATGGGCTGTGCCGTGAACGGCCCGGGCGAAGCGAGAGAAGCAGACTTCGGCATTGCCGGAGGCAACGGCAAAGGCCTTATCTTTTCACACGGAAACATCTTGCGTACGGTGCCGGAAGCAAAACTTGTAACAGGGCTTTTGGAAGAAATACACACATATTTGGAAAATAAACACTAAGGCATGTACAGGCGTACGTGCCTTTTTTATGTACTTTTAATAATTTTTTCCGCCTATTCTCATTACGTCTTGCCATACTGAGGCTATGGGGGAGAGACGGGAGGAATGAATATGGTCGAAGACACAAAAAATTATGACTGGCAAGGCGTAATCGCAAAATATAACGGTGCCGAAAAAATTCCGGAAGAACCGGGAAAGAAGGCGGCTTATGCCTTAGGCAGAGCCTATTTCCAAGGACTGCGCGCAGATGAAGACAAAGTGAAATGGTGGCATTTGGCAAAAGATTTGTTTTTACGACTTGCAGCAGAAGAAAAATCGCCCTATGTCTGCGGCAAGCTGGCAACACTCTACGGGCTTGCCTATGATGAGCGGCCTTTCATTGAAGGTCTTGATAAAAAAGACGCGCTCGCCGAGGCCCTGGCCTATTACGAAGATGTATATGCCATGGGCGCCGAAGAGTACGATTTGTATCAATATGCGTCCCTATTATATAAGAGCTCATCAGCTTACGGGGCTCTGACGGACGTAAAAGAGCGCAGACGGCTGCGCGAAAAAGCCTATTTTCTCTATAAAGAGATAGTAGAGGGACACGAGGCGGGAGAGTTTGCAAAGAAAAGCGATCGGGCCTATATTCGATCGGCTTACGGTCTGTGCCGCTGCGGCCTTGACTTATACGGCAGTCAATCGACGTTTCAAAAAGAATGTACACTTTTATGCGGCAAGACTGTCGTTTCACCGCTTATGAAAGAACAAAAGCGGGACATATTCAAAACCTTGTGTCATGCCGTAGAGGCCGTGCGGCGCTACGAAGATTTGCCTTGCCGCATGGAGTCGCCTTGCGCATTACGGGAACAGACATACAGTTACGAGGCGCCGTGGGATATTTATTATATTTTGGGCCGAATTTTTGAATTTGCCGTGCTCTATGACTTGTTGCCCGACCGGCAGGAAGGCATAACCTCCTGCATTAAGTATTATACGTATGTATGCGAAATCGACAGAGACAGAAGAACCGCCCGTCTGCCGGTCAGCGGGTTTACACATATGTATAAGGCTTTATTGGAGTTTTATTTGTTTATAGGTGACGAAGAAAATGTGAAAAAATGTTTAGTGCAATACAAAGACTATATTGAGCCCCACAGGAGAGCCTTGACAAAGCTGCGGTTACATCTGCGTCACGGAAAGTATGAAGAAGTCCTCATGGAATTGGATGATGTGAACAGTTCCTTAACGGGTCTATCACCGCAAAAGAAAAAAGTGCTGCGCCAACTGACACAAGCTCTGTATACACAAAATGCCGCTCCCCTGGCAACACAATATAAGCCTTATGATATGAAACTTTACGCCTTGGCGGCACAAAAAAAACTGCAACCTTCATAAAAAGGCTGCAGCTCCGTAAGGCAACGTATTAAATAAAAATATATTTACAAATGAAAAGAACGGCCAATACATACATGAGAATACTGATTTTTTCCCGTTTTCCCGTCAGGAAATTGACGAGCACATAGGAAATGACGCCGAAGGAAATGCCTTCCGATACACTGTAGCAGAAAGGCATGGCAATAATCGTCAAGTAGGCAGGAATCGACTCGGTCAAATCGTTAAATTCAATACCCGTAATGGCACCGAGCATAAGAAAGCCCACAATAATAAGAGCCGGAGCCGTCGCGAAAGCGGGAATGGCCAGGAATACGGGTGATAAGAAGAGAGCCAGCAGAAAGAAGAATGCAACAAACATGGCCGTCAGACCGGTTCTGCCGCCTTCACTCACGCCGGTCGCGCTTTCGACGAAGGTCGTGACCGTACTCGTGCCCAACACGGCACCGGCAGTCGTCGCAACGGCGTCCGCCATTAAGGCGCCTTTTATGCGGGGAAGCTTGCCGTCCGCGTCAAGCATATTCGCCTTGGACGATACACCTATCAAGGTCCCGAGGGTATCGAAAATATCGACAAAGAGAAAAGCGAACATGACGACGAAGAAATCAAGAGTAAGCATGTTCGTAAAATCTATTTTGCCGAATATAGGCGCCATGGATGCGGGCATAAAAGCGGCCGCACCGGCGGAGAAGTCGGGGATTACGCTGAACATGTGCTGTGCCGGATCAGGCACATAGAGTCCCGTAAGTTCGCAAATGACGCCGAGAATCCACGTAAAAAGAATCCCCCAAAGGATATTGCCGCGCACCTTGCGTTCCATGAGCACCGCCGTAAACAGGACGCCTATGAGTGACAGGACGACTGTAATGCCGACAGTATGAAACGTTCCGGAAGCAATGGAAGCTTTAAAGGAAAAGAGGGAAATTTTCGTTGCCGGGTTGCCGACGACGACTTGCGCGTTAAATAAACCGATAAGTGCGATAAATAGGCCGATACCGGCAGAAACGGCTTTTTTCAGGGTCATCGGTATGGCATTGAAAATAGCTTCACGAATATTGGTCAATGACAGGACAATAAAAATAATACCTTCCACAAATACGGCGGACAGTGCCATTTCCCAGGAATACCCCATTTGCAGTACAACCGTATAGGCAAAAAATGCATTCAAGCCCATGCCCGGTGCCAACGCGAAGGGATAGTTCGCGAAGACAGCCATAAAAACGGTTCCCAGGCAGGAAGCCAGGACCGTTGCCGTTAAGACGGCACCCTTATCCATTCCCGTAGCACTTAAAATCGTGGGATTGACAGCCAAAATATAGGCCATTGTCATGAAAGTGGTAATACCGGCAAGAAATTCGGTCTTTACAGTAGTGCCGTTTTCACGCAAATGAAACATTCGCTCAATGAAACTGTTTTCTTCACTCATAGTACACGCTCCTTTAGTAAAATACAGCCGTTGCAAAAATATTATTCAGCCTTTTCGCCCGTAAGCAGTGTATAAGCCTCTTCATACTTGGCAACGGTCTTTTGAATAACATCCTCAGGCAGCAGGTAATCGCTGTCGGGATTGGCTTTTAACCAGTCGCGAACAAACTGTTTATCATAGGAAGGCTGAGACTGTCCGGGCTTATATCCTTCAAGGGGCCAAAAACGGGAGCTGTCGGGTGTAAGCATTTCGTCACCTAAAATAATATTACCGCCTTCATCAAGACCGAATTCAAACTTTGTATCGGCAATGATAATACCGCGGGAAAGGGCATAATCGGCACATTTCTTGTAAAGAGCCAACGTATAATCGCGAATTTTTTCAGCATATTCCCGGCCTTTACGGGGAAACAGTTTTTCCAGACAGGAGACGCTTTCTTCAAAGGATACATTTTCATCATGTTTTCCCGGTTCGGCTTTGGTACTGGGCGTAAAAATCGGTTCAGGCAATTTTTCCGATTCCTGCAAACCTGCAGGCAGGGAAATACCGCAGACCGTACCGTTTTTTTTATAGCTTTCCCAGCCGCTGCCCGTAATATAACCGCGAACGATGCATTCCAAAGGAAGCATAGTGAGCTTGCGGCATTTCATACTGTTGCCGATAAAGCCTTCCTGCCGAAAAAACTCGGGCATGTCTTCGGCTTCGACAGAAAGCATGTGGTTGGGCAGGATGTCTTTTGTGAAATCGAACCAGAATTTCGACATTTTCGTCAAAATAGCGCCCTTGTTCGTAATGCGGTTCTTCAAGATATGATCGAAGGCAGAAATACGGTCTGTTGCAACCATAATAATGCTGTCACCTGCATCATAGACTTCGCGTACCTTTCCGGACTTATACGGTTTGTATTCCTTCATGAATCGGCCTCCCTATAAAATAAATGGATTTTTAATACCTTACCATAATACCATGATTACGTGCGGCCGTCGACAAAAAACGGGATAATACCCGATATTGTGAGTATATCCCGTTATATTTTCATATATTATGTTAATAGGTTCTGAAAACGCCGATGACGACACCTAAAATCCGGCAATCGCGAATAATGATAGGTTCGTAATCGTCATTTTCCGGCTGCAGGCGAATATGATCCTTTTCGCGGTAAAAGCGTTTTACCGTTGCTTCATCTTCTATGAGGGCGACGACGATTTGGCCGTTTCGCGCAATATCCTGAGGGCGCACAATAAGAAGGTCATGTTCCAGTATACCTGCGTCTTTCATACTGTCACCGCGGACGGTGAGCATAAAGCAGTCATCATCGCCGACAAATTCCGCCGCAAAGGGGAAGACATCTTCGACATATTCATCCGCCAAAATTGGGGCACCTGCGCGAACCTCGCCGATGAGGGGAAGGGGAACAAGTTTTTTTGAACGCCACGTGCCTTCGTCGAGAAGCTCGATTTTTCTGTTTTTGGCCGGGTCGCGGCGAATAAAACCGCGTTCTTCCAGATCACGCAAATACTTGTGTACCGTAGATGTCGAGCTGAGACCGACTTCCGTACATATTTCGCGAACTGACGGCGGACAACCGCACGTGTGTATACATTCACGCAGATATTCCAATACTTGCCGTTGCCGTCTATTGAGCGTCTTTTCCGAGTTCATCATTATTATAGTTCACTCCAAGTCTTATGATGATTTTATTATAAACAATAGCCTATTAAAAAGCAAACATTTGTTTCCTTATTCCTTGACAAAACAAATGTTCGGCGATATAATAAAAACGTCAGGAGAACGAACGTTCGCGGAACATTTGTTTTCATCGGAGCAGAGGAGTGTAGGAGAATGAAAAGAAAAATTCGAAAAAAAAATCATACATACGGCACCATTCGCTTTATTTTTATGGCGGTAATACTGGTTGCGTCCTTGACGCAGCTCGGTTGGATCGGTAATTCTCACAAAGAATATGTAACAGTTCAAGTCCGTCAGGGTGACACGCTTTGGCAAATCGCCTCCGAGGCGACTGCCGACGGCGACGACGTACGTAATACGGTCGTCGATATAGTGAACGCCAACAATCTGGGCCATAACGAAGATATTTATCCCGGCCAAATATTGAATGTGCCCGTCTCGGAAAGTACTGCAGCACACATGCATATCAGCAACTCCTAATGAGATTTATCTCCGGTAATCTTAAAAATCGGATTATCAATGAGCCTGTCCGCTTCGTCAATATAACGGCGCACGATAGACTGGGATTTATGCCGCGTTTGACGCATAATTTGTCGTTCTTCCACGTGATGCTGCGCGGCCGATGTGGCAAAGCCGTGACGCAGACTGTGGGCGCCGTATTCCTTCGGGTCCATGCCGACGGCACTGACGTATTTCTTTACGATTAAGGCAATGGATTTATCCGATATATGTGTTTTGCGGAGAGTCCGATTTTTCGTAAAACCGCGAAATACGGGACCGGTCGTGATCTGAGCCGACTTCAGCCATTCCTTTAAGGCATGCACGGCACAAACTGATTTATCTTCTACTGCGGGAATGGCAATCATCTGGCCTTGGCCGACCTTATCGGTCTTCGTATTTCTCAGCGTAATGAGAAGACCTAAGCGGGAAAAACGCAAATCATCCACATCGAGGCCCGCAATTTCGGAGCGCCTCATGGCACCGTAAAAACCGATTAACAAAATCGCCTTATCACGTGCCTGTTCAAGCTCATGACCATCCAAATGAAGGAGCATCTCCTTCAGATCATCAAAGAGAATCGGCATTTTTCCCTGTTGAAACGTACCTTTCATGCGTTTTATACCGCGCAGGGCATTTTTGACAAGTGGCATGCGGCACGGGTTATCGGCAAGGCCGGCCGCATCGAAATTTTCCGTAAGCGCGCTGATTCGCCGGGCTACCGTATTGGCCTTGGCGTTGTCGGCCAAGTCGTTTATGTAATTGACGATTGTCTCCGGCGCGGCAGGGAAATATGATACCTCGTGCTGCGTACACCAGTCACAAAAATCCTTCCAATCCGACGCATAGGCGGCGACCGTATTATCCGCATGAGCCACATAAATACTTTGGCGCGCCTTGTCCGTAAGGTTCTTGTTGTTTTCGACGGCCGCCGTTCGGCCGATATAAAAATCCTTTAAACTATCGTAATTCATAGAAAACTCCTATATAGCAAGCAACTGTAACATTCTAAAAACACGGATTTTATCACATTGACCGGTCTCTCGCCGTATATTAAAATAGATTTAAGAAATAAAAAAGTGTCTCCAGGAGGTATTATGAAGTCATGAATATTCGAAAAATTACGAACGGCTTGCGCATAATTAACCTGATCCTCAGTGTGGTTGCATTATTCGTGACGGTCAAAGCACTGAAAGAAACCAAGTACGATTACGATGATGAGTATGAAGAAGATGAAGAGAATGAAGCATCGTAATTCGGCTTGGAATCGAGCCAAGGATTTTTCCTAAACTTTCATCATTAACTTCCGATAACGTTAAATTATCGGAAGTTATAGGCCGTACACATCATAGCACACTTTCAGAGTGTTTGTAAAGCGCTAATCTTCACCAATTATGAACGAATTAAAGTATTTCTCATAACTGCACGAAACATGCTGAAACCCTACAAAAGTTTTATATTTTTTTGGAAAATCGCGCGTCATGAATTATATATTATTTTTCCTATATCCACCTTTATGGTCCCATATATAGCTTGTCTTCTATATTTGGGCGCAAATACGATATGGTATTTGCATCTCCATTTACTGTGTGATAAGCTGTGTACGTCATTCATTGACAGTGAACCTCCTATCCGTTATGTGATGTGGTTGCCAGACCATCATCATTCTAACACAGGAGGTTCCTTCTTTTTCTATAAGTATTTTTTGCTCCCCCAGTAAACTGGGGGTTTAGTCATGCCTGTTCGGCGCCAATAAAAAAACTGGCTGATAGTCGTATCAGTCAGTTTTTTTATTATAGGGCTTGAATCTCCTGATTAGACATAACTACAAATCGATATCGTGGATTGGGCGATCGTTGTCAGTCGAATCATCAAAGCTCTCTACATGACGGCCATCTGCAAGCTTAATTGTATACTGGCACGATTCGTCATCATGTCTTTGCCAGACGTTCGCTTTGAACCCCGCCTGGCAGCTCAACTGTCCAATTCCAGTAGTTTCGCCCCCAATCGCCGAGGTGCCAATCTGTAGATTGATGCATGAGCCGGTTAAACCACGAAAAACCGGCATAATAGTTTATTTTCAGTGCTTTCATTTTTGTTTTCTCTTTTTTTATTTATTTTGACTTCGGGCCGAATACACGATCCATCCCTGCGGCAGTTACCAGCCAGATCCGCCCTGCTCGCCGCGCCTCATCAGCCGTAAACCGCGGCGCGAAATTTTTACCGCCCGTACAAGCACGCTGCACATTGCGCGGTAACGTGTCCCAGATGACCGCCGCTTCGGCAGCGGTCATGACCTCATGTAATGCGTTGTTGTGTACCACGTCTACAGCTCCTTTACATAAATCCGATCTCTTGCAGAGTTCTCCCTGATCGAAAAACTTTTTCAAGAGAGTACAGTCCCATTTTTCTTTTAAAAGTTGCGTCCTGAAACAAATGTATTCCCCGCCGGGCAGTAATCTATTTGCGGTCTGAATTTTCCTTCAATCAATGCCGATACGTCAACGACATACCCGTATTGCCGGCGGTAAGGCAAATATCGAATATTTAAACTCTTGTAACTCCGAATCAAATCTGTGCGAAGAGTTTATTTTTTGTCCGTTCCGCTTCGGATTTTATTTTTTCAATGTCCAAGGTGACAAATTCCTTGTTGTGCAGCAGGAGCTTTCCGTCTACAAAAACTGTATCCACGTCAAAGCTGTTTGCCGAGTAAGCCATTAAGGAAAGCGCGTCGTTTTTCGGATACCAATGAAGTCCCGAGCGGTCAATGCAGGTAATATCGGCTTTATAGCCTATTTCCAGCTTGCCTGCATCCGTATACCCCAAAGCCCTGGCACCGCATTCCGTCAGCATGTTGACGGCCGTTTCCGCCGGGATGGCCGTCGGTTCCAACGTATTTGCCTTGTGTACAAGTGCAGCTAAGCGCATTTCTTCAAAAATATCGAGATTATTATTGCTCGACGCTCCGTCTGTTCCCAAGGAAACGACAATGCCCTTTTCCAGCATCTTTTGTATAGGTGCAAAGCCGCTGGCCAGCTTCAGGTTGCTGCCCGGATTGTGGGCGACGCGCACCTTTTTCTTTGCCATTATCTCCATATCCGCCTCATCAATCCAGACACAGTGTGCCGCCAGGCAGCCGCCGTCAAAGACGCCGATGTCGTCGGCCCAGGCAATGGGTGACTTGCCGCATTGAGAGCGAATATTTTCCACTTCACCCTCGGTCTCGCTGAGATGCATATGTATTTCCGCCCCTACAGAGCGGGCCGTTTCCACGACTTTGCGCAGATACGGCTCCGGGCACGTATAAGGCGCATGGGGGCCGAACATGACTGTAATGCGGCCGTCACAGCTGCCATGCCAGTTGTTATAAAATTCCCTGTTTTCCTGAAGCGCTTCCTCCGCATTGGGCGTTATCCCCGTAAGGCCGCGGCACAGGCAGGCGCGGATACCGGCATCGCAGACCGCCTCGGCAACATGATCCATGAGGAAATACATATCCGCAAAGCTCGTCGTGCCGCAGCGCAGCATTTCGGCAATACCGAGCATGGTCTGAGCGTAGACAATATCACCGTCCAGCTTTGCCTCGGCAGGCCAAATCTTTTTCTCAAGCCAGTCCATGAGCTGCATGTCATCGGCATAGCTGCGAAAAACCGTCATCGCAATATGGTTGTGCGTATTGACAAAACCCGGCGTCGCGAGCATGCCCTTGCCGTCAATGCAGGTATCATATACGGATGTATCCGTTACTTCTACGGGAAAGCCCGTAATCCGGTCGTTCGTAATTTCAATATTTCGGGCTTCTTCTACAATATGATTGCGATAGACGGCAACATTTTTAAGTAAGGTTTTCATAAAACGTTTTACTCCTCTAGTCCAAGTTCAAATACTTGCGCTGCTCTTCCGTCAACGTATCGATGGCATATCCCATAGAGTGAAGCTTAATTGCAGCTACATTCGTATCTACTTCATGAGGCAAAACGTATACGCGATTTTCCAAGTTTTTCGCATTGTTTAAGATATACTTGGCGGCCAACGCCTGTACAGCAAAGGATAAATCCATGATTTCAGCGGGATGACCGTCACCGGCGGCGAGATTCACGAGTCGGCCTTCGGCAAGAAGGTTAATCATGCGACCGTCAGGAAGCTCGTATCCTTCTATATTGTGACGCACTTCGCTGTGGCGTACTGCCAGCGCTTCCAGTTCGGGCTTATTGATTTCCACGTCGAAATGACCGGCATTGGCAAGGAGAACACCGTCTTTCATTTTCTCCATGTGCCGGCCGCGAATAACATCTTTATTGCCTGTCAACGTGACGAAAATATCACCCGTTTCAGCCGCTTTTTCCATGGGCATGACTTCAAAACCGTCGAATACGGCTTCAATCGCCTTAATCGGATCGACCTCCGTAACGATAACATGGGCACCCAATCCTTTGGCACGCATGGCACAACCGCGACCGCACCAGCCGTAGCCGACGATAACAACGCGCTTGCCGACAACGGTCAAATTGGTCGTACGCATGATGCCGTCCCATGTGGACTGCCCCGTTCCGTAACGGTTGTCGAAAAGGTATTTACAATAGGCATCGTTTGCAGCGATCATGGGAAATTTCAGTTTCTTTTCTTTTTCCAGTCCGCGCAGCCTGTTCACGCCCGTCGTCGTCTCTTCCGTACCGCCGAGGAGCCGCTCCGTCGCGTCGCTGCGGGTCGTATGCAGGAGATGTACCAAATCGCCGCCGTCGTCAATGATAATATGCGGTTTGTGGTCGAGGGCTTTATTCAGATATGCGAAATATTCTTCTTCCGTGCAGCCGTGCTTTGCGTATACGATAAGACCGTCTTCCGCCAAGGCGGCTGCCACGTCATCCTGTGTCGATAAGGGATTGCTGCCCGTGACAATAACTTCCGCGCCGGCCTTATGCAAAACCGTCGCCAAATAAGCCGTTTTCGCTTCCAAATGGACGCTGACAACAACGGTCTTTCCCGTAAAGGTCTGCTGTTTTTTTAAAGTGTCGCCGATGTTGTTCAACGTCGGCATATACCGATCAACCCAAGCTATTTTTTTATGCCCGCTCGGCGCAAGGCTTATGTCGCAGATAATAGAATTCATAGCCAGTATCCTCTCTTATACGGTAAAAAATTTTGCCACGCTCTTCGGTGCAGGCGCTTCGATGACGCCCCGCTCCGTAATGATGGCCCTTATGTTTTCATGCGGCGTCACGTCAAAAGCCGGATTAAAGACGGCAATGTCCTTTAACGCAACGGGTACGCCCTGTATTTGTCGTACTTCATCATGATTTCTCTCTTCAATGGGAATTTCTTCACCCCTTTGCATGGATACATCAAAGGTCGATGTCGGCGCGGCGACATAAAAGGGCACGCCCAATTCCTTGGCCGCTATGGATAGGCCGTACGTACCGATTTTATTGGCCGTATCACCGTTTGCCGCAATACGATCGGCACCGACGATGACGGCGTCGACTTTTTTCGTCTTCATAACCCAGGCAGCCATATTGTCCGTTATGAGCGTAACGGGAATACCGTCGGCATAAAGCTCCGTCGCCGTCAGGCGGGCTCCCTGCAAAAGAGGGCGCGTCTCATCGGCATAGACCCGTTCAAGGCAGTTCTGTTCATGCAAAGCACGAACGACGCCCAAGGCCGTACCGATTTCGGCGGTCGCCAAGGCACCGGCATTGCAATGTGTAAGGAGTGTAAGCCTTTTTCGGCCCGCCTCTTCAAGCAGGGCTTCTGCACCGAACTTGGATATACGCCCGTTAATTGCTATATCATCTTTATGAATACGAACGGCTTCCCGCTCCAATGCGGTCGTAATCTGAGCCGGCGTCCGCCCCGCGGCACTTTCCGCCTCGACTGCTTTCATCATGCGCCGCAAGGCCCAATGCAGGTTGACTGCCGTAGGACGCACGGCAGCAAGGGAAGCGGCAATTTCTTCCAATTCCGCAATAAACGCAGTCGTCTTTTCACTGCCGCCGGCTTGGATCTCCGCCGCCGCTAAAACGACGGCATAAGCCGCAGCAATGCCTATAGCCGGTGCACCCCGCACGGCGAGAACGGAAATGGCCTCGCGTACTTCGCGCCATGACGTACAGCGGCGATATACTTCTTCCGACGGCAATTTTGTTTGATCCAATACTATAAGTGTTTTATTTTCCCAACGCAATGTTTTCATTTATGCCTTAAATCCGCCGTATTCCGCTAAGCCGTGGCGGCATTCGCAATCGTCGTCGCCGTATAATTCAATGGCATGCATCAAGAGGCTCTGAATACGCCGGGAATTTTCTTCCATACGCTCGTTTACTTCCGCATGTGTTTGCGGCTGATCGGCTATACCGGCAGCATAATTGGTAATCATGGAAACCGTGGCATAGCAAATTTCCGCCTCTTTTGCCAGGCATACTTCGGGAACTGTCGTCATACCGACAACGTCACCGCCCAGTTGACGGAACATCCGGATTTCCGCAGGCGTTTCAAAGCGAGGTCCCGACGTGCATACATAGGTACCGCCGTTGTGTACGGGATAGCCGAGGTCTTCGCCGGCTTTGACCAGGGCAGCGCGCACCTTCGGGCAATACGGCGTCGTCATGTCCACGTGGACGACGCCGTTGGCACCGCCGTCAAAGAAAGATTCATGGCGCGAGTTCGTAAAATCAATAAACTGGTCGGGCAGGACGAAATCGCCCGGCTTGCGTTCCCTCGTCATAGTCCCGACTGCAGTCGTCGCAAAAACAGCTGTTACGCCGAGACGTTTCAGGCCCAGAATATTTGCTCTGTAATTGATCAGGTGCGGCGGAATGGAATGCATCTTTCCATGGCGCGGCAGAAAGATGATTTCTTTACCGCCATACGTGCCGCGTAAATAATGAATCATGCCGTAAAACGTGGGCAAGCGGTCTTGCCGCACATTTTGGAGCAGCTTCGTATCGCATACTCCCGTACCTCCGATAATAGCAATCAAACTCATACGAATCACTCCTTACCCTGTAATTATTACTTATTTTCCGCCTTATTTTTACGGGCATAAAGCGCTGCCAATTCATCGTGGCTGATAACGTATTTTGCGCCGCAATACCGACAGGTCATTTCTACCTGCGGATCTTGCAGGAGCTCTTTTTTGTCTTCGTTCCGTAAAGAAAGAAGGACGTTCTCAATGCGCTCCAACGAACAGGTACAGCGCCAATAGAGGGGTTGCCTGAATAATTCTTTATAGTGCAGACCGTCCATAATCGTTTCGACCATCCCCTCTCCATTCGGATGGCTGCGTACATATGATGTAAATATGCCGATTTTGCGGATATTCTCCTCCACTTTCGCCAAGTCATCATTATTTGCGCCCGGCAAGGCCTGTACGAGAAATCCGCCGGAAACGGCAATCGAATAATCCCGCTCGACCAGTACGCCCAGATTTATGGTGGAACGTATCTGTTCGGATGTATAGAGGTAATATGCCAAATCTTCCGCGATTTCTCCCGACACTAACGGCGATTGGCTCGTATAGGTCGTCTTTTCCGGCGTAAATCGCGTTACCGCCACTTCACCGTCCGTGCCGACCGCTTTTCCGACATCAAGCTTCCCGTTCGCCTTAAGCGGCAAGTCAAGCTGCGGATTATCTACATAACCGCGCACCCTATTGGAATTGAAGGCGTCCGCATGAATGACACCGAGCGGTCCTTTGCCGTCAATGCGCAAGGTCACGCCCTCCCGATTTTTATAATCTCCCGCCAGAAGGAGCGCTCCCGTCATGGTTCGGCCCAAGGCGGCACAGGCTACCGGCGAGAGGCCGTGCTGCCGGCGCGCCGTTTCCGTAATATTCTTGGTCAGCGCCATGGCAACGCGTACGTTCTCCTCGCTCGTATAGTGGACAATATAATCTTTGCACTTCATTACTAAGTTTTCCTTTGCATGTATTCCGATAAAATTGACTAGCGCAGATTCAGGAGTTTCGTTTTTACAATCCGTTTGACCGATGCGTCCAGTCTTTCCCTGCCGATTCTTCCTTGGCGAAGTGCCTGCAGAATGCCGTTATATACTTTTTGCTCATGATCGTACTCATGACAGACCATAATGATATCCGCACCGGCGAGAATGGAACGGACGCCGAGTTCTTCAAACGAATACAGCTCCGTGACGGCGCCCATTTCCATGTCATCCGTAATGATAAGCCCCTTATACTGCAGTTCCTTACGCAACAGGTTCGTCATTACGGCGTATGAAAGACTGGCCGGGCGGTCACCGTCCAGGCCGGCATAGGTCAAGTGCGAGACAAGTACCATATAACGGTTCATATCATGAGAAGCAAACATTCTTGAAAACGGCTGAACGTCCCGCCGCAAAAGTTCCATCCGCGGCGCGGAAATAACGGATCCGGCCCGATGTGAATCGACAACGGCCTGACCGATGCCGGGAAAATGCTTCAGCACATATACGATATGTGCCCTTTCATAGCCGTAACCTGCATTGCTGACAAAATCGAATACCCGGTCGGGCGAGTCGCCGAAAGAACGCGAATCACTGCCGCTCACATCGGCAACGGGGGCAAAATTAAGGTTTATACCTATGTCTTTTAACTGCATCCCCATAGAAAAAGCATAATCTTTGGCCTCTTCTGCGTTGCCGGACAGCCCCGTTTCCCGCTGTGACGGCGGAACCGACAAGTCCGAACGCATGCGGGCTATATCACCGCCTTCCTCGTCGACGCCGATAAACAACGGCACCTTTTGCCCGGCTTCTTTTTGCAAATCGGAGGTTAAAGTTCGGACTTGGTCGCGGTTGTGCATGTTTCGGTCAAAAAGGATGATATTGCCTATATTATACTCATGCAGCATACAGACCGTATCAGCGGACACGTCCGTACCTTGAATGCCGATCATGAGAAGTTGTCCCACTTTTTCAGCATCCGTCATGGATGCAACAATGCGTTCCGCTTCCTCGTCTACGGAAAAGACGCCTGTTTCTTCGCTTCCCGAATGTATGGGAAAGTCCTTTCCCCGTACGGTGTCGGTACTGCAACCGCTGCCAATCAGAAGCGCAGTCAGGCTCATAAGCAGGAGCAGGAGTCCGAAAAGTCTCGCTCCATTGCGGTCGGTCATTTATATGCTTTTCAACAAGTTCGCCATTTCAATGGCCGAACCAGCTACATCGAAACCCTTGTTGCCCGCTTTCGTGCCGGCCCGTTCAACGGCCTGTTCAATGTTTTCTGTCGTAACGACACCGAAGAGTACGGGAACACCGGTGTGCAGCGATATTTGCGCAATTCCCTTTGCAACTTCGTTGCAGACCAGATCATAATGGCTCGTAGCACCGCGAATAACGGCCCCCAGGCAAATAACGGCGTCGTATTTCCCGGAAGCGGCCAGCTTTTGTGCGGCCAAGGGGATTTCAAAAGCACCCGGGACCCATGCGGTCGTAATATCATCGTCATCAACGCCGTGGCGATGCAAGGCGTCATAAGCGCCGCCTAAAAGACGGCTGCCGATAAACTCGTTGAATCTGGCTACGACAATACCTATTTTAAGACCTGAACCGAGCAATTGTCCTTCTTTAATATGTGCCATAATATATCACTCCTCTTTAATATATCAAAATCCGTTTTCCAACAAGGTACTTAGGGTCAGCGTGTTTTTTTTACCGCCATAGGGTTCCGTAAAGCGCCGCACATACTTGCCGATAATATCCGTTTCCAAGTTGACGCAGGCGCCGACCGGCCTGTTCGGCAAGGTCGTGTTTCCCATCGTATGGGGAATGACGGATACGGAAAACTCCGTCCCGCCCACTTCGGCTACAGTCAGACTGATGCCGTCAATGGCAATAGAGCCTTTTTCTACAATATACGGAATCAGTTCCGGCGGCGTTTTTATATAAATAAATTGCGCAATGCCGTCTCGGACGATACGCGATACCGTTCCTGTTCCGTCTATGTGGCCGCTCACAATGTGACCGCCCATACGGCCGCCCATTTGCACGGCCCGTTCCAAATTGACTGCGGAGCCGCTGCGAATATCTTTTAAGGAAGAACGGCGCATAGTTTCATGCATGACGTCTGCAGAAAAGAAAGATTCGGACATATCCGTAACCGTAAGGCAGACGCCGTTAACGGCAATACTGTCGCCGATGTTCGTTCCGCCCAATACTTTATCGGCAAGAACGGTCAGTCTGATGGAATCCGGGCGTCTGTTCATAGTGCCGACGGTACCCAATTCCTCAATGATTCCAGTGAACATAGGCGCCCTCCCGGTTCTTATTATACGCTTCAATAAAGATATTGTTATCGTGAATTTCCGCCGTATCGTATATGAGTTCCATGCTTTCCGAGAGCTCGTCGGCACCGAGTCCGCCGACGGACGGTTTCGCATCGGCACCGCCAATAACCTTATCGCCGATAAAAGCGTATATCTTATCAACCAGGTTATCGTCAAAAAAAGCTCCTTGAACCGTACTGCCGCCTTCTATGAGTATGCTGTGAATGCCCATGTCGTACAACATGGTGAGCATCACCTGCAAATCCACTCTGTCCGTCTTGTCGAGCGGGGTGAGAAGCACCGTCACGCCGGCCTCTTCCAATGCTTGCCGTTTAGGGGCCGGGCAGTGCGCCGTTGTAACGACGATTGTCTTAGCCTGCTTATCCGTCACGAGAAGGGAGTTTAATTCCGTACGGCCCGCCGAATCGAGGATGACACGTGCCGGCTGACGCGGCGCCGTATGCCCTTCCCGTGTCGTACGGCTCGTCAAAAGCGGATTGTCCGCTTCGACCGTCTTGATGCCGACGAGAATGGCATCGTAAAGAGAGCGTAAATAATACCCCCGCTTACGTGCCCACGCATTGGTGATCCACTTGGATTTTCCCGTCCTTGTAGCCGTCGAACCGTCCAGACTCTGCGCCAGTTTAACGGCAATAAAAGGCTTTTGCGTAAGCATATTCTTAATAAACACTTCGTTTACCTTGATTGCCTCTTTCGATAAAAGCCCGACGATGACGGGAATTCCGGCATTGCGCAAAATAGCTGCTCCCTTACCGGCTACGAGCGGGTTCGGATCCAACATGGCACAGACTACCTTGGCTACGCCCGCTTTCACCAGCGCCCGCGCACACGGCGGAGTTCTGCCGTAGTGAGCGCACGGTTCCAACGTGACATATACCGTAGCGCCCTTTGCCCGGGCTCCCGCTTCCTTTAAGGCCCATACCTCCGCATGAGGCGTGCCTGCCCGGTGATGGTAGCCCTTGCCGACGATTTCCCCGTCTTTTACGATAACACAGCCGACCGACGGGTTCGGCGACGTATACCCCATGCCTATTCGCGCCAAGGCAAGCGCTTCTTCCATGAACGCAGCTTCTTCCACTACTTTCACCTCTTTTTAACGATATAAAAAGGCTATTGGCAAAAACCAATAGCCTCATATGAGCATAACAAATAAACTGTCTTTTTCATCCAGACTGTCACTGTCGGTACCGGAATCGCACCGGTTCTGCCGTAAAGCTCGCGGACTGTCACCGCCGGTCAGGAGTTGAAAGCCGTGCTTTCTCACCTTGCCTCAAAGACTATGGACAGTATGCATTTTTCTATTGCAAATTATATCATACATGTACGGTCAAAACAAGAAAAGACGGCCTTTATTAAAATTACGGCTGCCGCCGTAATGACGCAATGGCAGCCGCTCTGTCTGCTTTTCCGAAAACGGCGCTGCCCGCTACAACCCACGTAGCGCCCGCTTCAACAACACTGTGCACGATTTCCGCATTAATACCGCCGTCCACCTCGATGACGGCCCGTGTATTGCCGGCAGTCTTTAAGAGTTCTGCGGCAACTTTTATCTTATCGACCGAATAGGGAATGAATTTTTGTCCGCCGAAGCCCGGATTAACGCTCATAATGAGTACCATATCGACGAGAGAAGCGACACATGCCAAGGTCTCGACAGGTGTGGACGGATTAAGGGCCACACCGCACTTCATTCGATTTTCTTTAATCTGATGCAGGACGCGGTCCAAATGAGGACATACTTCCTGATGAACCGTTACGTACTGCACGCCTGCTGCGGCAAGGCTTTCAATATAGTTTTCCGGATGTTCCACCATAAGGTGAGTGTCAAAAAGGAGGTTCGTCCAATTGCGCAACGCCGCAATGACAGGTACGCCGAAGGTAAGGTTCGGGACAAAATGGCCGTCCATCAAATCGAGATGAACGAAGTCGGCCCCTCCCTTTTCAATGTCTTTCAATTCGTCGGCAAGACGGGAAAAGTCCGCTGATAACAGTGACGGTCCGATTTGAATCATAGTTTTATTTCCTTTCCTGAATAGAATCCGTTACTTTGCAATATGTTTCATATCGCTCCGGTAAAATTTTTCCCGCCGTTAACGCCTCTTTTACGGAACAGTCCGGTTCAAAACGATGAACACATGACGAAAAGCGGCAGCGGCCGGCATGGGTCGCCAAATCCGGCATCAAAGGCAGGATTTCATGTGCTTTTAAATGCGAGAAATCGAGGGCGCTGAATCCGGGCGTATCGACGACATAGGTTTTTTCGTCAAGCTTCATAATTTCAGAGTGACGCGTCGTGTGGCGGCCTCTGCCGATTTTATCACTCACGGCGCCGACAGTCAGTTTTTTGCCGACAATGCGTGTCAGCAGACTTGATTTCCCGACGCCGGACGGACCGCCGAAAGCGGTCACCTTACCGCTTAACCGTTCGCGCACGGCAGCCAGACCTTTGCCGGTCATAGCGGAAACAAGAAAGACTTCATAGCCGCAGCACCTGTAAAAGGCGGCGTATTCTGCCGCTGTTTCCCGATCCAAATCACACTTGTTAAAGCAAAGAGACGGATGAATACCGCCATACTCGCAGGTCATGAGCATTTGATCAATGAGAAAGCGATTGGGATTCGGCGCAGCCGCGGCCATGACGATGAACATACCGTCTATGTTGGCTACAGCCGGCCGAATGAGTTTGTTCATACGGGGCAGGACTTTTTCCACGACGCCTTTCCCCGGATCGGTTGCCGTAAATTCCAACAAATCGCCGACGAGGACTTTCTCTTTCAATTTGCCGCGGCGGCGGCATTCAATACAGTCACCGCTGCCCGTATCGACATAGTAATAACCGTTGTAGTTTTTTATGACGCGGCCTTTGGGCATAGGTTATAATTCCTCTTCCTGTACGAGCGCATTGTTAATATATACTTTTACCTTCGTCTTGCCCGTTCCGGTGACACTCTTGGAAACATTGTCACCGCCGGACTGCATTTTGTCATAGACGGTCCTTGAACCGTTATCGTCTTCGACGACAATCTGGACGTGCTGGCCCGAAGCACCGCTGGGAACACTGATATTGACTGTTCCCGAATGAGTCGTTCCGCTTTTCGGCGTATCTGCCGACGCATATTCAATCGTCAGATCAACCGTATTGCCGCTGCCCGGCGTCTGGGCCGTTACCTTTGCCTGATTATTGGACTTATTGGCGTCAATGCCGCTGATAGTCCCTATCGTATAACCGGCATTTTGCAAGGTTGTAATAGCCGTATCCAAGGTCATGCCGATCGTACTGGGCGCGTCTTTTGCCTTTTTACCGTCATTCTTGCAGACGACGACATCTATTTTGGCGCCTTTGGCGGCTTTTTCCGGTGAAGACGGCGTTTGACCGATAATCTTGCCCTCCGCATATTCATCGCTGGGTGCATACGTTACACTGCCGACGGATAAGTGAATTTCTCTGAGCATCTTATCCGCTTCCGATACGGAAAGGCCGCGCAAATCGGGAATCAACACTTCCGTCCCCTCATTCCCCTTGCTGACAGTGAGATAAATGGTACGGTTCGCTTTAACGACGGAGCCGCCGCTCGGCGTCTGCGCAATAACTTCACCGATAGGCACGTCGGCACTTTCCACTTCTTTGACGGATACGGAAAGATTCTTTTTAGTCAATATGGATCTGGCGATTTCCACCTGCTTTCCCGTTACGTCGGGAACGGTAATATTTTCGGTGCTCCAGAAATTGCCGAATGAAAAAAATGCCCAAAGAAAGGCGGCAATGAATATACCTGCCATACTGAAGACGATGGTCTTTTTCGAGTGATTGCTGATGGAATCAATTATGCGAACGAAAATATTTTTCTTCTTTTCTTCTTCGTGCTTGCGCCGCGGCACGGCTTGAAGCTGCTGCGTATTGAAGTTGTTTTTTATAATGGGCATAGCCCCTTTATTACTGTTGACAAAGCCTTGGGACAGGCGCAATTCGGACATCATCTCCACGATTGTCTGAAAGCGGTCGTCCGGATTTTTGGCCAGCGCCTTCAGGATGCAGCGCTCTACCAAATGGGGAATACGGCGGTTATACTTTGTCGGCAAAACCACGTCATCCTGCACATGTTGTAAGGCGATGCCGATGGGGGTCTCTCCTTCAAAAGGCACGACACCGGTCATCATTTCATACATGACGACGCCTAAAGAGTAAATATCCGTTCGCTCATCTACGGGAGCTCCGGCTGCCTGCTCGGGAGAAAAATAATGAACCGAGCCGACGACGGAATCGTCATTCAAATTGGCCGTATTGGAATTTACGGCTCTGGCAATACCGAAATCCGCAACTTTCACGCGTCCCGTTTCCGTGACCAGGATGTTATGAGGCTTAATATCGCAGTGAACAATGCCGTTAGCATGGGCATGCTGCAAGGCGTCGCCGATGTCGAAAGTAATTTGAATGGCCGTATTAATGGGCAAATGGCCGTGTTTATCAATATAGTCCTTCAATGTTTCGCCGCGCACGAATTCCATGACCAAATAATGCACATTTCGGTCATAACCGACGTCGTACATATTAACAATATTCGGATGCGACAGCTTTGCCGCCGCCTGCGCTTCCTGATGAAAACGCATGACAAAATCCCGATCCTCACTGTACTTGCTGTGCAGTATCTTTACGGCAACAATACGATCAAGCAGAATGTCCTGAGCTTTATATACACTTGCCATCCCGCCGGAGCCGACTTTTTCCAGTATTTTATATCTGTTATCCAATATATGACCGATCATATCAGAATCTCCATCACTTTCATACTAATCTCAAGTATCCGCCGAATTCGGTTAAACCGTTTTTAAAATAACCGTTCCGTTGTCCGGCGCACCTTCTTCATAAATAAGAGCAAACAAATCCTTTACAATTTGCCGCTCCGACCGGGCCGTATCCGCCAGGAAGCCGGCTATCCTCTTTTCATCGAGGCAGCCGGTCAAGCCGTCCGAACAAAGGAGAATGCGATCGCCCGGTGCAACCGGGAAATCTCCTCCGTCAACAGGCAGCTCTCGCTCCACACCGACGGCTCGTGTCAATACATGCCTTTGCGGATGCGTTTCCGCCTCGGCCGCCGTAATGCGGTGTTTGGCCAGTAAATCATGAATAACCGTATGATCCGTTGATATTTGCCGTAACGCACCGCCTTTGGGCAATACATAGATGCGGCTGTCACCGACATGGGCCCAATAAGCCGTACGGTCCGCGACGGCAACGACGGAAAGTGTCGTTCCCATGCCCTGCAGAGACGGATCTATGGCGATTTTACTGAGGATACAGTCATTTGCGTAAAGAGCGGCCCTTTTCAATTGTTCTGCAGAACCGTGAGTATAATTGGCAAAATAGAAGGCCACTGAATTTACGGCTGTACGGCTGGCTATTTCGCCGCCTATATAACCGCCCATCCCGTCAGCGACGGCCATAATATCACCGTTTTCACTGATATAAAAGGAATCTTCATTAATGCTTCGGACCAAACCGATTCGCGATTCCCCGTAAATACCCAAAGTTTCACATCCTCCCTGTATCCGTAGTGATACGTGACCGGATCTGTATTACTGCTTCTGCATGCATTTTATACGAAGCTGGCCGCATGCAGCCTGTATATTGCCGCCCATTTCCCGACGTAATGTAATATTGATGCCGTGTTCTTTCAAATATCCTGTAAAACGACGTATTTCCTTTTGCGAAGGACGGCATAAGCCTACATCATAATTATCGTTAACAGGTATGGCGTTGACCAGTATATTTCTCCCGCCTAAAAGGTGCCGTAATTCGTCGGCACAGGCAAACGTACAGTTCAAATCTTTAATTAAAATATATTCAAAGGTCACTTTTCTGCCTGTCCGGTCAAAATACCGATCACAGGCGGTCAAGATATTTTTCAATGTGTATGTATCGGCGACAGGCATAATGGAACGCCTCAGATTGTCGTTCGGTGCATGCAGGGAAACGGCAAGATTGAGTGGCAGTCCTTCCGTTGCCAAGCGCTCCATAGCCGGCACAATGCCGGATGTGGACAGTGTCATATTGCGATAGCCGAGATAAAAAGTATCTTTTTCATGGATGAGTCGTAAAAAAGAGAGGACATTATCGTAATTCAACAAGGGCTCCCCCGTCCCCATAAGAACAACGGAATGAAGGCCGGCCGTAACATATTTACGAAAAGCCAAAAGCTGCAATACCATTTCGCCGACTGTCAAATTGCGAATAAAACCGTTTTTCGCGGAGGCGCAGAAAGCACAATTTACGGCACAGCCGACTTGTGACGAAAGACAGACGGAGTTGCCGTAAGCGTGTTTCATAAGTACCGTTTCCACGGTCTGCCCGTCATAAAATTCCAGCAGCAGCTTCACCGTGTTGTCGTCCGGCGCTTTTTGTATATCTGCAAGCACGGGAAAGCAAATGGGCAGCTCCCCGGCAAGGGTTTCTCTGTCTCCCTGCGGCAGAAGGGTCATTTCATGCCAGGAAAAAACGTTCTGTTTGTATATGTAGTGCAAAATTTGGTCGGCTCTGAATTTTTTTATCCCTCGTTCGACAAGGAATGCCTGCAGGTCCGCCCTGTTCATAGCAAAAATATCGTTCATCCTATTCCTTTTTCTTAAGCTTGGCAATGAAAAAGCCGTCCAATCCGTCCCTCTGCGGCAAAATTCGCAAGTACGGTTCATCATGAGAAAAACCGAGTTCCGTACCGACGGGAATTACTTCAAATTCTTTATGGCGTTGCAGGAAATCGCCGACGACGGCACCGTTTTCTTCTTCATTTATAGTACACGTACTGTATACCAGCGTACCGCCGAGCTTTACACATTGCGCGGCACTTTCCAGAATACGCCTCTGTAAGGCCGGCAAGGGCTTTATATCTTCCGGCCGTTTCCGCCAGCGCAAATCCGGCTTATGACGTAAAATGCCGAGTCCCGAACAGGGCGCATCAACAAGCACGCAGTCCGCCTTATCAGTGTAAAGGGACCCTATTTTTTCCGCATCCTGCAGAACGACTTTTATATTCTTCAACCCCAGGCGAACCGCATTTTCTTCAATCAATTTCAATTTATGAGCGTATATGTCAAAGGCATATACGCGGCAGGTTTCCCCGCCGAGTGCGGCCAAATGAGTAGCTTTACCGCCCGGCGCGGCGCAGAGATCAAAAATAATGTTCCCCGGCTGCGGCCCCACAATATGGGCTGCCAATTGGGACGGCTCGTCCTGAATGAGTTCTAAGCCTTCAGCAACAATGCGCAGCTTATGAATCCCCGGATTGGTATCCAGGTAAATACCTTCCGGCGCGTGCTCCGCCGCGCGGCAGATAAAACCGTGCGCACGCAACCGTTCCATCAGGCCGGCCCGCGATATACGATTCGTATTGGCGCGAATGCACAGGGGCGGAACCGTATCAAAGTAGCGGCATAAAGCTGCCGTTTCCTCTTCGCCGAAATCTTTCAGCCACTTTCTGATCAACCAGGCCTGTTGATGGTATGTAAGCGATAAGTGCATTACCAAGTCGTCTTCCGGCCCGGGAACGACCAACTCATCCCGGCGTCGCAGACTGCCGCGCAATAAGGCGTTGACAAAGCGTGACATCCCCGTATTGCCGAACCGTTTCGCAGCCGTAACCGCTTCATTGCAGGCTGCCGACGGCGGCACCCGATCCATAAAAAAAAGCTGATATAAACCGATTCGCAAAACAGCCAGACACACGGGATCGAGTTTTTCCGCCCTACGCGTGCCGAGGCGGTTGACGATCCAGTCTAAATAATTCAAAGAGCGCAGAATACCGTATACGAGTTCCGTATAAAAGCGGCGCTCGCGATCGTCGAATTTTTGTTTTTTTATTGTCTGCGATACGGCAATATTGCTGTATGCGCCGTCCTTACAAACGGCCAAGAGCGTATGAAATGCGGCAGTGCGCGCGTCCATATATATTCTCCAGTCATATGCTTATGAATTTGTCAGCATCATATCCGTGTCGATATGACGGCTCCGCAAAAATTGTGCCGTCGTCATGCGTTTACGGCTTTCAGGCTGTACTTCTTTAACAGCGAGAGCATCTTTACCGGTCTGGACGATGAAGGTATTCTTCGTTACACCAATAACCGTTCCCGGTGCCGCATCATTTCCCCCCGCTATGTCGGCGGCCCAAATTTTTAAGCGCTTACCGTCCATAAATGTATACGCACCGGGCTGCGGATCCAGGGCACGCAGCCTGCGCTCGATGACGACGGCTTCATCAGTCCAGTCGATCAGAGCCAGCGATTTGTCAATTTTTGCCGTATACGTCGCGAGTTCAGGGTTTTGAGGAGATGCCTTCTTTTCATATGCGGCCAAATCCCGCAACACCGTGCAGAGTGTCTCCTTTCCTAAAACGGCCAACTTTTCAAAGAGCGTTGCCGCCGTTTCTGCCGGAGCAACGGGTATCATTGCCTGTGTCAATATATCGCCCGTGTCCATACCTTCATCAAGACGCATGACGGAAACACCCGTTACGGTGTCTCCCGCGAGGAGCGCATATTGTATGGGCGCGGCACCGCGATATTTAGGCAATAACGACGCATGCACATTAAGACAGCCGTGCGGTGCCGCCGTCAAAAGGGCAGGCGGCAATATTTTTCCGTACGCAATGACGACGATTACCTCCGGCCGAAGGCGGCGAAAGCCGTCGATTACGGCCTCATCCCGCAGCGTCAACGGCTGGAAAACGGGCAGGCCCAACTCGACGGCCTTCGTCTTGACGGGCGAAAAAGAAAAGGATTTGCCTCGGCCGCGCTGTTTATCCGGTTGTGTTACGACACCTGCGATTTCATGCCCCGCTTCCGCTAAGGAGGCTAAAGAAGGGACGGAAAAATCGGGTGTACCCATAAATAAAATTCTCATTATGCTTCGTCCACTTTGCGTAAATTCACGGCTTTTTCCGTAAATAAATGACCTGCCAGGTGATCCATTTCATGCTGAAAAATACGCGCTAAAAATCCTTCCGGCTCATAGATTACCGCTTTGCCGTAGCGATTTTTCGCGCGCACTTTAATCTTCGTATAGCGCCGCACATCTCCGTATATGCCCGGGACGCTTAAGCATCCTTCCGGTCCGTATTCCATTTCTTCCGAAGTCTCAAGAAGTTCCGGATTAATCAGCTCAATTAAGCCGCTGCCGTCATCAAGGACGATTAATTGAAGGGATTCGTTTATTTGCGGCGCCGCCAAGCCTACGCCTTCGGCGGCATACATGGTCGTCGCCATATCGTCAAGAAGCCGTTTAATACGTTTCGTTATGGTTTTTACAGGCTCTGCAGCCGTAGCCAGTACGGGCGCACCGGCTTTAACAATGCGTAAAGACGCCATTTATACTTTCTCCCATATATTTTTTCTCAATGTATCCCTATTATATCCCATTTCCTACAGTAATACCATAGCACATGTAGACCCGGCTCAAAAGGCCGGGTCTACGTCAATGAGAATACCTCTTTGCCAAAAGGCGGCTTCTCTCCGTATATACAGTTTTACGGCGCTAAGATCCGTATGGCGCAGTAAAAGGGCGATTCTGTAACGGTTGCGAATTTTTTTGATCATGTCCACATAAGGACCGACTATTTCCAAAGCTTCGTCACCGCAGCTGTCTTTATGTCGGCACAGTAAATCATACAAATGATTCCCCTTCTGCCAAAGCGTCTGTTCAACTTCGTCCGTAATCATGATTTTCATGAGTTTTTTAAAGGGCGGATACGCAAGCTCACGGCGAAATTTGATTTCTTCTTCATAAAAAGCCGCGTAGTCCTGGGCTTTGCTGTAAGCTATAACATAGTGGTCCGGCGCGTAGGTCTGCATGACGACACGGCCCGGAACGTCGCCGCGCCCGGCCCGTCCGGCAGCCTGCGTGAGAAGCTGAAAGGTTCGTTCTCCGGCCATGTACGACGGCAGATTCAGGAGACTGTCCGCCGCCAATATACCTACGGCTGCCACACCGGGAAAGTCGTGACCCTTGGCGACCATCTGCGTCCCCAGGAGGATGTCGAATTCATGCCGGCGAAAAGCTTCGATAATCACGTCGGCGCTGTTTTTACGCTTCGTCGTATCCTGGTCGAGACGGACGATGCGGGCCGCCGGAAAGAGCTCTTTCAGCTTAGCTTCCACCTTTTCCGTGCCGGCACCGAAAAATTTGATATATTTGCTGCCGCAATTCGGACAAAGCGCAGGAACCTCTTTTACGGCATCACAATAATGGCAGCGCAGACCGTCAGCCGCTTTATGATATACCATGGGCACATCGCACGTATCGCATTTGACGACATAACCGCACTTGCGGCACATGACGAAGGTCGAAAAGCCCCGCCTGTTCAAGAGAACAATAGCCTGCTTTCCGGCGCGCAGCGTTTCCGCCAGAAGATCCGCCAATTTATCGGAAAGAACCCCGTAATTTCCCAGTGCCAACTCTTCCCGCATATCGGCAATAGCGATTTGCGGCAGCGGCCTGTTGCGGACGCGGCGGCTCAGCTCAATAAGTCCGTACGTACCGTCGAGAGCCCGTTTATAATCGGAAACGGACGGCGTTGCGCTGCCGAGTACGACGGGACAACCGTAATAAGCCGCACGGCGGCGCGCCACGTTGACGGCATGATAGCGCGGTGCTTCTTCCTGTTTATAAGAGCCGTCATGTTCTTCATCGACGATGACCAGTCCCAAATCTGCAAAAGCCGTAAACACGGCCGACCTTGCTCCGATACAAATATGACTTTCTCCCTTTGCCATGCGGCGACAGTTATTACGCCGTTCTCCTTTGGAGAGGCGGCTGTGCATGACAACGATGTCATCTCCGAAACGGGCCGTAAAGCGGCGCACAATCTGTCCGGTCAGGCCGATTTCCGGTACGAGGATGAGCACCTGCTTACCTGCGGCAATGACGTCTTTTGCAAGGCGTAAGTACACTTCCGTCTTACCGCTGCCCGTGACGCCGCGGAGGAGCCATGTCTTTTTCTGATCTCCCTCTTGTATGCGCCTGACGGCTCTTTCCTGTTCCGGCATGAGCTGCCACGCCGTATCTTTCCCTTTGGCGACATCTACATAGGTCGTCTCCTTCTCCCGCTCGGCCCATTTGGCAAATCCGGCGTTAACCAGCTTTTTTGCCGTATCGCGACTGAAACCTTCCGCCATGAGCTCACGCAAAGGAACTTCTCCTTTTTCCGCAAGCAGAACCAGCAGGGCTGCCTGTTTTCGTTTTCTCATCAATACGCCGTCCCTGTCGCCATGCTCAAATACCAGCCATTTTTCCGTTTTGGCGGCTACGGCGTTACGCAGGTTTTCATACCGCACGAGGACGCCCTGCGCGAGAAGCCCTTCGACAAGAACCGGCGTAAAACGCTTGTACACGTTTTTTTCCAAAGCAGCCTCATGACTGCGCACGTATGAAAGTATCTCTTCTTCCTCAGCCGTTCCCGCATAATCGGGCTTACCGAGTCCAAGTGTATATTCCCGCGCCACCCCCTGTTTATCGATAAGAAAAAGACGCAGGGCGTCGGCAAAATTACAAAGGTAGTATTTACTTAACCAAAGGGCCGTATCGAGAATTTCATCCTGTGCGCCTGTCTGCGGCGAGAGGACAGTCAGAATAGGCTTCAGCGTATATGCCGTCTCTTCTCCCGCCTCGGGACCTACGGCAATAACGATTCCTTCTTCATACCGTTTGCCGAAAGGCACGAGGACACGGCTTCCCGCCTTAACCTGCGCTTCAATTTCGGGCGGCACGATATAGGTAAAGGCCTTTTGCAGTCGTTTGGCCGTAATATTGATAATAATCTGAGCAATCATGGCAACTCCCGAAAAGAGGGGAGACACAATGGCCTCCCCTCTTATGTGGACAATACTTATACTCCCGCTTCTTTGCGAAGGATTTCAGCTTTATCCGTCTTTTCCCACGGCAAGTCGAGATCGTTGCGGCCGAAATGACCGTAAGCGGCAACTTGTTTGTAAAGCGGTTTCTGTAAGTCGAGCATACTGATAATACCGGCCGGACGCAAGTCAAAGTGTTTGCGAATGAGGTCAACCATAGTCCGGTGATCGCATTTGCCCGTGCCGAAGGTTTCGACGTGAATCGAAACGGGATGGGCTACGCCGATGGCGTAAGCCAGCTGCAGTTCACATTTGTCCGCAAGGCCTGCGGCAACGATGTTCTTTGCCACATAACGCGCTGCATATGCTGCCGAACGGTCCACCTTCGTAGGATCCTTACCGGAAAAAGCGCCGCCGCCGTGACGAGCCATGCCGCCGTATGTATCGACGATGATCTTACGGCCCGTAAGGCCTGCGTCCCCTTGAGGCCCGCCGATAACGAAACGTCCGGTCGGGTTGATAAAAAGTTTTGTCTTTTCATCGAAGAGCTGATCCGATAATTCCGCCTTAATAACGTATTCGAGGATGTCCTTTTCAATCTGTTCGCGCGTTACTTCCGGACCGTGCTGCGTGGAAATAACAATGGTATCGATATGAACGGGCTTGCCGTTTTCATCGTATTCTACGGTAACCTGCGTCTTGCCGTCCGGGCGGAGATAGGTCAAAACACCGTCTTTACGAATTTTTGCCAGGCGGCGTGCCAAACGATGTGCCAAGGAAATAGGCAGGGGCATGTATTCTTCCGTTTCGTTCGTCGCATAACCGAACATAAGTCCCTGATCACCGGCGCCGATAGCATCAAAAGCGTCCGTATTGCCTGACTTGGCTTCCTGTGCCTTGTCGACACCCATGGCGATATCCGAAGACTGTTCGTCCAAGGACACGAGAATGCCGCACGTATCGCAGTCGAAGCCGTATTTTGCCCGCGTATAACCGATGTTGCGAACCGTTTCACGAATGATGTGCGGAATGTCGACATAGCACTTTGTGGAGATTTCGCCTACTACATGAACGAGTCCCGTCGTAACGAGCGTTTCGCAAGCTACGCGAGCGTCTTTGTCGTTTGCCAGAATGGCATCCAAAATGCTGTCCGAAATTTGGTCGGCCATTTTATCGGGATGACCTTCCGTTACGGATTCGGACGTAAAAAATTCATGATTTTCTGCCATATTATAAGCTCCTTCCGATTATTCCCAAAAAAAGCCCCTCTACAAAAGAGGGGCAAAATTACCCATCTTCCAGTCATTCCGACTGTTGGACTTAGCACCTTTACTGTGAGCAGGTTGCTGCGGCGTCATCGGGCCAATCCCTCTGCCGACTCTTGATGGAACGGTATGTTGTTTTGACTGATACTTATTATAAGGCACATAGGCCCGTATTGCAAGCAGTAAATTTTACGATCCTGTTTTCGCCCATAGTGAGCCGCTTACCTCACGACGGCAAATTATTTTTGACTCGTTTTTTCTTTATAAATCCGGGCGACACGAGCAATTATTTCCTTTGCCAATTCATCCTTGGTCATTATCTCCAGCGGCTCCGTCGTGCCGTCAGGATACAGGAAGGTCGCAATATTGGTCGAACCTTTAAAACCGGCCCCCTGTGCCGTCACATCATTGGCGATGAGCATATCCAGATTTTTTTTCTTCAATTTTGCCTGCCCGTAGGCCGTCACATTCTCCGTTTCCGCCGCAAAACCGACGAGAACCTGCCCGGCCTTACGCCGGCCCAGTTCATAAAGAATATCCGGGTTCTTGACCATATGCAAGGTCAAGTCGCCGCCCGTCTTTTTAATTTTCTGCGTCGCCTTGTGTTCGGGCCTGTAATCGGCAACGGCCGCCGCCTTTATGACGATATGGCAATCATCATAAAGACTATCGACGGCTTCTTTCATTTCACCAGTCGTCGTCACATCAACACGCGTTACGGCACAAGGCGTAGGCAAATCGGTTGGCGCCGCTACGAGCGTAACGTTCGCACCTGCCGCGGCGGCGGATTTTGCGATGGCAAAACCCATGCGCCCGCTCGAATGATTGCCGATGTAGCGCACGGGATCAAGCGCTTCCCGCGTGCCGCCGGCCGTAACAATAACCTTCAGGTTTTTTAAGAGCTCGGTCCGGCCCGTTACGTGCTCAATATATTCGACAATGCGCTCCGGTTCGGGCAGCCTGCCCGTTCCGCACGTACCGCAGGCCAACATTCCCGCATCGGGATCCATAATCAGGTAGCCGTGAGCCCGCAATTTGGCGAGGTTTTCCTGTACAATCGGATTGTCGAACATATTCGTATTCATAGCCGGTGCAAGCAAAACGGGCGCCGTCGTCGCCATAACGGCCGTCGTTGCCAAATCATCGGCAATACCGCCGGCTATTTTTCCGATAATATTGGCCGTAGCCGGAGCGACGACAAAGATGTCGGCCCATTGTGCCAGGGCGATGTGTTCCACGCGAAACTCGGACACGTCATCGAACATGGACAGCGCCACGGGATTTCCCGATATTTCCCGCAATGTCAAGGGCGTAATGAACTCCGCCGCATGAGCCGTCATGATACACTTCACTTCCGCTCCGGCCTTGCGCAGGCGGCCGGCTATAACGGCCGCTTTATAAGCGGCTATGCCGCCGCTTACGACGAGGACGACCTTTTTATGTGTGAGCGACATAGAAGACACCCTTTCCCTATTTAATGCCTGCCTGCGGCGTTTCGTACGTAATCTTTCCTTCATCAATTTCATCCATGGCGATGGAAACGACTTTATTCGTGTTCGTGCTGACAAAAGGTGCATCACCGTCCGTAAGTTCGCGCGCACGCTTTGCCGCCAACGTTACGAGAGTATACTTGCTGTCCACCTTCTGCATTAATGATTCCAATGTCGGTTTAATTAACATAATCCTTCATCTCTCCCGTTTATTTGATTTCGTACATCTTCTTAATAGACGCAATCAGGTTTTCATTACGCCAGGACTTGCATTCTTCCGCAGAAATGACGGCAACGGCTTTATTTATAGCCGCGTCCAAATCATCATTGACAATGACATAATCATACCTGGAAATCCATTCGAGCTCGGCACTCGCCTTGGCAAGGCGCCCGGCAATAACCTCTTCCGTATCGGTGTGCCGCTTATGGAGGCGCTTGGACAGGACGTCCAAGCTGGGAGGCACAATGAAGATAAACACGCCTTCGGCATATTTTTCCCTAACCTGCATGGCCCCTTGAATATCAATTTCCAACATGACGTGATTGCCCGCTTCCAGGCGGTCGAAAACGTATTTTTTCGGTGTACCGTAGTAGTGGCCGTATACGTCGGCATATTCCAAAAAAGCGTCTTCTTTGATGAGTTCTTTAAAATGAGCATTGTCGGCAAAAAAATAGTTGATGCCGTCCCGCTCTCCTTCCCGAGGCGGTCGCGTCGTCATGGAGACGGAATAGCGGATTTGAGGAAACTTGTGCCGCAGGGCATCGCAAATGGTGCCCTTGCCGGCACCTGACGGACCGGACACGACAAGCAGGAGACCTTTATCCTTCATCATGGTCTTCCCCTTCCGCCGCGTCGGCAACCTCTCCGCCTGTTCCCGACATGCGGTGCGACACCGTTTCCGGGTGCAGGGCGGATAAAACGATTTGCCCGTGATCCATGACGAGGACGGAACGCGTCTTGCGCCCGAAGGTTGCATCGACGAGGACGTTGCGTTCCCGCGCGTCCTGAATCATACGCTTTACCGGCGCCGATTCGGGACTGATGAGGGCGACCACCTTGTGGGCCATTACTATATTACCGAAGCCGATATTTAAAAGATTAGCATTCATCGTATCACCGTTATTCAATATTTTGGATTTGCTCACGTACCTTTTCGAGTTCGTTTTTGATGAGCAGAACCGTTTCCGTAACTTCCAAATCCTGCGTTTTCGAGCCGATTGTATTCGTCTCCCTGTTCATTTCCTGAATCAGAAAATCCAGTGAACGTCCTATATCGCCGTTGCCATTCAGCAGCTTTTTTAATTGTAGCACATGGCTGCGAAACCGGACAACTTCTTCCGTAAAATCGGACTTATCCGCAAAGACGGCAACTTCCTGAAGAATGCGGGCTTCGTCGATTTGCAGATTCATCGGCTCAAGAAGCTTGATTACGCGCCGCCTCAGCCGTTCTTCATAAGCTGCTAAAATACGCTCCTTGCGGGACGCAATACATTCGATATGCTCTTCCAGCGTATCGGCCCGCTTAAAAAGATCCGTGTGAATTGTCTCACCTTCGCGGTCACGCATAATCGTAACGGCATCGAGAGCCATGGTCACGCTCTTTTCAAAGACGGGCCAACATTCTTCCTCGTCAATAAGGGGAGGTTCCTGCGTAAACCAGTCGGTCGTCAAGGTCATGATTTCACTCAGCGTCGCCTCCTTTTCGCCGAAAAACCGGGCCTTTGCCACATCCAGTGCAGTCTTACACGCTTCGAGGGCTTCGTAATCGATGCAAAACGATTGGGGCCGCAAGCCTTGCTCCGCCACGGTCACGTATATATCGACTTTGCCGCGATGAATCACTTTTTTTACGGCCTGCCGCAGCTTATCTTCCAGCACCATGTAAGCGTGAGGCATACGGACGTTCAATTCAAGAAAACGCTGATTTACGGACTTTATTTCCACACAAACGGACAGTTTACCGTCACTGTAAGTGCCGCTGCCGAATCCGGTCATACTGCGCACATAAAAACCTCCTTTAACCTGCTTGACTGTTATTGTTTAATCCTAATACGTACGGCCTGCCCTGTCAACAGAAGGATTGCACTAGGATGTGTCCGGCTCCGTTCTCGTCGGTGTATGCGTATTGAACGGCTTTCTCCGAAAATGAATCGGACAATCCGCCGAAATATGAATATTGTACACCGACAGGATGACTATTACTCGTAAATCGCCTATAATAACAGATGTAATATAAAGGAGTATTTTCTATGAATCTTGACGGCATTACACTACACGTCCTGACGGCGGAACTGGCCGATTCTTTACAGGGCGGCCAAATATCCAAAATTTATCAGCTTCATGACAGAGGCCTGTATTTCCGGATCTTCAACGAAGAGGGGCCGTGCCACCTTATCATTACCTTGGACGGCTCACCGCGCCTCTATTTGGCGGACAACCAGCCTGCCACGCCGGACGTACCGACAGCTTTGGCTATGTTCCTGCGCAAATATTATGAAAACGGACGCATTGCCTCCGTTTCACAACTCCATTTGGATCGAATCGTCGAAATCGGCGTAGACGTTCTCGACGTATCGGGAAAATTGGCAACCCGTAAGATACACGTCGAACTCATGGGCAAATACAGCAATGTCATCTTTACGGAGCATAACGTCATTTTGGAGGCCCTCATCAAAACGGGCAGGGGAAAGACCGCGCTGCGTACAATTGCGCCGAAAGAACCTTATGAATTTCCGCCGAACTTCATGCGCATGGATCCCTTCGACTTCTCCGTCCGAGAGCTTCTCGCCATGACGGCGAACGACACGGATGAAGAATTGGGCAAGTGGATGCTGCGGTGCTTCAACGGTATGAGTACGCTCGTATTAAATGAGCTTGCCCTGCGGACGGGAACCGATCTGCACGCGTGCCTTGATGCGCTCACGGCGAAAGAAAAGGAAAACTGGTTTCGTGCCGTCGCCGCCTTGGGCAAGAAACTGCAGCATATTCGCGGGGCTTACGTCTATAGAAAAGACAATAAAGAGAGCATTTTTCCTCTCAAGCTGACAAGCCTCGCCGCAGACCACACCGTCCGGCATTACAGCCGCATTCAGGACTATTTGAAAGAATTCCAGGATAATCAGGGCAGCTTGAACGGTGAGCAGGAAGCTCTGAGACGCAAGATCACGAAGCTGACGGAACGACAAGTCCGTAAAATGAAACGCATGAACGGCGAACTTAAAGAAGCGGACAAGATGGACACGTATAAGCTATACGGCGATTTACTCATGATTCACGCCTATAAACAGGCGAATCACCAAAAATCCATTACGGTGACCAACCTCCTCTCGGAAGCACAGGAAGATATAAAAATCACCTTGGATCCGGCTTTGTCCATTACGGATAACGCCAACAAGTACTACAAAAAATACACAAAACTGCGCAACAGAAAGCAAAAGTCCGCCGAACTGCAGGAAGAAAATCAAAAAGAGCTGGACTATCTCGAATCACTCGAATATGCCCTGCAAACATCGGTCACCAAGGACGAGCTCGCCGATATTAAGGCGGAAATGCACGCGATGGGCCTTTTGCAGCTAAGCGGCAAAGAAAAGTTGAAAAAAGAATCTGCCCAACAGATTCTGACCCTTCACGCAGACGGCATGGATATATGGATCGGCCGCAATAACAGGCAAAACGACTTTCTTACCTTAAAAAAGGCCCATCCTTACGATCTGTGGTTTCATGCAAAAAATCAGCCCGGCTCCCATGTCATCCTGGTCTGCCATAACGGCACGCCGACGGACGAGCAAATCGCGGCGGCGGCCGAATCGGCGGCCTACTTCAGCAGGAGCCGCCACAGTTCCAAGGTGGAAGTTGACTGTACGCTCGTACGAAATGTAAAAAAACCGGCCCGCGCCGTACCGGGGTATGTCATCTTTGATAATCAGACAACCTATATAGTAGAACCGAAAGACCGTCGACAGGACACATAAAAAATCTCGCCCTCTGCAGAGAGCGAGATTTTTTATGTGTTTTAGCTTTGAAGGCGTGTAATTTTTCCTTCATCGCGAATCTTCTTATGACCGCCAATGCTTTCGATAATAATGAAAAGCATGGGGATGATGAAAACTCCGAATATCGTCGCAACGGACGTGCCGAAAACAACGGTTATACCCATGGTAACGCGAGAAGCCGCACCGGCACCGCTTGCAATCGCCAAGGGGATACAACCCATAACAAAGGCGAGGGATGTCATGACAATCGGGCGAAGTCTGATCTTGGCCGCTTCAATCGCCGCCGAGACGACATCCATGCCGCGCTCATCGACACGCACTTTAGCATATTCAATAATCAGAATGGCGTTCTTTGCGGCCAAGCCGATTACGGCGAGGATACCGATTTGGAAGTAAATATTATTGGTCTGATTCAGCAGATATATGAAGAGAGACGCTCCGAAAAGCCCGGTAGGCACGCTGAAGAGCACTGCAAAAGGCACTTTCCAGCTTTCGTAAAGAGCCGCCAGTACGAGGAATACGAAGAGCAGAGCCAAGCCGAATACATACATGGTCTTACTGCCCGCTTCCACTTCTTCACGACTCATGCCGGACCATTCATACGTATACCCTTCCGTCAGGACGGAATCCGCCGTTTCCTGCAGCGCCGTCAAGGCGGCACCGGAGCTTGATCCCGTTGCCGGGCTACCCATAACCTTGATGGCCGGATAGTCGTTGAAACGCGTAACCATCGGTGCCGTACCGGTCATAACGGGATGTACGAAGTTGTCCACCGAAATGAGCTCATTATTGCTGTTGCGCACATAAATGTGACGATTATCCTGAATCTTTGTTCTGAATTCGGGCGCCGCCTGGATGACGACCTTAAAGTTTCTGCCGAAGGTCGTAAAGTCATTGACCTGATAAGACCCGTAATAGGTCTGTAAGACGGAATACAAGTCCGTCATGGCCACGTGTTCGCGCGCCACCTTGTCTCTGTCGATTTCCAATTGATAACTGGGGGTATCGTTGGAGAAGGAAGTATAAATCGAGCCGATTTCCGGCCGTTTCCGCGCTTCGCCGATAAATTTCTGTGTAATTTCCGCCAGTTCGGCCGTCGTATGGCTGCCGCGGTTTTCGATTTCAATGGTGAACCCGGAACTCGTACCCATACCGTCAATAGGCGGCGGATTAATAGCGACAACCGTCGCCTGCGGAATAGCGTTGCCGAAGCCCATGGTCTTGCCGATAAGCATATCAACGGACAGGTCTTTCGTCTTCCGTTCCGACCAGTCGTCCATAGTGACGAAGATGACGCCGGTATTGGATTTTTGTCCGTTTGCCAAAATACCGAAACCGATAATTTCCATAGCGTCCTTTACGCCCGGCTGTTGTTGCAGCCAGTCGCCTATTTTACGAACCGTCTTTTCCGTTTCGTTTTGCGACGTCCCTTCCGGCAGGGTTACGTCAACCATGGCAAAGCCGTTATCCTCGGACGGAACGAAGCCCGTAGGAATTCTCGAAAAGATAAGTCCCGTCAAGGCACTGATGACGACCAGGAAGACGACACACGCCTTGAGATGGAGCTGCAAATGGGCCAAACGCTTGCCGTACCAGTTGATGAATTTATCAAAGGCCGTGTTAAACTTTTCGAAAAACGCATATATACCTTTTGCATGATCCGTCGGCTTGTGAACCTTAAGCATAGACGCGCACAGAGCCGGCGTCAGCGTCAGGGCGACAAAGGCCGAAATAGCGACGGAAATAGCGACGGTCAGGGCAAACTGCCTGTAGAGAATACCGCTCATGCCGCTCAGAAAGGAGACAGGTACGAAAACGGACGCCAAAACGCAGGCAACGCCGATAACCGGGTTCTGTACGTTCTCCATGGCGATGATCGTCGCCTCCTTAGGCTTCTTGTTATTATACTTAATTTCGTACTCGACCGCTTCGATAACGACGATAGCATCGTCGACAAGAAGACCGATAGCCAATACCATGGCAAAAAGGGTCAGCGTATTGATGGAAAAGTCCATAAGCTGGAAGCACGCAAAAGTCCCCAAGAGAGAGACGGGCACGGCAATAAGCGGAATTAAAGTGGATCTGCCGCTCTGAAGGAAGAGATAGACTATGAGCGCTACCAAAAGGAGTGCTTCAATAAAGGTCTGTATAACTTCCTTAATAGATTCGCGCACAAACTGGGTACTGTCGTAAATAACCTTATAGTCCATGTCGCTCGGGAAACTCTGTTTTGCATTTTCCAGCGCGGTTCTTACGCCGCTGACGGTTTGCATCGCATTGGCGCCGGCAGAAAGGCTGACCATGAAGGACGCGCTCTGCTGCCCTTTATAAAGGCCGAAGACATCGTAACTCTTCGAACCCAGTTCAATTTTGGAAATATCCTTAATACGGACCATACTGCCGTCCGTATTGGTACGGACAATGATATTGCCGAATTCATCGGCAGTCTTTAAACGGCCGTCCGCGCGCAGTGTATACTGATACGCCTGGTCCGTAAGGGCCGGTTGTGCACCGATAGTACCGACGGCGGCCTGCGAGTTCTGCGTCTGAATAGCCTTGATTACATCGGTCGGCGCCACTTGAAGAACGCTCATTTTAAGCGGATCGAGCCAAATACGCATAGCATAATCGGCACCGAATTCCTGTACTGCACCGACACCGCTGACGGACTTTAAGGAATCCATAAAATATTGGGTCGCATAATTTTTCATGAACGTACCGTCATACGTGCCGTTCGGAGAAACAAGGGAAAATACCATGGCCATGGAGCTGGACGATTTCTGCACGGTTACACCCGTACTGGTGACTTCCGTCGGCAAGGTGGCCGAAACCTGACTGACGCGGTTTTGCGTATTGACCGTATCCATGTCTTCATCACTGCCGCTCTTATATTGAACGGTCAGGGAGTACATGCCGCTGTCACTGCTTGTACTTTCCATATAGTCGAAATTATCGACACCCATCATCTGCCGTTCAATAACACTGGCAACGGTCGTGCCGACAACTTCCGCATTGGCGCCCGTATAATTGGCGGAAACGCGGACCTGCGGCGGCGTAACCTTCGGATACTTGGCAACAGGCAAGGTCACGATCGACAAAATGCCGGCAATGGAAATAACCAGCGATATGACGATGGCAAAGATAGGCCTGTTAATAAAAAACTTGGATATCACTTTTTGTCCCCCTATTTTGCCTGACCGTCGGCGTCAGAAGGATTTAAGATGTCGTCTTTCGTAAGCAGGTGCTGCGTAAGCTTTGCACCGTTTGCCTTCTGATAGCCGTCGACAATAATAATATCACCATCTTGCAGGCCGTCTGTAATTAACCAGAATTTACCGATTTGTTGGCCTACTTTTACTTCTTTCTGTTTTGCATTTCCGTCTTCATCAATAACGGAGATGAAGTATTTGCCGAGCGTCTGCTGTACGGCCCGCTGCGGTACGGTAACGGCTTTCCGCTTAACCTGCGCGTCCGATAAGACCGTTGCATACATTCCCGGCAGAAGCAGATTCTCAGGATTATCGAATACGGCTTTAACGATAATGGAACCGGAGCTGCCGTCCATGCCGTGATTTACTTGAGCCACATGGCCTTCATACGCGTATTCCGTACCGTCGCTGAGGCGCAGCTTCAAATGATCCCCCCAAGCCGTAGGGCTGCCGTTTCCGGCCTTGACCATTTCCAAGTATTCCGCTTCGCTGATGGAGAATTCGACGAATACGGGATTCGTCGAAGAAATCGTAACCAGCGCCGTACTGCCGGCCGTCGCAAAAGTACCGATAGGCACGTCATCCACATTTAAGGTTCCGCTGAAAGGGGCGTAAACGATCGTATCGTCCATATTATCCTGTGCCGCCGCAACCTGCGCCGAATTGGCTTCCAGAGCGGCACTTTGCTGTGCCGTTGCCGCTTCCTGATCGGTCACGGTCTGCATGGAAATGGCGTCCTGATCGGCTAAGGTACGATAACGGCGCAAATTGAGTTCCTGATTGGCAAGATTAGCCGCCGCCTGCGCTTCATTGGCTTTGGCAGCATTCAAAGCCGCCTGATAGGAACGGCTGTCCAACCGGAACAGGGCCTGTCCGGCCGCAACGGGTTGACCGCCTTGCACATATTTTTCAAGTACGCGTCCCGAAATTTTCGGCATGACCGGCACCTTGTCGGTAGCCGAAACGACGCCGCTGTATTCCGCGGGAACTATTGTATCCTCCGCCGTAACGCGATACGTATTAACTGATACGGGTTGCTTTTCACCGCCCTGCTGTCCGCCGCAGCCGGTGATGAATACTGCCGCGGCCACGATAGCCGCGCCGACTGTCAAAAATTTATGTTTACCCCACATAATCTTCAAATCCTCCTCTTAGGTCTTCTTAATACCGTATAAGATAATACGCATACATTCTTCCATATATTCCGGATAGGCAACATCATATTCTTCACCTACCTCATTCAAGTGCTTGAGCAGGCTTTCACCGGCACCCATGAGCATGTGCAGCAGGGCACGGTCGAAAAAGTCCTTATACCCCTGTGATTTCTTCACATCCTGCAAAAACCGCAGCAGCAGATCCCAATCCCGTTTGCTGCGCGCTTCCAGCTCCGATCCTATTTCGGGCATTTTGTGCAGGATGGATTCATAACGGCGCAAGGTCAGAATGGCCAGCGCCTCGGAACGAACCCTGAAATAGGCAAGCAGTTTTTCTTCAACCGACAGATTTTTATCGGCAATGAGCGCCTCATGCTGCTCGTACAGGTCGTCCATAACGGAAAAAATAGCGGCCTTTACGATTTCCTGCTTCGATGAGAAATGCTCATATAAAGTCCGCTTGCTGATATGCAAAGTTCGGGCCAGATCATCCATATGAAAATCGGGACCTCGCGATTTCAATTCTTTCAGGGCAACGCGCAGCACGTCGGCGCGAATATTTTTTTCCATACTCTCCTCAGTTGTCGGGGTATATATAAAACTTGTCTTGAAAACTCAGTACCACGTAACAGTTTAATATATAGAACTGTTATAAGTCAAGTACGAACCTTGAGTTTTCTCTACAATGTATGAAACACAAATGATATTGTCATAGGGGAAACGCAAATGAAATTGTCACCCTGTTAAAAGTTTACTATAGTATCTCCATAAGACACATAAGGAGGTACCTATGAGAAAGGTTGAGTTAACAATGACAGAACAAGTTATCTATGAAATAGTCAAAGACTTTGTAGACCATCGCGAGGAACGTAATTTTAAACGGCTATGTCTGAAACTCCAATGCAGCAAACGCACGGCACAGCGTAAAATTGCGGGGTATAACCTGTATGGCAAAGCCTATTTCCGCCATAAGAATCACGACCGTAAGCCGGCCCGTACGATTCCTGACGAGATACGGGCTGCCATCATTTCCCTATACAACACCTATTATCCCACTGCTAATTTCATTCATTTCTCGGAGCTGTTACCGCGAAACCATCCGGACATTCCGGCTGTTAGTCTGTCTTCTTTACGTAACATCTTTAAAGAAGCAGACATCCTATCCCCTAAGGCACATAAAAAAACCATACGCGCACTTCGTAAAAAAACTACGGCCCGGACAACGGATACCCCTCCCGTATCAACTGCCGCGACACCTCCCGCGGAGTGCGAGCATCCTCATGCACGAAGAGAAAAATCCCGGTATGCCGGCGAAATTATTTACGTGGATGCCTCTATGCATCGGTGGTTCGGCAATACCGTCACCGCCCTCCATGCTGCCATTGATGATGCTACCGGTACCGTTGTCGGCGCCTATTTCTGCCAACAGGAAACCTTGGCCGGCTATTACCAATTGTTGGCACAACTACTCCGTAACTACGGAATTC